>Ga0116202_10001313_pt1 | contig 14558 bp, 23 predicted proteins | sample LakKivw325mmetaG_FD_94479 | JGI IMG/M metagenome (GOLD analysis project Ga0116202, IMG submission 94479) | Anoxic lake water microbial communities from Lake Kivu, Rwanda to study Microbial Dark Matter (Phase II) - Lake Kivu water 325m metaG | ecosystem: Environmental > Aquatic > Freshwater >...
GATCCATCTTTATGGCGGTTCTAAAAGAAAACGCTCTAAAATTGGCGATATTGTTCTAGCTGTGGTTGACCAAGCTGACCCGAAAGGTATGGTTAAAGATAAAGACAAAGTAAGGGCTTTAATTGTTAGGACAAAAAAAGAATTACGACGAATTGACGGCTCTTATATCCGTTTTGATGACAATGCAGCCATTATTATTGATAAAGACGGTAATCCTCTTGGCACCAGAGTTTTTGGTCCCATTGCCAGAGAAATTAAGGAGGTCGGCTACGCGAAAATCGTTTCCTTAGCTGAGGAGGTTATCTAAGATGAAATTAAAAATCGGTGACCAAATTATTGTTTTAAGAGGTAAAGACAAAGGACGCAAAGGAAAAATTCAAAAAGTTTTTCCAGTTAAGGGAAAAGTTCTTATTCCCGGGGTAAATGTTTATAAAAAACATCTTAAGCCTCAGGGTGAAGGGAAACCTGGCGGGATTATTGACAAAGTTTTCCCTCTGCCAGTTTCCAGCGTGGCTTTAATTTGCCCAAAATGCAACCAGCCAAGTCGGGTTGGTTACCAGTTAACCAAAGGAGAAAAACAGCGAATTTGTAAAAAATGCGGCTCAATTTTAGCCAGTAAGTAAAAATGAATAATTTAGAAGAAAAATATCGACAGGAAATTAGACCAAAACTCACCAAGGAGTTTGCCTTAACCAATGTTCTGGCGGTTCCTTCGGTGGTCAAAGTCGTTCTCAACATCGGTTTAGGCCAGGCCAGTCAGGATAAAAACTTAATTGACAAAGCCGCTGAAGATTTAAAGACAATTACTGGGCAAAAACCAAGGGTCAACAAGGCCCGATTGGCTATTGCCGGTTTTAAGATTAGAAAGAACGATCCCATCGGCTTGATGGTAACTTTGCGAGGCAAAAGGATGTATGACTTTTTGGAAAAATTGGTTAAAATAGTTTTGCCGAGATTAAGAGATTTTAAAGGGGTGTCTAATTCCGGTTTTGACGGTCGAGGTAATTATAATCTGGGGCTTAGTGAACAGATTGTTTTTCCGGAAATTGATTATGCTAAAATCGATAAAATTCGTGGTTTACAAGTGACCATCGTGACTAACGCTCGGGATAATCAGAAAGCCAAAAGATTATTAGAAGAATTAGGTGTGCCTTTTGAGAAAGATTAAAAATTTAAAATGGCAAAAATCTCTAAAATTGTTAGGAATCAACAAAAATTAAAGTACGCTTCTCGAAAGCGAAATCGCTGTCATCTTTGCGGTCGTTCGCGAGGTTACCTACGACAGTTTGGTTTGTGTCGGCTTTGTTTTCGGGAATTAGCCAACAAAGGAGAGTTACCAGGGGTAACAAAAGCATCATGGTAGTTACTGATCCGATTGCTGATTTTCTTATCAGAATAAAAAATGGTTACTTAGCCAGAAAAGATTTGGTGTCTATGCCAAGTTCAAAAATTAAAGAAAATTTAGCTGAGATTTTGATTAAGGAAGGTTTTCTTAAAAGCTCAAAAATTAAGAGTGAGAAATCTAAGATTAAAGGAAGTGAAATAAAAATATTGGAGTTGACCCTGAAGTATGAAGGGAAAAAACCGGCTTTAACTGAAGTTAAAAGAATTTCCAAACCTGGCGTTAGAATTTACACTAAAATGAAAAATATCCCTGAAGTTAGACGAGGGCAAAAAGGGTTAACTATTGTTTCTACTTCTCAGGGTTTGATGACCCATCAGGAAGTTAAGAAAAAGAAACAAGGTGGAGAAATTATTTGTCAAGTTTGGTAAAAAAATGTCAAGAGTAGGTAAACAACCAGTTATCATTCCTGAAGATGTTAACGTCAAGATTGACGGTAATAGCATAGTGGTTAGCGGGCCAAAGGGTGTTTTAAATTACACTTTTCGTCCCGAGATGAAGGTTAGTCTTGAAGAGAATAAAGTTTTGGTTAAACCCAAGACTATTAATCGTTTGACAAAGGCTTTGTTTGGTACAACCAGGAATTTAATTGCTAATATGATTGAGGGAGTGACTCAGGGTTTCAGTAAAACTCTGAAGATTGTCGGGACCGGTTATCGGGCCAGTCTTGAGGGAACAGGTGAAGAAACAAAATTAGTTTTATCCTTGGGTTTTTCCCACCCGGTGGAAATTGAAGCGCCGACTGGTATTCAATTTGAACTTGAAGGTAATGATTCGGTTAAAATTTCCGGCCCTGACAAAGCTTTAGTCGGGCAAACGGCAGCTAAGATTAGAGATGTTTATCCACCGGAGCCCTATAAGGGTAAAGGTATTCGTTATCAAGACGAAACGCCACGGCGAAAAGCTGGTAAAGCTGGTAAAGCTGGAGCGATTCCCGGAGCTAAATAAATTAAATAAAATTAAAAAATGAAAATGAAAAAACAAGCAGAAAAAAGACTAAGATTAGCGGTTTTCCGCTCAAATAAATACATCAGCGCGCAAATCGTTGATGATGAGAAGCAAGTGACTTTGGTTGGGGTTAGTGAAAAGGATTTGGCAAAGAACAAAGGAAAAACAACCAAGTCAGCTAGAGCTGCTTTACTGGGTGAAATTTTGGCAGTCAAAGCTTTGAAAAAAGGCGTTAAAAAGATTAGGTTTGATCGCCGTGACTATCGTTATCATGGACGAATCAAGGCTTTGGCTGAAGCAGCCAGAAAAGGAGGTCTTGATTTTTAAAATGGTTGAGGAACGTTTTAAAGAATTTGAAGAAAAAATTGCCCAGATTAACCGCGTGGCCAAAAAAACCAAAGGCGGTAATCGTATTAGCTTTTCCGTTTTGGTGGTTGTTGGTGACAAAAAAGGCAAAGTCGGTGTTGGTTTAGGCAAGGCCTTGGATGTTAGTAGTGCGGTGAAAAAAGGTTTGAGCCGGGCCAAAAAAGCGATGATTACAGTCCCAATGAAAGGGACAACCATTGCCCATGAAGTTTGGCTTAAAAAAGGAGCTGCCAAAATTCTCTTAAAGCCGGCACCGCCAGGGACAGGGATTATTGCCGGCGGCGCGGTGAGAATGGTGGTGGAACTGGCTGGTATCAGGGATATTGTTTCTAAAATTCTGGGGAGTAATAATAAAGCCAGTAATGTTTATGCGACAATGGAAGCTTTAAGAAAATTAGTTGTTGAAAAAGAAAGGAGTTAATAAAATGGAACTTAAAAATTTAACAAAAACAACTCAAAAAGGCAAAAAAAGAGTGGGTCGTGGTTATGGTTCAGGCAAGGGTGGTCACACAGTTGGTCGTGGTAGCAAGGGAGACAAGGCCCGAGGTAAGGTTGGTTTGCTTTTTGAAGGGACGAAAGTTAAAAAGTCTCTTTTAAAGCGTTTACCCTTGCGCCGAGGTAAAGGTAAACTAAAGTCAATCAAGCAAAACCCCTTGATTATTAACCTTAAGCATCTCAATCTTTTAAGCAAAGGAACTTTGGTTAATGTGGAGAGTTTGGTCAAAGCCGGTTTGGTTGAAGGAAAACAGGCTCGTCTTTGGGGAGTCAAAATTTTAGGCGACGGCGAACTAAAAGTTGCCCTGAAGGTAGTTTTGCCTTGTTCAAAATCAGCTCAGGAGAAAATCAAAAAGGCTGGTGGGGAAGTTATCCAAAAGGTAGAAGTAATGCCGAAGGTTAAAGAGGACAAAGAAGGAAAAAAAGAGAAAAAGGAAAAACCCGAAAAAAAGGAAGAAGAAAAGAAGGCAAAAACAAAAGAGGTTAAGAAAGAAAAAGACAGTCAAACGAAAAAATCTTAAAGATGAATAAAATTCTGGCCACCATTTTGAACGCCTGGAAGATTCTGGAATTAAGGAAAAGAATTTTATTTACCGCTTTCATTTTTGTCATCTTTCGTTTAGCGGCTCATATCCCTGTTCCAGCCGTCAACATTGCCGCTTTGAAAGATTTGTTTGCCAGGAATCAGCTTTTGGGGCTCTTGGATATTTTTTCCGGCGGTACCCTGGCTAATTTTTCCATTATGGCTTTGGGTTTAAACCCCTATATTAACTCTTCCATTATTTTCCAGCTTTTAACCATGGCCATTCCTAAATTGGAAGCCTTACAAAAAGAAGGTGAATACGGACGAAAGAAAATCAATCAGTACACTCGTGTTTTAACCGTCCCCTTGGCGGCCCTTCAATCTTTTGGTATGTATGCTCTTTTAAGAAACCAACAGATTATTAGTCAACTTGATCCTTTGAGAATTATGGGTTTGGTAGTGACGATGACCGCCGGTACCGTTTTTCTGATGTGGTTGGGTGAATTGATTTCAGAAAAAGGAATTGGTAACGGTATTTCCATGTTAATTTTTGCTGGTATTGTTGGTCGTTTCCCTGTTTCTTTCGGGCAAACCATCGCTGTTTTTAATCCGGAAAACTTTTTCAATTTGATTATTTTTATCGCCATGAGTTTGGCGGTTATTGCCGGCATTGTTTTTATCAATGAAGCTTCGCGGAAAATTAGAATCCAGTACGCGCGGCGAATTAGTGGTCAAAAAATGTATGGGGGACAATCAACATATTTGCCATTACGGATTAATCAGGCCGGAGTTATCCCCATTATTTTTGCTGTTTCTTTGGTTTTACTGCCTTCGATGTTAGGTAATTTTCTTCAAGGAGTTCCCAGCCCCGTGGTGGCCAGGTTGGCGGTTGGTTTGGCTAATTTTTTCCGGCCGAACGGTGTCCCCTACAATTTAATTTACTTTATCTTGGTGATTGGTTTTACCTATTTTTACACGGCCGTTGTTTTTAATCCCCAAAAAATTGCCGAAGAAATCAAAAAGTACGGTGGTTTTATCCCGGGCATCAGGCCGGGTGAACCAACCGTTCTTTATTTAAATAAAATTTTAAACAGGATTACTTTGGTTGGGGCTATCTTCTTGGGTTTGATTGCCATTTTGCCTTCTATCGCTCAGGGTTTAACCGGCATTGCCACGATGAGTATTGGTGGGACCGGGATTTTAATTGTTGTTTCCGTTATTCTAGAGACAACGAAACAGTTGGAATCAATGATGGTCATGAGAAGTTATGAAGGTTTTTTAAAGTAAAAATAAAATGAATTTAATTATTTTAGGTGCACCAGGTTCAGGAAAATCAACTCAAGCAAAATTATTAGCTGACGCACTCTATCTGCCTTACTTGGAAGCTAGTAATCTTCTTTATTTTCTTTCCCAAGAAAATTCAGAAAAAGGACAGGCTGTTAAAAAAGCGATGATTGAGGGTTCTCTGGTTTCTGATGATTTGACGGTGGAGGTAATGACTGAGCAGTTGTCTTCGCCTAATTACCAAAAAGGAGTAATTATTGATGGTTTTCCTCGGTCCTTGGGTCAAGCACAAAAATTTAAATTACCGATTGATAGAGTTTTGTATATTGATGTTTCTGATGAGGAAAATACCCAAAGACTGCTTAAAAGAGGCCGGCATGATGATAAGCCGGAGATGGTTAAGAAGCGTTTGGCAGTTTATCATCAAGAAACTGAACCAGTTTTAGATTTTTACTCCCAAAAGGAGCTTTTAATCAAGGTTGATGGTGAACAGCCAGTGGAAGTGATTCACGAGGACATTGTCAAGAGACTTAAAAAATGATTCCCCTTAAGACAAAGTTAGAGATTAAAGTTATAAAAGAGGGTGGTCGACGTTTGGCTGAGGTCATGAGAGAAAGTTTGGCTGAGGTTAAACCAGGTAGGGCTCTTTTCCAGATTAATCAAAAAATTGAAGAGCTGATTTTAAAAAAAGGCGGCCAACCTTCTTTTAAGATGGTGCCTAATTATCACTGGGCTTCCTGTTTGAATGTTAATCAAGGTGTAGTCCATGGTATTCCCGGAGATTATCGTCTCAAAGAAAATGATTTTTTAAGTCTGGATATTGGCCTTTTCTTTAAAGGTTTTCATACCGATATGTCGCGGACGATAAAAGTCTCAACAGGAAAGAACAAAGGTCAGTCAGATGAATTTTTAAAGGTAGGAGAAAGAGCCTTAAAAAAAGCTATTGAAGCAGCTAGAGTTGGACATCATGTAGGTCATCTTTCTCAAGCGATGGAAAAAGAAATTCGAAAGGCTGGTTTTAGCCCAATTGAAGTTTTAACCGGTCACGGGGTGGGTAAAAAGCTTCATGAAGCGCCGCCTATCCCTTGTTTATTGTGGGGGTCGATTAAATCAACCCCCAAACTGGAAGCAGGGATGGTTTTGGCAATAGAAGTTATCTATGTCCAAGGCAGTCCGGAGGTTGTTTTATCCTCAGACAATTGGACAATTGAAACCGCTGATGGTCAGTTGGCTGGACTTTTTGAAGAAACAATTGCTGTTCAGGCAGGAAAACCTTTGATTTTAACAGCTTTAAATTAGCTTCTGGACTAAAGGCTATAGGTTTGGTAAAATAGTAAAGGTTGATAATGACCAAACAGGAACAAAAAATTGAATTAAGCGGAGAGGTGGTTGAAAGTTTGCCGAATACCACCTTTCGGGTGAAACTTGAAGACAATCGGGTTGTTTTTTGTCATTTGGCTGGAAAAATGAGAATTTATCACATTAAAGTCATGGTTGGTGATCAGGTTAAGATTGAAATGACTCCCTACGATGAAACTAAAGGAAGGATTGTTCAGAGACTTTAAAGAAAAAAATAAAAAAATGAAGGTACAAGCAAGTGTCAAAAAAAGATGTCATCAATGTCGTTTAGTCCGCCGCCGGCGGAAGCTTTTTGTTATTTGTAAAGATCCGAAACATAAGCAAAGACAAGGATAATTATGGCTCGTATTGCTGGAATTGATTTACCCAATGAAAAAAGAATTGATATCGGCTTAACGCTGATTTATGGTGTTGGCCGAAAAAATGTCGCGAAGATTCTCCAACAGTCTAAAATTGAGCCTAGTAAAAGAGTGGCTCAATTAAGCGGTGAAGAAGTTGCCAGGATTAACAAAGTTATGGATAATTTTTTAGTTGAAGGCGGTTTACGGAAAAAAATTGCCGACGATATCCAGAGATTAAAGGCAATTGGTTCTTATCGAGGTTCAAGACACACCAAAGGGTTGCCGGTTCGCGGCCAGAGAACAAGGACTAATGCCCGAACGAAAAGGGGTAAAAGAAAAACGATTGGGGCTTTGAAAAAAGAGATGACAAGCAGAATGGGTAAAGATTCAACTGTTGAGGAGAAGAAAGAGTAAAAAATGGAAGGGAAAGTTTTTATCAATGCTACTTTTAATAATACTTTGGTTACCTTTACTAATATGGAGGGTAATGTTTTATGTTGGGGTTCCACCGGGACTTTAGGTTTTAAGGGGACCCGCAAGTCAACCCCTTACGCTGCTACCACCGCGGTGGAAACAGTGGCTAAAAAAGCCATGGCTCAGGGAGTAACGACCGTGGGAGTTTATATTAAAGGGCCTGGCCCTGGTCGGGATGCGGCCTTGCGGGCCTTGCGGGCTGTAGGTTTGAAGATGAGTTTAATTGCTGATGTTACCCCTATCCCTCATAATGGGCCACGGGCTAGGAAAAGAAGGAGAGTTTAAAATGTCAGGACATCTAGGACCAAAATGCAGACTTTGTCGTCGGGAAAAAATGAAACTCTTTTTAAAAGGAGAGCGTTGTTATACTCGTTGCCCGATTGAGAAAAAAGGAGCTGTTCCGCCCGGACAGCATGGTTTAAAATCGTCAATGAAGCGAATGAGCGATTACGGGAAGCAGTTAAGGGAAAAACAGAAAGTCAAAAGAATTTATGGTCTTTCTGAGAAACAGATGAAAAATTATTTTCAAAAAGCCTTTAAGGGAAAACAGGCAACTGGTGAAGCTCTTTTACAGCTTTTGGAGTCAAGATTGGACAATATTTTATATCGTCTGGGTTTTGTTAATTCGCGTCATTTTGCCCGGCAATTGGTTAGCCATAAACATGTTTTAGTTGATGGGGAGAAGGTTAATATTCCTTCTTATCAGTTGAAAAAAAACCAGACTGTCAGTTTGGGGCCAAAAGCTTTAAAATTAGCTTTAGTTAAGAAAGCCCTAGCGGAAAAAACCAAAGTCCCAGAATGGCTCAAAAAGAAAGCCGCTGTTGGGCAAATGGTTAGATTACCCAAACGAGAAGAAATTGAGGGTGACATTAACGATCAATTAATAGTAGAATACTATTCTAGATAAGAAATAGTATAGAAAGGAAAAAAATGATCGAACCAATTTTTCATATTAAAAGCGAACAAGAAAGCGCCACGTTTGGGCGTTTTATTATTGAACCTTTAGAACAAGGCTTTGGCCAAACTCTAGGGAATTCTCTACGCCGTGTTCTTTTAAGTAGTTTACCGGGAGCGGTGATTACCCAAATTAAAATTGGCGGCGTCAAACATAAATTCTCAACACTGGAGGGAATGAGTGAAGATGTTATCGACCTCATTCTTAACCTTAAACAGGTGAGATTTGGTTATGAAGGAGAAAAACCAGTTAAGTTGGAGTTGGAGAAAAGCGGTCCTGGCGTGGTTAAAGCTGATGATATTAAAACCTCAGCCAATGTCCAGGTGATTAATAAGGACCTGGTTCTAGCCAATTTGGCTAATAAAAAAAGTAGCCTCAAAATCGAAATGACGGTGGAAAAAGGCTTTGGCTACTTACCAGCGGAAGTTGATAAAGAGGGAAAACTGGGAGTTATTCCTCTCGATGCCGCTTTTAGTCCGGTGAGAAGAGTCAACTATCAAGTCGAAGCGACCCGAGTTGGTCAAAGAACCGATCTTGATAAGCTGATTTTGGAAATTACCACTGACGGGACAATCAAGCCAAAAGAAGCTTTGAAAGCCAGTGCTAAAATCTTAATCACCTTTTTTAACCAGGTTATTAACCCCAAAAAGGTTGAGATTAAGAAGGAAGCCAAGTCGCCAATTGACGAAGAAGCAACCAAATTAACGCTGGAGGAGCTTGATTTGCCAACGAGAATTGTCAACGCTCTTCGTAAGAGTGGCTACGGAACCGTGGCTGATCTCTTGGGTATTAAGCCCGCTGATTTAGCCAAGATTAAAAATCTTGGTGAAAAGTCAATTAAAACCGTTCAGACGGCTTTAGCCAAAAAAGGCGTTAAGTGGGAACCGGGAGGGGAAAAGTGAGACATCGGGTCAAGGGGAAAAAACTTTCCCGTACTTCCTCTCAAAGAAAAGCCTTGTTTAAGGGATTAATCAACGCTTTGGTTATTCATGGTGAGATTAAGACGACCGAGAGCAAGGCCAAAGCCGTTCGGGGTTTACTTGACAAGTTAATCACCAAAGGCAAAAAAGGAACTCTTCATTCACGCCGATTAATTGCTGCTTTTTTACAGAATAAAATGGCGGTTAACCGCATTGTTGATGAATTGGGGCCGCTTTTTGGCAAGAGAACTGGCGGTTTCAGTCGGATGGTTCGTTTGGGAGCGAGACGCGGCGATAATGCGACAATGGTCAAGCTGGAATTAGTGGAAAAACCAGCTGCGGTTAAAACTAAAGAAGCTGAGGTTCTTCCAGATAAATCTTCAAAAGACAAAGAAGAAAAGAAAAAGAAGAAATGACTTTCAAGACCAAAGTTACCAAAGCCAAAGAAATCAAAAGAGAATGGCATCTAATTAATGCCCAAGACCAGATTTTGGGTCGGATGGCAGTTCAAGTCGCTGCCTTGTTGATGGGAAAAAACAAGACGTCCTTTGTCCCTTATCTTGATGGTGGTGACTATGTGGTGGTCATTAACGCTGCCAAAGTTAAGGTTACCGGTAGAAAGGCTGAGAACAAGCTTTATTATCGTCATTCAGGCTATCCTGGCGGTTTTAAAAAAGTGACTCTTGCCCAACAGATGGCTAAAGATCCGACGCAGATTATTCGTCATGCTATTGAAGGGATGTTGCCCAAAAATAAATTACGTGATCAACGTTTGGCTCGTTTAAAGATTTTTAGCGAGAGTCAACATCAATATGAAGATAAATTTAAAAAGGAAACTAAAAAAGATGGTCAAGACAAATAAAACAAAAAGTAATCGTCAAGTGGATAAAAAAGAAAAGAAGGTCAAAAAGGCTTTTGTTTTTACTGTGGGTCGGCGGAAAACCGCGGTGGCCCGGATTCGGCTTTATCATGGTAAAGGCGAAACTCTGGTTAATGGCCAACCGATTAATAAATATTTCTCCGGTGAAATTAACAAAACCTTTTATCAACAACCTTTTAATCTAACAGAAACCTTGGGAAAATATTACGCCACCATTAAAGTTGTGGGTTCCGGACAGAAGGCTCAATTAGGGGCAGTGATTCATGGTTTAGCCAGGGCTTTGGATAAGGAAAATAAAGAAGACTTTCATTCTTTATTAAAAAAAGTCGGCCTTTTGACTCGTGACTCACGAGCTAAAGAGAGAAGAAAAATCGGTCAAATGGGCAAGGCTCGCAAGAAAAAACAAAGTCCGAAGCGTTAAAATTATTCCTTAATGGAAGTTACTTTCAAGTCTTTCATAATAACCATTCTTCAATTCTTGTCAATATAAGTTTTTTTATTTTTAGTCGGGGTGACTGGTTCCGCCCCAGCGACCTCACGCACCCCATGCGCGCGCTCTGCCTGTCTGAGCTACACCCCGAAGATGCTTGTATTTTAACAGATTTTGTGGCAAAATTGAATCACTATGAGCCAGGATCAAAAACTTCAAGCCGTTAAAATGGCGATGGAACAAATCGAAAAACAATATGGTAAAGGAGCGATTATGAAGATGGGTGAAAAAGGAGCCACCAGACAGGTTCCGGTTGTTTCCACTGGCTCAATTGCTTTGGATGTCGCTTTAGGAGTTGGTGGTTTTCCCAGAGGACGGGTAATTGAGATTTTTGGCCCCGAAGCTTCAGGTAAAACCTCTTTGGCTTTAAGTGTTGTGGCTCAAGCCCAGAAGTCGGGTGGAGTGGCAGCTTTTGTTGACGCTGAACACGCTTTAGATCCGACTTGGGCTGAAGTCATTGGTGTTAATTTGGATGAACTTTTGATTTCTCAGCCGGATACCGGTGAACAGGCCTTGGAAATTGTGGAAACATTGGTCCGTTCCGGGGCGATTGATGTTGTTGTCATTGATTCGGTGGCGGCTTTGGTGCCGCGGGCAGAAATTGAGGGTGAAATGGGTGACGCCATGATTGGTGTTCAGGCTCGTTTGATGTCACAGGCTTTGCGAAAATTAACCGCAGCGATTTCTAAATCAAGAACCATTGTGATCTTTACCAATCAACTCCGTCATAAAATCGGGGTGATGTTTGGTAATCCGGAAACAACGCCTGGCGGTTTGGCTTTGAAGTTTTATTCCTCTCTACGTTTGGATATGAGGAAAATTGAGGCGATTAAAGAAGGCGAAGTCGTTATCGGCTCTCGCCATCGGGTAAGAGTGGTGAAAAACAAAATTTCCCCACCTTTTCGTACCGCAGAGTTTGACATTATGAATAACAGCGGTATTTCCAAAAGTAGTGATCTTTTGGGAACGGCTTTGGAATTGGGTTTGATTGAAAAATCAGGGGCTTTTTTCAAGTACGGCAAACAGTTAATTGGTCAAGGTTCTCAGGCAGCAAAGCTTTATCTGGAAGAAAACCCCAAATTCACCAAACAGCTGGAAACAGAGATTTGGAAGAAAATTAAAAAGGAATAAAAACATTCAAGATATTACCAAACTTCTTCAGAAAGCGATAAAGTTCATTTCCATTCGGCCTCGGAGCCAAAAAGAAATCCTTGTTTATCTGCAAAAAAAATCTCCTAAGAATCAAGAAAAACAAAAATTAGTTTTAAAAGAATTGCTAAATCTGGGCTTAGTTGATGACGAGGCTTTTGTTGATTGGTGGTTGGAACAAAGGGCAACTTTTCGCCCTAAAGGGAAAAGAGCTTTGCAGATGGAATTGAGGTTTAAGGGGATTGACAGAGATTTAATCGAGCGTAGTTTGGCGGAAAAAGTTGATGAAGAGTCCTTGGCTAAGAAATCATTTTTAAAAAAGATACCCTCTTTAAAGAATTTGCCTCTAGAGGTTCAAAAAAAGAAACTCATTGGTTTTTTAAGCCGACGTGGTTTAGTTGGGAGATAATCAGAAAGACCCTTGATGAAATCTTTTAAAAGGGTTAAAATAAAGAGTAATTAATCAGTTTTGAAAAATGTTAGTTGAATTTATGAAAAAAGTTAAACTTTTTACTTCAAAACTCGCCAAGAAGATTTAAGCTTCTATTTTTTCACTGGCATTTTTTCAAAACTTAATTTAGAAAGGAAATCGATGAGTTTATTTGATAGTTTATTAACCAAAATTATTACTAAAGAAGAAGAAAAAGAGACAAAAGTCGGGGCTGGGAAAGACAAGGGTAAAAAAGAAAAAATTAGTTCTGAGGAAAAGCTGTTAGCCAAAGAATTGGCAGTGAAAATTGCTGAATTGGAAAGAAGAGAAGGAGCTTTGGAAGAAAAAGAAAAGTTTTTTAAGGGCAAAGAAGAAGAGCTGAGTAAATTAAGGAACGAGGTGGAAGAAGTTAAGAAAAAAGAAGTAGAGAAGTTAGAAAAGATTTCAGCCTTAACCAAACAGGAAGCCAAGGAATTGATTTTAGCGGCTACGGAAAAGAGAATCGCCGAAGATATTGCCCGTAAAATTAAAGAAGCGGAAGAAGAAGTTAAAGCCCATGCCGATGAAAAAGCCAAGGAAGTTTTAATTGAGGTGATTCAACATGGGGTTATTGATTGGGTCGCAGAATACGCTGTCTCCAGTGTTCATTTGGCTGATGAAGAGATGAAGGGTCGGATTATTGGTCGAGAAGGTCGTAATATCCGGACTTTTGAAAGAGCCACTGGTGTAGAAATTGAAATTGATGAAACCAATGATATTCGGCTTTCTTCCTTTGATCCAGTGAGAAGGGAAATCGCTCGTCGCTCCATTGAAAAGCTAGTCAAGGACCGCCGTATACAGCCTTCCCGTATTGAAGAGATAGTGGAAAAAACTAAACAGGAAGTGGAAAAAATTATGTTCGAGGAAGGAGAAAAACTTTGCCATGCGGTTCAGGTTTATCGTCTTCATCCAGAATTAGTTAAACTCTTAGGCCGTTATAAGTTCCGCTTTTCCTATGGGCAAAATATGATTATTCATACTTTAGAAGAAACCAAAATGGGTGTTCAGTTAGCTTACGAAGTTGGCGCCAATGTCAATGTGGTTAGATTGGGTTGCTTGCTTCATGACATTGGTAAAGTTGTGACCGAAGAAGAAGGGACCCATGTTCAGTTAGGTGTTGATTTGGTACGGAAGTATCGTTTGCCCGAAGAGGTTGTAGCTTGTATCGCTGAACATCATGAAGATAAACCTTTTTCTTCACCTGAGTCACGGGTAGTTTGGGTGGCTGATGCGGCTTCTGGTTCTAGGCCTGGAGCTCGTTATGCACCCCACGAAGAATATCTAGAGCGGATGAGTCAGATTGAGAAAATTGCCAGCGAATTTCCCGAAGTTGAAGAAGCCTTTGCTTATCAAGCCGGGCGAGATGTCCGGGTTTTGGTTAAACCAGAAAAAGTTACTGATGATGAGTTAGTTGTTTTAGCCAATAAAATCACTCAGGCTTTAGAAGAAAAAGCTTCTTATGCCGGACAAATTAAAGTCACTTGTATCCGTGAAACAAGAGCCAGCGAAGTGACTAAAGCGAAGTAAAAAATATCTTCTAGCTTTGACAAGGCTTCAATTTTGTTGTAAAATTTAAAAGCTATGACCAAAAATGAAATTGTTGCTTTGGTGGCTGGTAAAGCTCATTCAACCAAAAAAGCTGCCGAAGAAGCGATTGACGTCTTTCTAAATGAAATCGTTAAACTTTTAGCTAAAGGTGAAAAGGTTGTTTTATCTGGTTTCGGGACTTTCAGGGTCGTTAAGGTTAAAGACAAGCCAGTGATTATTCCAGGTACCAAGGAAAAGAAGATGGTTAAAGGTCATCGCGCTCCTCGTTTTTCTCCAGGCAAGCCTCTTAAAAAAGCCGTCAGATAACTTTTATTGTATAATTGAGTCAATGTCTGTTATTGAGGTTTCTAAACTTCGGAAGTTTTATTCTGTTTTTAAAAAAGAACCAGGTATCTGGGGTTCGTTGAAGTCGGTTTTCAAGCGTCACTATCAAGAAGTTCGGGCGGTTGATGATATTTCTTTTAATATTAAAGAAGGGGAATTGGTGGGCTTTATTGGTCCCAATGGCGCCGGGAAAACTACCACCTTAAAATGTCTCTCCGGTTTATTATATCCTGATTCCGGTTTTGTTTCTGTTTTAGATTTTCAGCCTTGGCAAAGGCAGCCTGAATTTCAAAAACAATTTGCCTTGGTTATGGGACAGAAGAACCAGCTTTGGTGGGATTTGCCGCCGATGGAAACTTTTCTGCTTAACAAAGAAATTTACGAAGTTCCTGATGAACAATTTAAAAAAACTTTAGAAGAATTGGTAAAGCTTTTGGAAGTGGAAGATATTTTAAAAATTCAAACTCGTAAACTTTCCTTGGGCCAACGGATGAAATGCGAATTAATTGCCGCCTTGATTCACTCTCCCAAAGTTTTATTTTTAGATGAGCCGACCATTGGTTTGGATGTCGTTATGCAGAAGAAAATCCGTGACTTTATCAAAGAATACAATCAACGCTACCAGGCCACC
>Ga0116202_10001315_pt1 | contig 14533 bp, 10 predicted proteins | sample LakKivw325mmetaG_FD_94479 | JGI IMG/M metagenome (GOLD analysis project Ga0116202, IMG submission 94479) | Anoxic lake water microbial communities from Lake Kivu, Rwanda to study Microbial Dark Matter (Phase II) - Lake Kivu water 325m metaG | ecosystem: Environmental > Aquatic > Freshwater >...
TATGCCTAATGGATGGGGGTACATACCGGCCTGTTCAAGGAATGGCCCGCCTCGCGGCGCTTGCCACCGCGGCATGGCTGCTTGCGGGCGCCTCGCTCTCTAACGCCGCCGATCCCCTCATCCTCGAACTTCAGCGCGAACTCAAGGCCCTGTTCCCGACCCCCCTGCTGTCCGCCGCATCCCCTCCCGTACCTCTGCCCGAATCGCCCTATGCCATCGTTTCGCAGGAAGCCCTGCTGGCCCTGACCCCCAGCCTTCCGGGCAGCACGGGCAGGCTGTCGCTCCGCGGGATCCGCCAGTCGCCGCCCGCCATCCGCAACGCGCACGCCGCCTGCGTCAAGATCATCACCCCCTACTGGCATGGCGCCGGCATCCTCCTGACGCCGGAGGGCGACGTTCTCACCAGCTACCATCTCGTCGCCGGCGTCCCGCTGGCCAGCGTGCAGACGCTGGACGGACGCATCCACTCGGTCAGCAACATCACGGCCGCCTCGGCCATCCATGACCTCGCCCTCCTCCGCATTCCCGGCGGCCCCCATGTCTCCCTGCAGATCAGCGACGGACCGGGCCCCTCCCCGGGCACGGCCCTGACCGTGGTCGGTCACCCCGGCGAAACCGCATGGCAATCCGTTCCGGGTCATGCGCTGCGCTGTCATGCGGACCGCGGAACACAGGTGCTGCACTTCGAGGCTCCGGTCGCGCGCGGGAACTCCGGGGGCCCCATCGTGGACGAAACCGGACAACTGGTGGCCGTCACCGCCTGTGCCGCCGAGCTGGCCGACGGGTCCCATGTCAAGGTTGGCATCGCCGCTCCGGCCATCCGCGCCTTTCTCGCGGCGCCCCGTGTGTCGATGGATTTCGCCGATCTCTCCCGGATCGAGCGCAACCGCCGCCTGGCGGATTTTCTCGGACAGGTCTGCCTGTTGATGGATCTGTGGATCAACGACTGGCTGGCCTCGATGTCGGTTGTCACCGTGGACAAGATCCCCGGCGACGCCACGGGCCCGAAAATCCGGTTCCTTCATACAAAGCAGGCCGCCGAAGTATCCGCCCGGCTGATCCTGCTCAAGGCCATGCTGCTGCGGTGCGGTCTGGCGGAGAATATCGACCCGGCCCTGAAACAAAGCGTAGCCAGCAGTTCCCTGACGCTGGATTCTCTCATGGACGGGGCGCTGCTGCTGAGCGCCGGCAAGGGGATTTCGGCGCAAGCCACCCGCGCGACCATCGCCCAGGTCGCGCGTTGCCGCCAGGACGCCAACCGTCATTTCGGCCAGGCCCTCGCGAGCATACGCGCCGCGGCCTCACGGTACGACCTGGATGTTTCCGACCCCGCGCGGTTCCAGCAAATCTCGACCATGCAAAGCCGCCATGCCTCCGTGGGATGCCGTTTCGAGCGATAAGCTCCGGTACTGGATGATCCTGCAACGGGCCGATTCCCGGGGGCTTATACCGCCGGAACCATGGCCATCGAACAGGCGTGCCCGTTCAAGTCCCACTCCGCCGCATCGGGCGCCGGGGTTGCGACCGCCTCGCAGGACAGGCACAAGGTCTCGGCCATGATGTAATCGGCATGCCGCGCCACCGCCCGGAGGACGGCATCATCGCCGGTGAAACGGACACGGATGCGCTGCGTCACCTCGAGGTCCGCCGTCTTGCGCATATTCTGGAGTTTGCTGACGAACTCGCGCACCAGCCCTTCCTCTATCAACTCCGGGGACAGCGCCTTGTCCAGCGCCACCACCAGGCCGCCTTCGGCCGCCACCACACTGCCCTCGCGCGGCACATGCTGGATGATCACATCCTCCTGCGTCAACTCCACGCGCTGGCCGGCCACTTCGACCGCCAGCGTTTCGCCGTCGGCCAGCGCCTCCACCTGTTCGCTCGTCAGCGCCGCGATCGCGCCCGCCGCCTTCTTGACCAGCGGTCCGAGCTTCGGCCCGAGCCGCGCGAAATTCGCCTTGGCCTTCGCCGTGGCAAAGGCCGATTCGTGCGCCAGGAATTCCGCCTCCTTGACGTTCAGCTCGTCGAGGATGATGTCCTTGAGTTCCCCCACCTTGGCCAGAAGCTCCGCGTTGCGGCAGGCCACGTGCATGCGCCGCAGCGGCTGGCGCACCTTGAGGTCATGGGCGGCCCGCAGGGTCCGGCCAAGCGTCACCACCGTCATCACGGCGGCCATCTGGCGCTCCAGGTCCGTGTCGCGCCTCGCGGCGTCGCCCTCCGGGAAATCGCACAGGTGCACGGACTCCGGCATTCCGTCCGTGCGCAGGTTCCGGTAGATGGCATCGCTGATGAACGGAACGAACGGCGCGGCGATGCGCGAGAGCTGCAGCAGCACGTAGTGCAGCGTTTCGTACGCCTCGGCCTTGTCGGCATCGTCCTGCGACTTCCAGAACCGCCGCCGGCTGCGCCGGATGTACCAGTTCGTCAGGTCCTCGATGAACCGGACGAACGGGCGCACCGAAGCCTGCAGGTCGTAGTGGTCCATGGCCGACATGACGTCCATGGAGAGGGTTTCCATCGAACTCCGGATCCAGCGGTCCAGCAGATTGGCGCCGGGCTTGCCGGTGCATCGGGCGGGCGTCCAGCCGTCCACCGTGGCATAGGTCACGAAGAAGCCGTAGGCGTTCCAGAGCGGGATCAGCAGGTTGCGCATCAGTTCCTGCACGCCATGTTCGGAGAAGCGCAGGTCCTCCGCGCGCACCACGGGCGAATGGATCAGATACAGCCGCACGGCGTCGGCGCCGTAGGTGTTGATCAGATGGGACGGATCGGGATAGTTCTTCAGCCGCTTGCTCATCTTGCGGCCGTCCTCCGCCAGGACGAGTCCGTTGACCACCACGTTGCGGAAGGCGGGGCGGTCGAACAGCGCCGTCGAAAGGACCATCAGCGTATAGAACCACCCGCGGGTCTGATCGAGCCCCTCGGCGATGAAATCGGCCGGGAAATGCGTCTCGAACTGTTCACGGTTTTCGAACGGGTAATGCGCCTGGGCGTACGGCATGGCGCCACTTTCAAACCAGCAGTCCAACACCTCGGGGATGCGGCGCAGGGGGCCCCGCCCCTCCCGCGAAGGAATCTCGATCGGGTCCACGTAGTGCTTGTGGAGATCGGCCACCTTGCGGCCCGAGAGCCGCTCCAGCTCCTCGCGGGAACCCACGCAGACCGCTTCCTTGCCGTCCGCGCTCCGCCAGACGGGTAACGGCGTGCCCCAGTAGCGGTTGCGGGAGATGTTCCAGTCCCGGGCCTGCTCCAGCCACTTGCCGAACCGGCCGTCCCGCAGATGCGCCGGCATCCAGTGGGTCTGGCGGTTCGCCTCGAGAATGCGATCGCGGATCTTTTCCACCCGCACGTACCAGGCCGAGATCGCGCGGTAGATCAGCGCCGTGTCGCACCGCCAGCAATGCGGGTAGCTGTGCTGGATCACCCCCTGGTGGACCAGCTTGCCTTCCTGCTTCAGCCGCTTGATGATGTCCGGATCGGCCGCCTTGACCTCGCGCCCCCGGTAGTCCGGCACCTCGGCGGTGAACCGCCCCTCCTCGTCCACCGGACACGGCGCGGGCAGCCCCTCCGCCTGTCCGACGCGGCTGTCGTCCTCGCCGAACCCGGGCGCGATGTGGACAATGCCCGTGCCGTCTTCTGTCGAAACGAAGTCCGCCGCGACCACGCGGAAGGCGCCCTTGTCACGGAATTCCGCGAAACACGCGAACAGCGGCTCGTATTTCAACCCCACCAGGCCGGCGCCGGGGAGCTCCTCCACCACCTCATAGGCAGCGCCCTTCTTGTAGTAGGCCCCCAGCCGGTCCTTCGCCAGGTAGTAGAAGTCCTCTCCATCCCTAATCCTGACGTAGGCAATGTCCTTCCCCACCGCGAGCGCCGTGTTTGACGGCAGCGTCCAGGGAGTGGTCGTCCAGGCCAGGATATAGGTGCGATCGGCGCCCGCGACCCGGAACCGGATCGTGATGGCCGGATCCTGGACCTCCTCGTACCCCTGGTTGGTCTCGAAATTGGAGAGCGGTGTCGTGCAGCGCGGACAATACGGGACCACCCGGTAGCCTTCGTAGATCAGTCCCTTGTTCCACAACTCCCGGAACACCCCCCAGATGGACTCCATGTAGCCGGGGTCCATCGTCTTGTAGTCGTGGTCGAAATCCACCCAGCGGCCCATGCGGGTGACGATCTCCCGCCATTCGCGGGTGTAGCGCAGGACGATGCTGCGGCAGCGCTCGTTGAACACGTCAACGCCGAGCTTCTCGATGTCCCGCTTGCCGCTGATCTTCAGGTCCTGCTCGACCTCGTATTCCACCGGCAGGCCGTGGCAATCCCAGCCGAAGCGCCGCTTGACATAGTGGCCGCGCATGGTCTGGTAGCGCGGCACAATGTCCTTGATCGTTCCCGCCAGCAGGTGGCCGTAGTGCGGGAGTCCCGTGGCAAACGGAGGCCCGTCGTAGAACACGTACTCCGGCGCGGCCTGCCGCTGGGCCAGGGACTTCTCGAATACCTCCCGCGCCTTCCAGAACTCCAGGATTTCCCGCTCCATTCCCGGGAAATCCACTTTTCGCGATACCGGCTTGAACGTCATTCCCCTATCCCTGCCTTTGCTGGTCCAGGGCCCGCCGGATTGCCTTCCGGAAGGCCGCGGGGCCATACTTCAATTCGCGCGAGCCGCGTGTGATCTTGCACAGGCTCACTCCCAGTTCGGCGGCGATCGCCCGCTGCGTCATGCCCCTCTCGAGCAGCTCGACCAGTTTCCAGCGCAAGGCGATCTTCTCCCGCTCCCGCGCCGTCAGAAGGGCATACAGCACCCCGTACGCCTCCTCCGCCGTGTCCATGCGGTGCAGCACGCCGGTCAGTTGCCGGAGCGCCTTGTCGCCTTGTGGGGGCCGCCGTTTCATACGGGCGCGCATCATAGGACAATCCATTCCGCCAATCAAATCAAACAAAAAGGGAGATGGCGCCGGCCATCTCCCCGCGGATTCCCTCCAGGCGGATCAGAATGCGTAGCCGATATAGGCCACACCTTCGATATCCTCGAAGTCAAAGTCGCTTAGGTCACCCCATTTCTCGTACACATAACTGCCGCTGACCTGCAGCGTGAGGCTCTTGGAAAGCTCCAGCCGCAACCCCAGCAGGATCTGCCAGTAGAGGTCCATCCACTCGCTGTCGCCCTCGTTCCGGCTGAGATAGGAGGAGAGGATGCCAACCCCGCCCTGGAAGACACGGTCAATCAGCATCAGGTTCAGTTCCGGCGTGACCGCGTAGTCAATGTCGTCCCGCTTGTCGAACTCCGGAGTCACCGAGCAGCCGAACTGCACAGTGCTGTCGCCTTCGCGGACCTCATACAGCGCCCCGTAGGAGAGGTCGCCTTCGGCATACGGCAGGTCGTCGAAGGACGAATGCGCCTGGTGATAGCGCCCGCCGACGCTCAGAATGTTCCCGGCGCGGGATTCGTTCGCCACCGCCAGCGCCAACGCAAAGACCAGACCCGATACCAGCCAGAGTTTGTTTGTATTCATGCGTCGAATAATAGGCCCCCCCACCACCCGTGCAAGGTTTTTTTCGGAGGACACGCCGGTCTTCCTCCTTGTCTGCCTCCCGCCGATGTCCTATCCTCACTTTTGAACACAGCCTCTCGGAGAACAGCGCTCATGCCTCTCAAACGGCTCGCCATTCCGGAATTGATCCGCCGCCCCGTCCAGCCGGGAGCCGCCGGCGTCATCCAGCGATCCTTCCGGCATGGGCCCCGGGACTTTCTCCGCCGTTTCCGCGACGAACCCCTCTCCTTGACCGTCACACTGAACGGCCGGGAGAATCCCGCGACGCCCATGGTCGTCCTTCACACGAACATCAACACCCGCCAGCCGGGCCAGTGGCAGGACCTGCGGTTCGAAACCCGCGATGGCCACACGTTCCAGATCGATCTGCCGCTGTCCCGCTGCGGCCTGTTCAGCTTCAGGGTCAAGTACTCGTTTGACGGCGGACAGCAGTGGTACTGGGATCGCGTGCCCCACTCCCACATCCTTGTGGACCCTCCCTCCCTGCGCACGGTCCGCCTGTACACCCTGATCCCCAGCGCCTCGGGAACCATCCGCGACTGGATCGCGCGGCTCCCATCCATTGCCGGCATGGGATTCGACGCCATCCACCTCCTGCCCATCACGCCCATGGGCGCCTCCCAAAGCCCCTACGCCGCCAGACGGTTGTTCGACGTCGACCCCCGCTACCGCGACCCGGACACCCAGGGCGGCGCGCTGGAACAATTCGAACGGTTCGTCGAGGAATGCCGGCGCCTCCACATCCGGCTGTGCCTCGACCTCGTCCTCAACCACATCGGCGTGGACAGCGATATGGCCGCAGCCTGCCCCGACTGGATCATTCCCGACGACGCCGAGCCCAACGGACTCAAGCGCGCGGGCTGCTGGCACCTGCAGGACTGGATCCGCTGGGAGGACCTCGTCCCGATCCACTACGACCATCCGAACGTCTTCATCCGGAACGATATCTGGAACTACATGAAGCAATACGCCCTGTTCTGGGCGAACTACGCCGCCTATACCGGCGGCATGGTCCGTTTCGACAATCTGCACAGCAGTTCCGGACCGTTCATCGCGGACCTGAGCGCCTCCATCCGCAGGGAATTCCCGGACCTGCCGATCCTCGGGGAATACTTCACCGACGAATGGACCCTGGAGAAAACCGTTCCGGAATGGGGGGTCAATCTCCTGCTCGCCAACTCCTGGGAGCATCCCTTCTGCCCGCAGTTCCGGCATTACATCCAGTATCTCCACAACGTATCCGGACGCCTCCGCCACCTGTGCTCCATCACCACGCACGATACCGGCGTCCCCGCGACCCTGTTCGGCGCCGACCGCGCCACCCTCCCCCGCTATGCGGCCTGCGCCCTGTGCACAATGGGCCAGACGGGCCTGGTGCAGGGCGTGGAGCACGGCATCCGCGAACGCCTGGCGTTCATCGGCCCTTCCTACACGCCCGACAGCGCGGGGCCCGATTACCGCCCGTTCATCACCCGGATCAACGCGCTGCTGGCGGAACACGCCGCCTTCCGCCAGCCCGGGAATATCACTTTTGTCGATCGGGGACACGACGCCATCCTCGGCGCCTACCGGTCGGCGGCATCCCCCGCCGGCTCCGCCTTCCTGTTCTTCGCGAACCTGGACATCTTCCATCCGCAGCAGATTGCGCCCGATCTGGCCCCATGCCGCCTGGAATTTCCCCTCCGCATGCGGGATGCCCTCAGCGGCGAAACCCTCGTGTTTGAATCGGCAGCGCCCACCCTGACCCTGGAACCCTGCGGAGTACGCGTCCTGGAAATCCCGGCGCCGGGGACCGGTCAGAACTCCACCACGTAAAGAAATCCGCCGGGCCGTCTTCGCAGGCGGCCCCGGTCCAGATTGCCGTCATCCAGCCTGCGGTCGATCTCCAGCCACGGCGTCTCCCTTGTTTCGGCCCCGAAGAAGACCTCCACTGCCGCCGGATCATGCGGGTCGTCTCCCACGCTGTTCCGGAGGATGCTCCCACACGCGTCACCGCGATTCCAGACTATTCTCGCGCGAAGTCCCTCGAGGCCTGGCGGAAGGCATCCGCAACGGACACTTTGTCGCCGCAACCGGACAAATTGTCCGGCGCCCCGCGCCGCATCCCCCCCGATTCGCCATGAATCGCGCGTCCGGCCCGTCATGGCACAGCACTTGCTATATCCTCAAGCCGGAGAGAAACGATGGAAACGAGCGAAACAACACGACGCGGAAGGCCGGTATGGACGGCACTGACGATCCTGCTCGGAATCGTCTGCCTCCTGCAACTGGGCCTCCTGTTCCAGCGGCAGCTTCTGCTGAAGAACCGCACCGTTCTCCCCGCCAGGGCATCAGTCTCCCTCGGCAACAGGATCCGGAATCTCCTTCCGTGGAACCGCAGGACCCCGGTGCAGGACGCGCCGGCCACCATCACCCCCGATACCGTCTGGGACGGTTCCACCCGTATCGCCCAGATGCACTCCCGGATCAACCGTCTCTTCGAAGAGGCATTCCACGACAGTTTCAGTTTGCCCCTGGCGCCTGCCGTTGTGTCGGCCCCCCCGGCCTCCAACGGCAGCGCGCCGTCCGATCCCTTCCGCCGGATGCGCGACATGCACCGGCAGATCGATGTCCTGTTCCAGGAGGCCATCCAGGATGTCCATGGACGGCATGCGGGATTCGACGACGGCTGGGCCGACCTTGCCATCACCCCCGGCATGACCGTCAAGGACACCGGCGAGTCCTACGACATCACCGTCGCGCTTCCCTCCGTGAACAAGTCCGATATCCGGCTCGTCATGGACGGCTCGATCCTCACGCTGCTTGTGGATCACAGCGAGACCCGCGATGCCGCCGGTGATTCCGCAGCCATGCGTTCCCGGCGGATCAGCCGGTTCGAACAGCGGATCAAACTCCCCGGCGCTGACCCGGATCCGGACCGTATCACGGCGTCCTTCCAAGACGGTGTGCTGCGGATTGTTGTTCCCAAGCGGCCCGGAAACGAATATGAGAAGGGATCGATCAGGGTGATTTAGCCCGCGGGCCGGAGAGGCACACACCCGCGCGGCCTGGAAGGACGCAGAAGAGCGCAATGAAGGGAGAAAGGTAATGCTGGATATACGAGAACTGCACAAGACATTCGGGCCCATACACGCGGTCCGGGGCATCTCCTTCAAGGTGGAGCAAGGCGAGGTGCTCGGTTTCCTGGGGCCCAACGGCGCCGGCAAGTCCACCACGATGCGGATGATCACGGGGTTCCTGCCGCCCACCTCCGGCACCGCGCTCGTCCACGGGCATGACGTCACCACCGACGTCGTGGCCGCCAAGCGGCAGATCGGATACCTGCCCGAAAATGCCCCCGTCTACGGCGACATGACGGTCGTAAACTTCCTGCGGTTTGTGGCCGAGATCCGCGGCTACGCCGGCAAGGAGCGCGACAATCGCGTGGACGCCGCCATCGAGAAGGCGCTTCTCACCGGCGTACGCCGCCAGACCATCGGAACGCTTTCCAAGGGGTTTCGCCAGCGGGTCTGTTTCGGCCAGGCCATCCTTCACGATCCGCCCGTCCTGATCATGGACGAGCCCACCGACGGGCTCGATCCGAACCAGAAACACGTGGTGCGGAACATGATCCTCGACATGGCGCCCCGCAAGGCCATCGTCATCTCCACCCACATCCTGGAGGAAGTCGAGGCTGTGTGTTCCAGGGCCGTGATCATCGCCAAGGGCCGGATCGTGGCCAACGGCACGCCGGCGGACCTCAAGGCCCACAGCGATTCCCACGGCGCCGTGGAACTGACCGTCAAACAACCGTCGGAACAGGTCGCCGCCGACCTCCGGGCGCTTCCGTCCGCCGCCCGCGTCGAGCAGGAGGGCGCCCAGTACACCGTCTACCCCCGGGACCCCGGGCGCCTGTTCGCGGATGTCACCCAACTCGTGCGGCAGCGGGACTGGCATCCCACCGGACTGAAATACATCGAAGGCCGGCTGGACGATGTCTTCCGCGAACTGACCCTCGGCGGGGAAACCGCCGCCAACCCGAACTGATCCCAAGGAGACCCTGTTCATGGAATGCCTTCATAACACAAAAGCCATCGTCAAACGGGAACTGAAGTCCTACTTCGAATCCCCCATCGCCTACGTCTTCCTGGTGGTGTTCCTCATGCTCACCGCCTTCCTCACCTTCTCCGTGGGGCGTTACTACGAAAACGGCCAGGCCGACCTGCGCGCCTTCTTCTGGTGGCACCCGTGGGTCTACCTGATCCTGGTCCCGGCCGCCGCGATGCGGCTCTGGGCCGAGGAACGCCGTGCCGGCACGATCGAACTGCTGCTCACCATGCCCGTCACCCTGACGCAGGCCATCCTGGGCAAGTTCCTCGCCGCCTGGTGCTTCCTCGCCATCGCCCTGGCCCTCACGTTCCCCGTGGTGCTGACGACGTACTACCTGGGGAATCCGGACTCGGGCGTGATCGTCACCGGATACCTCGGCAGCCTCCTGCTGGCCGGCGCCTATCTCTCCGTGGGCATCCTCACGTCCGCGATGACGCGCAACCAGGTCATCAGCTTCGTGCTGTCCGTGGTGGTCTGCCTCTTCCTGCTGCTGGCGGGCTGGCCCCCCGTCACCGATTTCCTGGTCCGCGCCGCGCAGGATTCGCCCGTCCTGCAGTGGCTCCTGCAGGCCGTAAGTTCGCTGAGCTTCATGCCGCACTTCGAGAACATCCAGCGCGGCGTGGTGGCCCTCCGGGACCTGGTGTACTACGCCAGCGTCATGGCCTTCATGCTCTTCGCGACGCAAGTGGTTCTGGAAAACCGGAAGGCGGGCTGAACTTCATTCATCACGATAATTCAGAGGTACATCCATGGCAACACAGCATATATCCAACCGATTCTGGAAGATCAGCGGCGGCCTGGCCGGCCTGATCGTCGTCCTGGCCATCCTGGTGGCCGTGAACATCCTCGCCGGGCAGTTCCGCGCCCGGAAGGACCTGACGGAAGAGAAACTCTATACCCTGGCGGCCGGCAGCCGGCAGGTCCTGTCCAAACTGGACCGGAACGTCACACTGATGTTCTTCTTCAACGGCAGTTCGCCGGAAATCCCGGCGCCGATCAAGTCCTTTGCCCGGGAAATCGAGGACCTGCTGAAGGAATATGAACTCGCCGGCAACGGCCGGGTGACCGTCGAGCGGTACGACCCGAAACCCGATTCGGACGACGAGGATCTGGCCATGCGGTTCGGCGTGAATCCGCAGGCCGTGTCCGTCGGCGGCGGCATGCTCTACCTCGGCCTTGTGGCAGTCTCGGGCGATCTCCAGGCCGCCATCCCGCTGATTGACCCGCGCACGGAGCAACTGCTGGAATACAACATCACCCGGATGATCTACCGCGTGACCACGGTCCAGAAACCGGTCGTGGGCATTCTCAGCTCCCTGCCCGTCAACGGCACACCCCCGATGGGCATGATGCCCCCGAGCCAGCGCATGCGGCAGGAACCGCCCTGGGCCGCCTTCGCGGAACTCGGGCGCGATTACACCGTCCGGACGGTCGAACCGCTCGCCGAATCCATCCCGGGCGACATCGACACCCTCATCGTGGTCCATCCCAAGGATCTCGGCGAACGGACATTGTTCGCCCTGGACCAGTTCGTCCTGCGCGGCGGCCGGCTCCTGGCATTCGTGGACCCGCTCTGCGCCGCCGACCAGGAGTCCGCCGGCATGGATCAGTTCGGCATGGGCGCCCGCCGCTCCTCGACTCTCGGCAAGCTGTTCGACGCGTGGGGCCTCGCCTATGACCCCGGCAAGGTCGTGGCCGACGTCGAAGCCATGACGCCGCTGCGGACCCGCAACAACGCCGTGGAGAACAACCCCTATTACCTCAGCCTGCGCCGCGACAACATGGCCGGGAACGATATCCTGACCGCCCCCCTGGACTCGATCCTCATGGTCATGGCCGGCGCCTTCGGCAATGAAGCCGCCGAGGGGCTCCGCCTCACCCCCCTGATCCAGACATCGGACCAGGCGGTGCAGACCGACGCCATGATGCTCCAGTTCAATCCCGGCGCCTACAAGCAGGAACTGCAGAAGGGGCGCAGGACCTTCAACCTGGCCGTGCGGCTGGAAGGCAAGTTCAGGACCGCCTACCCGAACGGACAGCCCGCCGCGGGCGAGACCAACGCCGCCCCCGCCGCCACCGCCGCCCTCCGGGAGTCCGTCAAGCCGGGCACCGTGATCCTCGTGGCCGACGCCGACCTGCTCGGCAACGACTTCTGCGTCCGCGACATGGGGTTCTTCGGCCTCCAACAGGCGATCAACGACAACATCAACCTGTTTGCCAACATGGTCGAGCAGCTCGCCGGCAGCGCCGACCTCATCGGCATCCGCTGCCGCGGCAGTTCGCAGCGGCCCTTCACCCGCGTGCTGGCCCTGCAGGCGCAAGCGCAGGAACAGTGGCTGGAGCAGGAACAGATGCTCGAACAGCGCCTGGGCGAGACCCAGCAGCGCATGCAGGAACTGCAGCGCTCCAAGGATGACAAGCAGCGCTTCGTGCTCAGCGCGGAGCAAGGCCAGGAACTGGAACGGTTCCGCGCGGAAGTTTTGAAATACAAGACCGACCTCAAGAAGGTCCGCCGCAGCCTGCGCGAAGGGATCGAAGCGCTCGGCATGAAGGTCAAGCTGATCAACATCCTTCTGGTGCCCGCCCTCGTGGCCGCCGCCGGCATCGCACTGGGCATCGCCCGCAAACACTCAACCCGCTAACGGAGAAGCCCGCCATGAAAGGAAAACAACTCGCCATCCTCACCCTCGTCGCCGTCATCCTTGTCGCCCTGGCCTTCGCCTCCAAGCGGCGGCAGGCCGGCCGCAACCCCGTTTCGGCCGGCCGGAAGATCCTGCCGGAACTGGCCGTCAACGACGTGCAGTCCATCCTCATCCAGGCCCCCGACGGCACGGCCACCGTGGCCCGCACGGAGGGACTGTGGCGCGTCGCCGAACGCTTCCAGTACCCGGCGGATTTCGACAAGGTCCGCAACCTGCTGAACAAGCTGGCGGAACTGAAGTCGCTCCAGACCGTCCGCGCCACCCCGCGGCAGCGGACCGAACTGCGCCTGGCGCCGGATGCCGCGGCCGGCGCCGACGGGCAGCCGACCGTCCTGACCCTCCGGAATGCCTCCGGTCGGACGATGGAGACCCTCTGGCTCGGCAAGGAGCGCATGCCCCAGCAAGCCATGGAGGCCGGCCCGTACGGCGGATACCCCGACGGCCGCTTTGTGGCCACATCAAAGGGAGATGTCTTCCTGGCGGGTGACCCGCTCGACGTAGTCCTCTCTTCGCCCCGCTCGTGGATGGATGAGGAATTCGTGACGATCCCCGCCGAGGAAGTCCTGGCCATCGAGGTCAGCGGCGTGACCAACGGCGCCATCCGCCTGTCCCGGACCGACGGCGCCAAGCCCTTTGCCCTTCCGTCCGTTCCCGAAGGCAAGGAAGCCGATGCCGACAAGCTCTCGCGCCTCGCATCGGCCCTTGCCTATCTCCGGTTCGAGGATGTGGCGCCGCCCAACACGAGTCCCGCGGCGGCGGGACTGGACAAGCCCGTGACCTTCACAGCCACGACATCCAAGGGCGTCACCTGCACCCTGCGGATCGGGCGCCCGACCGCGCCGGAAGGCCGCTACCACGCCGCCGTGGCCATGAGCTTCACGCCACCGCCCGCGCCGGCGGCGACCGCGGAGGCGGCCTCCACCAATGCCACCGCCAAGGCGCGGGAGGAACAGGATGCCAAGACGGCGGCCCATGTTGCCCGTCTCTCGGAGAAGCTTTCGCCCTGGACCTACGTCCTGGGCAAGTATGAAGCCGAAACCCTTGTCATGGGATACTCGGACCTCTTGAAGGAAAAGTCCGCCCCGGAAACCAGCCAACCGGAATCCACACACCCCTAAGGAAAGGAACCCGCCATGGATGCCAATATCGCCGCCGCCACAAACCTGATCGCAAAGCAGAAGACACTCATCGACAACGTGCGGCAGGAAGTCACCAAGATCATGGTGGGGCAGGAGCGCCTGCTCGACCGCATGATGATCGCCCTGATCGCCAACGGGCATATCCTGCTGGAAGGCGTTCCCGGCCTGGCCAAGACCACCGCCGTAAAAACCCTCGCGCAGGCGCTGGGCCTCAAGTTCCAGCGCATCAGCTTCACGCCCGACCTGCTGCCGGCCGATGTCATCGGCACCATGATCTACAATCCGCGCGAGGGCACCTTCACCCCCCGCCTCGGACCGGTGTTCACCAACATCCTCCTGGCCGACGAAATCAACCGCGCCCCGGCCAAGGTGCAATCCGCCCTGCTGGAAGCCATGCAGGAACGGCAGGTGACCATCGGCGACAAGACGTATCCCCTGCCCCAGCCCTTCATGGTCATGGCCACCCAGAATCCCATCGAGCAGGAAGGAACCTACCCCCTTCCGGAAGCGCAGATCGACCGCTTCATGCTCAAATGCCGGCTGGACTACCCCTCCAAGGATGACGAGCGGCGCATCATGAACCGCTTCTCCCGCCGGAACGATATCTCCCTCTCGCCCGTCATGACCGCCGGGGAACTGCTCGCCTTGCGCGAAACCCTCGACCAGGTCTATTGCGATGAGAAGGTCGGCGACTACATCCTCGACATCGTGTTCGCAACCCGCAAGCCTTCGGACTACAAGCTGGACATTGACCACCACATCCAGTACGGCGCCTCGCCGCGCGCAAGCATCTACCTGAACATGTGCGCCCGCGCCAACGCCCTCCTGCACGGCCGCGCCTATGCCACACCCCAGGACATCAAGGAGATCGCCTACGATGTCCTCCGCCACCGCGTGATCCTCACCTACGAAGCCGAAGCCGAAGAACAGAAGAGCGAGGACGTCCTCGCCAAGATCCTGGGCGAAATCCCCGTCCCCTGACCATTCACGATTCACTATTCACAATTCACCATCAACCATTCCCCATTGCCCATCAACCATTGCCCATCAA
>Ga0116202_10001316_pt1 | contig 14526 bp, 6 predicted proteins | sample LakKivw325mmetaG_FD_94479 | JGI IMG/M metagenome (GOLD analysis project Ga0116202, IMG submission 94479) | Anoxic lake water microbial communities from Lake Kivu, Rwanda to study Microbial Dark Matter (Phase II) - Lake Kivu water 325m metaG | ecosystem: Environmental > Aquatic > Freshwater >...
CCCTATACCCATCTGGCCGGAACCGACCTGCTGGGCGATGCCTATATCGGCAGGATCTCGGTGGAGAACATCTCCCAGCTCACTGCCGTCTTTGCCAAGATCTATGCAGTGGAAAAGAATGTGGCCAATACTGGGGACGCTTCGGCCTGGCTGAACCGGATGCTGATCATCGGCGATCCCTCCACCTCCGGTATGTCCTGTGTCTATAATGGGATGTATATACGCGAGATGGCTCTGGAAGTCAATCCGGGCTACAACCTGATCGAAAACTACACCGGCGGCTATGCCAGCACCATGAATACCGGAATCAACCAGGGAGTTGCTCTTTTCAACTATCGCGGCTACTATGGCGTCAGCGGTTGGTCTCCCTCGGCTTCTGTACTGAACAACGGACCCCGGCTGCCCCATGCGATAGTGCTGACCTGCGGCACCAACAGCTTTGCCGGCTCCACCTCTCCGATGGAGGAATTTTTCCGCATGGGCACCGAAGCGGTTCCCAAGGGAGCTCTCTCCGCCATCGGCATGGCAACCACCGGCACGCACACCATGTTCAACAACACTCTTTCCAGTTGTGCCTGGGAAGGTGTCTTTGTATACGACATGCGCACCATGGGGGAAGCCTTGCTTAGTTCCCGGCTGGGTATCTGGCGGCAATACAGCATGTCCCATCAGAATGCAGCGAACTACTTTGCCCATTGGATAAACCTGATGGGGGACCCCACCGCCGAAGCCTTTGTGGGAATTCCCAAATCCCTCCACATAACTGCGCCCGATTCCATCCCGCTGGGGGCGGCGCTGGTCGATATCATTGTCCGGGACGACCTGCAGATACCAATGAAGGATGTGAGCGTTACCCTATACAGCTCCAGCTATGGCAATGTAGTGGCGAAGGGATTCACCGATGCCGAGGGATTTGTGAGCCTGAATGTCCCCTCCTATGTGAGCAATCAGATCCTGGTAACTGCCTCCAAGCATGATTGCAAGCCTTCACAGCAAGACATAATAATCGATTCTACCGGTTCTCTGGTCTATTTTGGCAAGATGTTCTCTGAAGACGGTACCGGTGGATCCAGCGGCAATAATGATGGTTTTGCCTCTGCCAGAGAGACCATTGCCCTCTGGGTGGATATCAAGAACTCGACTGCCGACCCTGTCAGCGGTATCACCGCTGCTCTGAACTGCAGCGATGAATATATCACTCTGATCCAGGCGCAGAGTTCCTATTCTGCGCTGAATCCCTCCGCCACAGCCATGAATGATGCTCCCTTCCTGTTCAGCGTGGATGCCAATGTCCCTGACCAGCACAGTGCCAGGTTTGAGCTCACCCTCACGGACAGTTTGCAGACGGAATACACCATTGCCTTCCATTTTGGCTTGTTCAACGCTGCTCTTTCCGTGGCCAATTACTCCATCACTGCCGGCACCAACCAGGTTCTGGACCCCGGCGAGACCGGTTTTATGGCACTTTCGGTCCTGAACAACTCCATAGCCACAGCACCAGACATCTATGGAGAATTGCGCTCGATGAACGATCTGCTGGTGGTAACCGATTCGCTGTCCTATTTTGGAAATATCCCGGCAGGCATGACCATCAATTCTGTGGAGGGATTCAGCCTGTTCGCGCGCCCTCTGCTGATCCCGGGAATGATGATCCCGCTCAGCCTGAGGCTGTTCAATGACCAGGGCTTTGAGCAGACCGCCTACTTCAACCTCCCCATTGGCACCGTGAGCCAGAATACGCCCCTGGGACCCGATTCCTACGGTTATTTCATCTATGATATCACCGACACCGCCTATCCGGATTGCCCCACCTACGAATGGATCGAGATCAATCCCACCTTGGGCGGAAGTGGATCCCTGATCACCGGATTCAATGATTCCGGAACCAGCGGCGATGAAGGTGACCAGCTCGGTAGCGTGGTACTCCAAGTGCTCGATCTGCCTTTCACCTTCCGCTACTACGGCATCGAGTATAATCAGATCACGGTCTGCGTGAACGGTTTCATCGCTCTGGGCGTAACCGGCGACGGTGAGTTCCGCAATGCCAGGATGCCCGGAGGCCAGGGGCCATCACCGATGATCGCACCCTTCTGGGATGACCTTATCATCATCAACGATGCCGGTATCTACCGTTGGTATGACGCCGCGGAACATCGTCTCATCATCGAATATTACAAACTGCGCAATGGCTATAATCGCACTTCGGAAGAGACTTTTCAGGTGATCTTCTACGATCCGGTCTATCATCCCACCAGCATGCAGGATGGCATGATCAAGATCCAGTATAAGGTATTCAACAATGTCGATGTGGGCAGCAGCGGCGGATACACGCCACGGCACGGAAACTATGCCTCGATCGGCATCCGTGACCATACCAACACCCGCGGCCTGGAATACTCCTTCAACAACCTCTATCCGCCCGCGGCAGCGCCTTTGACCCATGAACGCGCCCTGCTTATCACGACCGCCCCGGTCTTGCATCAAAGCGCCTATCTCGTTATCGGCGAGATTAACATCAACGACGACAATGGAAATTGCATCCTCGAACCCGGTGAATATGCCGAGATCGGCCTGAAATTGAACAATCTGGGTCTGGCAACCGCAACCGGTGTGAATCTGACCGTCTCCACACTCAGCCCCCTGATCTCGCTGATCAATCCTGCCACCACCTATCCAGACATCGCCGGCAGCGCTTCGGCCATAAATCAGAATCCGATCAGCATAATTATCTCTCCCACTTGTCCGGCAGATGCAGTGATCAGCCTCAATTGCCACATCTTGATCGATGGCAACAGCTGGGAATATCTGCTGAACCTAACTGTGCGTAAACCTCAGGTTCAGCTTTCCAGCCTTTACATGAACGATCTGCAGGGCAATACCAACGGATTGATCGAACCCGGGGAAACGGTAAAGCTGATCGTGAACTATGCCAATAACGGCGAAGTGGACGCCGCCAACATCATCAGCAACATCACCTGCGTCAGTGAATTCATCACGATCCAGAATCCTGAGATCCTGTTGGACCGGATCCCTGCCCAAAGCATCCGCCAGGCTGTATATGACGTAATGATTTCCCCCTCTGCCGTTCTGGGCAGCAATGTAACCTTCTTCGTAACCTTCCAGGCCGATCAGATACCGCCCCAGAATGATCAATTCCTGGTGAGCATCGGCACTGCCGGAATGGAAAACGATTTTGAGAATAATGATGGGGGTTTCATTCCCAATCCGGCAACCAACGGCTGGCAATGGGGCACCGACACCACCTCCGGAGCTCATTCCGGAACCAAGGTTTGGGGCACACTGCTGAACAACTCCTATCCTAATAATGTCATATGGACCCTGACCACGCCGGATGTGTTCATCGGGAGCAATTACACGCTGGAATTCTGGCATTGGTATAGCATGGAAGGAACCTATGATGGCGGCAACATCAAGATTTCTACCAACAATGGCGCTACCTGGAACCTGCTCACCCCTGAAGGCGGATACACCCATTCCAATGTGCTTGCCCTCAACGGTCCGGGCTTTTCCGGAACCAGCAATGGCTGGAGCCTGGTGCGCATTGCCCTGGGCAGCTATGCCAATCAGAATGTGAAGTTCCGCTTCACCTTTGGAGCGGATTCCATTATCAACGGCATCGGGTGGTACATCGATGATGTCAAAACCACTGGCTTCATTGCCTTTGCCGGTTTGCTGAGCGGGAATGTGGAAGCATCCAATCCGGAACTGGATCTGAATACTGTGCTGATCCAAAACATCGCTTCCATCAGCGCGATTCCCGATCCGGAGGGAGCTTATGAGCTCTATCTGCCAGTGGGAACCCATAGTGTAAAGGCATCTGCTCCCGGGTATCTGAGCGAGACCTTCTTTCCGGTTATGCTGAACCTGACCAGTCCCCTCCTGAACCATGATTTCTATTTGGTTTATCTGCCTCCGGCCGAAGGGATAAGCCATTTGATCACTCAAGAGCAGTTGAATCTATCCTGGAATGCACCTGCCGAGCCGGTTTTCCCCATCACCGGTTATAAGATATACCGTAAACTCAATGCCGGAAAGTTCGATTTCATGGAGCAGGTTGACGGTACTTCCTACACTGAAGCCCTCAGCACCATCGGCAACTATCACTATCGGGTGACGGTGTTGTATAGCGAGGGGGAAAGCCTGCCTTCGGAAACCGTATCTTTCGAATTTCCGGTTACACCCCAAGGCGATGCAGATATCCTGCCCCTGGTTTCAAAACTCCATCCCAACTACCCCAATCCCTTCAATCCCAGCACCACCATCCGCTTCGATCTGGCCCTGTCCGGAAAGGTGCAGCTCAATGTGTATAACCTGCGCGGCCAATTGGTGCGCCAATTGGTGAATGAAGAACTGGGCGCCGGCATGCATCGAGTGGTCTGGGACGGCAGAGACAGCCACCAACGCTCTGTGGCCTCCGGAATCTATTTCCTGCGCCTTGAAGCCAGGGACTATTGCCACACCCATAAAGCAATGCTGCTGAAATAAAGGGGTTTGGAGCCCTTTTCCCCGAAGCCAGGTTCTCCCTTTTTTCCCTGCCTGGCTGCCTGGGGATCTGGTCTGGCCCCCGTTAGCAATACGGAATCATTACGGAGTCATTACGGAGTTAATCCGTAATGACTCCGTAATGATTCCGTATTGCTAACGGGAGCGATGCCGGTTTGGGGGGATGGAATTCCTGTGCGGATCTTGATATTGAAAACACGTTGTTGGATTCAGGCTGGATGGGATGGGAATGACAAAGTAAAGGAATACTGTTACTTACGGCTTTACGGGTGTTCTATCACAGCATCCGGGTGCCTTTGGCAGAGAAGGCGTTCACATCGAGGCTGGAAAACAATCCCTGGCGGAATTTGGGGATTGCGGCGGCAGCTACCATGGCAGCGTTATCCACACAATGCTGCAGGGAGGGATAAAACACGCGGGCTTGGATAGAAGAGGCTTTCACGGTTAGTTGGGAGCGCAGGGCAGAGTTGGCGGCAACTCCTCCAGCCAGCAGAATGGTTTGGATGCCCTCACGTTTGGCATAGGCCAGGGTTTTCTGGATCAGGGGTTCGATGATCGCCTGCTGGATCGAGGCAGCCAGATCAGCCTGATGGAGTTTGCTATTCTCAGGATCGTGTTGAGCCAGCCAGGTCATCACGGCGGTTTTGAGTCCGCTATAGCTGAAGCTGAAGTTTCCCGCCCGCAGCAGGGCACGGGGGAATCTCACGAAATTACGGTCCCCCCCCCTGGCCAGTTCATCCATCAGCGGCCCTCCGGGGAAGCCCAGTCCCAGCAGTTTCGCAGTCTTGTCAAAAGTCTCCCCGGCAGCGTCGTCCAGAGTTTTTCCCACCACTTCAAAGTGGGTGAGGTCGTGAAAATGCACCAGTTCGGTGTGCCCACCCGAAACCACCAGCGCCAGAAAAGGTGGCTGGAGGCCGGAATGATCGATGAAATTGGCAAAGATGTGCGCCAGCATGTGGTTGACTGTGATCAAAGGCTTGGACAGGCTCCAGGCCAGGCTTTTGGCAAAAGAGAGCCCCACCAGCAGCGACCCGATCAGACCGGGATTGATGGAAACGGCGAAGGCATCGAGATCGGACAGTTCCAATTTGGCAGTTTCAAGTGCAGCTCGGGTGAGATAGATCAGATTGCGCAGATGAAGCCGGGAGGCAAGTTCGGGAAGCACTCCGCCAAACTGAGCATGTTCGGGCTGGGAGGAGATGAGATTGCAGAGGACACGGTAACCGGTGTCCAGAATGGCCACCGAGGTATCGTCGCAGGATGTTTCAAAAGCAATGATGTGTTTCATTGCCGCAGGCGGACTTTCACCGGTGTAATGGCAAGCTGCACCACATCTTCCGGCAGGATCACCTCCAGGGGGTATAAACCCTCGTCATCGGGTGTTTCGGCAGGGATGACCCTGATGCCGGACACCTTCAATTCTGCCAAAGCAGAAGGCTTTCCCTCCACTTTGAGGGTTACTGTGGAGGGGAAAAAGCTGCGGCCGCCATCAGTTTGGACCGGGATGTTTTCCAACACCCGGGTCATGGAAACCACATTGGCAACGGCAATATTGACCTGGCTGATGTTGGTGGAGACGTCCTTGGCCGGCAACAGCAATCCCAAATTGAAATTGCTCTGCCGCAGCATGCCGAGGGTGATCTTCTGGGTTCGAATGCTCTCCATCGCCTGCAGCTTGGATTTGGGTCCGGACAGGGTAACCCGCTCGGGGGTGAGGTAGAAGCGCTTGCTGTCAAAAAGGTTCCGGCTGTTTTGGTCCGCAAAATTAGGTTCGATCCGCATCTGCTTCTGGATGAGGACATCGGTGGAGACAGAGATGTCCTTGGTGGTGGCAGGCCCCAGGAATTCCAGATTGAGGTTTTCGGGACGGTTCTTGATCTGGTAGTTTTGGATGGAGATCAGGTCGGTTCCGGCCTTGATGTCGCTGGCATCGATCTCCACAGAAGTATCGGACAGCATCAGTTTAACAATGTCCAACCCCCGTCCATGCACATTGAAGGGGATCTGCCTGATCTGTTGTTCCAGGGTGAGGGTCTCGGGTTTGTTGGTGAGTTCCACCTTCAGTTTCACCACACTGTGATGCTCCGCCATCAGAGCAAGCTGGAACCAGATCACACCAGCGATGATCAGGGACAGCAGTTTCGGCCCGAGGTTGTTCAGCACAGGTCAATCCTTGATCAGATGGTTGATGGAAAGGGATTTCATTTTCTTGTAGAGGGTGGTGCGTTCGATACCCATCGCGGCGGAGGTTTTGCTGACCAGCCAGTCGTTTTCCTGCAGGAAATGGAGGATGTAATCCCGCTCAAAAGCAGCGGTGCTTTCCTTGATGTTGCGGATGGCGATGTATTTGTCCATTCCGACCAGACGGTTTTCCGGAAGGTTCTGTTGTTTCAGCCGCAGGTGCTTGAGAATGGTCTTGTTGTTGATCTCGCGTTCGTTGATGATCATATACTTGCAGAAATTGCGCAACTCCCGGATGTTGCCCGGCCAATGGTAGGACAGCAGGTCGTCCTTGAGCTGGCTGAGGTCGATGCGGTCGCTGATATTGAACCGGGAGGCATAACTGGTGATGAAATAGCTTACCAGGAGCAGGATATCGTTTTCCCGCTGGCGCAGGGGCGGAAGCTCGATGATGCTGCCCTCGATCCGGTAGAAGAGGTCCTGGCGGAATCTGGTGGGATCGGAAAGCACCTCCAGACTGGCGTTGGAGGCAAAGATCAGCCTTGTATCCACCTTCTTGAGTTTCCCGCCCACGATCTGGATCTCCTTGTTCTCGATAGCGCGCAGGATCTTGGACTGGGCGGGCAGGGACAGATTGGTGACCTCATCCAGAAAGAGCAATCCATCGCTGCATTTCTCGAAGAAACCGATGTTGTTGCGATCGGCGCTGGTGAAAGCTCCCTTGACATGGCCGAAAAGCTCGCTTTCGATCAGGGTTTCGGTTAGAGCGCTGCAATTGACCGTATGAAAGGGTTTCGCAAAGCGGCGGGAATTGAGGTAGAAATAATTCGCCGCCACTTCCTTGCCGGTGCCGGTCTCTCCGATGATGAAAATATCTTCGTCCGCCTGGGCGAATCTAATGATCTGGGCCCGAACCCGGCTGATCGCCTCGCTTTCTCCGATAATGGGGAAACTGCGGGTGAATTGTTTCTTGAGGTTCAGATAATCGATCTGCAGATCCAGATTGGCTTCCTCCTGCCGTTTCAGGGTTACTGCGTTCTCGATGTGCAACAGGAGTTGGTTGGTGCTGAAATTTCCGCCTTTCTCCACAAAGTGATAGGCTCCCAGTTCACGGATCTCCGTCACCTGATCCGTCTTCACCTCTCCGGACATGACAATGATCTTATAGTTGAAATCCACGTTTTCCTTCAGATAGCGCAACACCTGCATTCCGTTCAGACGGCTGCCCACCAGAAAAACATCCAGCAGGATCACATCCGGCATGAAATTGCGCAGGTCCTCAAAGAAGGAATCGCTGTTCGTGGAGTGCAGAACCGAGTATCCCTGGCGGCGGAGCAGTTTGGAGATCTGGTCTGCCAGGACCACGTCATCTTCGAGTATGATGATATTGCCTTTCATGAAGACTCACCTCGTCAGAGACGCTCTTCCAGGTCTGCCAGGGCATTGATGTAGTAGATGTAAGCTTGATCGGGAGAATCATAGGGAGAGAAGTATTTATGCACGTCCCCATCCTGGAAATACTTGGTGCACATATAGTAAAAATGGTCGGAAGTGCTCATTTTGCGGGCGATCTCCAGCAGTTCCGGATCTCCTTTCTGCTTGATCCGGCTCAGCAGATAGTAGAAGGATTCGATGGCATTCTTTTGCATATCGTTTTCCAGCCAGGCAGAAAGGTCGCGCTGCTCATCAGCCCAGGACACGGGTTCCATGAAGGAAAGGGATTCCTGTTGGTAATTGGCCAGGTTGTGGGTCTCCTTGGGGGTTGTAAAACCGAGGTGGGGCCGCTTGAGGACTTCATCGGGAAAGTGTTGCATGAAGTCAAAGATCCCTGATTCCGCCCATTGGTGCTCGCCAAAGGTCTCATAGTCCATGAACAGGTTCAGGAAAAGGTTGCGGTTGTTCTTTTCCGCCAGCGTGAGGTGATCTATCCAGTTCACAAATTTGTCCACGGTGAGGGGATATTCGGGCCAGTCGCGGTTCGAGAAACGGAAGGCGATGTCGTCCGCCAGCTGGTAATATTTCAGCAGCAGGTTGATGTCCTTGGAATAGTTTTTATAGGCATACAGCGGTGTCCGCCACTGCAGGATACGGTCCACGCCTTCGGTGATGATGGTCTTGAAGCCCTCGATCTCATAGATCAGGTCGGAGAGGTTGTCCTGGTAGATGAGCTCCGTATTGCGGAAGGTTTCAGTATAATATCCAAATTCGTCCTGCATCAGCTGTCGGTGCAGTGCCACCTGGTCCAGAAACTCATTGGTGTCATACAAAAAGGCCAGGGAGTGGTAATAGGTCTCGCCCAAGAGCTCGACGCAGCCGGTATCCACCAACGCCTTGAAGGAATCTAGGGTTTGGGGTGAATAGAGCTTGAATTGCTCGATGGCGCAGCCGGTGATTGAAAAGGAGATTCTGAACCTACCTTCGAATTTGCGGATCAGATCCAGCAGCAGCTTGTTGGTGGGGAGATAGCATTTTTCGGCTACCTTGTGCATGACCTCACGGTTCATGCGTTCGTCGAAGAGGTTGCTGTTGCTGCCAATGTCAAGCACATTCACATGGCGGAGGCGATAGGGTTGGTGCACTTGAAAATAGAAAAGGACATTAAGCATGGGTCACACCTTTCAGGGATTGCTTTTTATGTATAGGGCAAGCAGGGAGGAATAGATTTCCCGGATCTTCTGGGCTGCCTCGGTCCAATGGATGCGGTTGACCTCGTGCATGCCGTCTATTCCCATTTTTCTGCATTTGGCGGGATTTTCGATCAAGTGGTTGATGGTTTCGGCCATCAGGTCCACATCCCAGTAATCTATCTTGAACGCATGGTTCACCACTTCCGCCACACCGGACTGCTTGGAAATGATGGAGGTGATGCCGAAAGCCATTGCCTCCAGAGGGGAGATGCCGAAGGGCTCGGAAACCGAAGGCAGCACATAGATATCGGACGCGCGCAGAATGGTTTCCACCTGTTTGCGGTTCAGGAAACCGGCGAAGAGGAACTTGTTCATCAGACGCATATTGGCGGAGCGGCGCAGCAGCTTGCGTGCCATGTCTCCGGTTCCGGCCATGATGAACCGGGCCTCGGGATGTACCTTGAGCACGCGCTGCGCCACTTCCAGAAAGTAATCCGGCCCCTTCTGCAAGGTGATCCTGCCCAGAAACAAAATCGTGGGCCCCTTGAAGATGCGTCTCTTGGTGAGCACCGTATCCTCGGAAATGGTGATGGCATTGTGCACGATCCTGATCTTCCCGGTGTCGATGCGATAGCGGGACATCACCATCTGAGCCGTGTATTGGGAAACAGCAATTACGCGGTCGGCATAGGACATTCCGGAATGTTCGATCTTGTGGATGCGTTCATCACCCGGACCGCCGGCACGATCAAACTCCGTGGCATGCATATGCACCACCAAAGGCTTTCCCGATAACCTTTTGGCGATCATCCCGGAAGGATAGGTGAGCCAGTCGTGCACATGGATGAGGTTGAAATCCAGCTCCCGGGCAAAGCGTTCCGCCCGCAGGGTATATTCCTGCACCTTGCGGATCAGATCTTCATCTCCGATCAGGTGGGTGGTCATTTCATCCCAAACCTCATGCTCCTCCTTGGTCACGGTCTCGGAAAGCCAGTATTCCTTCTTCACCGCGGTCATGAACAGTTGGATATCAGTGAGCTGGAGATATGATTCCGGTTGGGTGCTGATCCCCAAAAACTCCAGGCGCTCATTCATCGTCTTGAACCTGCGGCTGAGATATTCCGTATGCATCACCGGATCGAGAAAAACCGTGGGCAGGGTGTCCACATCGCTTTCTTCGCGCAGGGGAAAATAGACCATTTCCTTGGTGGGCAGCACCAGGTCGATCTTGATCCCTTGTGCCAGAAGGGCTTTCACCATGCCATAACAGGCCATTCCCAATCCGCCTGAGATTAGGGGAGGAAACTCCCAGGTGAACATCAGGACTTTCATGGCTGCTCCTCGATTGAAGCAATAAAAGTTTCTATGTTATACAAGGCTGCCACGCTGATCGCCTGCGCCGGAGCGCCTTTCGGGAAATGGGGATTGTCGCCGTCCCAGACTTCTGCCAGCGAGGCAATATGCCCGCGCAGGATGCTGTTGCGGAAGGTTCCCACAAATTCACTCAGTTGTGCGGCGATCTCCTTGTTGTCCTTGCGGTCGCGATTGATCTTCAGATACAATCCACAAAAGGCTCCCAGCAGCCAGGCCCACACGCTGCCATTGTGATAGGCGAGGTCGCGTTCCCTTTGAGTGCCATAGTATTTCTTGCGGAAGCGATAGTCTTTGGGACTGAGAGAGCGGATACCATATACAGTATAAAGCTCCTGCCAGGCACGCTGGAACACCTTTTCCATCTGCTCTTCCGAAAGCAGGTTCCAGGGCAATGACAGTGCGATCAGGGCATTGGGGCGGATCTCCTCCACGGGTTTGTCATCGGTGAGCCGGTCCGCCAGATAATCGTTGATCCAGAATTTCTGGAAGGATTTGGTAATCTTGTCCTTCAGCCCCGAAACCAGTTCCAGGGGGACATAGGGAACGCCGGTGAGGCTTTGATAGGCCTCGCACATTGCCTCATAGCAGCAGATCGCATTATACCACAGGGCGTTGATTTCCACCGGCGCACCATCCCTGGGAGTTACAGGTACTCCGTCGATGCGTACGTCCATCCAGGTGGCATGGGCAAATTCCGGTTTCAGTTCGATCAATCCATCCGAACGGACAAAGAAGGGATATTTATAGTTGGTCAGGATGGATTTGAGGATATCCTCGGAAAGGTGGATCACCTCCTTCCAGTAGGTTACATCCTGCTTCTTCTTGCCCAGTTTCCAGAGCAGGATCAGATACCACAAGGTGGCGTCCACGGTGTCATAATTGGCTTCCCGGCCGGATTCCTGAAGCATGTTGGGAATCAAGCCCCCGCTCAGGTGGCGGCTGTATTTGCGAAGGATCTTTTCCACCATTTCCAGATTGTTTTGGTTGTGCATCAAAGCATTGAGCACAAACATGGTGTCCCTGCCCCAGGCGCCGTAATAGGGATAACCCGCCACTATGTCGTCGTTGGCGACGAAATCCTTCAGCATGAACTCCAGCAGCTTCAGATAATCGCTATACTTGAACAGATAATTGTCGTTATAGTCCAATGTGCTCAGCAGGGTGTCGTCCTGATCGGGAGCCACGGGATAATCCATCGGTTTGGGCAATGAAGCGTAGCGTTTTTCGATGCTTTCGATCAGTTTCTGCGGTCGGGCGATCGCTTTGTCGGAAAGAAGCAGATAGTTGCTCTGGCCGATGCGTAAAGTGAAGTTGAGCTCAAACAGGCTGATCTGGTCCCCGATGCCGGGATAGCCGTTCATCACTTCCCAAGGGTAGAAAACATTGTAGTAGACATAGCGGTTGGGAGTGAATTCCCCGCTCTTGGAATAGCCAAACACGTCCAGACCGTTATCCTGGCGATGCGCTTTGAAATTGCAACCATCCTCGCTGTTCTCATGCGAGGTCTCAAACTCCGCAAAGTCCAGGCTTCCGGGCTGGTTCAGCTCATGATGCAGCAGCATCGTGAATTTGGGATGGAGCTGGAAATGCAGGGTATGGTGACCCAGATTGGTATATTTGATCAGGATCGTGTTGCTGTCCTTATCCATCATCAGTTCCTTGAGGATCAGGATATCGTTTTGATGGGGGAGAGCCGAGTATAGAAATACCGGATAAGGACGCAGCCAGGGCTTCACCAGATAGAGGAATCCCTCCGGGTAGATGCAATTGCTATAGTTATTACTGTCCAGATGAATGATCTCACCCCGCCATTCCACCTTTTCCTCGATCCCCGCCACCAGATGATGGCGTTGGAACTGGCGGTTGCCGGCGATCAGCAAACCGTGGTACTTCCGCTGGTTGATCAGGTTCCCGGTGCCCAAGGCATAGGAACCGAGGCGGTTGGTCAGTATCCATTCATGATGATGGGTTTCCATGAAGTAATTATTCACTGAACCCCCTTTCTGTTCTAATATGGTTGGTGTTGATTTTTTTCAATAGGGCTAATCTCGTCAAGTCTTTTTGTGGAAAAAATTCCATTCCGGAGGGCTGGCTGAGCATATCTGATTATCTGGCAGCAGGATGGAAGAATCAAATTTCGCCCTCTTTACCATAGTCAAAGCAGGTTGGGAACAGCAAGGGCACAACCAGCAGATACGGCTGATGTCCCGCTGTTGTCATGAACATATCAAGCTTGGGGGATCAGGGGCGGTCTGATTGGGATACAAACGAGGTGTCTAAACGCCCCAAACAAAAGGGTTTTAAGAACTATTTCTTTTGTTGTTTGGCCCAGCTGTCCTTCAAAGTTACGATGCGGTTGAAGACAGGCAGCTCAGGAGTGGAATCCGGATCAACGCAAAAGTAGGCCTGGCGCAGGAACTGGTAACGCTCTCCAGGCTTGGCGGATTTGAGCGATGGCTCCAATTTGCAGTGGCGGTTCACCACCAGGGAGGCTGGATTCAGATAGTCCCGGTAGTCCTTGCCCTCCTCGATGTCATTGATGTCCGGGATAGTGAACAGGTGGTCATAGATGCGCAGTTCGGCGGAAATCGATTCTGCAGCGCTAACCCAGTGGATGGTGCCTTTGACCTTACGGGCATCAGCAGTCCAGCCCCCCCGGGAGGAGGGATCATAGCTGCAGAGCAGCTCAATTACCTTTCCGGTGGCATCTTTGACCACTTCATCGCAGGTGATGTAATAGGCATGCTTGAGCCGGACCTCGGAACCGGGAGCAAGGCGGAACCAGCCTTTGGGCGGAGTTTCGCTGAAATCCTCGCGTTCGATATACAGCGATCCGGAGAAGGGGATCAACCGCTTGCCGGCAGAGGGATCTTCGGGATTGTTGTCGGCTTCCAGCTCTTCCACCAGCCCCTTGGGGAAATTGGTGATGGTGAGCTTGATGGGATCGAGCACTGCCATCACCCGGGGGGCGGTTTTGTTCAGATCCTCCCGCACACAGAATTGCAGCAGCTCATAATCCACAATTGAATTGGCTTTGGCCACTCCGATGCGGTCGGCAAAGGCACGGATCGCCGCGGGGCTGAATCCCCTCCTGCGCATTCCGGCCAGGGTGGGCATACGGGGATCGTCCCAGCCCTTCACGATGCCGCTTTGCACCAGTTCCAGCAGCCTGCGTTTGCTCATCACGGTGTAGGCCAGGTTAAGGCGGGCAAATTCAATTTGCTGGGGGTGGCAGGGCACCGGAAGCTGATCCAGAATCCAGTCATAGAGCGGACGGTGGTCTTCAAATTCCAGAGTGCAGATGGAATGGGTAATCCCCTCCAGGGCGTCGGAGATGCAATGGGTGTAATCATACATGGGATAGATCAACCATTTGTCGCCGGTGCGGTGATGCTCCGCTTTCTTGATGCGATAGATCACCGGATCGCGCATATTCAGATTGGGGGAGGCCATGTCGATCTTGGCGCGCAGGGAGCGTGTCCCTTCCTCAAATTCGCCATCCCGCATGCGGCGGAAAAGATCGAGGTTTTCCTCGATGCTGCGCTCCCGCCAGGGGCTGTTCTTACCCGGAACGGTTAAAGTCCCGCGATAGGAGCGCATTTCCTCCTGCGAAAGGTCGCATACGAAGGCTTTCCCGGCCAGGATCAGTTGTTCGGCATATTCATACAATTGATCGAAATAATCGGAGGCATAGAACAGCTTGTCCTGCCAGTCGAAGCCCAGCCAATGTACGTCCGCCAGGATCGAATCCACATATTCGATGTCTTCCTTGATGGGATTGGTATCGTCAAAGCGCAGATGGCAGATGCCGCCATAATCC
>Ga0116202_10001317_pt1 | contig 14524 bp, 11 predicted proteins | sample LakKivw325mmetaG_FD_94479 | JGI IMG/M metagenome (GOLD analysis project Ga0116202, IMG submission 94479) | Anoxic lake water microbial communities from Lake Kivu, Rwanda to study Microbial Dark Matter (Phase II) - Lake Kivu water 325m metaG | ecosystem: Environmental > Aquatic > Freshwater >...
CCCTTACCCACCCCCTTACCCTCCGTGTGCGAAAACGCGACCGCCCTTCGGCTTGTGAACGCTCAGAAATCATACTGTGTCGGTGAACAGAGAACGACCCGGCCGGACGCCGGGAATGTGCCTGGAAACGGCCAAGAAGAAGTGCACACCCCTTCCCACACAGATATTATACGCAAACCGGCCCGAAACGCAACCGACGCGCGTCCGGACTCATTGCGCCCTTTGCGTCTTTGCGGTTGAATCCCTCGTCCGGACTCTGTGTCTCTGTGGTTCATCTGTGAAGGCGACCAGCGACTGGCGACCGGTTCCGACTTCTTACATCTCACATCACTCATCTGACATCTGACATCGTCCTTCTGTCCGCCTGCTCCCTGTCCGGCTGTCTGGCTCTCCTCGCAAGGCCGCCAGGCCACTTTCCTTTCCTTGACTCCGCCCTATCGTCCCCTATCATGCCCCTGCAGCGGACTGCCGTCATTGGAGATTTGCCGTCGCACGGCGACCGCCGACAGTCGGCTGCCAAAGGAGGTCCGGTGTGTGGTGGTCGGTCACTGCTTCTGCCCTTGTTCGTCGCAACGGTCCTGGCACCGGCCTGCAACCGACCGGCAAACCTGCCGCCTGAAAGGCCCGCATCGCCGGTCGGGCCAGATTCGACCGCGGCGGGCGATTCGTGCGTATTCCGGGCTTCGACAATTGAGCCGGATGGTGACTCGCTCAGGTACGAATTCGACTGGGGCGACGGCCGGCTCTCGGCGTGGATTCCGGCTGCATCAGGCGAGAGTGCGCGGGCGGACGTCGTGTGGTTCAGCGCCGGGAAGTTCGGAGTGCGCGCGCGGGCGCGCGACGAACACGACGCGCTGTCCGGCTGGTCGCCGGCCTGCACCCTGCGCGTGTCGGCCGTCGGCGGCTTCCCATCTGTAGTGGTGGACTCCGCCGAGGTGCCCGGTGCGGTTACCGCGCTGGCCATGTCGCCGCAGCAAGACTTCCTTTATGCAGCCGATGATTGCGGCGTACTCAGCAAGTTCAATGCCCAAAGTCTGGAACTTGTGGAGACTCATGACTTCGGCTGGACGGTGCTGGCCGGTCTTGCAGTCAGCCCGGGCGGCGAGACGCTGTATGTCGGGATTCAGGACGAAGACGAGCAAAGGGTGGCCGCCGTCGCCGCCGCGACGCTCGACCCTCTGGTCGAGGTCGCGCTTCCGAACGAATACGACATGCCTTCTGACCTCGCCCTGAGTCCGGATGGTCAGGCCCTCTACGTCGGGACAGAGTCCGGCGACGACGTCTACGTCATCCGGACCGAGGATTTCACATTGTCCGCAACCATCCCGGTCGGTGCCTCCCCCCGACATCTGACTATCTCTGCTGACGGCAAGTACTTGTATGTCTCGCTGCAGTACGACGAGACCGTCGCGGCTATCAGGACAGCCGACAACAAGGTCGTTAGCGATGAGTGGCTGAATTCCGAACTCGGTGGCCTGGCCGTCTCTGCTGACGGGACTCGGCTGTACGTCAGCGAGGCTGACAACTACGCGGTCGCTGTCCTGTCGGTTCCTGACATGGACGTGGTGACTAGAATCGCGGGTTTCTACTGCCCGTTCGCCATGGCCATGACACCCGACGGTGAGTACCTCTACGTCGTCGACTGGGAGGAAACTTTCATGACGGTTGCCTCAACTGCGGCCAACCAGACCGTTTCCTGCATCGGATTGGACGGAGCATGGGAGTATACCCCCTTCGCATTCACGTCCGACGGCCGCCGCGCCTTTGTGGGCGACTACGACGGCTGGGTCTATGCGTTCGAGCGGCCGCAAGGAGGCCTGAAATGAGGCCGCTTGTCGCGCTTGCCGGCCTCGTGCTGGTCCTGTTCCTTGCATGTCGCGGCCCGGCGCCTGACATCCCTGACCTGACCGGCACCGCCTGGGCCGGTCCGGGTGCCGAATGCGAGTACATCGCGGTCAGCATTGACCCGGGCGGAGAAGACCTGGCATACCGGTTCGCCTTCGACGGCGAGCACGGCGACTGGTCGCTACCCGTGCCATCGGGCACCGAGGTCGTCGCATCAATGGTGTGGCCTGGGACCGGCGTGCACTCGGTTGCCGCCCAAGCCGGAAACCGCAGCGGCGCGACCTCGGCCTGGTCGGAAACGCTCCGGGTATCCTGCCTGCCCGAGCCCGGCTACCCGGACTCGCTGGCTGGTCGCATCGAGACAAACAGTGACCTTGAAGAAACGGTGCTGAGTCTGGACGGGCGCTGGCTCTACGCCACAGACTGGGACGGCGAAAGCCTAGAGGTGTACGACGCCGCGAGCCTGACCCGAGTCACTGCCGTTTTCCTGGGTCTAAACGGAGAGCCCGGACCGCTGTTCATCTCCCCGGATGGCCAGCACCTGCTTGTCGGGACGAGTGACCAGATTGCCGTCGTGAACACGTCCGACAACTCCGTCGAGCGAATCATTGACGGACTGGGCGCAGTCAGCGACCCGGAAATGTCTCCCGATTCACGAACCCTCTACATCATTGGCAGGGACTACCGGCTGTTTGCGGTCGACATGAATAGCTCAATGGTCAGGGACTCGTTTCAGTTGGATGACGACACTGAGGCACTCTGCGTCAACCCGGTCAGCGGAGTGGTCTACGCCATCACGTATTCGACCGGGGAAATCACCTGTCTGCGCCCCGATGACCTGTCGGTTTGTGCCCGCTTTGCCGCCGGGATGGTGAATGTCTGGTTCGTCACTGCCGCGCGTGACGGCAGGCGGCTCTATGTCGCAGGCGAGGACATGTGCGGTATCTCTGTTGTCAGTACTCACGCCTGTCGCCAGATTGGTTTCATCTCGTTCAACGGATTCGTCGAATGCAGGCCGGTGCTTTTCCCGAGCGGCCGGTTCGTCATGGTTGGCGTCGGCCCGGAATTCGAGGAAGACGAGAAACTGGCGGTATGCCGGAACGACGACCTAGCGGTTGCAGCCTACCTCCCGCTCGACGACACGCCTACCGGGGTCCATTTCTCTCCTGACGGGATGAAGATGTATGTTTGCTACTGGAACGAGATTGTGGTCTACCGTTTCGGTGGACAGGAGTAGTATGAGCCAAAGGCACCTGATGGATGAGCAGAAGCCACCCCGCTCACGTCCGCTGAAGCCCTGGGTCATCGCCGCCGCCATCGGCGCGGCGGTGGTCGTCTTTGCCGTCGTCGGGCTCGTGCTCGGCACTGCCCGCCTGAACCGCGAGTACGGCACCGGCAAGCTGCCCCCAGGAGCGCATCGCAAGACTGGCGGGTCCCGTGCCAACAGCCTCTGCCTCCGCTTGAACATGGCCGGCAACGCGTATGCGACAAAAGGCATGTATGACTCTGCCTTGAACTGCTATCGTGAGGCCCTTCGAATCGGGCAGGAAGAAGGTCTGTCCGACCGGATGTCCGCTGCATACTCCAACATCAGCAACATCTTTGACTACCTGCACATGCCCGAGTCGGTGCGCTTCTACATGAATGCTGCCATGGCGCTGAATCGGCTGTCGAGCAAGCCCCACAAGTCAATTGGCGGCCTGCTCGAACAGGGTACGTACCTCTTCAACACGCTGGGTGAGATTGACAGCGGCAAGGCGCTCTTGGAACGCGGGCTCGCCGAAGCCGAGAGCAAGGGCGACTCGTGGGGTATGTCTATGGCGTTGACCAACCTCGGTCTCATCCAGGCGACACTGAAACACTACGACTCGGCGCGCGCCCTGGCGGAAAGAAGCGCCGCGGTCTGCCACAACCTCAAGGACTACTCCGGCGAGGCGGGTGCGTACTACAACATCGCGCGGACCTACATGCGCCGCGACCGGCTGAACGACGCGAAGAAGTGGTTGCTCAAGTCGGCCGAAGCAGCCCACGCCGGCGAAGTCATCGGCGCCGAGGCGTCGGCCCTTTACGACCTTGCGCTCATCCGCGCCGACCAGGACGAGTACGAGCTGGCCCAGGTGAGCGCCGAGCAGTCGCTCAAGCTCTATGAGCGGGCCGGGGACCGCTACGGCGCGGCCCGCAGCCGTTATCTCGTTGACGAGCTGATCGACGCCCAGCGCTGGAAGCACAGGATGGAGTCGCTCGACTCGCTCTTCCACGAGGCCGAGGAGAAGCCCGACGGCGGGGTGTAGCCGCCATACCGTTCCAGCGCCGGACAGCCGGGCCGATAGGCCACTTCCCTTTCCTTGACTCCTCGCCCCTCCCCGCTATCTTGCTTTCTTGATGGTCAAAGCGTGTGTGCTGTTCGCCGCGGGCACGAACTGCGACGCCGAGGCGATGCACGCGTTCGAGCTGGCCGGCGCCAGCCCTGAGCGCGTCCACATCAATGAGCTGAAGTCCGGCGAGCGCAAGCTGTCCGAGTTCCAGATTCTGATGCTTCCCGGCGGGTTCTCTTACGGCGACTACATCGCCTCAGGCCGGATTCTCGCCAACGAGCTGCGTTTCCGGCTCAAGGACGACCTGCTGGAGTTCCACCACAAGAAACTCCCGATTCTTGGAGTATGCAACGGGTTCCAGGTCCTGGTCAAAGCCGGGATGCTGCCCGCGGCCGAGAGCCTGTTCGAACCCCAGTCGGTCACGCTCGACACCAACGAGTCCGGCAAGTTCGAGGACCGCTGGGTGTGGCTCAGGACCCAGCCGACCGACTGCATCTTCACCAAAGACCTCCCAGAAGTCATCGAGCTGCCGGTGGCCCATGCCGAAGGCCGGTTTGTCGCCGGCTCGCCGGCCCTTTCCCGTTTGAATGCCGGGCGCCAGGTGGTATTCCGCTACGTCTCCCCGGGCGGAGACGAAGCGTCATACCCTGAGAATCCCAACGGCTCTATCCAGGCCATCGCGGGCATCTGCGACTCCTCCGGCCTCGTGTTCGGCCTGATGCCGCACCCGGAGCGGTTCGTGCGGCGCGAGCAGCACCCGCGCTGGCACCGTGAGCCATTGACAACCCCGGTCGGAATCAGGATATTTGAGAATGCGGTCAAGTACTGCTCCTGACCCAAGAATCGCAAACCACCCGATCCTGCGCTTCGAGCGCGGGACGCCGGTTGAGTTCTATTTCGAGGGCAGGAAGCTCGTCGGGCTTTCCGGCGAGACGGTCGCCGCGGCCCTGATTGCTAATAGCGTCAAGGTATTCCGCCACACCGAAAAACTGCACCGGCCGCGCGGGTTCTTCTGCGCGGTAGGCAAGTGCTCCTCGTGCCTGATGGTCGTTGACGGCAGGCCAAACACGATGGTCTGCATGGAGCCTTTGCGGCCCGGGATGAAGGTGGAGCGCCAGGAAGGGACGGGCAGGTTGCCGTGAAGCAGGTCGAACTCGCGGTCGTGGGCGCGGGTCCGGCCGGGCTGTCCGCTGCCGTTACCGCTGCCCGGCTTGGGTGCGAGGTCGCGCTGATTGACGACAATGACCGGCTGGGCGGCCAGCTCATCAAGCAGACCCACAAGTTCTTCGGCGAGAAGAGCCACTACTGCGGCACGCGCGGCATGGACATCGCCGGGATTCTCCTGGAGCAGCTCAAGGAAACGAACGTCCGGGTGATGAGTGGCACATCGGTCGTCGGGCTGTTTGCAGGCAACGTCCTCGGCCTGGCGGACGCGACCTCGTTCCAGAAGCTGGCGGCAAAGAGCCTCATCATCGCCACCGGTGCGGCTGAGAATAACCTCGCGTTCCCGGGCAACGACCTGCCCGGCGTGTACGGCGCGGGCGCGGTTCAGACCCTGGCCAACGTGTTCGGCATCAGGCCGGGCAACGACGCGCTGATGGTCGGCTCCGGCAACATCGGCATCATCGTGTCTTACCAGTTGCTCCAGGCCGGCGTCAGGGTCAAGGCCGTGGTCGAGGCCCTGCCCCGTGTCGGCGGTTATCACGTCCATGCAGCCAAGCTCGTGCGCCTGGGCGTGCCGATACTCACCTCGCACACCGTGCTCGAAGCGCTGGGCGATGAATACGTGACCGGCGCGCGCATCGCGAAGGTTGACGCGAGCTTCAAACCCATCAAAGGCACGACGCGGACACTGGCGGTTGATACGATCTGCCTCGCGGTCGGCCTGACCCCCTTGTCCGAACTCCTGTGGCAAGCCGGATGCCGGATGGTCTACGTGCCTGAGCTCGGCGGCCACGTGGCCTGGCATGACGAGAACATGCGGACCTCGGTGCCGGGCGTCTACATTGCGGTCGACGTGTCCGGAGTCGAAGAGGCCTCGACCGCGATGCTCGAAGGCCGGCTGGCCGGCGCGCACGCGGCAATGGCGCTGCGCGGCGCGGACGCCGGCACGACAATTGAACAGGCGCGAACAGAGCTGTGCGCCATCAGGTCCGGCCCATTCAGCCGGAAGATTCTCTGCGGCAAGGCGCGGCTGGCCGAGTGCGCGCTGCCCCTGAACTGATGCCCCAGAACCAGCCGAAGCGCGCGACTCAAGTTCCCGGCTGGCTGCCCTGGGCGATTCTTGCCGCCGCGCTGGCCTTCTTCATCTGGCACGCCTCGGTCTCGGCCTTTGTCCAGGACGACTCCTACATCACCTATCGCTATGCCCGGAACATCGTCCGCGGCCTCGGCCCGGTGTTCAACCCCGGCGAACGGGTCGAAGGGTACACCAACTTCCTGTGGATGATGCTCATCGCGCTCCTGGGCAAGCTCGGCATCGCGTTCACGACCATCATCCCGCTGACCCAGGTGCTCGGCGTCATCTTCGGCGCGGTGACGATTGTCCTGTTCTTCATGCTCCTGAGGAGACACTCGACCGGCCCTCCCCTGCTCGCCCCGCTCGCGACCCTCTTGCTCGCGGCCTGCGGCTCGTTCGCTTACTGGCACGTATCCGGCATGGAAACCGGGCTCTTCACCATGCTGCTTGCCGGAGCGTTCTGGTTCTACCTGGCCGAGCGTACCAGCCGCAACCGGTTCATCGCCTCGGTGCTACTGGGGCTCGCGGCCCTGACCCGGCCGGAAGGCGCGTTGTTCGCCGGGCTGATTGCCCTACACGCGGCCGCGGTCAACTGGTCAGAAAGAAAGACGAGCCCGTTTGTCCGCGCGACTCTCAAGGACCTCGCGTTCCTCCTCGTCCCGCTCGTCGTGCTGGTCGCGCCGCTCTACGCCTGGCGTTTGTCATACTACGGCTCGCTGTTCCCAAACACCTTCTATGCCAAAACCGGGATGTCCTGGTCCTACATCAAGTCAGGGCTTCAGTACCTCTGGGAGTTCGAACGGGCGTACGGCCTGTTCGGCCTGGCCCTGGTCGGCCCGCTCCTCATCGCCTGGCGCAGGAAGAGGCTCAGCCTCGCTTCGCCGCTCGTGTTCGCCGCGTTCGTCCTTGTCGCCTACTCGCTCTACGTCGTCTCGGTCGGCGGCGACGTGCTGCGCATCTACCGCTTCTTCGTGCCGGTCTACGTGCTGGCCTTCTTCATTCTCACCGAAGGCATCTGGCTCCTGCCGCTCAAGCCGTTGCTCCAGGCCGTGCTGCTATTGCTGCTCGTGCCGCTGACCTTCTACGGGCCGTTGGCCAGGACCCGGTCGGTCCGCTCGGACGTCAAGATGAACCTGGTGCTCGAAGACGGACTGGTGGACAAGATGACCGCGTCCGGCCGGTTCCTTGCCCGCGAGCTCGGGCCCGACGACTGGTTCGCCTGCACCACCATCGGCGCGGTGTCGTACTACTCAGACCGCAACATCATAGACATGCTCGGCCTGACCGACTCGGTCGTCGCCCGCCACCCGGAGAACCTCCTCAAAGGCAAGATGTACTGGAAAGAGCGCAACTACAACACCAGGCACGTGCTCGAACGCAACCCGAAGTACATTTACTTCTCGACCGGGGTCAAGCCCAGCGCCTCGGCCGAGCGGGCGCTGTTCATGCGGACCCGGTTCCGCCGCGGGTACTACGCTTGTCCCCTCAGCCTGCCCGAGCCGGGCGACCGCATCGGGTCCGAGGTCATCTACCGGGCCAAGCCCGGCGCGGACACGCTGCCCATTGACCCGCCGTATGAATCCAGCGAGTTCATCGAGCTGTTCGTCAACGGCCTGAACGCCATCCGCAAAGGCAAGGACTCGGCGATTGCCGCCTTGCGCAAGGCGGTCGCGGTCGCGCCCGAGGATTTCGGCCTGGCGCACGAATGGCTCGCCGGCATGTTCTCAGACGCCAAACGGACCGACTCGGCGTTCTTCTACTACCAGGAAGCCATCCGGCGCGACGACTACTGCGTATCGAGCCACTCCAACCTCGCCAACATCTACTACCAGCGCAAGGACTACCCGACCGCCATCGCGCACCTCGCCAAGGTGATTGACTATGCGCCGGACTACTACGACGGCCTGACCAACTACGCGACCATCGCGGTCGCGATGAAGGACTACACCGCGGCCGAGTCGGTGCTCGCGCTGACCGCGGAGCGGTTCCCGGAGATTTCCGAGGTCAAGCTCAGGCAGGCCTACGTCAAGGTCGAGGCGAGGAAGTTCGACGAGGCCGAGCAGTTGCTGGATGAGTTCCTGCGCCTGCGGCCCGGAGACCGGAACGGGCTGGCGCTGCTCGAGTACGCGCGCCGCCTGAAGGCGCAGCAGCCTTAGAACCGCACGTACAGGACCACGACCACGGTCAGGAACCAGAGCCCGATGTCTATGAGAAGCGGTACGTCGGACAAGAGTACCCGCTCGGGCGCGCCGCCCAAGTCTTTGCGATAGACCAGGTACAGGTATCGATAGACCGCGTAGAGCACGAACGGGAAGGTCACAATCAGGTAAGGCGTGCCGAACTTGAGCGTCGTCTCGGGCGCGATGGTGTACAGGCAGTAGGCGATGACCGTGGCCGAGGTCGCGACCGCAATCATTTGGTCCAACAGCGTCTCGGTGTACTTGGCCAGCACGCTGCGGTGCGAAATCCCGCCGCCCTCGAGGAACACCAGTTCGTGCCGCCGCTTGGCCAGGGCCAGGAACAGGGCCAGGAGGATGGTGCAGACAAAGAGCCAGGGCGAAATCGCCACGTGGATGACGTAGGTGCCGGCAATGGCCCGGAGCGCGAACCCGATGGACATGATGAGCACGTCGAGCACCACCACCTGCTTGAGCCGAAGCGAATAGGCCAGTTGCATCACGAAGTAGAACAGGCCGACCAGGAAGAAGTGCCAGTCCAGGAACCAGCCGCCGACGAGCGCGGCGAGCGCCGCCACGGCCGCGGCCGCGACCGCCGGGCCGGTGCCGACCTTGCCCGACGCAATCGGCCGGTTGCGCTTCTCCGGGTGGCGCCGGTCCCCTTCGCGGTCAACCAGGTCGTTGATGATGTACACCGCGCCGGACAGAAGGCAGAACGCCGCGAACGCGCCGAGCGAGCGCAGGAGGTTGGCGGGTTCGAGCAGGTTCTTCGAGAAGACGAGCGCGGCCAGGACCAGGACGTTCTTGGCCCACTGCCTGGGCCTCATGCTGCGGATGATGCCGGAAATCACGACAAGATAACTATCAACAAAAGGCCCGGAAGTCAAGAGCGAAAGCGGACAAACCAGAAGTCAGAGACCAGACACCGGAGGCCAAATATGCAGCCGAGTCTCTGATTTCTGATGTCTGCTCTCCGGTCTGTCCGACTCCGAACTTGACACCCGGCGACTTCCTGCTAGCTTTACGAAAGAGGTAACTTGACAATAACGCAAGACAAACCGCGCCTGCTGCTCGTTGACTTTGAGAACGTCCAGCAGGTTGACCTATCACGCATAGACGACAGTTTCCGGGTCGTCATCTTCGTCGGCCAGAGCCAGAAGAGCGTGCCTTTCAGCCTGGTGACCGAGGCCCAGCGCCTGGGCTCCAAGGTTGAGTGGCAGAAGATTTCGGGCGAGGGCCGCAACGCCCTGGACTTCTTCATCGCCTGGTACCTGGGCCGGGTGTTCGAGCAGCCGCACCGGCCCGAGTGCTTCATCCTGTCCAAAGACAAGGGCTTTGACCCGTTGCTTCGACACCTGAACGCCGCCGGGCTCTGCTGCCGCCGCGTGGACAACCTAGCGCACCTCGAAGTGAAGGTCCACGTCGAGCACCGGCCGTCCCAGGTCGAGCACAAGGCCCCTGAGCGCGCCCGGGCCGAACACCGGCCCCTGGAGCGCCGCGGTCAGGCGTGCTCCACCCCGTCCGCGAACTACCGGCGGGTGCTCGAGGTCCTGGGCAAGTCCGAGAAGCGGTCCCGGCCGCGCAAGCGCAAGACCCTGGCCCAGGCCATCGCCGCGATGTTCCAGAAGAAGCTGTCCCAGCAGGAGATTGACGCCATCATTGACGTCCTCCTGGTGGACCGGATGATAGCCGAAGCCAACAACGTCATAAGCTACAACTTCTAGCCTGCCTCCGCCCCTGACTCGGACCGAACCATCCGGCGCGGGCCGCGTCTAATGGTTATCCTAGAGCAGCAGCCGGCGGCGCGACGGTACGACGTGCTCATCGTCTGTGCCGGGACCGCGGGCTGCGCTGCCGCAATCCATCTCCCCCAGGCCGTCTCCGCGCTTCTCGTGGACCGGGCCGGACCCGAAGCCGTCCGGTGTTGCGGCGGGCTCATCGCCCATGATGCGCAGGCCGCAACCCGGCGGCTCGGGCTTGAACTGCCGGAGGGGGTCAGAGTCCAGCCTGAGCCGCGCGACGTGCGCGTGACCGACCTTGACTCAGGCCTCACGCAGACCTACCGCCGCGATTACTGGAACCTCGACCGGGCGAGGTTCGATTCATTGCTCCTGGGCCTTGCCTGCCGCCGGGCCAAGTTCTCATCCCGCACCAGCCTTGTCTCGCTGCGCGCTGAGCCGAACGGGTTTGTCGCGACTCTGGCGCAGGAGCGTTGGCCGGCCGAGGTCCGGTGCAGCTTTGTCATCGCCGCAGATGGCGCGAACTCCCGCGTGCGCCGGATGCTGCTTGCTGACGTTCCCGCACCGCCGACCGCGGTCGCGCTCCAGGCCACGCTGCCGCACGCCGACATCAGGTATCACGAAGTGCTGTTCTCGTCACTGCTGACCGACTTCTATGCCTGGGTAGTGCCCAAACCCGATGGCCTGCTTGTCGGCTCGGCCTTTGCCGCGAAACGTCGGGCAAGAGCGATGTTCGAGGAACTGCTCGCGGCCGTGATGCGGACATATGCGCTGTCCGGCCCGGTCATCGGCAGATGCTCTCGGCTCCTGACCCGACCGGCACGAAGAGCCGAACTGTGCGCGGGCCGGGGCGGAGTGCTTTTGGCTGGTGAGGCCGCAGGCCTGGTCAGCCCGTCAAGCGGCGAAGGAATCTCGTTCGCCCTGGAGAGCGGGGCCGCGGCGGGCGCGGCGCTTGGCTCCAGCCGCCCGCTTGCGGCCTACGAGCGCTCGTTCGCGCCGCTCGCTGCGAGAGTGTGCCGGAAGTTCGTGAAGGCGAAGGTGATATTCAATCCGAGATTGAGACGCTTGGCGCTGAGGATACCGTTCTATCCCTAGGAAAGGACAAAGTATCAAGGACTAAGAACAAAGCAATGGGAAAACGGAAAGTCAGAAGTCGGATCCGGACTTGAGCCTTGGTTCTTTCACCTTGATTCGTCCTTCGTCCTTTGTCCTTGCTCTGGCCTATCTTATTCCTCCCGGCTCCGCCCGCCGCGCCTGTTCCAACAGGCTTCTTGCCACCGGCGCGTAGGCTGAGCCCGGATACTGAACCGCCAGTTCCTCAAGCGTCCGGCGATAGGCATTCTCGTCCTTCATGTCTCCTGCCAGTATCTCGGCCTTGGTGAACAGCGCCTTCGGCCGTCGCAGGCTCTCGGGAAACCTGGCTGCAAACCCGTCCAGCGTCTCGACAGCCCTCTTCGGTTCATTCTGCTGCCGGTAGGCCGCGGCCAGAAACAGCGTCGCCTGTTCCGCAACGTCGCCCTGACCCTGCGCGAGCCTGACCGCCCGCTCGATTGCCGAACCGGCCTTGCCGGTCTCAAGCTCGAACATCGAGCGCACCAGCTCCTGCTCTGCTTCTCCCCCTGATGCGAGTAGTGCCAGCTCCAGCCCGTCGTTGACCAGGACGCTCGACGGGAACCGGGCCGCAAGGGCGTTGACTACCTGCTTGCAGGAATCGAACTGCGACTCATACAGCCACGCGCGCGCCACGAGCAGAGTCGAACGGTCGGTAATCTTGCCGACGCCCGCAAGCGCTGCCCTTGCCTCAGCCGGCTGCCCAAGCCCAAGCCGGCATGACGCCAGCCCGAACGCTGCCGGCTCATCCCCGGGTCTTGCCTTGAGCACCTGCTCGTATAGCCCGGCCGCTTGGCCGAAGTCCCGGTCCTCAAGCCGCAGAATCTCCGCCCGCTCGAACTTCGCATCAGCGCTCTGGTCCCTGGCAAGGACCGCGAGCGCATCGGCCCTGCGCCCGAGCTTGCGCAGCACCCGCGCCTGGTCCGGCAACAGCCCCTGCTCCTGGTACAATGAGAGCGCAGCCTGCAACGCTCCGGCCTCTTCGGCCTCGTGCGCGAAGCCGTACAAGCCGTCCTTATCCAGGCCCTTCTTCGCGCGCGCCACTGCCTCGCGCTCTTTGCCCGCGCCCAAGAGGGCCTCGGCCTCGGCCCTGGTCCGATACCACGGGTCCTTGATTCGCGCGAGTTCGGCCGATAGCGGCCCGGGCCCAACCGTGCGGGCATAGTCGCGGATCCGCGCCAACTGCCCGACAAGCACGTCGGGTTGCTGGTTGACCATTCGCACAATCTCCCGGACCGCCTCTGGGTAGCGCTTCTCCTGCTCATACAGTCCGGCCAGCCGGTCGGCGTACAAGAGCGAATCCTTGCGCTCGGCGCGTTCTCGTACGAGAAAGCCGATTGCCTCCGAGTTCTCGCGGTACTGCTGCAAGAGGTCGGCAACCAGCACCCCAAGCGCGGGCCACTTCTGGGCTATCGAGCGGCACTCGGCCAGCGCCTGCGCCCGCTGCTTCAGGCCGAACAGGCCCTCGGCCCGGCCGAGCCGGAACTGGACTTCGTTCGGGAACTGTTGCGCCAGCCGCGCACTGACTGAGGATAGCGAATCGAACCGGCCGATGCTCGCGCTCAGGCGCCGGAACCCGTCGTATGCGCCGCGCTCCTGGCCGTTCTTGGAGAGCACCTGCCGGTACTCGTCCCAGGCCCGTTCCAGTTGCCCGGCCTGCTCAAGCATCATCGCGCTGCTCACGGTCTGGGCGAGGAGCGGAGAAACCACCGCAAAGACGCAAAGGACGCAAAGAGTCAAGACCGGACGCGGACCCGGACGTGAACCACAGAGACACAGAGAGTCGAGTCGCGGACCCCGGATCCCTGACCCCGGACCCCGAGTTTCACCACCATGACACCAAGACTCCAAGAGGCCGGGCAATCCGGAATCTGCATTTTGCATTCTGCATTTTGCATTCTGCATTCTGACTTCGCTCCTGGCCTCTATGGCTGGTTCATCAGGCTCTCGAAGTACGCCCGGATGAGGCGCTGGTATTCGACCAGTCCCGGTTCCTTGAGCGCGCGCATCATCTCCTCGCGCAGCAGCCGGTTGCGCTCGCCCAGGTCAGCGGGCAGGGTCGGGCTTGCGCCCGCGTCGAACGGCTTGGCGGTCTCGCTCTCGCGTTCTTCCTTGAACCCGCGCTGTCTGACACTTCGTTGCGCGTCCAGAAGGTGCGACAGGATGCTCTCCTGCCGTTCCAACAGCTCCCGGTTCACGTTGAACTGCGCGAGGTTCTGCTCGACCTGTTTCATCTCGTCGAGCAACCCTTCAAGGCTTGAGGTCAGGCCCGGCTGCTCACCGCCCATCTGTTCGAGCATCTGCTCCAGTTGCTCGCGCAGCGCCTGCTGCCGGCCCATCAGCCGGTCGAGCGCGGCCATCTGCTCGCCGGTCAGCCCGCCCGGCACCGGAATCGGCATCCCGGACGTACCGGCGTTGATTGACATCTGCTCCGCGGTCATCTGGGAAAGCTGCTGCATCATGCTCTCCATCCCGCCCGACATCCCGCCGCCCTGCTGCTGGTCTTCGAGCGCGCGCAGAATCCAGCTCACGGTCCGGTCAACCGTGGAGCGCGCGTCGGCCATCCGGACCAGCGCGTCGTGCGAGCGGTTCTCGACCAGCGACTGGGCCGCGGCCTGCATCGAGTTCATGCCCGTGTTCAGCTCCTCGACCAGCCGGCCGGACATCATCATCGTCCTGCCCCCGAGCGCGGCCAGGCTCTCGGCCACCACCCGGGTCGCGTCTTTGAAACTCATCTCGCGTCCGGCCTCGGCCGACACGTCCTGTTTCGCGGCAAGCGCGGATTCAAGCTGCTCCTGCTGCCGCGAGACCATCAGGAGTTCCTCGGCCGCGGCCATGAGCTGGCGCGCGACCTCGCCGGACCGGCGGCGCTTGAGTCCCGAACTCATGTTTGACAGTGACTGGCTCAGGTTCTTGAGTTTCTGCGCGAGCTTCTGCCCGCTTGACTTCGCGCCGGACTTCTGGCCCTGCTTCATCTGCTCGGAAGTCTGGCCGGCCATCGCGGACAGCGAGTCCTGTTCCATGGCCTCGGCCGTTTGTGCAAGCGACTCCGCTGTCGCGGAGTCCGACATCTTCTTCGCCAGCTCCTCGATTGCCTGC
>Ga0116202_10001318_pt1 | contig 14524 bp, 8 predicted proteins | sample LakKivw325mmetaG_FD_94479 | JGI IMG/M metagenome (GOLD analysis project Ga0116202, IMG submission 94479) | Anoxic lake water microbial communities from Lake Kivu, Rwanda to study Microbial Dark Matter (Phase II) - Lake Kivu water 325m metaG | ecosystem: Environmental > Aquatic > Freshwater >...
CGGTCCCACACGTTCACCAGCGCCATCCCGCCAATCTCATCGGCAAACGACAGCATCCCCCGGATCACGCTCTCAATCTGCTGATCCTTGCAGATACTAACGTGCATGTAACGGCTGTACTTGCCGCCTGCCGGCGTAGAAGTGGATCTTCTCACTTGCCCCATCATCGTAGACCATGACCAACTCGCCAAAGTCGTGCTGTGCAAACTCCCCGGCCACTCCCTCGAAGCAAACTATTGGGAGTTGTCCTTTCTTAGGACGATTTGTCCTCACATAGTCATAGACCGGAGTCTTGCCGAAGACGTAGCCCAAATCCGAACGGAGCCGCCTCAACACCTCCGACACCTGCAGGTCGGGAGAGTCACATAACATCCGGTCGATCTCATTGCACACTGATTCATCAAGCACGCTCGGACGACCAATCCCGCGCTCCCGTACCAACTCATTCTTGCTCATCTGCCACATAGGTAGTCCTTCCTTTGCCACACGACGCTGCGTCCGTTCGCTGACTCCAGTCAAAGCACGGATCACTGCGCCCGTAGTGCGGACATCCCTCAAGATGCCCACTTCAAATCGCACTGGGGGGTCGTACATAGCTGTCCATCAACTCCTAATCATTGATGGTTAGTACTTTACTCCCACCAGACCCTATGCGGCCATAGTTTCCGGAAACAAGGCGGTCAGAATTTCCGGAAACTCCAAGGAGAACTATCTTAGTATGAATCCAATAGTAGAAAACGGCTACGTGTGTAGGCGACGTAACCTGGAGGCACTGCGACCCTGTAAAACATCCAGGTTTTCGGCGAGCATGCGTTCCAATCCGGGGATGATGTCAAACGGAACTATCTTTCTGTTGACAGCGACCATTTATCATGGTATACTCCATATAGCATGGTTTCGACCCTGGCCAGTATGATGGCCTTTGACTTACCAGATAACTGATAACTGGGAGGACTTGGAATGCGCCGTTTCTCGATCATAAAGAGTCTCCAGCTCATTTTGTGGCTAGCAGTTGGCGCTACTGCCGTCTGCGGGGCGACCGTCTGGGACGCAAAGCAGTTGAACGATGGCGGAAGTGTCACTCTCACTTCGGTTCCAGTGACTGCTGTGTTTGACGATGCGTTCTATGTCCAGTCAGACGCCGGGGCTTGCGGCATCAGGGTGGAAAGAGCTGGCCACGGCGTTCTCCAGGGAATGCTTGTCGACCTGAGCGGGAAGATATATACCAACCCCGACCTCGAACGATACATCGCAGCCACCAGTGTAGACGACACTGGGAGTTCATGCGTAGTGAGCCCAGTAGCAATGGGTTGCAGTGCGGTAGTGGGCGGGCATCTGGACTACGAAGCTGCCACCGGGCGCGGCCAGGCAGGGATTGCCAACGCCGCCGGGCTCAATACCGTGGGGCTCCTGGTCAAGCTCTCGGGCACGGTCGGTTTTGTGGATGCCGGCTCGTTCGTCATTGATGACGGCGGTACACCCGTTAAGTGTCTCATGCCACCTGGAATCGTTGCCGATCCGCGATGGTCGTTTGCGAGTGTTTCGGGAATCTCAGCGTGCGGCTGGACCGGCGGGCAGATGGAACGCGTGCTACGTGTGCGCAGTACGGACGACATTAGTATTGTAGTGCCCGACCAGCTAGTCCAGAAAGTGCAGACCGCGGGTTCGTTCGCAGACGATCTGTCCGCTGGCGGGCTCAGCGGTGTGTGGGCGTATTCCGGCGCGGTAATGGGAGAGCCTTCCACATTCGGCAAGACCGATGTTGCAGGACTGTTCAGCGATGGAGGCTACAGCCACCTCACCTATCGATTTGACGTGCCTGCCGGCAATACTAGTTTTGTAAAGCTCTCCTTCACCGCCACCGTTTACTCCGGCGGGTACGATCCGGGAGAGTCCCCGCTCGCCCTCACATACAGCTACGACGGCGAATACTGGTTCACTTCTGCGACTCTGAGCTCGCCGGGCCCATCTTGGACGCAACTGTCCGGCTCGGCAGTGGTTGCTCCGTTGGATCGGACACTGTACGTGCGCCTTGGAGGACAGACTGTCGCCGGGGGGACTGCGTGGTACGCCACGATTGACAAGATGGAAGTCAGCTTCACAGCGGCAAACGTAAAGAATGTCAAATCCGCACCCTATAACGCGAAAGGGGACGGGGTCACCAACGACCGAACTGCCATTCAATCCGCGATCAACGCCGCATCATCCGGTGGAGGCATTGTCTATTTCCCTCCTGGCAACTACTTCGTGTCCGGGTCGCAGATCTCGTTGAGAGCGAATGTCGGGCTCGCAGGTCTGGGCTCCCAAAGCGTGATCATTCAGGGTGATACGATGGCGAATATGATCTCGGCAAAGGGATCGGTAAGCACGCCTTGTGAGAACCCTTCTATAAGGTTTCTTACATTCAAGATGCAAGGCGGGGCTTCGAATGTATGTTGGTCATTCGCGAACTTCGATCACTGCCGCAACGCCTTTGTTTCGAACTGCAGCTTTGACTCCCTTAGCCAGGCAGGCCCATTCGGGATGTTCCACCAGGTAGACTTCACTCTCTGTGACGGAGTCGTTGTCACACACAACGTTTTCAAGAACTGCCTCGCCGGCACCGGAATGAACGGCGCTGCCTGGGAACCCACGCTTGCTACCAACGGCTACTTTGCCCGCAACTTAGTGAGTATGTATTTCGACACTGGGATCGGTCTATGGACGGGTGCGCAGAATACACGGATATGCCATAACGTGTTCCGTGGCCCGGTTGATGCCGATCCGAATGCGGTCGGTGTGGACAATGACGGTGCTCACGACTGCCTAGTTGACCACAACACATTCATCGGCGGGCAGATCGGTGTCAGGGTTATGGACTCTCACAATGGGAACTATCCAATCAACCGATTCACGGTCGATGGTAACACGTTCCGAGGCCAGAAAGATAATCCAAATGGGAATCCTGCTTGTGCTATCAAGCTGGTTCACACCATCAGCGCCGAGTATCCGAACTACGAGATGGACACGATCATCAAGAACAACCGGATTGAGATCGTATCGACGGGGATCATGTCATGGTCCTATGTTACTCGCGACACTGGGCCAGACCTTACGCTGACCATTGAGGACAACAGTTTTACCGGTAACGGCAAGGCTGTCATCATTGGAGGATACGGGCACAACGGCAATTATGTGATCCCCAATCGCACAAACACGTTCAATATGAATGATGGTGCACTAGTTGGTTCGCCAAGGACGTCAGAATGGGCCAATCCTGATGGCGATCCGCTTGTCGTGTTTGGGAATGAGAATGTGTTGGCTACGCCGGTTCCCTCGCCACATACGTATTCGTCGACGGCCACGATCTGGTCCGGAAACCTGGTCCCGGGTTTCTATGGAGTCAAGCTACGATATGGAACGCTTCAGCCCAACCCTGCGACGTATGCGCTTATGAATATTCTGGGACTAAGCACTCAAATTGTGGCCGCACAATCCAACAGCAGTTTCGATCTCTACTTCGCGATCAGCGGCTCTGGGGTGCGGACGATCCAATTCAGTCTGCCAAGTGGAGGATTCAACGCTACGATAGACTCGCTTGTTTTGTACCGAATGCTGTAGATATACAACAGAAAAAAATACGTCATGAGGTCTTGACACCCCGGTTTTTCCATGGTATACTCCATTATTGCAGCTTATTAGGTAACTGGTAAGTTGAGGGGCTAGTTGAACCAGAAGTTGGACAGATGATCGCACTGTCAATGGGCAACGACTAAGTAAATCGCACCACGTAATGCACGATGATGAAAGGAACCTAAGATGAAACCAAACGTAGCAGTCCTTGCAGCTCTTGCGGTGCTTGTGCTCGCCACCGCACCGATTCAAGCGACCACCTATCTTGGTCAGAACTTCACTGTCTCGAGCTTTCCAGCGGGATGGGAGGCGAACTTTGACTCTCAGGTCATTGACGGCGCCTGGGAGACGACCAAAGGTTGGTTGGGAGTCGGATTCTATGGCCTACCGGCGACGACCGATGCGATACTGGAAAAGCACTTTCCGCGGGCAAGCGGTGACACCACATCCTACGTTGCCCAGTTGGCCATGTCGGGACACGGCTGGCACAAGATGTACCATGTACACTACCTCGCCTATAGCCTGGATAACGGAGCGACGTGGATAAGGGTCGGCAGTGACACCAGGGACTCCTACACCACCGAGACTATCGGGGGAGCAGTGATAGTACCGCCGGATGCGTCACTTTGGGTGAGATACTGTGCCGTCGACTGCGGTGACTGGACAGCCACCCTGCCGGCTAGCGGATTCTACGGCGGCGGAAGTGCGATCACGCAGGTGTCCGTCAAGTTCGGAGCCGGTTTCCAGATGGGTACAGACTTCTCGAAGACGGACTTCCAGACTGGATGGGAATCTGATTTCAGCTCGACCCAGATCAATGGTGGTTTTCTCCCTGCCGGTGTACTGAGAGTTGGCTTCGGCGGCATTCCTCCTGGTCCGATTGATGCGGTTTTGGAGAGGGTATATCTGCGCCCAAGTGGCGACACAAATCCTTACGTGGTCAAGCTTTCTCAGAAGTTTGAGCGAGCGAACAGATACCACCAGAACTACATCAAGTACAGCATGGATGGTGGCACGACTTGGAAGACTGTCGGTCCCACTACTTCATCTGACTGGCCAGCCGTGACGATCTCGGCGGAGGCTTACGTTCCCTCATCAGCAGGCATGCTGATCGTTCAGAATGGAGTTGTAGACAACGGCGACTGGTCTGTTGGTCTTCTGGGAGATGGAGGTGGAAGCCATATAATAAGTGTGGCTGCGGACTTTTGCGTCGCGTCGACGATGGGCGATGATTTCTACAAGTCTGATTGGACGGAACCAACATGGCGGAGTGATTTCCAGCGCATTCTTGGCGAAGGCCAGCAGGGCGGAAGTGGCTCGTGGACAGGAAATGGCTCATATCTGTCCTACAACGAGGGCGGACAACCGGCCCTTGAGAACCTTGGGATGGCCAAATACTACGTTCGCGCGGAGGGCGATAACAATATCTACGTTTTGAACTCGACCACGAGCGCCGGCCGGTGGGATCGCGTACGCGACAACATGACCTCGCTGACAACGGATGGCGCGACATGGAATGTGCTCGACAGGCAGACCATCGATACCTGGTGGCCCACGAACGAGTTGGTTGCCGGAACCACCACTATTGACAGCAGCGCCCCCTTCCTGGGCGTGAGAAGAGAGATCACGTACTTTGATCCGCCGCAAAGTACCGACTGGGCTTCGGACGCGCAGCGGATTAGCTGGGTAGGCGATGATTTCAAGGCCATACATCCCATCGTGGTGTTCAGCTCGTACACGGACGAGCTCAGTAGCCGGCGCAATCTTTGGAGTAATGCTGGTGACGTCACGCCATGGACCGCACTTGGCGGCAGCGACAGAGCAGGACTGTACAGCGACGGCGGATGGAACTACGTCGGCTACCGATTTGACAGATCCGCTGGTACCACGGGCGGCATAAAGGTCGACCTGTCGACGAACGTCTACGTCGAATCCATCGATTTCGACAATGAGACGTTTGCCCTGTGGTACAGTTGGGATGGGACAACTTGGACACAACTGGACAAAGCGACGGCTGCGGACGTCGGGGTTGTGTGGACCACACTTGCCGGATCCGTGACCATGGACGGAGCCAAGAACTCGCTCTACGTAGCTGTTGGCGGCCCAACTGCCGCAGGTGGACCCGCTTGGATGGGCTACATAGATCGAGTAAGTGCCAGCTTCGGCACTCCCCCGATAGGGCTCGGCGGAGCGAAGAACTTGGCGGATGGCACTCCTGTGGCAATCAACTCACTCGTGGTAACTCACGGCGGGTTCGCTGACTTCTTCTATGCTCAGTCCGAAACGGAGCGATCTGGCATCCGTGTCGAGAAGATCGCACACGGACGGGTGCTGAACGAGAAGGTCTCGGTGACCGGGTATATGCGAACGAAGCCATACGGTGAGAAGTATGTCGAAGCCACCGGCGTCGTGCACCTCGGCACAGGCGCCATTGAGCCCACAGGCATGATCAACAAGAACGTGGGCGGCGGCCCGTGCTTCTACGATCCGGATACTAAGGCCGGGGTCAGAGGTTACGCCAACAGTGGCGGGGCAAACAATCAAGGCCTGCTGGTCAAGATATGGGGCATCCCGACCTATACGGGTAGCTACAGCGTCTTCACCATCGACGACGGAAGTGGCAACGTTATTCCGTGTTACGACCCCATGAACAATGCCTGGGGAGCAGAGGGATGGCTATATGTCGCGGTTACTGGTGTTGTCTCAGTGGACCATGTGGATGAAGCCGGCAACATGTACCCGCTGTTGACGGTAAGAGAGACACTGGCGGACTTGCAGGGCATCCAGTAGCACACGCGGAAGCGAGGTCTCGACCGGCCCAACGCGAGGTCCTGGGTCGGCAGAGCTGAGACCTCCGCCGCACCAACCAGAAGGCATCGAAAGGTGGTGATGCGACTGAAAGTTGATGACAACAGGAACTTCCTCACAGGTACGATGGAGGAATGCAGACAATGAAACGTACTAAGACTCGATTACTTCAAGGAGAAAATCAGATGAAGACTAGAATGATTCAGGTTGTACTTGCAGCGACAGTTCTGCTGCTCGCGTTCTCGGGTGTGCTGCTCGCCGCTGGGCCCATGGGCCAGGATTTTCTGAAGAACACTTGGGCAACCGGTTGGGAGAGCGATTTCGATTCGGCGACTACTGGCGGCTCATGGAATCTTGACATGGGATGGCTTGGCGTATGTTGGTACGGTTGGCAACTACCCGATGCAGTACTCGAAAAGGACTGGACGAGGCTGGGAACCGACACAAAGACTTACGTCGTTAACCTGGCAATGGACGGGCACGGCTGGTACAGAATGCATAACACCGGCTACATCGACTACAGCCTTGATGGCGGCGCCTGGATGCGACTGGCATCCGGCGCTTTTGACTCCTATGGCAATACGCATATTGCCGGGAGTATCGCGGTCGGTTCAGGCGTTCAGGCTCTGGGAATCCGCTACGGAGTTGTGAACGCTGGTGACTGGATCACGGAGCAGTACTCTGGCGGCAGTTGTGCCATAACTGCCGTGTCAGCGGCGTTTGTTCCTGAACCGAGCAGCATTCTCGCTTTGCTGTCCGGGTGCGGCGGTCTGCTGGGGATCGCCCTGAGACGAAGGAAGTAGTCACAGACTGTCACAGGAAGACCTCTCGCAGTCTGCGGAGAGGTCTTCCTGGAATAACTGTTAAGACTCGGCCATCACACCCATGGAGGTTGCACGGAAATCGTGGAGGATTATGGAAAATCTCAGGTTTGACAGCACCCATAAGCACAAGAGACTCAGCGAGATCATACGTAACTCGATAGTCTCTGGAGAGTTCAAAGAGGGAGAGCGATTACCCTCTCAGAATGAGCTCAGCAAGACGTATGGGGTCAGCTCGGCCACGGCGAGAGAGGCCGTCGGTTTGTTGGTAAGCGAAAGCCTCCTCTACAGGATACAAGGAAAGGGAACGTTCGTTGCACCAACGAAACGCAATCGGCGCACCATTGCAGTGGTCATTCCGCATCTGTACTCCAATCACGATATGCGTTACTCCATGGGCTACGATGTCGCTACAACGCTGGTTCACTGCATAGAAGACGAAGCCAAGCAGAACTCCGCCAACTTGATGCTCTGCCTGAGCAACGATAGCGTGGAGCGGGAACGAGAAAACCTCTTGAGTGCTCTGGACGCGGGCGTAGACGGGGTGGTCTTCTTTTCCCTGGGTCTCAGGAGCAACGTCGACTGTGTGGAACGTCTTATCAAGGCGGACGTGCCCGTGGTATTGATAGACACAAATCTGCCGGGCACGAACGCGTCCTACGTTGGCACGGACAACTTCGCTGGAGCGAAACGAGTGACGGAGGAGCTGATAGACGCGGGGTTCGACAGGATCGTCTACTTGAACACTGCGCATACAGATTGCTCTTCGGTGATCGATCGACACGCGGGGTGCGAAGCTTCCTGCCGTCAGCGAGGGGTTTCTCTTGAGACTGTCTGTCTCCCAATCGGGGCCGGCGTTCTGCAGGTCGAGACTGAGCAGATAGCCTATGAATACGCAACCAGGGTGTTGCCCGGAATGGACAAGCCAGTGGCGTTGTTCGCGGTGTCTTCGTCCATTACGGTCGGTCTATGGCGAGCAGTTGATAACCTCCCGATGGATCATCGTCGGGTGGCGTTGGGTTGCTTCGACGAACTGCCTATGCTGATTCCCGACGACGTCTTTCTGGTGAAGGCCATTCAGCCGTTGGAACAGATCGGCCGCGGTGCTGTTCAGGCGCTTATCAGTCAGACAAACGGAGCGACCGAGCCGCTGTTGATGAGTCTTGCTCCAAAGATTGTTGTGAATTGCCCGGTACCCGGTGAGAATAAGGCTGTTGCTGCCAATCCGGCATTGGGACATGAACTGGTCACCACGTGTGGTGCCGAGTCAGGAGGACTTTGACGATGTTGGAACGAAACGACCGTGGCTTTACGCTGATAGAACTGCTGGTTGTAATCGCGATTATTGCGATCCTTGCCGCGATTCTTTTTCCCGTATTTGCGCAGGCGAGGGAAAAGGCGCGACAGACCGCCTGCCTGTCGAACCTTAGTCAGATTTCCAAGGCTTGGATGCTGTATACACAGGACTACGACGACACATGCCCCGCGCTGGTCATGCCACCCGAGTACAGCAGTTCGGGAGTAGTCGAGAGCTGGGCTGAGATACTCATGCCCTATACCAAGGGTGTGCAGGTGTTCGGCTGCCCGTCAAGCTGGGTGCCGAAGACACCGGCCGATATCAGTGGTGTAACCATGTATGGCAAGATGAGCTACGGATGGAACGCCACCGTATTCAACTATCCGTATCCGCCCTACAACTTCGTGGTCAGTATGAGCGATATCGAATACGCGTCCGAAACTGTATTTGCCTGTGATAGTGGCGGGGCGAACTGGATATCGCTGCCAGGAGGCAGCTACTGGAACTACGACGATTATCCACAATACTATGGGCCAGGCTACGTCTGCCGACCTCCTCTTGACCGTCATAACGGCATAGTCAACTGCGCATTCGCGGACGGCCACGCCAAAGCTGTCCCCCAGAAGGAGTTGATAAAACGCGTCCTTAACACCGACGGAAGAAAGGTAGCCTATTTGCAGTCGGGCTTCGTCGGTGCCTGGACATCCAACAAAGCAATCTATATCTTCCCGTACTTCGCCGTTTCGGCTACGAATGCGCATTTCTGAGCAAGGGGAGGCGGAGCCTCAGCCCCGCCTTTACTGCTCGGCCGTAGGGGCAGACCTGTGTGTCTGCCCGGCAACCCTGGAGTGACTTCCGACCCATCTCGACATAACTTGCATTCTTGCACATCCTCACAAGCGGAGTATCAGCCTGATATGAAGAAGCTATTGCCATCTCTTGGCGCCATTGCAGTAACGTTGTGTCTATTCACCGCTCCCACCGTGTCCTTTGCCAGAGGCTGGGAACTCGCGGACGTTTGCAGCGATTCCTCAGGCGAATGGCTGATGTTCGATGACTTCGAGACACGGCTCCTGCAGTCCTGGTGGGACTACGGCCCGGCGCTGGATGCATGGAACGGTGACAGGGTAGCAACCACGGATCTTGCCCGACCTGTCGCGGCCTATGAAGATGAACCCCTGCGGTTCTACAAACAGAGTGTCGAGTATCGATTCGATGACAACATCATGCGAACCAAGCGCGTGGCCCACTCCGGGCAATGGTCACTGCAGGTCCGATCGCTCGACCTCCCCGAAGGCGGCGCTGGTGCCAACGTAACGGTGAGCCTCAAGAACACCCTCTTCTGGCTGAACATGCGCCCGGAAAGCCGAATCAGGTTCTGGTTTCGAGGAGATGGCAAGTCTTCAGACGCGAAGCTGGAACTGCTGGCTTCCTGGAAAGAGGACGGCAAACAGGTCTTGCACTCGCTGGGCGATGCGACAATCAGTGGGCAGCACTGGACGCAGTTCGTCAGCAAACCACTTGGCGCGGACGCAGCGGGTGCAACTGAACTGGTTGTTCGCTTTACAGGCGCAAGATCCGCTCGGCATTTCCATATCGATGACTTTGAGATCAGCAACTGTCTTCCGACCGCGCCGACGCCTGTCGAGATTAGCACTGAAGTGGATTCACGTGAGCCCAGACCGATCCTGGTGGGGTTTCGGGGCAGACAGCGCAGTCAGAAGCCGACGCTGCTGTTCAGTGACCTGACAGGATGGGCTCTCCGTGCAGGAGGCGGGTGGAAGGCTAGTATCTGTTCCAGTCGCGAAGAGCCGCTATTCGAGGACACTCCGTTGGTCGGCAAGCTCACCTACTCTGGAAACGGAAGCGGGTGGGTCGAAATTCGCCCCGCCCGCCCGCCGATCATCAGGTCTGAGGTTGATGCGGTGAAACTGTGGGTATACGGCCAGAGATGGGCCTGGGTCGACGATGCCTCCACGCCATTCGCGGGTTTTCTTGCGGAAATAACTGATTCGTCGGGCGCTCGGCACTACATAGATATGAATCGCTACATGGCCAAGTTCTGGAACCTGCTGATGGCACGGATAATACCTGGCCGGCACAGGGTGGTCGGAGGCGACGGAACCAGGAAGCTGACTCTACCCGCAAGGCTCACCGCTCTGATCGTCTACGGTGACGCCCCGTCCGAGCCCAGAAGCCTCTATCTCGACTCGCTCACCGTCTGCAAAGATCAGGCCGCTCTGCCAGAACCGGCCGAGACAACACTGGATCTGCCGGTGCCAACGACTCCGGACACTTTCCTTCCCGCTGTGACAAGGCCCGTCCTGAACTCGCTGCGGCACGAGGGCAAGACGACCGAGTTCATTGCTCTTGGCGAGGACGAGACTATAACATACAGGTACTGCCCAAAATCCTCGGGGCTGAGCGATCTGACCGCTGTGCTGCCCAGTGGCAGGACCATCAAACCGTGTGACGGCGCCGGACCGGGTGCCTGGTTTGGTGAGCAACGCGTTGGACCACAGAGTAGCGGGGTCAGAGTATCGCTGCTGAAGCACACTCAGGACGATAGCGGTGTATCCACCCGCTGGCGCTGGTCGGAGGGCAAACACGTCTACGAGTTCACAATGACTCTACGCCTCAAAGGCAAGACACTCGTGGTCGACTGGACATCTCACAAGGGCGACACGTCAGCGTTCATTGTCGGCACAATCCGTGGGCTGGAATTGCCACGCCTGATAAGCGTCCCTCATATGACCTGGGGACATCCTATACAGACTCCCAGCAAGGTCGTATTCGCAGATGGCGAGTTCATGTTCACACATCTAGACCTTCACAACACGAATGCCTCCGCGTTTTCTGCTTACAGCGCTGCCGGGAGAGACTGGGCTGTGTGCAACGGCGATGCGTCCTACTTCCCAGACAGTTCACGTAAGACGGCCCCTTTGAGAGAGAGGCAGTTCATAACGATTTCTCGTGACTTCGAGGAGGTACTCCCAAGTATACCTAACCCTCCATCGCCATTCAAGGATACTCTGAGCCAGGGCATCTACTGGCACGGAGGCGGCGCGAAGTATATGGAAGACTATATCAAGATGCTCCGCGGATGGAAGTCTCTGGGTGTGGACAGCGTGTTCTTCAGTCTACACGAAGCCATGTGGACGGAGTATGACACTGTCTGCCAGGGACCGCAGGCGTTCTCATTTACTACCGACTTGTCTGAGGAAATTGACCGAAATCGGTTCATCGAGATCACCAGCGAGATTCGGAAGATGGGCTATCACATGGGTCCCTACTATAACTCTGGTGACCTCAGTCCGCTGGGGAGCAGTTTCGACGAACGCAGACTTAGCCGCACAGCCCAGATGCAACCGATGGCGTCTTGGCCTCCGTGCTGGGGCATAAAGCCGAGCCAGGCCAGTGTTCTCGCCGACTGGTTCCTGCCGGCAATCGTGCGCGACTTCAATCTGAACAACGCCTACATGGACTGCCTTACCGCGTGGGCGCCGTGGAAATGGGTGGACAGCGATTCTCGTCTCGAAGGCGCCAGTCAACTGTCAACGAATTACAGGAACTACTGCAGCTTCGCTCTGAAGAGCCGCAAGTACATCAACGGCCCCATCTTCTCCGAAGGGACGTTTCATTGGATGTACGCGGGTCTGCACGAAGGCAGCTATGGTTGGCATGCTCAACCGTATGACGATGTGCTGTTAGTCGATTTCAGACTACGAAGAATCAACCCTCTGATGAGCGGCATGGCTGCGGGGCCAGTGCCCAGGTCCGATGCTCCTGCACCACTTCCCGCTGTTGCCGGCACTATACTGTGGGGCAATATTGCTTCAGCGATCGATGGGCCCGCCGAACTGATGTACTATCTTTGCGTTCCGCTTCAGAAGCACTATGTGATGGAAGTTGTCGACAAGATACGGTATGGAAAGAACGGTGAACTGTTCGATACCAGCGAGGCCATAGCCAATGGCGCAGTGAACGATAACCAGGTTATCGTCAGCTACCGCAATGGCTTGGAACTGGCGTTTAACGGCAATCTGACGAAGAACTGGCTGGTTCGGCTGGGAGGCCACGATTACGACCTGCCTCCCGGAGGCTGGGCAGCAAGGAAGGGAGATCAGCTTGAGTCCTATGCTATCAAAAGGGCTGGTGCCTGGCTGGCCACAACCGTCTGCAAGGATTGGGAGATCGTAGTCCCGTACGGGCAGTCCCAGGAGTTCGGGAGCGTCTTTAGCAGCATGCCTTTGGTTATGCGTTACGATGACCCACGGGGTACCAAGGTGATTCCCGTTGGCAATAGCAGCGAGTTCACCTTGAAACAGAAACCGGGGAAGATCATGGCGTATGCCGCCGGCGATCAGCCTCTTGGCGAGGTCGCCTGTGAGCCTGATGGCAGGGGATGGCTGGTCAAGTGCGATGGCACTTGGTCGTACCTGATTCTGACCGGCGCCAACGGCAAGTATCCGTAGGCACATCATCACCTATGAGGACACGGTGGCGCCCGGCCAGCCGAGGACCGTGGCTCTGCCCATGAAGTGCCGGGCAAACGAATGGCAGGAAGTGCGCGTTCATACCGGCCCGAAGCCGACCTCGGGCGTGATCACGGTCGTAATTGGAGCCGAAAGCGGCGTCGTCGCCGAAAACACGTTAACCGTGTACGTGAATGGCGAGCTTACGCAGCACGCCAGACTCGTCGACCCCCCGAGGCCGCGTCCGGACTTCACCACATATGGATTCACCGTGCCTCTATCGGCGATGAAGCGGGGCTACAACGTGATTGAGCTCCTATCGACCAATGAGATCGAAATCGGCTGGGTTGAAGTTGACGTGCGTCCGGCGTCCTAGACCCTATGTGTACTACGCTCTGTTGGTAAGGATCACCTGCTTACTTCGATCAGCCGCCAACTCGCGCCGTATACGTTAGCTTCTATGATGGCTCCGTCAACAGCTACAGCCTCGCCGGTCACCATATCTCGCGCACGCAGGTTGCCATTCAGTTTCAGATTCTTTGTGTTCAGAGTTACTGTGGCGCTGTGAGAATCCTTGTCGAAGTTCGACAGAACAAGCAAGACCTTGCCAGGACGTTTCCAAAGCGAACACACGAGTATTTCATCAGTATCGTTAACGCCGCTCACATAGTCTGCTGCCTCCCAGTACCCAACAAACTGGGCATCGGTCTCGCGGATTCCAAACGTATCTTGCGCGTCGAGCACGGGCTTGAAGTGACCGGGCGGGCCTCCTCCGGCGAGGCACATATCGGCCATTCCGTGGGCGAGACTGAACGCAAGCAGAGAGTCTGCTTCTTGGCTCGTTTTCGAGTAGATCAGCATCTGAACCGGAATGCCGAACTGCTGACCAAGGAACTCTGCGCGATACTGAGCGGGGCTCAGCAAGTTTGTGTAGCCGCCTGCCTTGCCGACTGACGTAGAGAACTGCTCGCCGTCCCACAGGAAACTGACAAACGAGCAAGTTGGCATCTCCGTGCAGTTGCTGGTGTGAATCTTGATGATGTATGGTCTGCCTGTCTGATACAGTGCTGTTGCCAGCCGTCTGTAGAACTCGCGGAATGCGAGAATCGGATAGGATGTCTGAAGCTTGCCGTCTTCGTCGACCCATCCGCAGCCGTGGTGGGTGTTCTTGCAGTCCAGGGGCAGACCGCCGTCGAAGTAGTAACCATCAATGCCAATACTATTGAATGCCTCTAGACCGTAGTGAAGCATAAAATCCTTCCACTGGCTTGCGAGACAGACTGACAGGTGTTGGTCCTTTACCGTCGGGTCGTCGCTTCCCGCTATGCGGAACGGAATCTTCTGCCACTCGTCGCGGTAGTATACGGATTCAGGTTCCTTTGTGTTGATCCAGTCCGGACGCTGATAGGGGATAACCATCTTTGCATTCTGCCGGATTTCGGCAAGGCTTTCCTTGTATGCAGGATTGGGATGACGGATATCGTTGTTGCTGTTCGTGAACTTGCCCATCC
>Ga0116202_10001319_pt1 | contig 14518 bp, 13 predicted proteins | sample LakKivw325mmetaG_FD_94479 | JGI IMG/M metagenome (GOLD analysis project Ga0116202, IMG submission 94479) | Anoxic lake water microbial communities from Lake Kivu, Rwanda to study Microbial Dark Matter (Phase II) - Lake Kivu water 325m metaG | ecosystem: Environmental > Aquatic > Freshwater >...
AAATGTGGCAGATAGTGCTACGCTATCCGCACCGAACGATGTTCCGACAACCGTGCCGGCTCGCGACGCAGCGACAAAGAGCCCTTCACGACGCGTTAACAAGGTCGCACAAGCTGCAAAGGAGTTCATCAAGGACGGCGGATATGCTCTGGTGCGTAAAGGACGGTCGTCTGGTTCTTGCACGCAGGAACGGTTCGGCAAATCCTGACCAGAGGATGGAGTCCTTGGTGGCGCAGAAGCTCAAGACCGGCGGTGTGGAACGTTCGCCAGAATATGTCGTGGCCATGAATACCATATATGTGAGAAGCTCAGACCTGGCTAGGTCATCTGGGAAGGGCCCAGAGCTGATGCACCCGGTCAATACTGTAGTGCGCAGCGTGATCCCAACGTTCAAGTGGTCGAAAGTAGACATGGCGGAAGCATATCGGTTCGTGCTGACGGACGAGAGTGGTCAGGTGCTATTCGAACAGGTTACGCCGAACAATTGGATGAAGCCGAACCTTTCTCTAGGTCGTGGCGAGCTATACTTTTGGATGGTAGGGATGAGATATGGCGAGTCGGACGACTGGACAAACTCGAAGGCGTCTGGCGTCAAGATTCTATCGGATGAAGGTCTCGCTTTTGTTGAACAGGTTGAAAGGGACTATCTTTCTTCCAGCCTTGCCAGGGGCGTCGCGTACGAATCGGTTGGCTTGCTTGATGAAGCCGACGCTGAGTATCAGAATCTTCAGAACACAAATCCCAATTCTGAGATTGCCGCCAGAATTCGATCTGGGGTAGCTATCGATGGTCAATAGGTAAGGTGCTAGTGATGGTTTCGGCGAAACCAGGCAGGATTTGGGGTTGCTTCGGCTGCATGCAAGAGAAGCACACTTTATTCAGCACAGCAATTGCTGTGCTGTTCATTTTCACGACTGGCATCTGCTTTGCGTCGGATAGTGGGAGTTCAGTGGTGGACATCCTGGACAAGGCGAGAATCGACTGGACCGCCGGATACTACTATGCGACAGGCGAAGGGGCCATGCCCTCCGACGAAGAGGAACCCAACCGCGCCAAAGCCTATCTTAAGGCCAAGAGCTACGCGAGAATGGCTGCTATAGCAAACCTCTTCATGGCGATTGAGGGGACCAGCATCTCCTACTACGCTGTAGGAAAAGACTACATGGTGACGGACACCTTGCTTCGCCAGCGCATAGAGGGCTATGTTGCGAATGTTGAAGCTGTTGATGAGAAGCGGGAATCCGTGGGTGGAGACACACTGGTCAGTGTTACGGTCAGGTGTCCTATGTTTGGAGCCAATGGTCCCGGCGGCGCAATACTGCGGAGTAAGTCTGTTCCACTTTCTCCGTCTGGCGTCAAGATCGACAAGCGACTTGACTCCGATGTCGTCGCTATCGACAGTTCGTCATCAGGTCCATACACATCGCTTCTCGTTGATTGCACTGGGCTGCAGATTCAGCGTGCCCTCGCTCCAAAACTCCGAAGACCCAGCGGCGAAGAGGCTTTGGGCACTGTGGAGTGGAATGTTGACATCCTGGTTGATAAGGGGCTTGTGGCATACGCCACTACACTGGAACAAGCCCTTGGACTGCCGCGGGCCGGAAGCGCGCCTCTGCTTGTGAGAGCTATTGCCAGAGCCGGTGGTACCTCAAAGTGCGACCCGGTGATCAGTGACGCGGACGCAGACAGGATCAAGATCGAGAACGAGACTGCAAGGTTCCTCGAGAATTGCAGTATAATCTTCATTGTCGGGCCCGGAAGTAACCAGTGATCTCGCATTCACCACCTGCCGCCGTCCAAGTCACCGAAGTCTGTGCAGGCTACAATGACACAGACGTCCTCAAATCGGTTACTTTGCAGGTGGAGCAGGGGGAGTTCGTTGGAATCATAGGTCCCAATGGGTGCGGAAAGACCACGACTCTCCGCGTAATCACCCGTTCGCTCCGGCCGAGTTCCGGATCAGTCAACATCCTCGGATCTGACGCATATCGTATGTCTGCAAGAGAGTTCTCTTGCCTTGTGGCACTGGTGCCGCAGGACGCATTCACTGCGTTCGATTTCACTGTGCTTGAGGTCGCATTGATGGGCAGATCTCCCTGGATGGGCCGATTTGCAGTAGAGGGAGAATCCGATTACGAAATTGCCCGGGAAGCGCTGCACATGACTGGTACAGAAGATCTGGCGGATCGTCCGATCTCGCACCTGTCCGGCGGAGAGAGACAGCGTGTTATGGTTGCCCGCGCACTTGCACAACAGCCTCGCATCCTCTTTCTTGATGAGCCGACATCTCACTTGGATATCAGCTTTCAGTTTGAGGTGATGGACCTGATACGGAGACTTAACCGCGACCAGGGTCTGACGGTGGTGGCGGTACTCCACGATCTGAATCTGGCGAGCCAGTATTGTGGGCGTCTGGCATTGATTGGTGAAGGACGTGTTCGTGCGGTCGGATCGCCTGAGGAAGTCATCACCGCGGGCACAATTCGCGAGGTTTATGGCGCGGAGGTGTGGGTGCGCAAGCATCCGGCGACACACAGACCATACGTCATCGCGGGTATCAAAGGCAATGTTCGACCTTCAGAGGACCCTCTGGGCACTCCGGGTCGAGTTCACGTCATCGGAGGCGGAGGGACATCAGCTCCGATCATCGCGAGACTCCTCCGCAGAGGTTACGGAGTAACCGCGGGTATGCTGACCGTCGGTGACGCGGATCAGGAAGTGGCTGATGCTTTGGACGTTCCGTTTGTTCGTCTTCACCCGTTTTCACCGGTTACTAGACTAGATGAAAGCCAGCAGCACACAATGATTGACGACGCAGACACGGTTATCCTCTCGGATACTCCAATAGGTCACGGCAACATACCAAACGTCCGCGCCTGCCTGTACGCAGTGCGGAATGGCAAGCGAGTACTGCTGCTGCGAGCGCGTTCAGTCGGTGACCGTGATTTCACTGGAGGTGAAGGCGCGGCGTTGGTGGAAGAGCTATTACAATTGGGGGCACGTTCTGCGGACGATGTCGAAGGGGTATTGCAGTTTGTGGAGAAGGACGGTGATTCGCAGGTCGAAGGGAGTTTGTAGTGCTTAGTCAAATGCTGGTTACCGGGATACACGCGCTTGCCGTGCTCAGCGTTGGAGGAGTGGGATATGAGGGGACGTGTTTGCAGCCACCAGTGTGGAATTTGGAGTCGCTGAGCCGTGCGCCCAAAGTATACGACGCCGCAGGCCTTGATCCTCAGGGAAGCAATGCCGTATTCTACGAAGAATTGCTGCGCACACCAGAGCTGCGCGCCAATGACGAGAAGAATGGGAGCGTCAAGTCGATATTCTACGAAGGATTGCCATACAAGGGAACACCTACCCGCGTTTTTGCGTACTACGGCATTCCCTCCGCTGCAAGAGGCAAGAAGGTTCCTGCGATGGTGCTTGTTCACGGTGGAGGGGGAACCGCTTTTGAGAGCTGGGTGCGGCTTTGGAACGCCAGGGGATATGCTGCCATAGCAATGGACACGTGCGGATGCGTGCCCAAAGGTGAGTACAGCAACTGGCAGCGACACGGCACCGGCGGCCCGGCAGGGTGGGGAGGATTTGACCAGATCGGCGACAACACGGAAGACCAGTGGACTTTCCACGCCGTAGCTGACGTGATCCTTGCCCACTCGCTGTTAAGATCGTTTCCTGAGGTAGATGAGAATCGCATTGGCATCACGGGGATATCGTGGGGCGGATACCTCACGTCGATTGTCTCCGGTGTTGACCAGCGCTTCAGGTTCGCTGTTCCCGTATATGGCTGTGGATACCTTGGCGAAGACTCCTGCTGGCTGCCCACATTTCAGGAGATGGGTAAGGCGAATGCGGACAAATGGCTGGGTATGTGGGATCCGTCGGTCCACCTGAAGTACACGAAGATGCCAATAATGTGGGTGACCGGAACCAACGACTTCGCCTATCCTCTCAACTCACTGGACAAATGCGCCGGTCGCCCGCAGGGTGATGTCAAGACGTGCGTGCGCATCAGAATGGAGCACGGTCACGGAGGGCCAGGGGAGAATCCTGAGGAAATCTTCGCCTTCGCCAATTCTCTCTGCAGAGGAACTGAATCTTTGCCATCGATCACTGGCCAGGGGCACTCAGCCCGCGAGGTATGGGCGACGTGGGAATCCACCGGACCCGTAGAGCACGCTGAGCTTGTCTTCACCAAGGATACAGGCGCGTGGCAGGAGAGAAAGTGGGATAGTCTTCCCGCAACCATTGATGCTGAGAATCGCGCGACCGCAACTCTCCCGTCGGGTGCAAAGGCCTGCTTCATCAACCTTGTTGATTCGTGCGGGCTGGTTGTAAGCTCGCGATTGTTCGAGAATGTCGGCGACTAGCGCCAGGGCTCCGAAGCGAACCGTCTGAGCACCAGCTCGTCGGTGAAAGCAGCGCCGTCTTGTGTGCAAAGGTACAGCGCTGCCTTCGCCACTTCCTCGCAAGTCATCCACTCCGGAGAGTCCTCCGGTTCATTCCGGAATGCGCGAAGCTCTCTGGACAGCTCAGTAAGCACCCCGCCTGGGCTGAGCATATTCACTCTGATGCCGTGTTGTTGATTCTCGAGCGCAAGCACCTTGGACAGCGCCACCAGTGCGTGCTTCGAAGCGCAGTATGCACCCTGTTCCACGTAGCCTCTCCTGCCTGCCATTGAGCCGAGATTGAGTATCCGGCCGCACCTGCGCTCCCGCATCCCAGGCAGGACCTCCCGGCAAGTAATGAAGAGCCCGCGGATGTTAGTGTTCATGACCTGGTCCCACGTGCTGGTGTCAGTCTCGTGGATAGGTTTGAGGGCTATCACAGCGGCGTTGTTCACCAGGATGTCTATCTTGCCAAGGTGTGCCGTCGCCTGACCAACCGCGCCCTTGATTGACTCCTCCGAACAGAGGTCCATCGGCACGGGAATGGCGGTTCCGCCAGCCTGCTGGATACCGGCACAAAGATCCTGCAGCGCAGAGACGCTGCGAGCAGCGACGGCAACCGAGGCGCCCTCCGCTGCAAACAGCGCAGCAATCTCTCTGCCAATTCCCTTACTCGCCCCAGTAATGAATACGGATTTCCCGGTGAGCTCTCCCAATCTGACACCTCCAAGGCCTCGATAATCAATAGATCCCGGAATGCGCAGCTAAGGCTTCCGAATCACAAAGATGGCATAGTCCGCAAAGAAGTTCGGCTTCGTCCTCACCTTTCTGCACTTCCCTTCGCCCAGTACAAAACCAGTTCTCTGCACTATTTCAAGCCCGTGATTTTCACAGAATCTCGTGAAGTCCTGTATCGTGGTAAGGTGGATGTTAGGCGAGTCATACCATTCGTAGGGCAGGGAACGAGTGCGGGGCATAGTTCCGAACAGCATGAGTTGCAGTCGAACCCTCCAGTGACCGAAGTTCGGGATTAATATAATGCAGTGCTTGCCGACTCGCGCCGCTTCCCTGATGAGGAAATCCGGCCTGTGCAATACCTGGATTACGTTTGTCAGGATAACATAGTCGACACTATGGTCGTTGAAGTCAGCAAGCCCCTCGTCCAAGTCGCCGTGGTAGACAAAGAGGCCTTTTGCTACGCACTCTTGAATTGCAGTATCTGACACCTCAATTCCCTGAACACGAGCGTGCTTTGAAACCTGCAGTGCCCGCAACAGGTTACCCTCCCCGCATCCGAGGTCCAGCACGCTGCTTCGCGGTTCAACTATATCGATGATGTGCCTGAACTCAGGTCTTTCTTTGAAGACTGATTCGAGAGCGTTGTTGCTTGCTGCGTGATTAGTATTCATCGAATCGATTACTGTCCGGGTCAGCGTATTCGAGGAAATTGACAATTAAACGGCTTAGGGATTCAACCTCCAGGAGAAAAGCATCGTGGCCATAGTCGCTCTGGATCTCAGCATAGCTTACATCCAGGCTGTTGCGCCTGAGGGCCGACACGATCTCCTTGGACATGTAGGTTGGAAACAGCCAGTCGGACGAAAATGACACCACTAGAAACGCACACGTGGCGCGGGAGAGTTCCTTAGCCAGGCTGCCACTCGGCTCTGAGAGGTCAAAGTAGTCCATGGCTCTCGTGATATACAGATAAGAGTTCGCGTCGAACCGCTTTACAAAAGAGTCGCCCTGGTAGTTGAGATAGCTCTCTACCTGAAACTCAGTCTTGAAGTTGTAGTCCAGACATGCCTTGTCCTGAAGGCCGCGGCCAAACTTCTGATGCATCGACCTATCCGAGAGATAGGTGATGTGGCCTATCATTCTCGCGACGGAGAGCCCGCTGCTCGGAGGATTTCCCCCATAGTAGTCACCGCCGTTCCAGTTTGGATCAGCCATTATGGCCTGTCTGCCAACCGCGTCAAAGGCGATTGCCTGAGGCGAGAGCCTCGCTGTGGTTGCAATGGGAATGGCCAGCCTCACCATTTCCGGATAGGCTACCGTCCACTGAAGCACCTGCATGCCGCCCATGCTTCCGCCGACCACGCATAGAAGCCGGCTAATACCCAGGTGCTCTACCAGCGACTTCTGAGCGTTCACCATATCCTGGATTGTCACCATAGGGAAGTCCAGTCCGTAAGGCCTGTTCGTGGACGGGTTGATCGAACTCGGTCCGGTCGAGCCCTTGCATCCCCCGACAATGTTGGAACACAGCACGAAGTACTTCTCAGTGTTGAACGCCTTACCCGGACCGACCATGTTATCCCACCAACCAGCCCGCTTGTCGTCGGCGCTATGAAAGCCGGCGACGTGTGCGTCGCCTGTAAGCGCGTGCACAATCAGTATGCAGTTGGACTTATCCGCGTTGAGCTGCCCATAGGTCTCGTATGCGAGTCTGATTGGGCCCAGAGTCTTCCCGCAGTTCAGTAGAAGTGGTTCAGGAAGATCATAGTAGTGAGTCTCGACGACACCCACTGAGCCGGTCTGCGTACCGGTGATGGAAGAGTTCGACATGGAAATCAGAGAGCCTCCGTGCGCGCGAAGCGCCAACGAAAGAATAACATTTTTGGCCTCCATCAATCAAGAATGGACCTCAAGTGCAGGCGTCTCGGGCACGTGCCCAACGACCACCTGCTCGGTGGATGCCTTCACCATACACTCCGTCCGGCTGCGGCATAGGCGTGGGGAGCACGGTCAGGGCAAAAGGTTATGTGCTTTGCGGCAGGTAATCGGGAATAACACTTTGAGTGCGAAAATTGCTCTCTGGAGGTGGTGAATGTTCGGGCGTTCGTCAGGGAAGATTGATCTCCCAAGTATGCCAGCAACTCTGGCTCGTATAATGAAGATAGCGAACTCTCCGGAAGCCACGGCCGACCAACTGGCCAACGTAGTCAAGCTTGATCAGTCGCTTTCCACAAAGGTTCTTCGTCTAGCGAACTCCGCATACTTCGGTAGAAAAAGCAAGGCAGAGAATATCACTGATGCTGTGGTTACGCTCGGATTCGGATCAGTGAGAAACCTCGCCGCATCCGCCTCCGTGATAGATGCGCTGTTTCCACGCAAGATGTTTCCGGGGTTCAGTTGGCAGGACATGTGGATTCACTCAGTCATCTGCGCGGTGGCCGCGGAATCGCTCTACTCTCTATATCACGGGGCAAAGCGAAGCAACGAATCAGCTTTCGTGGCCGGACTGTTGCACGACATCGGCAAGCTGATAATAGCTCGCGCGCTCCCGGCAAAGTTCATACAGGTTGTTGAGGCCTGTCGCGAATATGAATGGGAGATGGTTCGCTCGGAGACGAGCTACCTGGGAACAAATCATGCACTTATTGGAGGCGACCTGGCCAGACAGTGGGAGTTTCCCGAAGTACTGGTTGCTGGCATAACGCATCATCACAATCCTGAGGGGGCCGGCGAACACGAAGATCTGGCGAGGGCAGTCAGCGCGGGAAACCTTTTGGCGAAAAGGCTTGGCCGCAACTACATACTTGGTGTCAGACTGGATGTCAGTCTCAAGGATGTAGCGGAGGTGGCGGACACCCACCCGGATAACATGGAGTACGTAGTAAACAACGTTCGAGATGGTCTGCGGCAATGCGGAGAAATCATGGCCTGGGGCAACGCCCTCCCGGGCGCGGACAGGAAGGCTGCATAAGCCGCGTCCGCATAATGCACAAACATTGAACGTGTCATTTCGAGCACAGGGAGAAATCTCAACTCCGTGTCATTCTGAAATGACATACAGATACAGCATCACCTTAGCAGGGGCCGGAGAAGTTGCGTAATCCGGCCCCTGTTGCTCGTATCACTCAGAAAGGCTACTTCAGATAGTCAGTCACCTTTTCCGCGACAGACTCCGCAGTGAAGCCAAACCTTGAGGCGAGTTCCTGGTAAGGTCCTGAGGCGCCGAATCCGTGCATTGTGAGAAGCAGCCCGTCGATACCCACATACTTGTGCCAACCGAACGGCCCGGCGGCCTCTACTACGATTCGTTTCGTGACGCTCGGGGGAAGAACCGAATCGCGGTAGGCCTTGTCTTGTGCGTCGAACAACTCCATGCTCGGCATCGAAACCACCCTGACTGCGATCCCGTTGCCCTCCAGCATTGCCGCAGCGCCTATCGCCGGTTCGACCTCGGATCCGCTGGCAATGATGATCGCGTCAATCTTTGCTGCGTCCCGCACGACATACGCTCCTTTTCGGAGTTGTTTGGCAGCCGTGATGTCCGAGTTGACCGAACAGAGATTCTGTCTCGAGAGCGCCAGTATTGTAGGCATCTTGTTTTCAAGCGCCACAGCCCACGCCACAATGGTCTCAGCGGTATCTGCCGGACGGATCGTGGTGATTCCCGGTATGCATCTGAATGAAGCAAGGTGCTCCACAGGCTCGTGGGTCGGTCCGTCTTCTCCGACAAATATGCTATCGTGCGTAAACACGTATATCACCTGCTGGCCCATAAGCGAAGCCAAACGCAGGGTAGGGCGAAGGTAGTCGGCAAAGACCATGAACGTTCCGCAATATGGGATAACGCCGCCGTATACCGCCATCCCGTTGACGGCCGAGGCCATCCCGTGTTCTCTGACGCCGAAGTGAATGTTGCGGCCCAGGGGATTTTCTCTTGAGAAACTGCCTCCGCCCTTAACATCTGTCTTGTTGCTTGGCGAAAGATCGGCCGAGCCACCCCAGAACGCCGGAACCAGTGCCGCAATCTCCTGTATGACATTCCCCGATGACGCTCGTGTGGCAGTTGGCTTCTGGCAGTCGAACTTCGCCAGCAGGGTATCCTCGAGCCCGGGCGGGACGGTCTTACCGAACACATCGTCCCAGAGCTGCTTCTGCTCAGGGAACTTGGCGCAGTACTCCTTGAACATATCTTGCCACGCTTTGTAGTCTTCAAGAAGACAGGTGGCTCGTTCCGCAAACATTTTCCGTACTTCGTCTGGCACGTAGAACTTCTGATCAACCGGCCATCCCGCCAGCTTCTTCGCTCCGTCGGCCTCTTCCGCACCCAGAGGCTCGCCGTGTGCCGATGCGGTTCCGGCTTTGGTTGGTGCGCCCCTGCCAATCTGAGTCTTGGCTATTATGATACTTGGCTTGTCGGTCTCGGCACACGCCGCATCCAATGCCGCCGCAATTGCTGCGTGGTCGTGCCCATCGGCCTTCTGAACGTGCCAGTGGTAGGCTTCGAAGCGCTTCTGAACATCGTCGCTGTATGCCAGGGCGGTACTGCCCTCAATTGATATCTGATTATCGTCGTAGAGGACAACGATGTTGCCCAGTCCCAGATGTCCTGCCAGAGCGCAGGATTCATGGCTGATTCCTTCCATGAGGTCGCCGTCGCTGGCAATGACAAATATGCGGTGACTAACGATGTCATAGCCCGGTTTGTTGAACAGAGCGCCCATGCGTTTGGCGGCCATTGCCATACCTACCGCGTTGCTGATACCCTGACCAAGCGGGCCTGTTGTAGTCTCAATGCCGCGCTCAAGCTCAAATTCCGGATGGCCGGCTGCCGGACTGTCTAACTGGCGGAACGACTGCAATGCCTCCATCGGCATATCGTAACCGGCCAGGTGAAGCAGCGAATATAGAAGCATGGAGCCATGACCGCCTGAAAGAACAAAGCGGTCTCTGTTGGGCCATTTCGGGTCTTTGGGATTGTACCGAAGGTAGCGGTTCCACAGCACAAACGCGTAGTCGGCCGCGCCCATCGGCAGGCCAGGGTGTCCGGACTTAGCCTTCTCGACACCGTCTATCGCGAGGAACTTGATCGTGTTTACCGCGAGCAGGTCCAGCTTCGCGTTCCTTGTTTCAGACATAATTGCGGTTCTCCTGTATGTTATATTCGACGGACTCAGGGCACTTCACGTGTCGTGAGACCCTTATTGGCTTGCAATCTGCCGTCCGCGCAGGTAGCAGCCCATCTCACACTTCTGGCCTCAAGAAGACAAGAGCCTTGTCGTGTACGAGATCAGGGACGCGCTCGTCGCCTCTGAGAAATTGCGGTTTCAGACAGCACTGCGAAACTGGCGCAGACCAGTAATTTTACGACTCTTTGGGCATTTGTATCAAGTTCGCGTTGACTTACCCGATGCGTCACGGTAGACTTTATCTGGCAAATCCAATGGAGGATAGCTTGAATGTCATATATGCTAAGCGAAATCAGAGAGCAACCGAGTGTGTTGCGCAAGTTGGTGGACGCAGAAATCCAGAATGCCAGGTCAATTGCCGCCGAGGTAGCCCGACGAGATATCGAGTTTGTCGAAATCGCTGCCAGGGGAACTTCTGATCACAACGCAATCTACGGCAAATATCTGCTTGAGATCAACAATGGCCTGCCTGTCGCACTGGCAGATCCGTCGGTTATCACCCTCTACTCTGGACGAGTGAAGCTGGGCAAAGCGCTGGTGATAGGCGTGTCACAGTCCGGAGAGGCCACGGATGTAGCGGAGTGTCTGGCGGAGGCGCGGAAGTCCGGTGGGCTGACAGTCTCGATCACCAACAACCCAGGCTCTACGCACGCGAGGATGGCAGACCATACCATTCTGTGCCACGCCGGAGAAGAGAAAGCGGTCGCGGCGACCAAGAGCTACGTGGCGTCCCTTGCTGTGTTCTACATACTGAGCGCAGTCCTTGCTGGAGACGAAGGCAAGATAGACGCGTTGGTCGCGTGCGCAGATGTGATGGATGAAGTGCTCAAGATAGAGGATGAGATCGCTGTGCGCGCTGAGAGGTATCGATACATGGAATCCGGCACAGTCCTCGCGCGCGGGCTCAACTACTGCACGGCTCTTGAGACTGCACTCAAACTGGCTGAGACCAGCTATCTCAAGATGAAAGGGTACTCAGCAGCCGACTTCGTGCATGGCCCAATCGCCGCAGTTCACAGCGGGGATCCGTGCTTTCTTATCGGCGCTCCGGGCAAGACCTACGGCAGCATGCTCGATATCGCAAGAAAACTCGAAGAGCGAGGTGCGGAAACCGTGATATTGAGCAGTGAGCAGGAGATGCTTTCCCTGGCGACGGTGCCCGTCAGGCTTGACGCAGTAGTGCAGGAAGAGCTGAGTCCGTTGCTGTACGTCGTGCCCGGGCAGTTGTTTGCATACCATCTGTCAACCATCAGAGGCTGCGATCCCGACCATCCTCGCGGTCTCACCAAAGTAACACTCACGAGGTGACAATTGATCAACGTTAATCGTCTGAAAAAGACTTTTGAGGAGATGCTTCGAATAAACAGCCCTTCCCGGCACGAGCGGGAGATGGCGGACTACGTAAAGGCCAGAATGACCGAGCTCGGCTTTGAGGTGACTGAAGACGACACGGCCCCCAAGATCGGAGGCAACGCTGGAAACGTAGTCGCGTTCAAGGCAGGGTCACTGCCTGGCTCCGAATGCATATTCCTGAGCTGCCACCTGGATACCGTCGAACCCACAGACAAACTCGAGTTTGTGGTTGATGGAGAAGAATACCGAACCAATGGGCAGTCAGTGCTCGGCGCCGATGACAAGGCCGGAATCGCGGCAGTGATTGAGGCGGTGGAGTCGATCGTGGAGTCCGGCGAGCCTCATGGCGACATTGAACTGCTTTTCGACGTATGCGAGGAACCTGGCTTGCTCGGCGCTCGCCATCTTGATCCGGGGAGTATCCGGGGCAAGTACGGCTATGTATTCGACAGCCAGAAGCCAGTTGCCGGCATAACGGTGAGCGCTCCTACCCATGATGCAATGGATATCGAGATCACGGGAAGAGCAGCACATGCAGGCATGGCGCCCGAAACCGGCATCAACGCGATTGTGGCTGCGAGCAACGCCATCGCAAGAATGAAGCTTGGCAGGATTGATTTCGAGACCACAGCGAATGTTGGCGTCATCAGCGGCGGTACAGCACGTAACGTAGTCTGTGAAAAGGTCTTCATCAAGGCCGAAGCGCGCAGCCGCAACAACGAGAAACTGGATGCGCAGGTCGCGCATATGATTGGTCTCCTGAACGAAGAAGTCGAAAAACTCGGCGCAACCATTGATGTGAAGCACGTTCGTGAGTATTCGACATTCAGGTGGACCAAGGAAGACGAGGTTGTGAAGATCGCGTCGGCTGCCTGTGCCAGACTGGGAATCGAGCCCTCACTTGTTGATGGTGGCGGTGGAAGCGACGCAAATGTCTTCAATGACGCAGGGTTTCCGTCGGTTGTCATCGGAGTCGGATACGATAACGCGCACAGCTCGCAAGAGCACATGGCGGTGGACGATCTGGTAACAGCGGCGAAGTACGCCAAAGCCTTGATCCAGACAGCCTCCGAGTGGAGGAAATAGGGGTTGCTTAGTCGAGCCCGCGGAGTCGTGACTGACGTTACATGCACTCGCGGTGACACACTTGAAATCTCCGTAGAGGTTGACGGTGCTACTTCGCGGGCGATTGCATACACCCATCTCACGGGCGATGTGAGCGTCGGAGACGAGGTTTTGCTCAATACCACTGCTTGTCAAAAGGACCTGGGGACGGGCGGGTACCACTTCGTCCTGGCGAATCTGAGCAATCCTGACGGCGCGGCTGGTGATGAGTCTGGTCACATTGTTAAATGCAGATACACTCCAGTGCAGCACACGGTTCTGTCCGTAGAAGAAGAGGACTCACCACATAGATCTGCGATCGAAGCGTTTGACTCGCTGGGATCGATGCCTGTGGTCGTCTGCCAGCTTCACAGCCAGATTGCACCTGTAGCGGGAGCTCTTCAACGGCATACTCATCCTCACGCCACGGTAGCCTACGTAATGACGGACTCAGCATCACTTCCGATTGGCTTCAGCAGGCTGGCAACAGAACTGCGGTCGAAAGGACTGATTGCTCAGACAATAACCTCCGGGCAAGCGTTCGGCGGGGACATAGAGGCGATAAACATTTACACAGCGCTGATAGCCGCGAGGAACGTTGTCGGCGCTGAGGCGGCTATTGTTGGCCCGGGTCCGGGTAACGTCGGCTCCGGTACGAAGTACGGCTACGGGTCTATTGAGCAAGGCGAGATTGTGAATGCGGTCAACGTTCTGGGCGGGGACGCAATTGCCGCTGCCAGAATCAGTTTCGCGGACCCGCGACCCAGACACCAGGGCCTCAGCCATCATACGCTTACCGCTCTTTCAGAAGTCGCGATCACCAAGTGCACTCTTGTTCTTCCGATGATGGACCAGATGCGCCTGCTCGCAGTTCAGGAGCAGATAGCGCACAGTGCTATTTCCTATAAACACAAAGTGCGAATTGTTGACGGTCAACCCGGCATCGTCGAGCTCCAGGAGTTGGGGATTCCGATGCGGAGTATGGGCAGGGGGTTCGCGGAAGACCCGGAGTTCTTCCTGAGTGCGTCTGCAGCAGGTTGTTTGGCCGCGGAGAGAGTGAATCAGGCGAGAACAAGTTGAGGCGGCAGGGCGCCAGGGTGTTGCCATGTTGACACTCACGAGAGTTGGCACCTATAATTTCGACAAGGTGGGGTGAACTGCTTGGAGTCGCCAAGTCTTACGTGGACGGTGCACTTGCTTAGGGAGCAACTGAGCAGGGGCGCAGTTGCCATAGCGTCTGTCGGCTTTGCGGCCATGGCAGGTTGGTTGTATGTTGGCCCTGTAGCGGGCGTGGCCGTCACGCTGGCGTTGCTGATATCTCTTGCGGAATTCTTCTGCCCTGTAAGATATGAGATCAACGAAGACGCCGCAGTAGCGCGATGTCTCGGTCGAAAGAAACGGGTCGCCAGGCAGCAGGTAACCAACTGCTATGTGGACGATATGGGCCTGAAACTGAGCACGTGCGGCGGCAACCGCCGGCTTGAGCCGTTCCGTGGACTCTATCTGAGATTTGACGGCAATGCCGAGCAGGTCATAGGGTTTGTAGAGGATTTGTGGAAGGTGACATGCGAGAAGCAAACTCCCTAGAACAGTCTCTTGACGGCGAAATCGATGCCACTCTCGATGCCGTCGCTCGGCGGATAGTCGAAAAACGGCTGGAGGCGCCTGCAGTCTTGTTTCTCGAGTCCCACCAACCTCTGTCCTTCCTCGCAGGGCAGGGGGTCGCGGCTGCGATGCCGTTTTTGGGAC
>Ga0116202_10001320_pt1 | contig 14513 bp, 14 predicted proteins | sample LakKivw325mmetaG_FD_94479 | JGI IMG/M metagenome (GOLD analysis project Ga0116202, IMG submission 94479) | Anoxic lake water microbial communities from Lake Kivu, Rwanda to study Microbial Dark Matter (Phase II) - Lake Kivu water 325m metaG | ecosystem: Environmental > Aquatic > Freshwater >...
CATCCGGCACGATGACCACCATCTCGGTCAGGCCACCCTTGTAGGGTAGGGCAACCGCCTGCCAGCCATCACCTTGAGCGTAAGCCAGATTTTCCCCCGTCTCGTATGACATCATCGGTATGTAGACCGTCTCGCCATCCAGCAAATAGAACGGCTCGTTTGAAGTCAGGTTCGCGTCGAATTGATATTGCCAGAAGGCTTTGAAGTAAATCGCATTGGTCAGCACCAACCGCGTTGTCGGGTCAATCGCACCTCGGGGGATGAGATTTTGGATGTGCTTCCGGGTTTGATCGGAGATCCAGTTGTTGATCTGCTTGCGAGCGCTCTCCGGCGCGTTCTCGAAATCCACCAAGCGCATCCCGGCCCCGTAGTTGGCTGCCAGCAGATCGAGGTAATCGGGCAAGAACGACCAGCCGTCCTGTCCCCAAAGTGCATTGACAATGCTTAGGTCAAAACGCTCATTTTCATCTACGCTTGCAGCCTGTTCGGGACGGCGGGCAAGATCGAGATCCAGGGCGTTGAATGCAGGATGGAATTGTCCTTCGGGAAGGCCGTAATGCAGCACGGCTGCCATCTGGCTGGCTGTCTCGCCGCGCGCCCCTGCGTAAGGCATGGCAAAAGCCAGGGAAATGCTGAAGGGCGAGTAGACAAGATTACCGTCCGAGGCGCGCACTGCCTGGTATAGGTCAAAGGCAAAGGCAGTGTTCCCAGCAACCAGCTTTTCGAGATCAGAGGGGGTCACTGCCGGGTCGGCCACGCGCGGTAACTTGGACCCGGCTACTTTCCCACCAGGCCCGCAAGCAGATAAAAGTGTGGCAAGGATGATGACAACAATGAAGTTAAGGATCAAAGGCTTTTTCATTTTTTTCTCCTCTCCGAGGCAAAGGCCGGAAATTGCCTTAAGTGTACCGTAATTCGCGGCGAAGAGGCAAAGGTATAATAGGTGGCGTGACCACTCCTGCTCTGTTCACACTCATTGTCACATTCATTGCTACGATTCTATTGATCGGCGGCTGGCTGCGGCCCGACCTGGTTGCCTTGCTCGTTTTGGTCGTATTGGGGGCGGCGCGCCTGGTCTCGCCCGAACAAGCTCTGGCCGGATTCAGCGGTTCGGCTGTCATCACCATCCTGGCCATCTCGATCATCGCCGAAGGCCTGCAACAGACAGGCATCACCTACCGGCTGGGCCAACAAATGAAACGCCTGGCCGGGCAAAGTGAAAAACGCCTGCTGATCGTGGTCACGCTGACGGGGGCAACTCTTTCGCTGTTTATGAATAATATCGCCGCCATGGCCGTCTTGCTGCCAGCCACAATGGGACTGGCTCGCCAGGTGCGCATTCCACCCTCCCGCCTCTTGATGCCGTTGGCATACGGCGTGGTTGCCGGCGGCATGGCCACTTTATTTACCGCCTCGAACATCATCGCCAGTAGTGCCTTGCGGGATGCAGGCTTCACGCCCTTTGGTGTGTTGGATTTCCTACCCATCGGCTTGCCGATTGTGTTCGTTGTCGTACTTTACATGCTCCTGGTCGGCCGCCGCCTGCTGCCAGAACGCCACCCGGCCGGGCAGGCAGCTCGCTTCCACCAACTGCGTGAGGAACTGCTTGGCACATACAAGCTGACAGCTTCCTTATGGGAAGTGGCCGTATTGAGCGGTTCGGCGATGGCGGGACTCTCCATCCGTGACGGAGGTTGGCGGACAAAAACCCGTTTGAACGTGATTGGGATCACGCGCAATGGCAATTTCATCTCTGCGCCATCCTCGGACATGATCATTCACGAAGGGGATACCGTTCTGGCACAGGGAGAGCCAACCGTCGAGGTGATGGCAGACTATGGTCTGCGCTTACTCGAAGAGAAGCCCGCGCCTGCTCAAGTGGTGAACGGCAAGGCCACCCTGGCTGAGATCGTGCTGGCACCCCACTCCAACCTGGTCAGCAAGACGGTGCGTGAGATCCACTTCCGTGAGAAGTTCAACCTGACCGTACTGGCGCTGTGGCGTTCGGGCAAACCGATCCACATCGGCTTTGCCAGTATGCCGCTGCGCGTCGGGGATGGATTGTTGGTTCAGGGCGCGGCCGCCAACTTGCGAATTCTCTACCGGGAGCGCGACTTCATCATCCTGGAAGAGGATCCCGAAGCTGTGCTGCATCCGCACAAGGCACGCCTGGCTGCCCTCATCGGCCTGGTGACGTTGGCCGTTGCGATTGTCGGCTGGTTCCCAATCTCACTGGTCAGCATGGCCGGTGCGGTGGCGTTGATCGTGACCGGCTGCTTAAGCATGGACGAAGCCTATCAATCCATAGACTGGAAGGCCATATTCCTGATCGCCGGCGTGTGGCCTCTGAGCACGGCTATCCAGGCCAGCGGCCTGGGCGACGAACTGGTGCACGCGCTGTTGAGCGCGGCCAGCAGCACAAGCCCATTGATTCTGGTAGCACTGCTGCTTTTCGTGACGATGCTGTTGACCAACATCATGGCCGGGCAGGCTGCCGCGCCCATTGTCCTGGCGCCCATCGGATTGGCTATTGCCAAAGCCACCGGTAGCGACCCGCGCATGTTATTGATGGCGATCGCGCTGGGCTGTTCGCTGGCTTTCCCGACGCCCATCGGTCATCCTGTCAACGTCATCGTGATGGGCTCGGGCGGTTATACATTCAAGGACTTCTTGCGTGTGGGCTGGCTGCTCACCCTGTTGCTCTTCCCCGTTATTCTGCTCGGATTGCATTTCTTCTGGAGATTATGAATTTAGAGACTGAGACTCCCGGTGTCTATGAGATACCGGGTGTCTGAGGTTGTTCTGTGAGGCCCCGGGGGTCTGGAGCTAATCTAGCATCTCTGGCCCATAAGAACCCGACGGCTCTTTGATACCCAACAGTGAGGCTAAAAGGGCTGGGTCAACATCCATGTCTGGCAGGTCTGCTCGATAAGCCTGCTCCTGCGCAGCGCGTTCGCACAAGGAGCGCCACAGCAGAGCGCGCTCGTCCGAAGCGATGACCAGATCATTGAGCGTGCGCGCCTTCAGCAGATATTCCCCCGTGGTGTAAAGGAAAGTCAATCGCCGCCACTTTTCGGCAACGACCGGATGGACCAATCGTTCCAGCGGCCCGATCTGGAGCTTGTAGTACTCCTCGCGAGCACGTGGGTGATCGGGTTCGTCGCGCAAAAGCTCGACGCGCGTGGTCAACTCGTGGCCGCGCACCTCAGCAACGTACTCGATCTGTCCACTGGATTCGCCAAACGAACCGGGCTGATAAAAAGCCAGGGCGTCCACCGTCACGACTTTGGGCGCAGTGCGGAACGGGATGCGATACCAGCCGAGCAGGCGGGCAATTTCCAGGTCCCGTGGCGACGGCAGGAGGCAAACGAGGACGAGAGATGAGGGAGTGAGCATCAGACCTTCCCAGCCTGTCGCAGATGCACCAAGAAACAACTTATCTGGTAAAACCAGCCGCTAAAGGACTGATCTTACGCATCTTTTCCAAGATTTTCTCCCGCTCTGCCTTCGAAGTCGTGACTGCCAGTTTGGCGCGTAGTTCTCCGATCTTCAAGCGGCGGTCGCGGCGGCGCCGGAGCTCATGTTGCCGTCTCACACGATATCCCATGCTTCACCTCCAACAGAAGAATGAAAATGTAGAGAAATTCTATAGGCTCCTCTGTCAAACTGTCAAGAGAAATCCCTTACACTAATCCAACCTCCCGATTGAATTCCACGATCAACTCATCAATCTCATCCGCTTGCTTCTGGACGCCGGTCCAGTAATCACACTCGTTCCACATCTTCAGGATCTCTTCGTAGGTCTTGCCTTGCTGCTCGACCCAGGTGAAATACTTCAGATTGTGGATGCGTCGGCGGTCGGCGTAGCGCAGTTCGAGCAGGTTGTCGGTGCCTTGCCCCATCAGCCAGCGAGCGTAATCTGCAGCCGCGTCTTTCTCGGCATACTCTCCGAACTCGGCGTGCATTTCCTTCAGGCGGGACTGGTAAAGCTCCATCGAGTCGGTCAGCACCGTGATCAGGATATCATTCTCTCTCATCTCGTAATACCTGGCGGCTTTGACCGCCGAAAGCACGTTCGAGATGCCAGAAAAACCGAGTAAGTTGAGATTAGAGATTAGAGATTCAGGAACGCCCTTCGAAGCAAGATATTTGCGGCCAGCCGGCTCATTGAAAAGGCGTGCCAGGCTGACCACGGCGTTGTCATCAATCGCTACGACCATGTCTGTGTTCTTGACATTATGAATCCACGGCACATGCTTGTCGCCGATGCCTTCGATGCGGTGCGCGCCGAATCCGTTTTCGAGCAGGGTCGGACACTGCAACGCTTCACTGGCAACGATAATGCTGCCTGGAAAGACTTGCTTCATGTAATCGCCACTGGCGATCGTCCCAGCCGAGCCGGTAGCGGACGCCATACCCCGGTATGTGCCTTTCGGACCCGCGACCTGATTCACTACTTCTTCCATCGCGTGGCCGGTAATTTCGTAGTGCCACAGGTAGTTGCCAAACTCTTCGAACTGGTTGAAGATCATCAGGTCCTGGCCGGATTTGCGCAGCTCCCAGCACTTGTCGAAGATCTCCTTGACGTTCGATTCGGTGCCCGGCGTCTTGATCGTCTCTCCGGCGATGTTCGCCAGCCAATCGAAGCGCTCCTTGCTCATGCCTTCCGGCAGGATGGCAATGGACGCGCAGCCCAGCAAGGCCGAATCGTACGCGCCGCCGCGGCAGAAGTTGCCCGTGGACGGCCAGACCGCCTTCTGCGCTGTCGGATCGAACTGGCCGGTGACCAGCCGCGGCACGAGACAGCCGAACGCCGCCCCGACCTTGTGCGCGCCAGTGGGGAACCACTTCCCCACCAGCACGACGATGCGCGCCGGGACGCCGGTCAGGCTGGAGGGAAGTTCCATCCAGTTCACGCCGCCGAACCCGCCGCCCTTGGCCTTCGGTTCGTTCTTCCACGTGATGCGGAACAAGTTGCGCGGGTGGACGTCCCACAGGCCAATGCCTCTCATTTCCCCTTTGATTTTGGCTGGGATTTTCGAGGGGTCCTTCATCTGGGCGAAGGTCGGGATGATGATGTTGCGCTCGCGGGCGCGCTGGACAGCGCGGGCGCGGCGGTCTTTGTGGACAGTAAGATCAATCGTGGTCATGGGGCTCTCTCCAATTTCCTTGTGCGGCTTCGCGGATTACTTCGCCAGCAGCTCTGCCAGCACCTTGCCGGATTGTTTCTCCACCACCGCGTGCAGCGATTCTCCGTGCGCGTCCATCGTGACGACAACTGGAAAATCCTTTACTTTGATCACCCACATGGCCTCCGGCACGCCGAAGTCCAGCTTGTACACGCCCAGCACTTTGGTCACAGACTGGGCGATGAGCGTCGCCGCGCCGCCGATGGCGTGAAAGTAGACGCCTGGCACATCCTGGCAGCCTTTGAGTGTCTTCGGCCCCATGCCGCCTTTGCCGATCACGCCCTTGAGGTCGAAGTGTTTCATCACATCGGCTTGGTAGGGTTCCTCGCGAATGGAAGTCGTCGGGCCAGCGGCCACGAACTTATATTGTTTGGTGTCCAGCCCGGAGACGACCGGCCCGCAATGATAGATGATACCGCCTTTGAGCAGGGGCTTGAGCGCCTCGTAGATTTCCTGATCGTCTCCTTGCGACGGACGCGTCTTCTGGATAAAGGTCTCGATCAGCCATTTGTGGACGGTATCGCGCCCGGTGATCATGACGCCGGTCAGCGCCACCGGATCGCCGACCTTGAGGCTGCGGATGGTCTCATTGCTGATGGGAATAGTAATTTCGCGCATGTTGGTCTCCTTACGTTTTACGTTTCAAACATTACGGAGCCGTAAAACGTGATGTGTAAAACGTAATCCTCTCAATCGTAGATAACCTCGCCCCCGCGCACGGTCATCTTGCGCCGCCGGTACGCCCAACACATGTACGAGATGGTGACGAAATAACAGGCTGGCAGGCGGTGTATGCCAGTAATTTTCGTGCCGAGGACAGTCGTCTTGCCGCCGAAGCCCATTGGGCCGATGCCCAACTGATTGGCATCCTCGGTTAATTGTTTTTCGAGCGCGGCCAGCTTCGGGTCCGGATTCGCCTCGTCCATCTTGCGGAAGAGAACCTCCTTCGATGCCAGGTAACCGGAGCCGCGGTCGCCGCCGAAAGAGATTCCCAGAATGCCGGGCGCGCAGCCCTGACCCTGAGCTTTGTACACCGCGTCCAGGGCGGCCTTCCGCACCCCTGTCAGGTCGCGGCCCGCGCCGAGGCGCGAGTCCGGCAGCGAGTATTGCGCGCCGCAGTTCTCGCAGCCACCGCCCTTGAGCACCAGTTCGATCGTCAGTGTATTGCCCTCGACTTCCTCGAAGTGGATGTAGGGGAAATCCTTTCCGCCCAGGTTGTCCCCGCTGTTCTTTTCGGTCAGCACGTCAACGGCGTTCGGGCGCATGTAAGCGCGCTTGGTCGCCTCGGCCAGGGCACTGCGAATCTGCTCGCGCAGCCGGCGCGTGCTCCAGCCTTCGGGGTGCCTAACATAGAAGATGGGCGTGCCGGTATCCTGGCAGATGGGCGTCGAGTTCTTGCGCGAGAGCTCCACGTTCTTGAGTATAGTCTCCAGCGCGCCACGCGCCGCCGAGCCGGGCTCTTCGCGCTCCACGGCTTCTCGCAGCGATTTTTCCACATCCTCCGGCAGGTCCGAAGAAGTGCGGCGAATGAGTTCGAGGGTTTCATTGGTCAAGTCTTGCATGGTTCCTCCAAAATCTAATAAACTGCGGTAAACCCCTGCTTTTCCAGGTAGGCCATGATCTTGCGGGCGTTCTCTTCCGGGGTAAAGTTAACTGTGTCGAGTATGATCTCGGGATTGAGCGGAGACTCATAGGGATCGTCTACCCCGGTAAAGCCTTTGATCTCGCCCCGGCGGGCGCGTGCGTACATGCCTTTGATGTCCCGTTGTTCGCAAACCTCGATAGGGGTATCCACAAAGATTTCGATAAAACGGCTATCGCCCACCATTTTCCGGTTTTCGTTGCGGGCGGCACGATAGGGACTGACGGCCGCGCAGATGACGATTCCGTTGTGGCGTACGATTTCGCTGGCGACAAAACCAATGCGCAGGATGTTGGTATCGCGGCCTTCCTTGCTGAACCCCAGACCTTTGGACAGGTGGGTGCGCACGACATCGCCATCCAAGACCGTGACTTGACGGCCATGTTCCATCAGCAAGGAGGTCAGGATCTCGGCGGTGGTTGTTTTGCCTGAACCGCTCAAACCGGTGAACCAAATACAGAAACCCTGCTTTTGGCGAGCGGGATACATCTCTGCCAGGATTTCGCTGGTCTCTTTGCGGGTGAACCATTCCGGCAGCGGCTTCCCTTTTGCCAGGTAATCCTCACGCACCTGCGTGCCAGAGATGTTCGCCACGCGTGCGCCCTTTGGCACCTTATTGGCCTCCACGTAAATTTCCCTGTCTGGCAGATATACCAGCTCCTGGAAAGGTACCGGCGTGACGCCGATCTCTTCGGCGTACTGTTCGAGCAGTTCCTGAGCCTCGTAAGGGCCGTAGAACGGCTTGCCGGTGCTGTCCTTGCCCGGCCCAGCGTGATCACGGCCGACGATAAAATGGGTCGCACCATGATTGCGGCGAATGATAGCGTGCCACAAGGCCTCGCGCGGCCCGGCTAGACGCATGGCCAGGGGCAGCAGGCTGAGCAGCGTCCGGTCTGGATCATAGTATTTCTCGACCAACGTTTTATAGATGCGCACACGCGTGTAATGATCAACATCGCCGGGCTTGGTCAAACCGACGACCGGGTGGATCAGCAGGCTGCCGCCAATCGCCTCGGCGGCGCGCTTGGTCAATTCCTCGTGGATGCGGTGCATCGGGTTGCGCGTCTGGAAGGCGACGACTTTCTCGTATCCCATTCTCGAAAGCAGGGCGCGCACCTCGGTCGGCGTGCGGCGCAGTTCGACGAAGTCGAAATAGCGCGGCAGGTTGATCACCTGAAGCTTGCCGGAGATGCACACCTTACCCCACGTGCTCATCTCGGAGACGAGGGGATGGCGATTATCTGTGGTTCCCAATACCAAAGTTGCCTCAGTACTGGCGTCCCATGGGTAGGTTTCCTCTAGCTCCATGATGGCGATGATGTTATTGCGAGAGTCTCTCAGCACGATCCGATCGCCGGCTGACTTGAGGGACTGCTCGTCGACGGTCAGCGTGATAGGAAGCGGGAAGAGCACGCCGTTAACCAGGCGCATTTCGTTCATCACGCACTCGTAGTCGGCTCTGCCCATGAAGCGTTCCAGAGGGGAAAAGCCGCCGGTCGCCAGCAGCTCGAGGTCGCAAAGGGCACGGGCGGAAATTTGAAGAGATGGTAACTTGATAGCTTGGGCAATCAATTCCTGGCGAGCCTCGCCAGTGGTAAGCAAATCAACCAATGACTTACCACCGTAGGGGGGAATCAATTTGGCGCCGCTGACACCGTTGTTGTTCAAGGGTTCCAGCATGATTTTCTCCAAAGATTAGAATTAGTAACTTCTTGACAGGGAGGGGGAGACGTGGGGTGTGCAGGCGGCGAATCCGCCTGCACACCCCACACCCCCAATCTATTTATTGATTATGATACTAGAATTGTCCTGCCAAGTAAGCACGCGTACGTTCCTGACGGGGATGTTCGAAGACTTCCAAAGCCGCCCCACATTCTACCACCTCTCCCAAATACATGTAGACCACGTAGTCTGCCAGTCGCTTGGCTTGGCGCAGGATGTGGGTCACAAGCACAATGGTATATTCCTTTTTCAGGCCAAGCAGGCGTTTTTCGATGTGTTGGGCGGAGATGGGATCCAGGGCTGAGGTCGGTTCGTCTCCCAGGATGATTTCGGGTTGGACGGCCAAGCCACGCGCCAAGCACAGCCGCTGCTGCTGGCCAATGGAAAGCCCGACAGCCGGTTTGTGCAGGCGATCCTTGACCTCCTCCCACAGCCCGGCTTCCTCGAGGAAGTGCCTGACCCTCTTATCCATTTCCGGGCCTTTCTTGCATAGATCGTGGATGCGCAAGCCATAGGCAACGTTATCGTAAATGGACATTGGCAGCGGGTAGGGATGCTGCGCTAACAGCCCGGCTTTCTTGCGCATCTCGGTCACGTCTACTTCTGGGGCATAGATATCTTCCCCGTCAATCAGAACTTGCCCCGAAAGCCGGGTGCCTTCCCCCAGCTCCAGGAAGCGGTTCAGGCTCTTTAGCAGTGTGGTCTTGCCGCAGCCAGAGGGGCCCATGATGACTGTAACCTGCTGGCGAGGGATCTCGAGATTGATATCCTTCAAAGCTTGACTGTCGCCATAATAGGCATTCAGCTTTCTGATCTCGATATGCGTTTCCATTGAGTGCTCAACTCCTGTAGGTTGAACTGACAGTCCGACCTACTTGACCACATACCTGCTCAGACGGCCCGAAATCCAGCGCGAGCCGAGGCTGATCGCCAGGACGATGACAGTCAGGATCAGGGCCGAGGCATAGGCGCGGCGTTGTACTTCTGGGAAAGGCGTGCTCAGTTGAAAAAAGACGGCCAACGGCAGCGAGGCAGCCGGGCGCATAAGTGAAGTCGGGATGCGGTCGGTGTAACCGGCGGTGAACAGCACTGAGGCCGCGTCGCCGATGCCGCGCCCGAAAGCGAGCAGGATGGCGGTAACGATGCCGGGCAGCATCTGGCGCATCACCACATGGACGGCGGTCTCCAAGCGAGTGGCGCCCAGGGCCAGCGAGGCCTGCTCCAAATCAAAGGGCGTCATGCGGATAATCTCGTCCACGGCGCGGGCCATGATAGGAAGTTCCAGCAGAGCCAGCACGATGATGCCCGCCAGCAGGGAAGCGCGCATGTTCAGCGCCAGCATGATCGTAAAACCGAAGGCCCCATACACAATCGAAGGGATACCCCACAGCACATCCAGCGCTAAACGAACCATATCGCTCCAGTGGGAATGATTGGTATACACTTTCAGAAAGAGTGCCAGGGGCAGGCTGAATAACAAAGCCAGCAAGGTGCCCCCTCCAGCCAGGTACAGGGAGCCTAAAATGGCATTCAGAATGCCGCCCTCTTTACCCAGGTAGTATCCACCTCTAGGAGTCTGGATCAGCATGGCGAGATTCAGCGCCGGTAATCCCTTGATAATGATTGTGAGCAAGATGAAACCTAAACTGGCGGAGAGAAGTGCAAACGAGCCAATCATCAAAGCTTTGAAAATCCCCTCTTCCACATGGCATTTGGCGAAGTGACGACTTTTCATTCTTTTGCCCTCCTGGCGATGCGGCGTAGCATCAGCGTGGACAGGATGTTGAAGACCAGCACGATGACCAGCAGAATCAATGCCGCACTCATCAAGGCGGCGTCGTAGAGCGGAATGGAAAGCATCTCGCCGTAGTTGTTGGCGATCAGCGCTGGCAGCGGGTAGGCCGGGTCGAAGATGGACGCCGGGACTTTCGGTACATTGCCGACCACCATCAGAACGGCCATCGTCTCGCCCAGGGCGCGCGAGGCACCCAGTACGACGCCGGCCACGATGCCGGTCATCGTCTTTGGCAGGACCGCGTACTTGACGGTCTGCCACTTCGTCGCGCCCACGGCCAGCGAAGCCTCGCGATAGCCACTCGGCACGGTGTGCAACACCTCATACGATACGGCAATGATGAACGGCGCGACCATCACTGCCAGCACGATGCTGCCCGCCAGGATGCTGAAGCCGGTAGGGTTCTTGGAAGAAAAGAGCGGGATGAAACCCAACAGCTTCCCCATTTTCGGCCCGATGGCCTGCACCATCGGCACGATGGTGAGCATCCCCCACACGCCATAGACCACGGAGGGGATAGCCGCCAACAGATCGAGAAGAGGCTTCATGAAGGCGCGCAGCCGCGAACTGGCGTACTCGACCAGGTAGATCGCGGTCAACAGGCAGGGCGGCACGGCCAGAATCATCGCCACCACCGTGACCCACAGCGTGCCGGCGATGAACGGATAGAAGCCGAACTCGCCCTGGTTGGGCAACCAGATCTTATCCGCCAGCAGCTTCCAAAGCGGCTTGCTCTCCAAGATAGGCCAGGAGCGGTACAGGAGCGCCAGCAGCATGGCCGTCGCCAGGATAGGTGGCAGGGCCGCAAGGAAATAGAAAAAACTGCGCGCCGCGCTGTCCTTCCGACGCCGGATTCCGAGCGCGGTTGCTGGGCGTCGAACTTGCATGGAAGTTGTCACAGAAATGTCGCCAGGAAGCCGTTTTCTCTAAGAAAACGGGCTCCTTCTTTGGGCTAGCGTATCTTTTGCAGCGAAGCCTCTTGTTGCTCTTGTGTCAGTGCGACATAGCCGGCTTCCGTGCAATATTGCTGGCCATCGGTCAAAATCCACTGAATGAAAGCCTGCGTCAGGCCCGATGGTTTGCCTTTGGTAACCAGGTTCAGGAGACGCGCGGGCGGCGAAGGATATATTCCGTTGGCGACAGCCTCAACGGCTACGGCTTTGCTGTCAATCACCTCATCGGGATCAGCCTGCCCATTCTCGTTCTTATCAAGTGGTATCACGGCTGTACCCGCCACAGCTTTTCCCGTAGTAGTATCGAAGGCGTAGTTTAGATTGTTGTAACCGATCCCCAGCGGGTCTTTGACCACCGCGTCCAAGAGGCCCGGGTCGCCGGAGACGCCGATGCCGAGCAGGTTTTCCTGCTTCTTGTTGCCCAGGTACTTGGCCCACACGTCCGCCGCGCCGCAGGAATCGGAGCGCGTGTACACGTGGATCTCGTCAGTGATCTCAGGCTTGCCCACCACCTGCCCCCAAGTGGTAATTTCACCGGTGATGTAAATGCCGATGAAAACGTCTTTCTTGACGCCACCGGCCAGCAGCTCCTGCAGGACCGGGTTCTGGGCATTGACGGTGGGGAAGACCGCGTCTTTGGTGACCGCGACCCAATAGGCACCCTGAGCCTCTTCCTCCGCCGAAACATCCCGCGACACCATGCCGATATCCACCGCACCGGCGATGGCGTCCGCCATGCCTTTGCCCGCGCCGCCAGCCGAGATGTCGAATTCGACATTAGGGTTGTTTTTCTGGAATTCCTCGGCCCAGCGCTGCATCATTGGATAGAGCGCAAATGCACCGGATATAGTGATTGTCCCCTCAAGCTGATCGGTTGGTTGGGCACTTGGCTTTTGTGAGCAGGCGCTGAAGGGGAAGGCCAGCACGAAAACGACGAACAGGACGAACGTGGAGCGAAAGAGCTTATTCATGGTTTGTTTCTCTTTTATGAATTTGAGACCGCGCCGAATCGACGCGCGCGGCCACAGATGCCAGTGTGGTATGGTCGAGGATTTCGGCGATGGCGTTGCGTACGTCCAGCATGACCATGCGCAGGCCGCAGGTCTGGATATCCGGACAGTCGCACGGCTCGTAGGCTGTCTGGCTGGCGCAACGGATAGGGGCAAGGGGGCCATCCAAAGCACGTACGATCTGGCCTATGAAAATGTCGTTGGCGGGTTTTGCAAGGTAATAGCCTCCCCCGATTCCCTGCCTGCTGTGCACAATCCCTGTATTTTTCAGAGTTAACAGAATCTGTTCCAGGAATTTGAGGGGAATTTGCTGCCGTTCAGCGATATCCTTGATCTGGACGACAGTATGACCGTTAGCCTGTGGAGGCAACTCGCCGGCAAGGTCTATCAGGGCGCGCAACCCATATTCACCACGTTTGGAGAGTCTCATTGTCTACCCAAAAGTCTACTAATTCTATATAGTCTATTGGTGAATAGTAGTACAAAAAGTATGCGTTGTCAAGGCAATTGATGCTGGCGATTCCCCTATGAGGGTGAATACGCACAGCGGTGTCTTGCGATGTGTGCTCGCGTACCTTCGAAATCAGGTTTCGATTCCAGGTTGAAGCGGTACTCCATATCGAGCTTGGCCCCCCCCCAACCGAGTGAAACAATTGTAAAAAGGTGGTTAATTCAAGTGCATCGCTTCATCTCGTTTTTATACTAGATCCATGAGTCTATGGCGTATCGCAGTAATGTTATTGACTCCCCATCCCTTTGCGGTATAATACTGCCCGCAAAGGCCGACTAGCTCAACAGGTAGAGCAGTTGACTCTTAAGCACCCCGCGCAGGCCTTTCGGCACTGACGGTATGCACATATCCGGCGGTAGGTTGTTCCATAGCCCCCATATCTGGGGGCTTTTCAGTTGAAGGTTGAGAGCATAGAACATACGTTCTAACTGCGTTTGCAGTAGTATTGCAGTAGTAACCACCCGGGGGAAACCGTTCTGAGGGATGAGACATTGCTTGTGTTATTGGCGGTGGTAGGCCGGAAAGGCTTACCACCGCCTTTCTCAATTTCTCATACCTAAAGGGACAGAACTATGAACATTCTAACAATTGCCAATCAGAAAGGCGGCGTGGGAAAGACAACAACCGCCGTCACCCTCGGCCACGGCCTAGCCGAGGCGGGTCAACGCGTCCTGCTGGTGGATCTTGATCCGCAAGGCCACGTGGCTTTTGCCTTGGGCGCTGACAAGGCCCCCGGTTTCTACCGCTTGATCGTGGACGAAGAACCTGTCGAAAAGGTCGCCGTCCCATGCCGAGAGAACCTGGACATCATCCCTGGCGACAAGAAGACTGAGAAAGCCAAGCGCACAATCGTCATTTCAAACTTTCCCACCGAGACAATCGGAAGGGCGCTTAGGAACGCTGACTACGATGTGATCATCCTTGACCTGGCTCCCTCCCTGGACGTGCTGCATGTCTCGGCGCTGATGGCCAGCGACTGGGTGCTCATCCCGACCAGGCTGGACGCCATGGCCGTGGACGGTGTGAACGAAGTCCTGCGCTCGATGGGGGAGGTGGCGGAACGCGGCCACCGCCTCGGGTACAGCATCTTGCCGACCTTCTTCGACCGCACCACGCGGGAAACCATTATCCAATTGAAAGCCTTAGTGGAGACCTTCAACGGTCACGTTTGGCCTCCCATCCCCCAGGATACCAAAGCCCGCGAAGCTCCCGCTTATGGCAAGAGCCTGTGGGAATACTGCCCGCACTCATCCGCCGTTGCCGGTTATGAAGGTGGTTACGAAAGCGGATACCTGAGCACGCTCAGGCGAATCATCGAGGTGCTGCATGGATAAGCGCCTCCAACGCCGCGCGGTGGTCGATCCCGCCGTGGCCGACATGCTTTCGGATATGGAGCGAAAGAGGCGCATCGCCAGCCTGCCGAAATCGAAACAGGAGAGGGCGCGCAAAGACGCAGCCCGGCACAAGGCTGGGTTGGACCTTCCACCTGAACTCCATGATGCTCTCCACCGGATCGCTGAGAAGGAACACATCTCTGTATCCGGGTTAGCGACCTTCTACTTGTACCAGGGAGTCGCGGATTATGAGGCCGGCAGGGTGGATCTGTCCCCATACAAACACCTGTCACGCAGCCCTCGCTTCGAGTACATCCTCGACTTCACCAAAACGGAAAAACCGTGAGCATACGCTAC
>Ga0116202_10001322_pt1 | contig 14504 bp, 11 predicted proteins | sample LakKivw325mmetaG_FD_94479 | JGI IMG/M metagenome (GOLD analysis project Ga0116202, IMG submission 94479) | Anoxic lake water microbial communities from Lake Kivu, Rwanda to study Microbial Dark Matter (Phase II) - Lake Kivu water 325m metaG | ecosystem: Environmental > Aquatic > Freshwater >...
TCCTCACCGTCTATAGCGATGCGGACGATGGCGTGGAATTGCTGTTCAGGGTTTGGGATTCCTCCACCAACAAGGAACATTTCGGAATCCAGGAGGAGTTCGCCTTTGTCTCCGGCATGGTCTGTGGCACACCCCTGACCCCGGTGATCATCTATGTGAATCCGGAGCTCTATAGCTCCACCGATTGCCACAGCGGCTGGAACTGGCTGTCGGTGAACCTGGACAACGCCGCCTCCATGAATGTGAACGATCTGCTGAACAGCCTCAATCCCTCCGCCAACGACATCGTGAAGAACCAGACCGCCTATGCCCAATACTTTCCCGGTTGGGGTTGGATCGGCAGCCTGCATACGCTATCCACCACCGAAAGCTTCAAATTGAGGCTGGCTCAATCCGGGGAGCTGAACGTGACCGGTCTGCTCGAAGATCCCTCCGCCACTCCGATCGCCTATGCCAGCGGCTGGAACTGGATCGGCTACCTGCCCCATGTGAGCATCAGCGTCAATGAGGCGATGGCCAATCTGTCCAATACCGCCACCGGCGACATCATCAAGAGCCAGAGCGGATTCTCCCAGTTCATCGCCGGTTATGGCTGGTTCGGTTCGATGCTCTTCCTCGATCCCAGCCGCGGCTACATGATGAAAACCGCCAACAGCGGCAGCTTCACCTATCCCGAATATGAGATTCCCCGCGAGGAGCCCCTGGACACCTATGCCCTGCGCCTTGCCGCAATGCGACAGCCCCCCGGTTGGGAAGTGAATCCGAACGCTTATGAATATACCTCGAATGTCACCGCGGTGGTGCTTCAGAACGGCACGCTGCTGAATCAGGAGAATGCCCTGTTGGCAGCTTTCTATGGGGATGAATGCCGCGGTGTCGCCGCGCCGGTCTGGGTGATCGACAAATGGGTGTTTTTCCTCACCCAATATTCCAATGAGCTGAACCAGATGCTCTCCTACAAGGTGTATCTGGAAGGCAGCGGCGAGATCTTCACGGCTTTGGAGACCCTGCCCTTCATCAACAACCAGGTGCTGGGCGAACCGCTGAATCCCTTCCAGTTCCATATCGGCGAGGCGGATCTGCCGGTTCCGCAAAACCTGCTGCTGGAAGTCTCTGCCGGCATGCTCACCCTGAGCTGGGATCTGTGCCCGGGGGCGGATGGCTATCGGATCTTCGCTTCCGATCAGCCTGATGGCGTTTTTCTTGATGTAACCTCCCAAGGGAGCTTTGTCCGTTATGCGGATTCCGGGGCTTTCATCCTGCCGCCGGATCCTTATTTGGAGCAGGCTCAGGGACAGCCTCTCCGACGCAACCGGATCGCCTGGACCTGCGCCCTTCCCATCGATGGCAGAAAGTTTTATTATGTGAAGGCGGTGGTTGGTTTTTAGTGATTAGTGAATAGTGATTAGTGCTGCGCCGGGTGTGGCCTTAGCATACGATGCCGATCGTGTTGTAACAGCCGGATGCCGATCCGGCGGCACAGGCGGTGGCCGTAGCATAGGATACCGATCCTGTTGGGGGGGGGGATGTCATCCAGAAGGTTGTAATGGTGTCGCCCGTAAGGGGCTATCACCGTGTCAACCGCAACGGGCATTTCTGCAGATATATTGGGTTTCCCGGTTCGAGAAAGGACTTGACAATTTTCCGCTGCAGGAAGAACATGTATTTCAGTCAAGGAGTTGTATGATGAAGACTTATATAAATGCGGTGTTGTTTGCCGCACTGCTGTCCACCGTTTCCTGCCGTGCCCAGGAAGAGGCCAAAGTGCCGGCAGACGTTGCGGTGGCGGTATATTTCACGTCCCGGATCACGCCTCAAGCGGTGCGGGACATTTACTCGAAGCTTGAGCCAAAGCTGGAGGGCAGGATCGCCATCAAGGTCCATTTTGGGGAAGAGGGGAACCCGAATTTCCTGCCTGCCTCGCTGATCGAAGCTCTGTGCCGGGAGTTGAAGGCCACGCTGGTGGAAACGAACGTGCTCTATGGAGCCCAGCGCAGCAAGACCGAATCCCACATCGCTTTGGCCAAAAGGCATGGGTTCACCTTTGCCCCGATCGACATCCTCGACGCGGAGGGCAACCTTGCCTTCGATTGCCAGCTCAAGCATTTCAGCAAAGTATATACTGGCAGCCATTTCGCGGATTATGATGCCTACCTGATCTTTTCCCATTTCAAGGGACACGGCATGGCCGGCTTCGGCGGCGCCATCAAGAACGCCTCCATGGGGCTTGCCAGCAAGGAAGGGAAGCGGTTTCTGCACCGTGGAAACTATCCCCTCTATGATCAGTCCAAGTGCATCGAATGCGGCATCTGCGTGAACGGTTGCCCCCAGCGCGCCATCACGCTCAATCCACTGAATATCAACCACCTGGATTGCGTCGCCTGCGGCAAGTGCATTGCCGATTGCCCAGAAAAGGTGTTCTCCGCGCCACCCACCTATCGCGATGCCTTTCTGGAGCGTTTGAGCGAATATGCCAAGGTGATCACGGAGCAAAAACCGATGCTATACATCAATGTGCTGGCGAACATCAGTTCCGTCTGCGATTGCTTTTCCCAAGCCCCCAAACCTTTTCTGCCGGATATCGGCATCCTCGCTTCCACCGATATTGTCGCCATTGAAAAAGCCAGCCATGATTTGGTGGACAAGGCCCACAATTGCGGCGACGCTTTCCTGAAGGAGATCTCCGTCTCCGGCAAACGCCAGATCGAATACGCCGCCGAACTGGGCATGGGCAGCATGGAATACCGGTTGATCGATATCGACACGATGGACTGAGTTTTTTCTTGACAGAACAGGGGCGTGTAAAAAGTGTGCAACGAAGCTCATTTCAATGAACAACGCTGGGGGCGTAGTTCAGTTTGGTTAGAACGTCTGCCTGTCACGCAGAAGGCCGCGAGTTCGAGTCTCGTCGCTCCCGCCATTGTTTTTCGGACGCCAGGTGCGGCGTCTTTTTGCTTTCTAAGATGAAATATCTCCATCTGCTCTTGTTCCACCTGTCCAATCTTGCCCTGGAAGGGGTCTATTATCTGGGATACCCTCTGCTCTGGCTGGCATTGGGGCTCAAAGGTTACCGGGCTTCGCTGGATGCCTCGGCTTCCGATACGCAGGGCGGGATTCTGATCCACGCCGCATCGGTGGGTGAGGTGAATGCAATGAAACCACTGCTGAGAGCGCTGCAACAGAACTTTCCCGAGAAGAAGGTGCTGGTGACCACCAACACCGTCACCGGTCTGAAGGTGGCCCAGAAACTGGGGGTGGAGGCAAAGCTCGCAGTGCTCGATCTCCCGCATCTGCGCCGCGCCCAGCTCGAGGCCTCCAATCCGGTGCTGGTGCTGATCGTGGAAACCGAGATCTGGCCCAATCTGCTCTATCAGGCCAAGCGTAGGGGCATCGCCGTGGTGTTCGTCAATGCACGCCTATCGGCACGGTCTTTGTTGCATTACCGTAAACTGCGCCCCCTGCTTCAGGCTTTGCAGGCTCCGGTCAAAGGCATCTTTGCCCAGTCCGCTTCGGATGCGCGGCGTTTTCGCCAGCTCTTCGATGTCCCCGTGCACAATGCCGGAAATCTGAAATATGCGCTCTCTTTGCCTGATCACGACAGCCATGCCATCAGGCGGCAATGGGGCTACAGCGAGGACGATTTTATCCTCTGCCTGGGCAGCAGCCGGCCCGGGGAGGAAATGTTGCTGAAGAAACTGCTGCCGGAATTAAAGGCGCAGATCAAAAACCTGAAGCTCATCATCGCAGTCCGGCATCCCCAACGCTCCAGTGAGGTGAAGTCTATCTTTCCCGAACACAAGCTGATATCAGATGTGATCTCAGATCGGGCTGGAGCTGGGGAGGTTTTGATCATTGATACGATTGGACATCTGGACGAGGCTTATGCGATCTGCGACATCGCCCTGGTGGGCGGTTCCTTCACGCCCCACGGAGGCCATAATCCTCTGGAACCGGCGCACTACAGCAAACCGGTGATCATCGGCAGGCATCATGCCTCCTGTCTGGAATCGGTGGAAACCCTGAAACGGTGTGATGCAATTCTGGTGTGCGATTCCGATAACCTCGCCGCGACGATTTTAGAGCTTTATGGCGATCCCAAACGGCGAATAACCTTGGGCAACAACGCGAAAACCTGCCTGGCAGAAAATGGCAAATCCCTGGAAAACCATCTGGAAGGACTGAGACCATGGATCAACTGAAACGAGAAGCAATGTGGCAGCAAAAAGTGGGGGAGAGCGAGGTCCGCTGCCTGCTCTGCCCGCATGCCTGCCTCCTGGGAGTGGGGGAGACGGGATTGTGCCGTTCCCGCCAAAACCAACAGGGAATCCTGATCGCGGTCAATTATGGCCAAAGCATCGGGGCCGCCTTCGATCCCATCGAGAAAAAGCCTTTGTATCATTTTCGCCCGGGTTCCCAAATCATCTCGTTGGGACCCAATTCCTGCAACCTGAGCTGCTTTTTCTGCCAGAATTTCAGCAGCAGCCAACAGCGCTGTCCCACCCATTATCTCAGCCCGGAAGCCTTGGCTGGCCTGGTTAGGGATAACTGCCGGGATTCGGCTCTGCAAGTGGCTTTCACCTATACGGAGCCCTTCACTTGGTATGAGTATATCCACGATTTTGCCCAGGTGGCAGCGGACATCGACATAGTGTTGGTAACCAATGGATTCATCAATCCTGACCCGCTGAAGGAAATACTGCCTTTCGTGAAGGCGATGAACATCGATCTTAAATCCATCAAAGCGGAGTTCTACCAGCGGCACTGCGGCGGGAATCTGGAGACAGTAAAACAAAGCATCAGAATGAGTTATGAAGCTGGGACGCATATCGAGCTCACCAATCTGATCATCCCCGGATTGAACTCTTCCGAAGCTGAACTGCTTGAATTGGCGGAGTTTGTGGCTTCGATCGATCCGGATATACCCCTGCACCTTTCCGCCTACCACCCGGCCTACAAATCCTCCATTCCGGCTACCAAAGGGGCGGCGGTATTGCGGGCTTGTGAACTGGCCGCCAGTAGGTTGTCCTATGTTTATGCCGGTAACATCTATAGCACGGAATACCAGGCAACCCGGTGTCCCAATTGTTCGCAGACGCTGATCTCTGCCTCCCGTGCGCCATTAAACATCACAGCCGATGGCACCTGCTCTGCCTGTCACCATCCTATTTTCGGCGTCTTCAATGTTTAAACTGCTGCGGGAGCGGCTCAGCCTGGCCGACGTGGTTCTGTTTCTGCTGATCGTGGTCGCTTTAATGCTCAGCGCCGCTTACCAATGGAAACCGCAGTCCCGCCAAGCGGTCTTTATCTATAAGGACAACCTGCTCTATGGAGAGTATCCACTGGACCGGGATCGCGAGATCGAACTGGATGAGCATAACACAGTCCGCATCACCGGAGGCAGAGTGATGATGCAGTTTTCAGACTGCCCTAACCAACGTTGCGTGAAGCAGGGCGCCACCAGCAAACTGCCCATTATCTGCCTGCCCAACAATGTAGTTGTGGAGATCAAGAGCGATGAATCCGAGCGGCTGTTCATCACCCGCTGAACAGGCAAGATGCTGAAATTCGCCATCTATATTTCCGATCATGGCTTTGGTCATGCCAGCCGCATGGCCGCTTTGGCTGAGGAATTTATCCGCTATGGGGTTTTCGTGTTCATCCGCAGTGCCCGGCCTGATTTTCTCTTCAACAGGCTTGACCCCAATTACTTCCACCAGGAGAGCGTGGTAACGGATGTGGGTGTGAAGCATGGCGAAGAGCTGGTTCCCGATCTGGTTCAAACTAGAAAGGCTCTGTTGACACAGCTGCACCATCGGATGGAGATCGTGGAAAGTGAAGTGCAGTTTCTGCGTGAGCAGAGGGTGGATCTGGTGATCAGCGACCTGCCCTTTCTGGTGGTGGAGGCCTGCACCTATGCCCGGGTGCCGGTGTTTGCCGTCTCCAATTTCGACTGGCTGTTCATCTATGAACGGCTGTTCAGGGATGATCACAGACTGAAGCCTGTGCTGAACCTCATCTTTGGGCTGTATCAGCGGGTCGATCATGCCTATCGCCTGCCCTTCAGTTCCCCACAGAGCATGGCAGCTTTCCGCTCTCTTGAGAAAGTAGGATTGCTTGCCTCCTATAAAGATAACTATCAGGATATCAGAAAACGCTTTGATCTGCCTGAAGCAACTCCTCTGCTATTATGCACTTTCGGTGGGGAAGGAGTGATGCAGATCGATCTCGAAACCCTCTGCTCTGCCTTTGACGGTTGCGTCCTTTCAACCTCTGCCAATGTGAAGGCAGGCAATCATCTGCAGGTATCCCCGGGCGACGATTTCCTGGATCTGTTCCACGGTTCGGACATCATTTTCACCAAACCCGGTTATAGCAGCTTTGCCGAGGGAATTCAATTCGGAAAATACATTCTCTATCATCCACGCCGGGACTATCCGGAGGAAGAGGTTCTGATCAAGGGTTTGAAATCCTATCCCAACCAGCTGCAGCTGGACCGGACACCCCAAACCAAAGCCCAATGGCGGAAGGTTTTTTCCAAGATCAATCCACAACAGTCAGTTGCAACCAAGAAAAGAAATAAAAACTCTGCTTTGGCTGCTTCCATCATCCGGCGCTACATGGAACTGAAGCATCCCAATAGCAGACTTATCAGTGTTTTTGATGCCGGAACCAACAACCTGAACTATGCGCTCTGTGAAGCAGGCAGAGCAGAGCCACTGCACGCGGCACAGCTTTCAACCGGACTGGGCAGGGACTACCGGGTGTCCCAAGCAGGCAATGTAACACTGCATCCCGACAGCATCAAACGGTTCAAACAGACACTGTCCCGCTTTCTGCCCTATGACCTTGGAATTGCTTCCACCAAGCAGGTCCTGGGCACCGGTATAGCCCGCCGAGCCTCCAACATCGCTAATGTGTCCTCTTGGATCGAATCCCGGTGGAAACTTCCTTACCGGGTGATAACAGAAGAGGAGGAATTGCAGCTATCCTATCTGGTGGCCAGGAATCTGATCCCCCCTGGGCAAACAGCCCTGATCGCAGATATTGGAGGCTTCAGCTCCGAATTCACTTTCGTGAGCTCTGACGGCCATTATCGGGGCACCAGTCTACTCCTGGGACTGCTGACACTGCGGCGTGGTCTGATAGAGGGGATTTCGTTATCTGACCAGTTGGGGCAGGCATTACAGAATTTGGATTATTATCAGCCTGAAGTGATTATCGGAGTGGGATTGACGGCTTCCTTCCTGGCCAAGGTGGTAAAAAAGATCCGATACTTCTGTCCCGATCAGTTGCAGGGCCAAAAGGTCTCCCATCAGGAATTGGCAGAACTGCAGCAGTGCCTGAGGAGTAATCAAGTGGATGATCCGCTTCAATTCATGATGGAACCCTCCGCCACAGACATTCTGGCTATCAGCGCGGATTATTTCACACTTCTGCTGGACAGATTCCACTGTCCGGATTTTCTGGTCTGTTATTATGGAATTGCTGCCGGATATAACTTGTGGACAACAAGAAGCAGAAAGAAACGCTTCAGGAAAGCGGATTGAAGTTCATCATTGAAACCTATGGCTGCCAAATGAATGTGGCGGATAGTGAAGTGGTGGCTTCCATCCTGATTGGCGCTGGGTGGGAACAAACCCATGAACTGGAGGCAGCGGATCTGATCCTGTTCAACACCTGCTCCGTGCGCCAACACGCCGAAGACCGGGTGTTGGGCAGAATCTCCAATGAAAAACACCGCAAACTACACAATCCCGATCTCAAGATCGCTGTATTGGGTTGCCTGGCCCAAAGAGTGGGGAAGAGGCTGTTGGAAGAAAACCTGGGGGTGGACTATGTGCTGGGGGTGGATCAGTATCATCTGCTACCGGAGCTGCTGAAGAGCGAAGGTGCCTGCAATACAGGCTTTGAATCCAGCCAGGTCTATCCTGGTGTGGTTCCCCTCCACAGCAGCAATACCTGTGCCTATGTTACCATCATGCGGGGTTGCAACAACTACTGCTCCTATTGCATTGTTCCAGAGGTGCGGGGCAGGGAACGTAGCGTACCCTTTGCATCTATTGTGGAGGAAGTCAGACGATGTGGTGACAATGGTTTGAAAGACATCACTTTGCTGGGTCAAAATGTCAATTCCTACCACTGGGAAGGAATCGGTTTTCCAGACCTTTTGCGTAAACTGAATAAGCTGGAAAACATCCATCGACTACGCTTTATCACCTCCCACCCCAAAGATCTCTCCGACGAACTGATAGAAGTGCTGGCTGCAGCTAATAAAGTATGCAACCATATACACTTACCGCTTCAGAGCGGCGACGATGCCATCCTCAAGGCAATGAACCGCAAATACAGCTATTCCCACTATGAATCCCTGCTGCTCAAACTACGTAAAGCAATACCGGACATAGCGATAACCACAGACCTGATCGCCGGATTCCCCGGGGAGACCGAAGCCATGTTCTCCAATACCATCCAGGCCATGCAGACCCTGCGCTTCGATTATGCCTTCTGTTTTAAATATAGTGAACGCCCGGGCACCGCTGCAGCCGGACTGCCGGACCAGGTTCCGGAGGATGTCCGGCTGAACAGGCTGCAACAAATGATCGAACTGCAACGGAAGATCACCGCTGAGAAGTTCTCCGTCCAGATCGGGAAAACTGTGGAGGTCTATGTGGAAGACTTCAGTAAAAAATCTCCGCATCAGGTTTCAGGGAAGACCCGAGATTTTAAGATCGCGGTGCTGAGTGGGGATGCCCGGGACATCGGAACTTTGAAAACGGCAAGAGTGGCCAGAGCCACCGCGGGCACCCTGATCTGTGACTGAGAGGCCCGAGAGCTTATTTGGGATAAGACATGTTATGTAAACCTGGATACATCCAAGCTAAGGATATGCCGCCCATGCAGCTATCCCCCATCACCTGCATTAAAGGAAGCAAAGAATTATGAAAAGTATGACCGGCTATGCAAAGGCAAAAATGAATCAGAATAACATCGATCTGGAGATCGAAATCAAGTCCGTAAACGGCCGCTATCTGGACCTGCGCCTGTTTCTGCCCCGGGAACTCTCCTTCTTCGAATACACAATTCGCAAGCGCATCTCCACCCTGTTCAGCCGCGGAACCATTGAACTGAGGATCAATTTCACAGATCATCGTGATCCGCGCCTGCAACTGAATAAACAAAAACTGCTCACCTACTACAATATTGTAGCCGATGCCAGAGACAGCCTAGAGCTGAAGGACAATATCAGCCTGGAATTTCTGCTCAACGAGCCAGGGGTGATCGAAAACATGAACAACCTGGACGAGGATGAGGAGCTTAATAATCTGTTAAACAATGCCTTGGACCAGGTGATCCAAGCCTATGACCAATCCCTGCAGGTAGAGGCAGACAACATCAGAATCACCCTGTTGTCCAGTATGGAGCAGATCAAACAAATCCTGCAGATGGTGGAGCAGGAGATAAAACCTTATAAACAGGAACTGTTTGAGAATATGAAGCAGCGGGTAAATGACATTCTACCGCTGAATACCTCAGAGAACATCGAACAACGGCTGATCCAGGAAATGGCAATTTATATCGACAAATATGACGTTCACGAAGAGATCACCCGGCTGCAAAGCCATATCAGCACACTGCTCAATACCTTGGAGCGCTCTGAGGATATCGGGAAAAGCCTGAACTTCATCCTGCAGGAGATGCAGCGGGAAGCCAACACTTTAGGCTCCAAATTCTCAACAGCTAAGACCTTCGCCAATATCCTTGTCCTCAAGGAGGAAATAGAAAAATGCAGGGAGATCGTGCAGAATGTCGCCTGAACCCCTCCTTGCCTGGCAGTCCTGGCCCTTTATGGAGCGACCCCGCACTTCGATCGTCCTGGTATTGTTTCTGATCCTTTTGGGCGTCATTGTCTGGCAGCTCGCTGTAGTTCAATGGAATGCGCCCGCCTATTATTATCTGGGGATGCTGTTGGTTTTAGCCAGCCTTCTCCCCTACTTCATACCTACTTACTATGAACTTACCGACTACAACATTGAAATTCGCTACCTTTTTGTCAGGATAACGAGACGATATAGTGAGTTTGGCTGTTTCTACCAAGACAAGCGAGGGATAATGCTCAGCACCTTTAAGACGCCCCGCCGTTTGGACAGTTTCCGGGGCCAATCCTTGCGCTTCTCCAAGAGCCAGGCTGAAAAAGAACAATTGATTGCCATTCTGTCCCGCAAGATAGAACAGCGATATTGAGGATACACATTGAAAAATCAAGCTATTACTGAACGGATACAGGAAGTTTTCCGGAACAACGCAAACCAGGCGCTGTCCTATAACGAACTGATACATGCCCTGGGAGTCGTGAAACGGGGAAAAGCTCTGGTATCAGAGACTTTACAGGCCTTGGTCTCGGAGGGGGTTATATCCAAAAAAAGCCGCAAGTTCCGCCTGAACCATCCCGTCACAGCCCAAACCGCCTCCGGGGACACTGCCAAATCCATGAACCCCAAATTGATCGAAGGCATCTTCGATGCCACACCTCTGGCGCGCAATTTCTCCTATGCCTTTGTTCGCACCGAACAGGGGGATTTCTATGTGAACTCCGAGGATACCCTCAATGCCTACCACAACGATGTGGTGGTGATCGAACCGCATTACAAAAAGGGAAGGTCGGATTTTGCCCTGATCCGCAAGATCCTCAAACGGAGCAATGAATTCCTGCCCGGCGACATCGAACAGAGCCAGAACCGCACTCTCTTCATCAGCAGCAATCCCAAGATCCACAATTGGTTTGAGGTCAGCGATGCCGGCCAAGCCAGGGTGGGCGACAAAGTGATCCTGCAGGTTACCAATTGGGGCAATCCGCTCTTGGGCAAAGTTCCGGTGGGAAAAGTCACCGAGGTTCTGGGGCCTTCCGGCGATCCCCAGGTGGAATTGCTGGCAGTGCTGCGCCAATACAGGCTTTCCCTGGAATTCCCCACAGCGGTCATCGAGGAAGCCGCCTCCCTGAACGACACCATTACGGATGAAGAATTGGCCAAACGTAAGGATTTCCGGGAGCTGTTCACTTTTACGATCGATCCCGCTTCTGCCAAGGACTTTGACGATGCCATTTCACTGGAGAAAACGAACCAGGGCTGGCGCCTGTATGTGCATATCGCTGATGTGGCGCATTATGTGACCCTGGGCAGCGAGCTCTTTCAGGAAGCGTCCCAACGGGGCAACAGCTTCTATTTTCCCAAAAAGGTCATCCCCATGCTTCCGGAGCGGCTCTCAAACCAGATCTGCAGCCTGCGTCCCGAGGAGGAAAAGCTAACCCTCAGCGTGGTTACGGATTTCGACTTGAAAGGGAGGATATCCAGGCAAAAGCTCTACGAAAGTGTGATCAGGAGCGATTTCAGGCTCAGTTACGAAGAAGTGGACGCTCTATTCGAAGGCGCGGACAGCGACCTTCCGACCCAGCTGGTCGAGGTGTTGAGTGAAGCCCGAATACTGTCCAACCTGCTGTCTCAAAAGCGGTTGGCAGCCGGCTACATCTTCTTCGACCTGCCTGAGATCGAGTATGAATATGATGAGGAAGGTTTCGTCCGCCGTCTCAATCTGGCCGAGGAGACCGAATCCCACAAGCTGATCGAGAATTTCATGTTGGTCGCCAACGAATTTGTAGCGTCAAAATTAACCGAGCTCTCCCCCACCACACTTTACCGCATCCACGAAAATCCGGATCTGGAAAAACTGGACAGACTGGCTGAACTGCTTTCCTACTATGGGATCAACCTTGATATCTGCGAGGACTTGAATCGGTCATTGCAATACCTGCTGAACTCCCTGCCCTCGCTGGAGCATCATAAGGTATTCGACCGCATCATTTTGCGCAGCATGAAGAAGGCCAAGTACTCCACTTTGCATATCCGCCATTTTGGCCTGGGCATGGAAACCTACACCCACTTCACCAGTCCCATCCGCCGCCTTTGCGACCTGGTGGTCCACCATCTGTGCAAGATATATGTTCTGCATAGCAGCAGAGCCAAACTCGGTGCCCAGCAGATCAAACACTTCGCCAGTGTGGCATCGGAACAGGAGCTGCAGGCGGATCAGGCGGAACGGGATATCGAGCGTGTTTACAGTCTGGCCTATATGAAATCCCATGTGGGGGAATCCTTCAGCGGCATTGTGATCTCCACCAATTCCACCAGCCTGATCGTGAGGTTGAACGAAATACCGATCAATGCAGTGCTGAAGATTGCCCAGCTGCCCACTAGGGGCTGGGAATACCGGGACAGGGAAATGCGGCATGTAAACAGCAGAACCAATGAGTATTATCAACTGATGGACAAGGTATTGGTTCAGATCATGGATGTTAGTGACGATATCTATTTGCAGTTGGAGCAAAAGCCAGATGCTCACACCCATATTCGGCAGATGCCGCCAGGAATCGCTAACCTGAAACATCAGAATAAAATGCAGGCCAGTGGACGCCACCGGGGCAGAAATGCTATTGACGCCAAAGCCACCTCTAAAAAGAGTGGCCTGTCAGCAAAAAAACAGAAGAGGAAAAGATGAAAAAGCCAATCGGCATCTTCGATTCCGGCGTGGGCGGACTAACGGTATATAAAGCCATCCGCTCAGCCTTCCCGGAAGAAGATCTGATCTACTTTGGCGACACCGCCCGGGTGCCCTATGGACCGAAATCACCGAACACAATCATCGAGTATTCAGTCCAGAATGCCCGTTTTCTCCTGCAGAAAGGCATCAAGATACTGGTGGTGGCGTGCAACACCTCTTCGGCGGTGGCGATCCCGGAACTGCAGCGCCTCACTGAAATTCCGATCATCGGGGTGATTACACCCGGAGCCGAGCACGCCGTGGCCCAGACAGTCAATCAACGGATCGGGATCATCGGAACCGAGGGCACCATACGCTCAAATGCCTATGTCCATGCCATCCATCAAATCCTCCCCCAGGCAAAGGTTTTTTCCCAAGCCTGCCCCCTCTTCGTTCCCCTGGTCGAGGAGGGCTGGCTGCAGCATCCAATCAGCAAAAGCATCGTGCGGGAATATTTGGCCAACCAGAAAGAGCAGCAGATCGATACCCTGGTTCTGGGCTGCACTCATTACCCTCTGCTGAAAGAGATCATCCAACAAGAACTGGGAGAACAAGTTAGGTTGGTGGATAGCGCCGAAGCCATCACCCACTACCTGAAACCACTGCTGGCGGAGAAACTTGACGGCAAAGTGGGCACGGACCGTTTCTTTGTAAGCGATAATGAGGACAAATTCGCCCAGCTGGCGGTTCGTATCCTGGGAAACCAGATCAACCTGCTCAAGCGAGTCCGCTTGTTCGAAAGCTGGTTTGAAGATTGATAATATATTGATAAAGTGAAGGATAGATAATGGAACCAGTGATCTTGACGGCAGCCATAACCGGAGCTGAGACCACCCGCAAGGACCAGCCCAATTTACCGATAACCCCTGAGCAGCAGGCCCAGGAAGCCCAAGCCTGCTTCGCGGCCGGTGCCAGAGTGGTGCATCTGCATGTGAGAGAGGACGATGGTAGCCCCAGCCAGCGCATCGAGAGGTTTAAAGCGGCTCAGGAAGCGATAAAGGCGGTTGTCCCCGACATGATCATCCAATTCAGCACCGGAGGGGCCGTGGGCGAAGACTTCGCAAAAAGACTGGCGCCGCTCAGCCTCAAACCGGACATGGCAACCCTGAATGCCGGGACGCTGAACTTCGGTGATGACATCTTCATCAACCATCCCCGGGACATTGTCCGGCTGGCGGAGGCCTTCCAGCACTATGGCGTGGTTCCCGAAGTGGAAGTCTATGAATCGGGTATGATCGATTATGTGGCAAAGCTCGTGAAAAAGGGAATCATCACCCACACGCCGCTGCATGTGCAATTCGTGCTTGGCGTTCCCGGCGGAATGAGCGGCAAGCCCAAAAATCTGCTGTATATGATCGAACACCTGCAGGAAGAAATCCCCTCCGCCACCTGGGCGGTGGCCGGCATCGGCCGCTGGCACCTTCCCACGGCTTTGGTGGCTTTGGTTACGGGAGGCCACATCCGTATGGGGTTTGAGGACAACATCTATTAACACAAGGGATTGATCGCCGAATCCAATGCCCAGTTGGTGGCCCGGATCGCCCGGATCGCGGACGAGATCGGCCGCCCTCTGGCCACACCGCAGCAGGCGCGGGAGATTTTGGGATTGCAGGAGTAGCCGGTGAAGCTCAGCGAAAATGCGATCAAGGTCTTGGAAAAGAGATATTTCCGGCAAAATGACCAGGGAGAGCTGTGCGAAGACTGGCCGGCTATGATCGGCCGGGTGGCACAGAACATTGCCCAGGGCGATCCTGACAAGGAAAAGGCCTATTACGAACTGCTGGATTCCGGTTGCTTCCTGCCCAACTCCCCCACTCTGATGAATGCGGGAAACGATCTGCAACAGCTTTCCGCCTGTTTCGTGCTGCCCATCGAGGACAGCATGGACAGTATCTTCGAAACGGTCAAGA
>Ga0116202_10001323_pt1 | contig 14503 bp, 6 predicted proteins | sample LakKivw325mmetaG_FD_94479 | JGI IMG/M metagenome (GOLD analysis project Ga0116202, IMG submission 94479) | Anoxic lake water microbial communities from Lake Kivu, Rwanda to study Microbial Dark Matter (Phase II) - Lake Kivu water 325m metaG | ecosystem: Environmental > Aquatic > Freshwater >...
AGCTTGCCCATTGAGTCCTGTGACACGCTGCAGTACGTCAGCGCCGGGCTCACCCTTCTTCACGGGTTCGATTGAGTCAGACGGGAAACTCTCGGCCAGCAGTCTCTCAAGCACAATCTCCTGAGCCTCGCCCTGCAGCTGTTGCGACCCTTGGTCGACCTTGCGGTTGAGCTCAGCAATCGTTCTCTGCAGCGACTCAATGAGCGTGTCTTTCTCGGTCATCTTGAGCGCCGCTTGTTCCTCGCCCCTTTTGAATGCGCCCTCTCGCACGCTGGCAATCTCGTCTTGAACTCTCTTCGCTATCGTGAGTTCCATCGCGCTCTTGTCTTCGTCGAGCTTCAGCTTCTCACGTTGGAGTTCGAGCTGCTCGGTCTGAGCCTTGGCGAGCTTCTCCCCGCGCTCCTTCAAAGCATCCGTAAGAGTCGCGATTTCCAAGTCCTTGTCCGTTAGATCCGTTTCCAGAAGGCGCCTGATCCTCTTCTCTTCCTCAGCAGCTATCTTGGGGCGCTCCTGCTGCAGCTTCTCCGATACCAGGCCTTCCAGGCCCTCTTTCCCCCTTAGCAGCTCGTCTTCACGCGTACGCACGTCACTTTCGCGCCTTGATATTTCGTCTTCCTTCTTCTGGAGAAGCTGCTGGTACTCCAGGCGTGTCGCTTCGACAAGGGGCGCGGCCAGCGACTCCGTGAGCTTGATCTCTGCCCCGCACTTCGGACACACAATCATGGGCTCTGCCATTGCTTCCTCCCTGCGCGACCGTGCCGCAAGAAAAGACCCAGGGTCTCCCTCCCCCTCTATCAGTTCCCGCGGTCCTCCAGACATGAGGCCGACGCGCCCAGCCCGCTGCAGCTGCAGCGTCATCACCCCCTGCTGGCTTGGGCCGTCCCTGGAGGAGCATTCATTCCCATTTATACCATGTCCTCAGATGGAGTGACGTCCCTTGTCCGGCTCAGAACTCACCAGCTCGCATCTTGCAGGTTCGGAGTGCGCTCGTTCCGGCCCAATGCTCTCTCCTGACACGCAGCGCCGAAACCTACAGGAACATGTCTACTCGACTGAGGCTTGGGTGGCTCTCTCCCTGATGTGATCGTCAGTTAGCGGTTCTGTGTAGTCAATCTCCACGAGTCTGATACCGACCCTTCTGCACAGCTCGCGCTTCCGGCGATCGCGAAGCTGAGTCTCCCTCAACGCGGCTTTGCCGCCCCAAGCATCGACGGGGTGGAAGTGCTGCTGCCCTTGATACTCAAACGCCAGCTTCAAGCATGGCACGTAGATGTCGAGCTCCAGCCCCTCGAGCCACTTGGGTCTGTGGTGGTGGAGTACTTCCTCGCCGCCGTATAGCCTGGTTGCTATCTTCAGCAGGAGTATCTCGCAGACCCATTTCTCTCCGACCCTGCGGAACCCGAACTCCTCGCGCGTCATGTTCTCGAAGACCTTGGAGACCGCCCGAGTCGCATGGGCTGCCTCTCGCCGCACTTCCGCCATTGGCTCTGCCTCGTCGAGCTTGACGTTATGCCAGTACGTGACCTCATCGGGGCGAATATCGTCTCGCGCAGGTCCCAGCATCATGGCTTGCAGCCGCTGGTATTCCTGGAGGTAGATTGTCTGAGCAGCTCTGGCTTGGCGGATGCTCTCCGCTACGGTATCCGGGCACACCGATTCGATGTACGGGAACATCATGTTCGCGACTCCCCTGGGCAGTACGCCCCACCTGAGGAAGGTCTGATTCACGTACCAGCCATGGTGCTGAACGAAGACGCCCCCGTACATCTCTGCGCAGTACCGGAGCTTCGGCGACACAAGGTTGCACCTGTGGCATAGCCGATCAGCAAAGGGCAGATCTAGCACTTCACTCTTTCGCTCGGCGCCACGGATTACCGCTTCCGGGAAGTAGAGCTTGCTGAGAACTGCATCGCGATCTGAGGACTGCGGGTAGGGAGATGGGAACCTCGCCACGATCTCCTTGAGGTTCTCGATGGCCGGCTGCGCACACGAGCACAGCGTAGGCTGTGAGTTCCTTGACTCTGAGAACGCGAGAAACGTGCCATAGGGGTGGGGGTAGTGGACGTAAGGGAATGGCAGGCTCTCCTCGGAAACGTAGCCATCCATCGCCACAGGAGGCTTCTGGGCTCGTCTAGGTCTACGAGTCGCCCTCTCGCGGACTCGCGGTAGGTCGAGGGCATCTCTCGCCGCGTTTTCCGCGTCTCGAATCAGGGTGTGCGCCAACTCCCGCAACCGCTCGTTGGCCGCGAAGCTGATGGTCCGGACTACCACTTTCCCGGGAGTTCCATAAGCGCCTCCGAGGTAGGCGAAGTCCCAGTCCCGCCACTCATAGTCCGCAGCACAACTCGCGACGTGCTCGAGCAGGCATAGTCCGCGCTCGCTCCTCCAACGCTTGAGGGCTTCGTCCAGTTCCTCGGCCACTCTCACGACATTGCTCTTGCCGACCTTGGTAAGCCGCCCCGGGAAGAGCGCCAGCAGGTCATGTGCGTCCGCTGGCTGATGCGTCGCAAGCTTCAGGGTGAGTCGGTAGGTAGCCCAGTTTGAGTTCCCCTTGCCAAGGGGCGGCGGAGGCAGAATCCCGAGAGCCGCTGCGAAGTTGCCCTTCTGAGCGTACCGACAGCTAGCCTGATACTCGCCCTGCCCTGCGTCGCACGGGTCTGGATGTCCCTGATTCATACGAATGACGCTGCTTTTCTGGCTAGCAGCCGCATCCTTCAGCCACTGGAATGGATTGCCTCACGGAGAGCTGTCTCCGTCTCACCCCTCTCATAGTAGCGCATGAGCAATGTAGAGGAGTGGCCACTCCGAAGGGCGGTGGGGGCAGATCTTCACTCTTGGCCTCTTCTGTCCCCAGCGGCACGCTCCGGTCTTCCCATCCTGCGCCCTCCTCTCTCGCACCCCGCAGAGAAAAGCGACGAGTCTCAAGGGAACTGCCTGCAGGGTGAATCCGCCAGACTACACTCGTCATGTGAAGATCTATCCCCCTCGCTGCGTCCTTCGGAGAGAAGGTCGACGACGCTTGAGCGAACTACCAGCGGGGTGCGTCTTCCAGATCACACCTGTCAAGTGAAGATCTGACCACTCTGCCGCGTGAGGATTGCCCCACTCCGAGGGCCAACTCGCGGGGATGAGGCCAAGCCCTGCGCGCCGGTTGGATGTCCTTCTCAGCTTCCCTTCTGTCTCTTCTTCACCGCGTTGGCTAGTACCCCGAGTAGCGCTCCCAAGAGCGCAGGCGGAATCGAAAGCAGAATACCGAACGCTCCCCAGCCGGATGGCGTCACCCAGTACTCCATCGACGACGGCCGCGAGGCGTACAACACTAGCAGGAGGAATACGACCCACGCTGCAATTCTAGAGAGGGGACCCATTCGGCGGGACACCGGGCCGAAGTAGGCGAACAAGAGCAGCAGGATTCCGAGTACACCAAGCCCGAGAGCGGGGACGAACCTTTCGACAGTGAACGGGTAGTCCAGCATTCTGGTCACAGGCACGAAGGTCCCGAGGGCGATGGAGTGCGATATTCCGAAGCCGAGGTAGGCGGCACGTTTTGTGGTGTGCGGGAAGAAGAGGCCCGGCAGCGCTTCTCTTACGACGCGGCCGATCGTTCTTCCTCGGATTTCGCTTTGGCGAACAGTGCTCGCAGGCTCCTGTCGGTCGATGGGTTTGGCACGTGTCTGACGCTCCGCAGCGGCAGATCTCTCGTCTTCCGAGAGGGTAAGGAACTTCCTAACCTTCTCTGCGAGCTCTTCCTCGAGCCCGTCCAAGGACACGACTCCGGGCACGGGCCCATCAAAGGCAAGACCCAGGGACGTCCGCACATCACCGGTCTTCGCAACGGAGGCGGACGACAGCGTACGTAGGTCATGGCTAGCTACGAGGGCAAGTCGCCGCGCGCCGATTCCGAAGAGTCTCTCTTGAAAGATGACTAGGTGACGATCAGTCACCAATACGCGTGCCGCTTGGAGTCCGGCAACCTCAGCGAATAACCACATGTACGGGTTTTCTGGCTGTTCGATGTAGCCCAGGGCGAGCCAGAACTCGCCGAAGAAATCGGTGTTCCTGACAACGGACTCGAACAACTCTCTGGAAGCCGCCCTCGGGACACGATCCATCCTTACCCCCCGCCTCGACGCAAGAGGCTGAGCTGACCCTGGCGAGTAGCCCACATTGATCCAGTCTACCGAGTTCCGGCTGCTGCGTCAGGTTCAGTCATTGCGCCAACCCTGACTCGTTGACGACTCGGACCTGCTCCGATGCCCAACAGCTCTGCAGCTTATTGCACCGGCGCTCGGTTCCCCAAGCTGGAATTCGGCCACACTTCATTGTACCCCTCCCGTCATGCCGCGCAGACAGTCTTGGTCGCGCCCACATCGATCTCGATCAGGTGCCCGCTGCTCATGTGACCTCTGCCTCGCCGATGTCCGGCCTACTCTAGTCCGGCTCCGTCGACCTGGCCAACGCCAAGATGTGGGAAATCAAGGGCAGAAGCTGCCGAGCTACAGATCTGTTGCACGCCTTCGACCCACGCCGTCCAGGTCGGAGGGTGCCCGTGAGAGGAGCCATGTGGTTGCATCGTTCGTGTCGACGTAGTGGCTTCTCTGCTAGGATGCTCCGGGGCGGTGCTACCGGGAGATGATCGCAGTGTCAGACTCCAGCAAGCTTCTTGTTCTCGGCGTCACCCTCGTGGCGTCTCTGCTCGTTGCGCTCGGAACCGCTCAAGTGGTCGGTCTGCGCAGCGGCGGGCACGCCGCGGAGTCTGTCAGGTTCGCGGATCCGCATCTGGAAAGCGCACTCAGAAGCCTCTTTTGGAGTTCCGGCGCTCCTTTCGACGCGGAGCATCTTGCGATGATCAAGGAGTTCAGAGCACGAGGGCGCGGAATAGAGGATCTGCGTGGGCTGGAGTCCTGCACGGAACTTGAGCGGCTGGACCTGTCCGACAACAAGATCGGTGACATCGGCCCACTCAGCCAGCTAGGCGAACTGCGCACCGTGTATCTTGCGAACAACCTCATCCGTGATCTTCAGCCGCTCGCAGGACTCAGATGGTTAGCCGATCTAGACCTCTCCGGGAACCGTGTCGAAGACGTAAGCCCCCTCGCCAACCTCACGAGTATGGCGCACCTAGACCTGTCGCGGAACGAGATCCGTGATGTCGGAACGCTGTGGGAGCTCCAGGCACTCATTACGTTGGACCTTAGTGAGAACAGGATAACGAGCGTGAGCAGCATGCCGCATGTCCAACCGTGCGCCGGGCCTGGCTCATGGGCGCCGCTCCCTGCCCGCGGGAAGTACGTCGAGATCTCCTGTGCAGATCCCACGATCGACCTCTCGGACAACCTGATCCAAGACATCGCCCCACTACTGCGATGGCTTGACGAGGTCTTTGCCGGGCACGCGGTTGCCCTGTCGGAGAACCCTCTAGATCTGGCTGATGGATCGGCGACCCGGGAGATCATCCAGAAGCTGGAGGCACGAGGCATACAAGTCTGCTACTGACCTGCGTGCGCGCTGCGTCCTCGTGTTCGGACGAGCCCGATGCAGTGGAAGCGAGTTCGACGGTACCTCCGCAGACGGTAGTAGTGCCGGTAGGGCCCTGTTCATGGGCCTTCGGAGATAGACCCCGCGATCGGTCTTGAACCCCAAGGCTCTGCAAACCAGCACGATCCCTCGGCAAGGGTCAACCTACTCCGTGGACCAGCTTTCTGGGGATCAGGTCATGGGCGGTGGGGTCAGATCTTCACTCTTGGCCTCTTCTGTCCCCAGCGACACGCTCCGGTCTTCCCATCCTGCGCTCTCCTCTCTCGCACCCCGCAGAGAAGAGCGACGAGTCTCAAGGGAACTACCTGCAGGGTGAATCCACAGACTACACTTGTCATGTGAAGATCTATCCCCCTCGCTGCGTCCTTCGGGGAGAAGGTCGACGACGCTTGAGCGAACTACCAGCGGGGTGCGTCCTCCAGATCGCACACGTCAAATGAAGATCTGACCCCGCTGCCCGTCCGGACTCGCCACGGCCCGCCTGCGCAGCATGCAGAGAAAGGAGATGTCGACTGACAAGCGCTCACCGCCTGTGACGCGCGGCGATTCCATCCTTGCGGGCGAAATCGCCGCCGCCACGAGTGAAACCCCGCTTGCTGCCCATCGTCTTCCCCCATCGTGGCCAAGTGCAGCCGCACCGAGATTGTGCAGCAAGATAGACGAGAGGGCGAGCTGGAAGAACCCTCGGGCAAGGACCGTTGGCTACGCAGAGTCCTCGCACCCATTCCGCGCGGCCGAGCTCACAACGACAACTGGGACTCGAATCCAGCTGTGCGCTTCGCGACGGCACCGTACTGCTGTGTAGTCAGCGCGTGGTACTTCTCTGTCATCTCAATCACACGACCCCCGAAGTCCACACCAAGGTCGTCGACGAGACCCAGCACAAGCTGCGTATCATCAGGGAGGTTGTTCTTGATGAACTCCAGGACTCGACGGTAGTTGGGCTTGTCCTGGTCCTGCTGCCGTGGCGAGTCGATCACAAGCGGGAAGTACGCGGCATCACCGTATGTGCGTACAAGATGTGCCATAGCGACAGCGTAGGCAAGGGCGGCGCGGGGGAGTCTGCTCCCGCTCTCCTGTATCTGCGCTTCAATGTTGGTCCAGCGCTCTTCTGGCAGATTCTCGACGTTGAGTGCCTGAAGGTATTGTCCCATGCGCACATGGTAGTCCGCTTCGACCAGCTCCCGCTTCTCTTTACCCGCTTTCGCGAGGCTGCGCTTCCGCTCCTTTGCTTTGGCGGTATCTGCCGTAGTGCGCCCAAGAGCCATCTCGATGGCGTCGCGCTGTTCCTTTAGGCTGCCCAGAAGCTCCTTGCGTCCAGCCTTCCGAATCAGCTGATTGAGCGTGACATCGCCTTGTGTCTCCACCAGAAGCCTGTGAATCTCGCTGTATTCGGAAACGGCACGGCCGAGGCTCTCGCGCTGCTCAATGATCTGCAGCTCCTTGGAGGCGAGTTCCTGTGAGATTTCCAGCATGAGGTCGAGGCATCGATGCTCATCGCGGGCGATTGAGAAGCGCTCTTCAAAGGAGTTGCTGTACTCCTGTCCGCAGAGGGGGCAGCTGAGACTCCCTTCTGGGAGATCATGAGTGCTGTACTCGTAGTCGGCAGTCAGTTCGGACTTCACTCGTTTGACAACGAGGAGCTGTGCCTGAAGTAGCAGTTTCTCGCTCTCGAGGCGCTGAAGATCCCTCCGGTACTTCTCCTCCCAGTTCTTCAGCTCCGTGCACCTGGTGAGCAGCTCATCCACGGCGGCACCGAACTCCCGAATCTCCACGTCGAAGTCCGGGCCACGGAACTTCTTCCCGAGGTCAGCCCGAAGCTCGTCTAGTGCATCGAGCTTTGACTCTACCCCAAGCATGTCCTCCTCCAGCTGCCTGATTTCCCGATCGAGGCGGTAGTATTCACCCGGATACACGCCGACCATGTAGTCGACGAGCTCACGCCGCCAGCTACTGAACTGCTGGAGGTGCTTGAACGATGAGAGATTCGATGACCATCCTTCGTCTTGGTCGACGTAGAAGGGAAGGAACATGTACGCCGGAGTCGGCGTCTGGCGTTCGTTCTCCTTGTTGACCAGTGTGATACGAAAACCGAACAACTCGGCGAGAGCGGGCGCCAACTCTTTTGTGACGCTGGCGTACTTGCCGCGTAGTTTGCCACTCTCGTCGAAAAGCCCGAACCGCTCGCCTGCTCTCAGCATGTACGAGACATCTCCGCCCACTCTGAACTGCATCAGCACGTTTGTGTGGGCCGCTTTCCACTCCGGACTCAACCGCGGCGGCTCCGCGCCGAAGCAGTAGTAGATGCTCTTGATTAGCGCGGACTTACCCGTCTCATTCTCGCCTCGGATGACGGTCGTCTTCTCGTCGAACTGGAGCATCCTTCCGCTCTTCTCTCGATGTGACACTACCCACATCGCGTCGAATCTGCAGATCCTCATCTCGCTTCCTCCGCAGGTTTCTGACCAGCATCCGGTAGTTGCGATACTTCATGGGTAACCTCCCACAGGACCGCGGCCTGCACATATTCCAGAGCAGGGGACCATGAGAAGAAGGCTTTCGGGGCACCCGCTGCCACCCAGTCAACAAGCGCGGTCAGAGTGGTGACTGGGCCCCTCGCGCGGTAGCGAGCCACGCACGCGGATGCGTAGTTGGCCAGCTCGAGTACAGCGAGATTCGTCGGGTCCATCCGCTCTGCCTCGTAGCTCCGCCAGCCGGCGCTCAGTTGTTCGAGCCTGTCCCACGTCATCCCCTCAGCGTTGAGGCGGCCGCGGATAGCCTCCCACTCTGCTGCCGGGTCCACGCCCGTATTCGCGCAGACGAGCATTCCCGCGAACTCCTCCCGGGTGATTCCCTTCTTGCGCCGCAGCTCTTCGTACGTCCCGCAGTCGCCTTCGAAGTCGCTCCGCTTCTTGATCTCGTCGAAGATCGCGCGATAGAGTGGCCCAACCTGATAGGATCTACCCGGATACAACGCCTCGAGGAACTCAGTTAGTCGTCCTTTCGCGTGTGTCGAATGGTCAGCGACGCTGAGAGTCGCTCGGACGAATGTGAGGTTGTCTGCAACGCCTGCGAGTCCGCTGAGCGAAAGGTCGCGTTCGATCGCGCCCAGGATCCGGGACTGCGCCTCCGGGGATAGCTCGGTGAAGCCGAAGCTCTCAAGGGTCTCAGACGAAGCTGCACGATTCAGAGGTAGGTTGAAACCAGCGCTCGACGCAAGGACTCCTGTGGTAGCGTACGCAGCGAACTTGTGGCAGTTCGCTGCCAGCCTCCCAATGATGGACCGTCCCTTGGGCGCTCCGCCAGTGCGCTGAGTCACATCAGTGATGTTGTAGGCTCGCGTCCCCTCTCGTCTCGACTTGATCTGACAGAGCTGTAGCGCGTCTGGCTGAAGCGGCCGGTTCAGGATGAGCACGTCCTCGTGGTAGTCGCAGATTACAAGGTACGGAGCGCCGCCGCTGTGGAGTTCGAGGAGCTTGCACAGGGTCCAGTCCTTCTGGTAGTTGAGGCGGCCGGACGCGATACTGCCGCCGTGCTCAGTCGGTTTGGCACGGACTAGCGCCTCCTCGAGCCTCGGAATCCCGGTCACTTCTACCCCCGCGCCAACTCTACTGCATCCTGGCTCAGAATGGCCCTCACCGCCCAGGAATCCGCACATTGGAACAGCATCACTTGCAGGGCAGTCCGACACAGGTCACAGAGGATCTCGGGCTCGAACCTCGTTGAGGACCGCCAGCCAAGGAGCCCGCCAGTTGCGCACAGATACTCTCGGCACCGGACCAGCGTCTGGTGATCATCCCCGCGGCTCGAAGAACACTGCGAGTGCCTCGCGAAGCGCGCCAGGGAAGTCGGCCACGGCGTGAGTATCGACGAGGTCCATGAGCTCAGCTGTTCCAATCGTGTAGGACGCGGTGGCGCTGTTCGCCGCAAGGAGCTCCATCACCGGCATAGCCGGGACGAAATGCCTGGTGACGACGCTTAGCATGACGGCAAGCGCGGCCGGCGTCATGAATGCTGTGCTTTGTCCGCGCGCGCAGCGGGCAGCCAGTTTGGCGCCAACGTCGCCGCTGAGAACCTGTCCAGTGACGATAGTCCACGGCACCGCCACAACCACAATGTGACGGTAGTCGGAGTCTAGTAGGGGGCTCCTGAGGTCTACGGCCGCGGGATCCAGTACATCGAAATGCACGGCGACATGAGCTTTCCAGGCCTCACTTCCCTCGTCGTCTACTGCTTTCCTGTCTCTCTTGTCGAGCGGTGGCACAAACTCGCGGCGCTCTCCATAGAGGATGAATGAGGGCCGCGGCTCCGCGCCATCAGCACCTACGATGACTCGGTACGCGTCGTCCTTCGAGCTTGAAAGCACGGAAGATGTCGCTCCGCCGCTCGTCAGGCACTCGCGGATGGCTCTGCTGGCCGCGTTTGAACTCATTCCTCTCTCGGCCCAGCTCCTGTAGTCTCCCCGTAGCTGCCGCCAGAACGCCCAAGCGATCGTCTCCCCTGAGCCCCTAGGTGCGTCGCTAGTCATCGCGAAATCGTCTGCGAGGCTCTCGAGTTCGCTGACTGCCCGCAATCGCAAGTCCTCGCTCAATTGCAGGGCCAGACTCCGAAGTTCGCCCTGGACGGAACCCGCATTCACAATCAGTTGGGAGGGTGTCATGCCGGCGCCTCTGAGTGCAAGCACTGCATCACGACGCGGCTTCTTCCTTGCTGCGGTGAACATGAGCACGGCCTGCTCGTCGCAGCCATAGCGGACTCTCTCGCCAAGGCTGCGCAGCGAGCGTTCAAGCTCCGCCCCACCTAGGCGCGACACAGCCAACATAGTCGCAAGGAATGTGAGCTTGTATGGGAGCTGCTCAACGAGCCGCTCAAGACTGGCCAGTCGCCCGCTGGCGACTGCTGTAGCTACAGAGCTATTCACGACTGCCAGAGCCTCGTCGTGCGTTTCTCCTTGGAGCCACGTACAAATCCCCGCGAAGAGCTTGAGACAGGCATCGGCAGAGGCTCCAGGGTAGCCGCTTCGGTACTTCCGCAGCTCTGTCTTCTCCATCGACGTGCGAATGGCGCCAAGGGAGGCCTCGGCCAGTTCAGAGGTCACCCCCAGGCCAACCAGCCCCCTTGCCGCGGCTGCGAGAACCGCCTTCTTGTTCGCCTCTACAGCGACGGGAGTCCAGCCTGGACGGTCGCTTAGCTCGGGAAGCCTGTCACGCACAAGTCGAAGCACCTCGTTCTGGGGGAGAAGTGCCAGAAGATAGAGCTCCGTTGGCATGGCGCGCGTCGAGTTGATCGTCGACCAGGCTTCGCGGAGCGCGTCCAGCATTCCTCGGACAGGCGCAACGGAGGCGATTTCCGTACCCGTGTCAATCAAGGCCTCGCCAAGGGGCTTGATTCGATACTTCGCAGGCGGCTCGGTCAAGTCAGCGGCGACAAGTGCGAGGGCGCCGCCAGACGCACAGTCTTGCAGAACCGCTTCCACTGCTTGGATGAACAGCCCATTGACTTCATCTGCGTCCGTCTGATTCGCATATAGCGTGCTCTCCATGACTCGCAGGACGCTCTCCAGTGTGCTCCCCTCTTCGGGCGAGAGGCGGTCCTGAGCACTTGCGTGACGAAGTGCGTCCAAGACACATCGGGCAAACGGATTGGTGAGATCGCTCGCCTTGACTGTGCCCTTAGGGCGGGCGCGTTCGCTCCTCCTGAGCAGGTTTGTGAGCGCTCCAAACCCCGAGTCGCTGCTGCCTGTTCCGCCCCGCATGGCGAGACGGTCGTAACTGTGGAACAGCTGACTTCTCAACTCAGGAGTGCTGCAGTAGTACTCCGTGACGATGGTCTTGAACGGGTCATCGTGTTCGCGGGGAACGACAAACACCCTTGCGCCAGGGGTGCCCATTCCGAGTCGCCCCGCGCGGCCCACCATGTTGAAGTACTCACTAGGCTCGAGCGCGACCTGCAAATCGACTTCCCCTCGCTGCCGATCGGACTTCGTGAATCTCGTTCCAAGGACAACCACGTCGTCAACAGACAGGTTCACGCCATACATGAGCGTAGTCGTCGAGAGCAAGACAAGGCTGCGGGCTTCACCCGTGCAGTGGGCAGCTTCCTCTTCTGCGAAGGCGCGAAGCGCCGGATCCAGCATGGAGTGATGGATCAGGACACCCTTCGTGGCCAGCTCCACGTACTCGTCTGAAGGCGAACTGCCGCTTCTCTCAAGTGCCGAGTACAACCGCTCCACGTAGGCCTCGCCGGGCGCCACCACATCCAGGCTGTCGGCGATCTGATGGGCTATATCCTGTAGGCGCTCAATGCTTGACATGAATACCAAGATCAAATGCCCTCGTGGATGGTCCCCAAGCACCCGCGCCGTGAAGCGGATGACTCGGCTTTCCGTTTCCTGCTTCTCTGCCGCGCGACGGGTTTTGAGTCTGTCAAGCTCTCTGTCAATCCTGCGCAACTCGTCCTTCGACAGGCAACCAGCTCTCTCTGCGCCTTCAGACCATACCGGCACCATCTCAAGGTCAACGCCAGGCCGACTAGTGTCCCGCTTGACGGGGATCGCCAGATAGTGGTCAGCAACGACGGGACGCTCCATACTGTCAACAACATGGGGTGTAGCCCGTTCTCCGGCGGCATCGCCGCGTGACAGCCACTTCACGAGCCCCCCGTGTCCGGATTGCTCTGTCGTCAGGGCGACAACGCGGAGTCCTTCGCCGCCGATCCGCGGAGCCCGAAGCGCCTTTGCCAGCAGCAGTTCGACGATCGGGCCACGCGTCTGGTCGGCGACCATGTGGATCTCATCGACGACGATACAGGCAAGTCGATCCAGCAGCCTCTTGCTTCGGGCAAAGAGGACGTTGGACTTCTCGAATGTCATGCACGCAACCTCAAACAGGCCCTGGCTGAGCCGCCAATCGTCTAGGTGATCATCGCCTGTCGACACAATGGCTCTCACGCTTGGGAAGCGTTCCGTAATCTCGCGGAAACGCGCCTGCGCAAGCGCCCGGGTCGGCGCTATGTAGAGAGCAGCCTTTCTCCAAGTATTGAACAGCGCTGGCCGAACAAGGAATAGATCTCCGATGGTGGACTTGCCGGATGACGTCGGGCCAGCGATGATCACGTGGCGCTCCGACAAGAACACCGACTCTTTCTTGTCTATAGCCAAGAGCCGCTTCTCGAGATGTGTCAGCTCGGCGTCCAAGGGATACCCCGACGCCTCGAGTTGGGAAAGAATGGTCTTGCCCATCTCTCGTAGGCCACCGAGATCAGGGTCAGTTAGTGCTGGTATCCAAAGAGACCTGAGAGTCACGGCGTCAGCAGGAGTGTGCGTGTCAGTAGGCGCAGTCTCCGTGCGCGTATCCAAGAGCTCCAGATGGGTCAGCAACCGCCGTATCCCTTGGTGCTTCAGGAGAAGGTCCGCAGGAACTTGAGCCGGACGCAGCTCTGTGAGCGCCTCGGCCACCAAGCGCCGCAGCCAGAGTATTGACTGTATGCGTCGACTTAGGCGCACGCCCTGCGCCCCAAGCTCGCACTGCGTTGCCGTCCAGATCGCCGAGGAGATTCGCTTTCGAGCAGCGTCAGCGACGTGCTCGGGAAGAGCGTCGAGCGCTTTGCCGCCAATCAGACTTGCCTCGAGCCGCGATGCTGCAGCGTATTCGATGTCCTGTCCGAATCCGGGCATGTCGACCGCCAGGGCAATGTGCTTGCCCACAACGATGTTCCCGGTGTGGAGGTCGGCATGCTGGAACTCGAAGCCAACAGTCGTCTCCCCCGCGTCTTCACACATTCTGAGTGTGCTGAGCGAACTCGGGAGCCCGAGCCCCGCGAGCGAGCAACACGCTTCGCGCAGATCCTCAGAATGGACTACCAAGCGCGGACACTCCGTGGGGCCGCTTGGGAAGACAGCGCCCGAGGGCGGGAAGAGCCATACAACGGCACCAGTCGTGTGATCCTGCATTGTGTAGTAGCCTCTGCCCTGAGTCTCAGGGCAGACGAGTACAGCCAGCTCCTTTCCCAGCCACTCTCGCCCTGCGAACTGAAGTTCGGAAAGCTCGGCTTCCGGAAGCCCCGCCAAGAGATTCTCATCCGGAAGGCTGTCGTCGCCTCGAAGAACCACGAACACACCAGCAACAGTCTTGCTGCGATGCCCACGGAGGTCGATGATGTAGTCGGGTAATAGCCGGTGGCGCAAGCCGGTAAGCCACTGCCTCGCTTCCTTTGTGTAGCGAGTCGTGCTCGGGAACCGCACCGCCTTGAGGATGCCCTGGAGCTGCTCCTCGAGTAGGGTCATCCGGGAAGAATCCACGACGATGTCGGCAAGAACGTCCTGCAGTGGTGGCGTTGGCGTGTGAGCCTGCTGTTCTGCGTGTACGTATGCAACTGCATTGGGCGCGACCGCCTTGACCTCGTCCAAGCAGACGGCTTTGCTGCTTATGAATGACGAGTCGCGCATGGTAACCTGGCAGGCGATCTCTCTTTCGGCTTCGGCCTCGCTGGTACTCCGCGCGAACCGAATGATGAACGATGCAACTGGGTTGACATGGCTCGCTTGTCCGGCTGGGAAGAAGCGAAGCTCCGCAACACACTCCGTTGCTCCGCCGCCATGGATCGGCATTGCTGATGCTTCGAGAGGAGTTGTCGGCCCGGGTGACGCGATGCGGAACCGCGGGGCGCCATCGAACAGCGCCTGTGCAATCTCACGAAGCTCACTCCTTCGGCTGTTCAGCCCCAACGCACAGACCAGTCCGGCACCTGCCCTAAAGCTGTACACGACGGTCACCACGCTCCTTTGCCCCGCAACGCGGTTTCCAAGGCAACGTCAGCGAATACACGTTATCAGGGGCGCGCTCAGGAGGCAAACACACCCCTGGGCATCCATCCTTGTCTCTGATCTGCTCCATGAGGGGCGATGGGGTCTACCATCGGGTTTCGGGCGCCGGGGTCTACCGTTGTTTTTCGTGCGGAGGACGGG
>Ga0116202_10001324_pt1 | contig 14486 bp, 10 predicted proteins | sample LakKivw325mmetaG_FD_94479 | JGI IMG/M metagenome (GOLD analysis project Ga0116202, IMG submission 94479) | Anoxic lake water microbial communities from Lake Kivu, Rwanda to study Microbial Dark Matter (Phase II) - Lake Kivu water 325m metaG | ecosystem: Environmental > Aquatic > Freshwater >...
CAGTAATAGGGGCCGGGTACCTGCTGGGGGCGGGAGCCGCCATAAATGCAGCAGGACCGGCGGTAATAATATCCTACGCCCTGGGAGGGCTGGTCACTTTGTTGGTGGTCGCTTTGCTGGCGGAGATGGCGGCTGCCATGCCCGCGGCCGGCTCCTTCCAATTCTATGTCAACCTCTCCTTGGGAGGCTGGGCAGGTTTTGTCACCGGATGCACTTACTGGCTGGCATTTTTGCTCGGTCCAGCAACTGAGGCCATAGTGGCTGGAGAGATACTGCACACCTGTTTTCCCGTCCTGCCTAACTATGTTTTTTATCTCTTGATAGCAGCACTGGTGATTTTGGTGAACGCTGCAGGGGTCCTGTTCTTCGGAGAGGCGGAGTTCTGGCTCAGCATGATCAAGGCTCTGGCCCTGGTGGCCTTCATCCTGGCGGGCCTCGCGGTTCTGTTCAGCCCTGCAGGCTGGCAGACTGGTTATGGCAATTTCACAGGCCTTGGAGGTTTCGCGCCAGCCGGCCTTGGCGGCATCTTCGGAGCGATGATGCTGGTGATCTTTGCTTATGGTGGAGCTGAGGCCATAGGCATGGCCTCCGAGGAGAGCAAGAGACCTGATAGGGATATCCCCAGATCCCTGATCGGAAGCGTGCTGATAATAATAATACTTTATATGGTTTCGACGGCTGTTCTGGTGAGCGTCCTTCCCTGGAACCAGGCGGGCATCAGCTCCAGTCCGTACACCGATGCCTTCCGCGCTTTGCTTGGGCCAGGCGCAGCCTTGGCCATGAACTTCGTGGTTCTGACCGCCGCCCTTTCCACCATCGGTATGGGTGTCTATGCCACATCGAGAGTTCTCTTCTCCATGGCCAGGGATGGCTACTTCCCGCGCGCCCTTGCTCGCATTGGAACCGCCGGGACGCCCTTGAACGCTATCGTTCTATGCTGTCTGGTTTTCTTCCTGGGGGCAATGATCTTCTACCTTTTCCCAAAGTTTGCCTACCTCTGGCTGGCAAGCCTGTCGGGATTCGGATTTCTATTCTCGTGGTTGATGATCGCCTTGAGCCAGCCGGGACTCAGAAGGATGCTGCAGGAGAACAGTCCGAAGAAGCTGACCTGGAAGGTGCCTTTCTTCCCGCGCATTCAGCGGCTGGCGGTGATCTTGATGGTGGCCATATTCGCCGCTCAGATCTTCTTGCCCGAAGGCAGAACGATTTTGATGACAGGAGGTGCCTGGATCATTCTGACATCGGTTTATTATAAGTTGCTGGTGCAAAGGAAGACAGGTTAGGATTGCTTTTTGTTCTTTTAATTTCGTGATCTGCATCAATGGAATCTCGAGTTCAGAGCGGTTGAGCTCAGGTGAGCTTGAGGCTAAGGATCAACCTGGCTATGGAGCTAAAATATGTTTTGCCGGTCAATGTTTTGCGGTTGAGCCGATTCCCAAAAAGGTGATGCCGTCTGGATGAGGACTGCACGTAAACCTTCTTTTGCACTTCGCTGCGATTTGTCGGGAAATCCAGGCTAGGCCAAGGGTCTAAGGCATGGCCGAGAATACCGCTTACTATGATAACAGGTCGTCCGCATTCTGGCCTAGCCGGGTTTGCGAAAAGCCCCGCCTGTCTGGCGCTAGGGGTCTTGCTAAATCGCCCAGGTTCATCGAATCAACTTTGTGCGAACAAAGGATTGGCATTCTAGGTGCTGATTGTGTTCGAAGTTTTGTTGCTCCCATTCTCAAAATATACGAACTTTCCATCCCTGATCTGCTTCAAGATCACAGGATAATGAGCGTTCCCTGATCCATCGAAGCTGACACTTCCCAGCGCCCCATTGTACTCTCTGTTCAGGTACCAGCGGTAGATGTCATCGCTCCGGCAGCTGCAATTCTGCGTCGCAGAAGCCAGAGTAACTATGGCATCGTAGGCCTCAGCGCCGAAAGCGGTAGGCTGTTTGTTGTACTTCTCTACGTATCTGGCAAAGAATGGGCCGGTGACGTTGTAGGATGGATAAGAATAAACCAAACCGTTCACTGCCGGCTCTTCGAGAATATCTGGCCTCTCGATGGGCCTGGTGCTGGCCAGAGGAGCATTTATCCCGAGCTGGCGGGCCTGGCGAGCGATGGAAGCTCCTTCCGCAGTGCTCAATAGAACAAGTAAATCTGGCCTTGCCTCTTTTATTTTTGTCAGCTGCATTGAGTAGTCAGTCTGATTAAGTTCGTAGCTCTCCATGCAGACGATTGTGCCAGGCATGCTGGTCTTTAGAATTCCTGACCAGGCGCGGCCATAGTCATTGTTCATGTAAATTATCGCTGTTCTGTTAAACCGTCGAAGGTAGCTTGCCAGGCATTCTGACTCTTCGTTCATGCTAACGGTAAAAACCACAGCTTTTCCGCTGCTGGTCCGATTGAAGGTGGCTGTACCGAGAACAAATTGAAGAATGCCTCTTTCGGCTGCCAGAGGGGAGATGGCATTGCTTATCCAGCTGGCACACGTGACCACAACGGAGGCATTGTCCTTGTCCACCAGCTTTTGGAAGGCGGCGATAGCCACTGGGTTTTGGCCAGCGCTGTCCTCGTAGATGACCTTGAATTTCCGGCCTGTGTCATTTAGCGCCATTTCCATGGCATTTTTCTCCTCAGAGGCAATATCCGCTTGAGCCCCGGTAAAAGGAAGAATTGCTCCGACGACCATGGGCTCCGTCTCATTCGGCGCGCACTGCGGCGTTCCAGGCGCCTGGATAATCATAACAGCTGTAAGAAGCAGAATAAAATATGCGGCAAGGCTTATGCACCTTTTCATAACATCCTCCTTTGCTCAAATCTTAGGCCAATGCCTTATGGTCGATGGGTAGCTCCTCCTGCGCTATGTAATTGAAACTTTCGACCGCAAGCTGCAAGGTGAAGGTGAAGTCCAAATTTTCGACTTGGCCGAGTTCTTACCAGTGAATCCGCCAGAGATAGTTACCCACTGCGAAGCTGTTAGTTGATCAGCGGAATATATTAACCGGAAGATGGCTAAATCCAATAACAGGATGGGTGCAAATGGCTAAAAGAAAGATCATCAGGATTGATGAGTCCCGCTGCAACGGCTGTGGAGAGTGCATCACAGCCTGCGCCGAAGGGGCGATAGAGATGAGCGAGGGAAAGGCGAGAGTTGTGAGCGACATCTTCTGCGATGGTCTGGGAGCATGCCTGGCCGTCTGCCCCGAGGGCGCTCTGACCATCGATATGCGTGAGGCTCCGGAGTTCGACGGGCAAGCCGCCAAGGCGCGTCAGAGACAGATCGCGCTCACGCCTTGCTCCATTCCTGTCAGCCTCAAGCCGGGCCAGGGCAAAAAGGCTCCTGTCGGTGCAAAGTCCGAACCTAGCCAGTCCAGCCAGCTCTCCAGCTGGCCCATCCAGATGAGGCTGGTCCGACCCCGGGCTCCATACCTCAAGAGCGCGAGCCTTCTCGTGGCTGCAGACTGCACAGCGTTTGCTTATCCTGCTATCCAACAGGACTTCCTCAAAGGTCGTGTAGCTCTGGTGGGCTGCCCTAAGCTGGACGAAACCGGCCTTTTCGTGGACAAGCTGGCAGAGATCCTCAAAGCTAATGAGATCCGCGACATAACCGTGCTGCACATGACCGTCCCCTGCTGCGCACAGCTCAACAGCCTGGTGGCAGAAGCAGTGAAGATCTCAGGAATCGATGTGCCTTTGAGGAGTTTTGTGGTAGGAATCGATGGTACTCTGATATCCGATGAATCTTGTGATACTTGATTGAACTCATGATAGCGGCCAAATCTGGACTGGTTAAACCAAACGTGTCAAACTGTGAATTGATTAGGCCGAATCGATTCCATTTCAGAATGCGAATCTAAGAGAAAAGTTTATTCAGTTACAGGCAGAGCTGTCTTCATGGACTTAGGCCGTCGCTTTGACATCGCTGTGGTAGCTTTCGTCTTTCTGGTCTTTCTCGCCACAGTGTACCTGACAAAAGATTTCCTCTCCACAATCCTTTTGAGCGTGGTTCTGGCCTTTCTGCTAAAGCCGCTCTATGCAGTTATCTATAGGATTACCAAGCACGGGCAGGTCTCCTCTCTGCTCTCGATTCTGATAGTGTTCGTCGTCATCCTGGCCGTCCTGCTGGCCCTTACCACTGTACTCCTGGCGGAGATATCTAATTTGGAGCAATCGGGGGCCATATCGAACGTCCAAGTCTCCACCATTACCCAGGACCTCGATCAATGGGTGCAGAGCAAGCTTCCTGCCTGGCTTTATCAATATCTGTATGATACCGGCTACAAATACGTGCAGGAGATCGGCGACATTCCTTCAACGGCCGCCACCTGGCTGTTTCCCACCGTAGAGCACGAGCTGACATCCTTTGCCACCAATCTGCCGGTGCTGTTCGCCCAGCTGATAGTGGCTATATTTTTTACATACTACATACAAATCGACGGCAAGATCATAGTAAGCAGGACCGTGGATCTGCTCCCCAAGGAAAAAAGGAGCATTGTTCACCATTTTCTTCAAGAACTGAATGGAATCTACAACACCCTATTTACTGTTTATTTCACCACCTCCATGCTGAGCGGAATCCTGGCAGCGATCGGCTTCTCCCTGCTTGGCATACCATATCCATCCGTGCTGGGCGCAGTCGTAGCAGTCTTCACCTTGATACCCCTGCTCGGGCCCCCGTTTATCTTTGTGCCTATGGCTCTTTATTACCTTTTGATAGGAAACCTGATTATGGGTCTGGTTCTGCTGATATTCGGGACGGTGATGCTGGTGATAGTACCAGAGAATATAATCCGGCCGCATCTGGCCATGAAGAGCGCCAGAATTCACCCTATCATCACCGTGCTGGCATACACGGCTCCCATATTTGTTGTGGGGATTATGGGCGTGATCATCGGGCCAACTCTCTATGGTTTTCTTCTTGCGGTTTACAGGTCGGTGATCCGTTATCGGGAGATTTGAAAGAGAGTTTTCCTGCAAAGTCGAGCCTTCCCTGCGTAAGCGCATGGCAGTCCATGGAAAGCTTTATCTCTTTTTATAGGCCACTATTTTAGTTCAGTTCGACGGAGCTTTAAAGATGGGTTTAGAGATGGGTTCGGAGAAGTGCGATGCCGTGGAGGTTGCGGAGCTGCTTTTAACCGCAGACATCTACAATCGCAAGGAGAATCTGACTGAAGACGACCTGCCTCCCAATATCCGCAAGCATTACTTCGATGCTGAGACCAAGAGCGTCAAAAGGCCTATTTATGTTACCAGCTCGGACGTGCAGGAGATTTACGGGATCGAGAACGTCAAGGAGGTCATAAAGGATCTGTCCTTTGTGGCTTTGGAAGAATTCGGATCCCAGCTGAGTCTAACGGTTTTTGATGTAGCAGCCAAATGGTTCGCCAACCAGAAGGATCTGGCGAGGATTAGATCAAACCCTGCTCTGGCTTTTTTTTATGAGAACTACAACTCCCTAGATGTTAGCTATGCTGAGGCCAAGAGCGGCAATAAACCTCTGAGCGCCGACCGGGAATGGATCGAAGCCAGGATAAAGGAGCTCTGTAAAGATCCCAAGGAGTCTGAGGATCTGCTCAAGCTCGTGTACATCAAAGCCCCTGAGGATGCAAGGGATAGCATCTCAGGTCTGGTTCTCACCGATGAGCAGAAGGCGGAGATAGAGAAGACGGGCAAGGCCCTGCAGAACAGGGAGTACCTGCAGGAGATCGGTCTTTATGAGATAGGAAAGCTGCTCTTTGTTGGTCCTCCGGGGACAGGTAAAACCTCCACAGCACGCGCTTTATCGAGCTGGTTCTCCTTGCCCATCGTGGAGGTCAGGCTCTCCATGATAACCAGCCAGTATTTGGGCGAGACGTCCAAGAACATAGACAAGGTCTTCGACCTGGCCAAGAGGCTGAGCCCCTGCATTTTGCTCATCGATGAGTTTGATTTCGTTGCCAAGACCAGGACCTCGGATGAGCACGGGGCCATTAAGAGAGCGGTCAACACCTTGCTCAAGGCCATTGACGAGATCAGCTTGGTCGAGCATGGCGTCCTTCTCCTGGCGGCCACAAACCATCCTCAGCTCCTGGACTATGCGGCCTGGAGAAGGTTCGACAAAGTGTTGAACTTCCCGCTGCCGGATGCGGAGATGAGGCGCAAGATTCTGGACAAGGTGCTCTCCCGCATCGATGCTGACGTGGACACATACGAGCTGGCCGAGCTGACGGAGGGCTACTCCGGCTCTGACCTGCGATTGGTGATCAGAGAAGCTGTCCTGAATACGCTCCTGGAGGACAGGCGGCGTCTCGTTCAGGATGACCTGCTGAAATCCATCCAGGAGTTTAGCCGCAGGGTCTCTGAATATAAACGGAGTTTTACGGCATGAAGGTCACGCTCTTAGGAACAGGTGACGCCATAGGCACCCCGAAGATTGGCTGCAAGTGTCCGGCATGCTCTGATGCCCTGCGGGGAGGACGAAGCCGCAGGATGAGGTTCTCCGTTCTCCTGGAATCGGATGAGGATGAGGGCAGGGTGCTGATAGACACGAGCCCGGATTTGCGATGGCAGCTCCTGAAGACGGACATTGCCAGCGTAGATGGAGTCATCTGGACCCATGCCCATTACGATCATTACGCTGGTTTCGGGGACTTCCACAGGGTGCAGAGCCACGTGGATGTTTATGCTCTGAAGGAAACCATGGATTATATCCTCAACTACCTCTATTTCCTGAACCCTGTGCGCCACGACGTCCACGCCTACGAGCCCTTTGAGATCGCGGGAATGGAGTTCACCCTCTTCAAGGTGAACCATCCGCCTGTAGAGACAGCAGGAGTGTTGGTAACCAACGGGCAGAAGAGATTGGTGATCACCAGCGACACCAACCTGGATATTCCTGCCCAGAGCCTGGAGCTAATGAGGAATGCAGACCTGATGCTGGCAGACGCCATCATGCCTCCCGGCTACAATATCAGCAAGCATATGAACGCCGAGGAGGCCGTGGGCCTGGCAGAGCGCCTGGGCGCAAAGGATCTGCGGCTTACTCATCTCGCCCACCTTTATCCACCGCATGAGATCGCTCTCAAGAAATGGCCTCTGGGTCACGATATGATGGAGATTGTGCTGTGAGAGGGCAGGTGGTTTTTTTGCGCTTGTTTCGCCTTGCAGCATCATCTTTTTTCGCTTTAGCTCTTTTCGCTTTGGTTCTTTTTTCTCTGGCTCTTCTTCCTGCAGGCGCTGAGGATGTTGATGTATCCACTTACCACGGTCCAGATTTCACTATTGCTTGTCCATCTGGATGGACGATTTCTGGCTCTGACACAGGCAACCACGTGAGCGGAAGCCTCATTGTAATGGGCCACTGTGATCGCATAACACTGAGCTGGATTCGGGACCCCGGGATGGACCTGGAGGAGATCCTGGATCAGATCGAGAGGTCTTACGATGGTGGAGATGTGAAGGTCTTATCTTCAGAGCGAGGAGAGGTTAGAATGAACGAGCAGACAGCGAAGACCTTGAACCTGGCATACGAGTTCAAAGAATACGGCTCTAAGAAGTTCTTCGCAGTCTGGAACTCCAGTCGATCGGACAGACTTCTCCTGGCATCGCTTTCGGGATGCAACGAAAGCGATAGCGGCAATCTTGCGCTCTTCGAAGAATTGATTGCATCCTTTGCCGATCTGGATAATCGAGACCTTGCGAAGCTTGGTCCGAGGCCGTCCGAAGGCGCCTGGCCTGTGGTTTTGGGAGATCTTCTCTCCAGCTATCACTACAAGGATGCAAGAACACTTCCGAGCAGAACGGTTCATGTGCAGGTCAAGTTTGAGCTTTCGCAGCAGAATGGCAGCTATACCCTCAGCTCTCAGGAGGAGCTCTGGGCGGACCTGGCGGAGATGGTAGTGGCCAGGGCCGGTGCGGTGGCGCAGATCTTGCAGCAGGCGGGATACGAGGTCCGGCTGGTGCAGCGTGGCGGAGAGATCGCTGTCGCCGTCCCCGACGCCACAGGCAGATGGCAGCAGGTATCCGTCAACCCGGCGTCTCCGGAAAGGATGGTGGGGGTTCTGGCCAACGGCACCTGGGAGGCGCTGATGTACCGCGACTTTGCGGATCTGGCCGAAGATAACGGCATCGTGGAAGGCTTTGATCTGGATAAACTGGTTCAAAAGGACTGCGAGCCCTCCCGGTACGCTGAATTGAAGACTCCGGCAAAGACAAACCAATCATGGCTCGACGGGCTGCAGGAGGTGCTGGAGAGCTATGATTACGATAAACATTATGAGGAGAACGTATTCGATTGCTCCAACACTGCACAAATTTGCTGGAGTTTGCTTCAGAAAAAGGGCTATGACGCCAGGCTGATGATGAGCTACAAAGGGCATCTGCTCGATCCGCACATGTGGATTGTGGTGAGATATCCGTACGAATCAAATGGGTATGTCGCGGTGGAGACTGCGAACACGGATGCGAACAAGAGGCTGGTGCATTTGGGCAGGGTTGTGACTGATGCGGCTTATTTCAAAGGCATCATGTACAACTCCAGCGCGCAGTTCTCAAGGCTGCACCCGGAGGAAGGGATGGGCTAGATTTTGTTGAAATATTTTGATAAGCGCCAACCTATCCGTTTTTTATCAGTCCCATTTCCGCCAGCCTCTGGTCGACCCTCCTGTTAATGATCTCCATTATGCTCAACTCGTCCAGGCCCAAGGTATCCTGTCTCAATTCCTTCCGCTCAACCTTCCCATTCACTTTCTCAAATATCCTCATAGGGTAGTGGAAGAATGGCTTTTCTCCCGCCCGCAGCCGCCTTCTGGCCTCCCTGAGCTCGAAGGCGAAGCCATCCGTCTTGCCAAAGCCATCCTTTATAAATCCTTCTTGGCCGAAGAAGAACCGGCTTAAGGCCGCTTTGGCTAAGGGAGTCAGCTTGATTGACTCCTCCTTTTCGGACGTTGCAGGCTTATCCCTCTTCTTGCCTTCATAAAACAGGTCCTCTACATTTTGGTTCATATACTGCAGGGCAAGGGTGATCACTTTGCAGAACCTGTTCTCCAGGGTGCCCTCCTTCTTGTGGGCCTCAGGATCGCCTCCGTAGGGATTACGAAGCATGATCAAGATCTCATCATCCCCATCGCCCATCTTCCTCAGGACCCAGATATTTTCCGGTTTGAGCCCCGACTGTGTAGAGAGCGCCTGCCTTATCTTTTCCGAATCGATGAATCCCCGACAAAAGACGACGGCCGAATCTGCCTTATCGGGCGTACAGCCGAAGAGCTTTCCTTTGGTCAGAGCACTCCTGACCAGCTCCTCAGGATCTGACCTGCTGGCTTGGGACCAGTAAAGGGGCACAAAGAGGGGCGGCCTGGATAGGCCTCCGGAGAAGTTTTGAGCTATCGCCTGGCTGGGCGGAATCTCTCCAGGATAATCGCGGGCGGCAATCATGGGCCGCATGATCTTATAGATGAACTTGTTTGCGGAGGTGTAGTCGTTGCCGAACTGTTCCATCAAGGTCTGGTTGTCCACCAAGATCACCCCGTTGGCGCCGTTACTCTTGGTGAGCAGGTCATAGATGGCGCTTATGGCAGCCAGATTTCTCCTGCCCTCTTTCGAAAACTGTGACCTGTCGGCAAAGTCGCCCAGCTCAGTGAGAATCCCCAGGACGAAGACGGGATAATCGGCCTTTCCCTCATTTCTGATATGGTTGATGATGGGATTGATAAACCCGGTTCCGGTTCCTCCTCCAAAGGAGACTATGAAAAGAACTCCGTCACACTCGCCACCGCCTAGGGTAGTGTAGGGCCTGATTACATCCCATGCGCCATCGAAGATGGGGTTAGGGTTCTGCTTGAGGGAGGTATCATGATTATCATTGATCCTTTGGTTTGGTGATGAATCCATTGGGTCCTCCAGGATGCTTGAGAGACCTTGGGTCAATGCTCCGTTCGTCTGGGTTGCCATCCGCTGGATCTCCTCATCGGTATCGAAGATCTCGAAGATCGCCTTCAAGTACTGAGCATCCCTGACGAATCCTTGCTTTTTCACGTCGTAGCCATACTTTTCCCTGACCAGCACGTGAAGCTTGGATCCGTCTTGAACCGCATCGTGGGGGATGGAAAAGCCTGGATAAGCTCCTTCCTTGAGATCTCCAAAGAAGCTCTGGATGTTCTTGGCATCATTCTTGTCAGCCTCAAGCCAGATTCCCTTTATCCTGCCCGGGGATATGTACTCCGCCTTGGTCATTCGTGACAGCCACTTCCAGTCCAGGTCATCATTTCCCAAGAACTCCTTGGTTATCTTGCCGCCCGCGCCTCCAATGCCGACAATGCACAACTTCATCTTCGTCCCTCCCAGGCTTCTTTGTAAATGGGGGCCACCAGCACAACCATCGAGACCACCAGGAATGCCAATGCCAGGGTTTCTGCAAGCAGATCACGCCCAGGATAGATGGTGCCGACGAAGGCTGAGAAGAGTATTGAGATGGAAAGGGCGGGAACCGTCAGACCGATGAATTTTTTCGTATTCTTGGATAGAGTGTAAAAGCTGTAAAGTTCGGTAAGCTTAAACCCTCTGTAGTGTTCGGGCAGCAGCTTGTCCAGGGCGAGGATCACTGTGGCTACCACTGTTGCGATGATAGCGCCAAAGATGAAAAATCCCATAAAGCTTGATGCCACGACCGGTATCTGCATGTAGCTGTAGGACAGGGAGGTTGGCACCAAGAGATACAGATAGGCAATGGCTACGAAAAGCATCATCCAGGCAACCAAGGCGAGGGCGGTGAAGTTTGAGCCTTGGGCGATGGTCATCTCCCTGTAAAAGGCATCCTTAGAAACACAGCAGTGTTCCAAAGCCTCTATCCTCCTGTGAACCGCATTCAAGTTTTTGATGTGCAGCCCCGCTGCCCCTGCCAGAATAGCTACCAAGAAGACGGCAATTAGGGTTAAAAGGTCCATATTCAACCTCCTCTCCTAAACATGGCCGAGATCTTGCTGGAAATGTCGTTGCCTGATTTGGGGGGGGCTTGTCTGTTCGCATTTCCTTGCTTACCGGATGCACTCTCCTGGGATTCGCTTCCTCGCCTGATGTTCCTTTCAATGAACAAGCCTGCTCCCAGGATCATCAGTAGCATCAAGGCCAAATTCAGGATCATTACCGGATGATATATGGCGTAGGGTACGATCTTGGGATTGATACTCGGACCTGCAGCTTCTACTGTATCCATGCCGCTCTGATCACGCTCGGAGAACTTAACTCTGTAGGAGGACGACTCATTAGCATCGGTGACGACAAAGGGCTTGGTCTGGTTGAAGTAGATCACCTGAGACTCTGGGCCGACTCGAACGGTCTTGCTCTCCACCACAGTCCACGGATTATTCTTGGTATTGGTGTAAAGGGTAAAGACCACATCGAATTCCTCAGGATTAAGGTTCTTAACCCGTACATTAAATGTGTACCACTGCCACCAATAGTAGTTCTCGCTCTCAGCGGTAAAGTCCAGCTTGTCCACGAAGAGCTTCGGCCCCCGCCGGATAGTTGGGCCATCCTGGATTGCTGTCTTGTTGGAGTTTATTCCGTCGTCGAAGCTGTAATAGTAAGTGAAGTTCTTTCCGGCGTCAGCCTCGCCAAAAAGGCCGTACTCGTTAGCCTTGAAGCTGACTGGTCCACTGCCTTTCACCTGTTGAGTTATATTCTTCAGCTCCGTTATACCCTGCTGGTCGAGAACGTGCAAAGTGACGTTGAGCATATCGTCGTCCAAGTCTTCAATGCGGGCCTTATATTCGATGGGATCGTTGTACCTAACCCCGCCAGAGGGAGTAATCGTGAGGTTGCTCATCTTGGGCTGGCTGTTGGTCACATTGAAGACCAGCTCCTGATAGTAAGGCGGGTAAACTCCGGTGTAATTGGAGGTGTACCATTTATTTACACCGTCGCTGATCTTTACTCTGACCTTTTCCTGGCCGGTGGTCTTGAGATAGCCGAAGGAGGGCAAAATTCCCCAATTCCGAATAGTGGTATTGGTTTTCTCATCGTATTCGTTAGTCTGTACAATCTCCGGCATGGAGTTTAAACTTCGGAATTCCCTTTCTCCTGGATCAAGGACCTCAAGGTAAAGATACAGAACTCTTCGAATCTCGCTTGGATTTTGATTGGTTATTATGGTGGTGATGTCCAAAGGCTCGTTCCTGGTTATTGTGGTGTTGTTCCCTTTGTAATACATCAGCACGGTCGGAAGCACGTACTCATCCGAGGTAATGGGTTCCTTCCATAGCAGCTTCTTCATATCCTCGAACTTTTGCGGCTTCTGCGCCTTCCCTTCCTGCAGCGCCTTGAAGATCCGGTCAAAGTCAATCTGTTGGTGGCCGCCTCCACTGCTGCTGCCTCCACCCGCATCTACAGGGATATCGACATCTCCCTGGACCGGCAAGGCATTGATAAAGAGGATTAAGATCAAAATAAGGACTATTTCCTTCATCTATTTCTTCCTCTCGTCGACCCGAATGGTCTTATGCCAGGGCTGGTTCTTCCACACCAGAGTGATCCACTCCTGCTCATCGGAGGCGTAGGTTTTGATGAGGCCCGATCTAACCCAAATTATTCCATCATCAGTATAAATAAGCTCCATCTCGACGCCCGGACGGGTTGATCTCACTTCTGCCGAGTAGTCAAAAGTACCTGGACCTGCCTTCTTGTAGCTCTCATTTCTAACAGCTACATCAATCTCCGGACCTTGGAACTCCGCCAAAACAACGTCATCCATTACAAAGCGATATCTTCCCATACCTAGCACATCTGGGGATGTTTTAAAGGAAAGGTTGGGCCATACTAAGTTGCCCTTGTCTCTTTCGAACTCCTGTGTCCCCTGTCCTGCCCAGATATTTGATCTTGGAGGCAGTATCTCCAGCTCTATATTGGAGGTTGGCTTGCTGGTGGCAACACTCGCCGTGTAGGTGAAGGGCGTGTAGATTGTTCCGTTCGGCGGAGTCACCAGGGCTTGGATATTCACAATGCTCAGGTTTGGCCCAATATAATACATTCCCGTCCTATTCTGGCTGGTATCGAAGTATGCCTCAGATCCAGGATAATGAAAACTGAAATAGTAGCTAGAAGGTCCAAAAGCCTCCTCTTGTGATGTGACTGTGATATCTTTCCATTTCAGACTGTCCCATTGCGAGGTATTTCCATAGTTCTCTCTTCCGGCAGGGACGTACTTTCTAGTCCCTACGTCAAGCACATTAAGGACCACGTCAATGGGGCGTGAGACGTTCAGCTCCAGAGAATAGGTGAATTTACTTTCAGGGGTGCCTCCGAGCGGAGCCACGCTGGCGTTATTGAACTCCAACGTCACTGGCCAGAAAGGCCCTTCAAAGACCGTCGAATTCTTTCGGCTCACGAATTTGTAATAAGCTATGTTGAAGTCGAAGCCCAAGGTGTTGCCTTCCCATTTCAAGGTCTGCAGCTGGCTTGGAGTGGTGTATTCTCTTGACCCAAGATCTGTCCACGGGCCTTGAGGAGAAGGTCCCGCCTTTAGGCTGACGTTGTCTTTGTAGCTTCCAAGGACTGTTACCTCGTAGCTGTAGGTGTCTTTGTTGCTGCCCTGCTTAGGGGTGACATCCGCGTTCTTGAACTCGAAGAAGGTCTTAAACAGCCTGGGATGCCCTTCATAGTTTTCCAGAACGATAGGCTCTCCGATGAACTGAGTGATCTTCGCGCGATACCATGCTCTGTCCCAGACTCCTGTTTCGTTCTTATCTGTGAGCCATCGGCCAAAGTCTCCCTGTCTCAAATCAGGGGATGGGAAGTTCACTTCAAAACGGAAGTCTTTTGCCTCTCCTTGCCCCAAATAGAGGCTCATGTCACTAATGCTGAATTTTTTGGATATCGTCATGTCGTTGAAATCCGGGCCGATCTCTAGCTCTATATTTTTTATGGCTATGGGATTTACTGGTTGAATGTGAAGGTCGTACGTGATAGGCCGGCTGGCTTCAAAGGGCTCTACCATCCCCCGCTGATCGAAGGATATCCAGGCTGAATCTTCACATTGTGCCGAGAAAATGCTGAATAAAAGAATTATTATGAGATAAAACACAGCACTTGGTGAGATCATTCCAGTCACGCCCAGATTAGTTGACATCTAACTGGATGAGCAGTCGATGCAGATATATAATCTTTACGTCTTTTGACGTGCTGTCTTGCTGCCCAATAATGGAAAAAGCCATCCATGTCACCTATATTATTTTATTTGTTATAATTCAATTCGCTCCTAAGATAAATAACGGTGCTATTTAGATTTTTTGGAGGTGAGCATCTAATATGAAGCGACTGAACGTGTCGGAGCTATTCGACAAGGTTCTGTTCACACAATGTTGATTTTATTCTTATTTTTTAATTAAATTACTAACCATTTAATACTTAGGGAGCGCGGAGGGTCACGAATTCCCCAACCTTCAGGTTGGGGATGAAGTGAACCCTCGCCCAGTTTTCTGCTTCTTGAATCCGTTTTACGTTACATATATTGAACGTGAG
>Ga0116202_10001327_pt1 | contig 14467 bp, 13 predicted proteins | sample LakKivw325mmetaG_FD_94479 | JGI IMG/M metagenome (GOLD analysis project Ga0116202, IMG submission 94479) | Anoxic lake water microbial communities from Lake Kivu, Rwanda to study Microbial Dark Matter (Phase II) - Lake Kivu water 325m metaG | ecosystem: Environmental > Aquatic > Freshwater >...
CGTTCACCAGCGCGGTGAACGTCGCGGGCGGATTCAGCGCCGCCATCCCGCAGAAGCCCGCCAGAAGCATCGCGAGCCCCGGCGACATCCCGCCGAGCAGGATCAGCGCCAGCATCCCCGCAACGCCCAGCAGGCCGATCAGTCCCGGATCCATCATTTCTCGATCTCCCCGCGGATGCTGTTCACGGTGCCCGCCCGCTTGAGCGCGTCCTTGCCCGCGGCGTCGAGGTTGCCCAGACCCATCGCCATGAGCACGAAGTCGGTGATGAAGGAGGCCGCCAGCAGCACGAGCCCGGCCGCGACGCCGAACATCAGCCACGGATACGGCAGCTTCAGCGTCTCGGACACTTCGCCGGCCGCCAGCAGCGCGCGGGCGCGCGCCGCGATCTGCAACGCGACCAGCAGGACGAGCACCGCGCCGGCCAGCACGTTGAAGGCGCCGATGCGGCGCCGCGCCGATGCCGGGTATCTGCGTGTGAACATGTCGAGTTCGACATGGCCGCGCCGTCGCTGCGTCTCGGCCAGCGCCAGCGCCGCCATCACCGCGCCCAGATAGCCGGAAATCTCGTAGGTCGACCCGATCGGATGCCCCGCGACGCGGCAGGCCACGTTCAGGCCCGAGATCAGCACGAGCAGGACGAGCAGCGCGCAGGCCGCGCCCATGCCCAGACCGCAGAGCGCGCGCTCCACGTTGACAAGCCGGATGTGCATCGCCCCCTACCTTCCGCGGATGAAATCGACCACCGCCTGGCCGTCGATCCCCTTCGCCGCCATGCGCGCCACGTACCCCTGGATCAGCGGTTCCGCCGTCGCGCGCAGCGCCGCGGCGTCCTCCGCGGTGAGAGCGGTCACCTTGAGCGCGTGGTTCGCCTCCGCCCAGGCGACGGCCTCGGCGACGTGGCCGTCCACGTAGTCGCCCGTCCCCGCCGCATGCACGCGGTAGAGATCGTCGAGCACCTGCTTCACGTCCTCCGGCAGCGCCTCGTACGTCGCCGGTTTCACCACCACCGCGAAGCTCACGACGCAGAGGTCCGTCTTCAGCACATAGGGGCAGTAGCTCGCGTAGTTCATGTCCTTGAGCACTTCGGCGGACGAGACGTTGCCCCCGACGATGCCCTTCTGAAGCGCGTCCGGCACATCGGACTGCGGCATGGCCACCGGCGTGGCGCCGAGCACCTTCATCACCTCGGCGCCGGTGCCGGAGGAGCGCAGCGGCATGTTCTTCAGATCGGCGAGGGTTGCGACGGGCTTCGCGGTCATCACGACCGCGGGCGGGCACGTGAAGGCGGTGAGGACTTTGACGTCCTTGAACTCCGCCGGCTGTTGTCCCTTCAGGAGATCGGCCAGCGCGAGGCTCGCCGTCCTGGCGTCCGGGAAGAAGTGCGGCAGGTCGACCGCCTCGGCGACCGGGAAGCGGCCCGGCTGGTAGCTCATGGCGAAGTTGCCGATGTCGGCCGTGCCGGCGATGACGCCGTCGAAGATGTCCTTCGCGCCGAGCAGCGTGCCGCCCGGATACGTGTTGATCTTGAGGCGGCCGCCCGTGCGCTTCTCGACCTCCGCCTTCCAGCGCTCCATCTGGACGCACGGGAACGTCGAGGCCGGCGGGAAGTTCGCGTAGTTGAGGGTGATCGCCCCCGTTGCGGACGCGCCGCCCGTTTCACCGGAACCACAACCCGCCACCACCAGAAACCCGGTCGCCAAGACGGATAAGAGCGCGATCGTCTTCATGTCGAAACTCCTTTTGTTTCTGTAAATAGAAACCACTGTAGCACGTCCGTACAGGCATTTCAAACAAAAAGATTAAAAGACTATCGGACCACCACGACGGTTCCGGCTTCTCGGACCGCCCATGATTCGACGGCGAAATCATCCCACCAGACTTGACACGAACCCTTGTTGTTGCAGGAACGGTATCCGAACCGATTGCCGATGAGCGGCTGCGCGTCAACGAGCGTCGCGGTGTTCGTCTCGGAACCGTAGGACAGACGATACGTCAGGGTCAATGCCGGGCTGGAACTCGTCCCGTATTCCCCGACCAGTTCCATCTTGTACGTTCTGCCTCGGTCGAAGGTGATCGTCGTGGGGATCGTCGTGGAAAGGCCTTCCACGCCCCCGACGAATTTCGAAACGACGACGTTGCCGACGACGTTGGTGAAATAGACCCGCGCGTAGTATTAGCGGTCGAGGTCGGCGTCGCTGGCCAGTGCGCACAACCCTTGGAATCCGCCGGGCATATTGGTCGTCGTTGAAACGGTGCTTCGCGCCTGCATCGCGATTCGTATGCCGAAGTTGCGAGCTTCGGAGGGCGCCCCGCCCAGGTCCTGGAAGTCCAATGTCGCCCACCCGTAAAGCGTCGATACTGCCTTCGCTCCGTCCAGCAAGTTATAGTGCCTGCCACCGCTCAGGGGCCAAGTCACATAATTCGCCTTGTTCGATGGGCTGGCGCCCAGCGTGAAGTCGTTGGTGCTCTCCGGGGAGCTGTAGGCGTTCACGTACGGAGTCGAGACCGTGACGCCACAGGTGTCGAGGGGTTGGAGCATGAGCGCGGCGGCCGCCATTGCGAAATTGATCGCATTGATGTTCATGGAGTCTTCTTTCGGTTGATGTGTGAAATCGTCCAGTTCAGCCAGGCCGATGCGTCGCCCCCAGGAGGGGCGACAAGCGTCCGGGACATTTCGACGTTGTAGAATCCGCCCCCGAACCAGATGCGGGGCGGATCCCAGCCCTTGGAGAACGTCTGGCGCATTTCCAGACCGGCGCCCTCGTCGGCGACGGCCCACCAGTCTTCCGACAGCGCCGGGGCCGGACGCTCGCCGAGATCGATCCAGAAGGGCAGCTTGAAGACGCCATTCGTCGTCGGGAAGAGCAGAATGTCCTCGCCCGATTCCGCACGGCCGCCAAGCCGATATTCGGGATGCATCTGGAATCGCACCTCGCGTTGCCGGGGGGAGGGATTGCGGGCGAGCAGATGGAGCGTCGCCGTGTTCGGCCATGATTTCGCGTACGCGCTGGATGCGGCCGAACAGGTCCTCGGGGGGCGTGGTGTAGGTATGGAGATCCAGCACGTCGAAATAGTCCTTGGCGCCGGCGCGGTAGAATGCCTCGAGCCAGTCGGGGGCTGTCGGCCAGATGTTGCAGGTCGGCGCGCCGAGGGTGTCCCAGGGACTGAGCGCCTTCGCGGCGGCGTACTCCTTTTTCAACCCCTCGAGGTAGGCGGCTGGCGAAACGCCTTTGAGTTCCGGTTCGTTTCCCTTGGAGAAGGCATGGAGTCCGAGCGCGTTGGCATTGCGGATGTTGTGGCGGACGGGCTGGGCGTCGACGATGGGCCAGGTGATCATCCCGACGCCGCGATCCAGAAATCGCTTGACGGTCTCGGGGAACATGAACCACCATCGGCTCTCCCGGAACGGCGTTTCGGCAAGCATGTCGAGCGAGACCTCGTCCCAGGCCTGCCCCCGGCTCTTCGCGCCGCCGCCGATGAAATGATTGATTGCCAGCATGTCGCCGAACGTGTTGCGCTCGAACGGCGTCCTGAAGCGCAGCGGCGCCGCTTGCACCGACGGGCTTTCGCCCTCGGGATACAGCGCGGTGATCCCGAAATAGACCGTGGATCCCGGTTCGAATGGATAGACGGCGGCAGACGTCTGGCCGGCCTTGAACTCGCGAAGAAGCGTCACGCCGGGCTCGTCGACGCGGGCGAACGACTGACGGGCGTGGTAGATGCGCCAGCCGGTGACGCCCTTCGCCTGACGGGCGTATTCCGTCCAGGAGATCTGCGCGGCGCCGTCCTGGATCGGCCGCGCCGAAAACGCAACCTTCGGCTTCTCCCCGGCCGGGATGAAGTTGGCCTTCGGATCGTCGCTCGCCAGCCATCCCCAGATGGCGATTTCGCCGATTTGCTGTTGGTGGCGCGCCTTCCGGATCCGGAGTTCGACATGACGGGCCTGGACCGGCGTTTCGAAGACGGCCGTGAGCGGAATGAAATTGTCCTTGCCGCCCGCGCCGGCGGTCTTGTTCTCGGCGATCCCGTGCTGGAGAAAGGTTTCGCCGTCGAGGCTGAAGAGGACATCGGCCCGTTCCGTGTCGCGGAGGGCTTCCCGGAGGGCTCGGATCTCGACTTTCCCGACGAGGCGGATCTTCTTGAGGTCGATGCGGACTGTCGTCCAGGCGCCGCCGTCCCAATCGCCAAACGTCTGCGATTTCCACCCTTCCCTGCCATCGAAGAGCACCTTCGCGCCGCCATGAGGCGCCGTTGAGTCCAGCGTGCCCTTGCAGGTCGCGTACTCCCCGGTCGTCACGAAGGCATGCGTGGCGCCAGTCGGGATCACCGCCGTGCCCTTGGGGAACAAGAGAGAGCTTCCGCCTTCGGCGATGTTGTCGGAAAGCAGGGCCATGGGCCGGTTCGGCGGCGGCGATTGCCGCGAACGGAGCCGCCAGCAGCATCGCGACGCAACTGAAAAGGATGTGGTTCATGTTCGGGGCCGTTCTCTGTTTCATCGTGGTCATGCTTGCCTGTTGTGGATCTTCGCACGTGGAGGCCTGCAGCTCTCCCGGATCTTCAGCGTTCCATCGAACGTCTTTTTCTGGACGGATCGGGCCAACCCGTTGACGACTTGATCGAGGCTTTTGACGGCCTCGAAGCCGAGGTCCATCAGGGATGCGTCGATCGTCGTGAGGGCGGGCACGCAATAGGCGCTTCCGGGATAGTTGTCGAAGCCGATGACCGACACATCGTCGGGCACGGCGAGCCCGAGATCGTGACAAGCCCGGATCGCGCCATAGGCCATCTCGTCCGTGGACGCGAAGATGGCCGTCACGCCAGGCGACTTTTTCAGAAGAAGTTTTGTCTGGAGATAGCCGGCTTCCTGGGTGGTCTCGGTTTTCCGATGCGGGACGATCAGCTTGGCGTCTTCGACGAGACCGTTCTTCCGCATGCCGACCCGGTAGCCCTCCAGACGGCGTTGCAGCTCGCGGCTTTCATCCGTGCTGTTGGCGAGGAATCCGATTTTGGAATGACCGAGGGAGGCCAGATAGTCGACGGCTTGGATCGCGCCTTGGTGAGAATCGACCAGGACGTGACCGACGGAATCCGCATCGGCTTGCTCGCCCACCAGCACGACCGGCACATCTTTCTGCGCGAGTTCGTCGAGCTGAAGTTTCGTCTTCACGCTCAGGAAGATCCCGATCAGCGCTTCGCAGCGCTTGTCCCTGAGAAGCTTCAGGAGGCTGCAGGGACGCGCGGAGCGCGGGAGGAAGCAGAGCTCGATGCCAATGGGATGCTCCAGCGTGTATCGGGCGATGCCCGACAAGACGCCGGCCAGGAAGCCCTCGATGATGGGCTGCTGGATTTCGACGACGGCGAGAATGCGGACAAGCCGGCCGGAGGCGTTCAGGCCGTGGGCCTCCTCCCGAAGCAACTTGAGAATCCTGCAACGAAGATCTTCGCTGACGCCGGGATGGTTGTTGACCACCCGCGATATGGTCGCCGTCGAGACGCCGGCCATCGCCGCGATCCTCTTGATGTTGAAAGAGGGTGTTCTCGCCATATTACTGTCACTCCCTTGCCAGCGAACCCGCGTTGGCTTTGATTAGTTGCGTATAATATACGAAAATAATCGGCCAAGCAAGTCCGATTTTCAGACGACATCCGCATGGGCGGGGAATGAAGTGCCATCAGAATCATCTGGATGAAATCGCGAGAATGGATTGCCCCGCCAGCCGTCGCGGCTTGCCGGGACTTCTTCGCCCCACCCTGATTCGACTGCTCTGTGAATTTCTCTCGATTGTAATCTTGAAGTTTTTTCAAGATTACAATAGATCATTACGATTCAAACATTTACCTGAAAACATCGATCTCATGATGTCATCTCAAAGATGACCGGATTACCGTGTCGAGTCACGGGTCAGCGTGGGGACTCCGCCACGCGCCTACAATCCAGCCATGCAATCACAGCGTCGAGTCGCGGGTCAGCGTGGGGGCTCCGCCACGCGCTGGGGAACGACCTTCCAGATCCCGAACGTCCAGCGTCCGGAGAGCGGGAGCGTCACGAAGCCGTCGGCATCCGCCGTGCGGCGAAGGGCCCGACCGCCGCCAAGCGGTCGCAGCGCCTAGATGTCGTCGTTGACGTCGACGCCGAGCAGTTCGAGCAGCCGGGTCAGCTCCTCGTTGTCCGCGTACTCCAGTTCGATGCGGCCCTTGCCGCGGCGGCCGTTCGCGAAGCGCACCGACGGGCTGAGCCGCACGCGGGTGCCGAAGCGGTGGTGGAGCTTGTCGAGCAGCGTCGCCAGGAATTCCTCGGGGATGTCGGGCGTGACGAGGCGCTGCTTCGGCTCCGCCTTGCGGCGGGCGACGCGCTGCTCGAGCATCCGGACGGTCAGCCCCTCCTTGACGCTTTCGCGGGCGATCTTGATGCGCTCCTCCTCGGCTTCGAGGCCGAGGATCACCTTGGCATGGCCGACGGAGAGAAGCCCCGAGCCGAGGAGCTGCTTCACCTCGTCGGGCAGTTCGACCATGCGCATCGTGTTGGCGACGGAGGCGCGCGCCTTGCCGACGCGGTCGGCGATGTCCGCCTGGGTCATGCCAAAGCCATCGGCAAGCGCGCGGTAGCCTTCCGCCTCCTCGACGACGTTCAGATCCTCGCGCTGGAGGTTTTCGACGAGCGCGATCTCCGCGGCGTCGCGGTCCACGGCGTCCATCACGATGACGGGCACTTCGTGGAGGCCCGCCTCGCCCGCGGCGCGGAGGCGGCGCTCGCCGCCGATGAGTTCGTAGCCGCCATCGGGAGCTTTGCGGCAGAGGATCGGCTGGATGATGCCATGTTCGCGGATCGACGCGGCCAGTTCCTGGAGCGCCACTTCGTCGAACACGCGGCGGGGCTGCCAGGGGCTGGCGTGGATCATGCCGCGCTGCACCATGATCACATGAACGCCGCCAGCGGCGACCGGAGCGGGCGCCGCCTCGGGCGCAGGCGCGGCGGGCGAAGGCGCGTTCTGCGCGGCATCGCGGCCGATCAGCGCGTCGAGACCGCGGCCGAGACCGCCATGGTGCCCGAGCTTCTTCATCGGCACCGTCGTCTTCACGGCGCGTTCAGGCTTGGCGGCAACGGCGAGCTTGCCCGCCACGGCGGCGCCGGGGTTCTTCGCGACGCGCTTCTTCGTGTTGTTGGACATGGTTCTCTGCTCCGAGTGCTCCGAAAGTGAGGGCAATTCTACCACGACCGCCCGCTGGCCGCAAGTCTGCGATGCTACGGCTCCTCGCACCATCGCAGATAGCGCAGGGCGCCGCCGTCGCGGTAGGCGATGCACCAGATGGTGCGCTCGACATTGCCCACGCGGCCGGTGGCCGTGATGCGGAAATACTGCGAGTTGACCGTGACCCGGTCGCGAATCGCGGGATCGAGGCCCTCGATCCGCGCGAACAGGTCTTCCACGCTGGAAAAGGGATTCGGCTCGTCCTCCTCCATCGCCTCGCGCTCCTCCATGATGGCCCGCGCGAGGATGTCGTCGACATTCGGCAGCGTGCGCAGCACGTCGTAGGGCGCGGACTGGATGTTGATCTTCCCGTCGCCGTAGGTGGTGAGCATCGGCTCGATGCCCGCGATGACGATGTCGTTCGTCTCCGTGAAGCGGCTGACGCGCGTGCCGGTCCAGGAGGTGGTCTCGTCGAGGAGCGTCGCCGGATCGAAGACGCCGCCCGTGAGGATCGTCTCCGAAAAGCCCTTGACGAGCAGGAGTTCGCGGACGGTGTCGAAGGTCCCGTTCTTCGCCTGGTAGGGCGTCTCGAGGAGGCTGTAGTAGTCCTCCGTCTCGGCGCCCTTGGGGTTCGCCACGTCGTCCTCGTCCATCCAGTCCATGATGGGCTCGATGATCTCCTCCCAGTACTCCTCCGGCAGGCCGATGTTCCCCAGGATGGTCTCCCAGTCCGCCTCGGTCAGCAGATTGATGTTGAGACGCCCGGGCTCCGGCACGATGTCGAGAATCACATACCCCTCCCCGACCGGCTCGACGAGTCCGAGGATGGACTGCCCGAGGCGCAGGCGCTCCGCGGCGTCGAACCAGCGGTCCTCCTCGTCCGGCTTGCCCGAGCCGCCGCCGGACTGCTTCGCCATGAGCATCTCCGCGACGACGATGCCGGATTCGGCGAGTTGGGACGCCTTGACCCGCCTCTTGGCGTAGCTGGCGTATTTCGCCTCGAGATGCGCCTCGAATCCGAACGAGCCCACGAGCATGGAGAGCACGACGATGACGAGCAGCGCCATGATCAGCGCCGAGCCCTCGCGACTGTTGCGATGTCCCCGCGAGGTCTGCGTGTGATTTTTCTTTGACTCGACAAAGTTTGCGACAAAGCTCGCGACAAAGGATCCTGAACCCTGAACCCTGAACCCTTTCCTTTCGACAAAGCTCACGACAAAGTTTCCGCGAATCATCGCCCGCCTCCGATCGAGCGGATCCGCAAGTCGCGCCCGCCAGCGCCGCCGTCGCCAGAGCCGCCATCGCGTCGATAACCGTCGGTCGAACCCGGTCGTGTGCGTCCTCGGTCGCGCCCTCCGCCGCGCGTACCGCCGTCCCCGTCGTTCCGCCGAGGCCCGTTCGAGCCGCCCCGCTCGATGTTCACGCCGCCAGGCCTGCGGATGCCGCCGCCATCCGACGAGTCGCCATTTCCGCCATTGCCGACGCCGCCCGGCGTGCCGCCGCCGGGGCGCCGGTTGCCGCGATCGAGATCGCCATCGCGGGCGCCGGTCTGGATCGGGTTCCAGGACATCGCCGACATCGGGATCTGCACGCAGCGGGTGTACTCCAGAGGCTCCTCGCGCTCGTTCTGCGGCTTCACGGCGATCGAGACGAGCACATGCGTCGGGATCCGGTTGCTCGCCGTCCATTCGTCGATCCATTCGTACGGTTCGCCGCCGACTTCGGCCTTGTCTGGATCCTTCATCCGACAATCGAGCGAGACGACACGGTCCGAGATCAGCAGCGGCAGGACGTCCTCGGCGGGATCGAAGTCCTCGGCCTGGCCGACGAGCTGCCACGCCTTGACGTAGAGCCCGGGCCCGTCGCCGGACTCGTCGTCCTGGACGAACAGCTCCACGCGATGCGCCGCGCCGGCCCAGGGCACGTCCTCGCCGATGAGCGACTGGCCGATCTTCACCCAGCTGAGCACGTCCCGGGCGTCTGGCGCCTCGCCGCCGTCCTGGAACTGGAAGCCGTAGTCGTAGTCCGGCCCCTTCCCCTCGGGGTAGTAGGCCGAGCGCAGCGCCATGACGACCTGTTCCATGACGGCGTCGGCGTGGTGCGATTCGTCCGCGATGGCCGTGCCCGTGCGCCAGGACTCGACGCCGACGTTCATCGTCATCGCCACGACCGTGGCGACGACCGCCATGATCGCGGTGGTCATGAGCAGTTCGACGAGGGTCACGCCGGCGCGCCCCCTCCACGTTGCCGCGCGGACGATCATTTCGGAGCCCCCTGGGCGTAGTGGATCAGGCGCACGTACTCCTCCTCCATGCCGAGGCCGCCCCGGCCCTTGACGATCTTGACGCGCACGACGAAGAGCCCGTCCTCGTCCTCGTCCTCCTCGACGGTCCGCTCGTACGTCCATCCCTCCTGGAGGGAGCTGTCGGGGTCGACGACGAGGTCGACGAGCGGATCGGACTCGATGATCATCGGATGCTCCGCGTCGCCGCGGGCGAGCACGTTGGCGGCCTCGTGGATGTAGGCGGAGGCGTTGAAGATCTCCAGCGAGGCGGAGATGCCTTGCATCAGCCCGGGCATGCAGATGCCCAGGATGACGACGGCCAGCAGCACCTCCACCAGCGTCATGCCCGATCGTCGCGCCGTCATCTCACTCGTCCTCCCCGTCGACGATCTTCGCGGCGCCGACCGCGTTCACGACCACCGTCATGCGGTCCTCCTCGTCGTCGCGGGAGACCACGACGAACCGGTGCGGGCGCACCGTCCCGTTGGCGCGGTAGCGGATCGTCACCGGCCCGGAGCCCTCGTCGAACGCGTCCTCATGGACTTTCGCCGCATACGCCGAGCGCGACTCGACGACGTCGTCGTACCCCCGGAAGCGGAACTTGACGCCCTCCACCTTGCGCTTCATGTCGATCGAGTCCGCGAACGACACCGTCGCGGCGGGTTCGGGGCCCTCCCCGCCGTCCGCCTCGGTCTCGACGCGCGCGAACAAGTTCGTGACGGCGTCGTCGCCCCGCCACGCGGCATCCTCGCGGTCCTGCTTCGCGACGGCGAGGCCGAAGCCGCCGGCGATCGAGGCCTGCCGGCGCGCGCTCGTCTCGATCAGGGAATCCGTGTAGCCCCACTCGTTCGTCATGGCCTCGAGGTCGCTCATGCCGAGCGCGGCCGCGGAAACGGCCGCGCGGGCCTTGATGTCGATCGTGCCGGCCTCGGGATCGACCGTCACGTCCACCGGCGTCTGGTTCAGCAGCGCCATCGTGCGCGCATAGCGGCCCGCGGAGGCCAGCTCGCGCGCGCCGAGGCGCAACTGCCCGCCGGCGAGCAGAGGCCCGAAGCGAGGCGCCGCGATCGCGGCGAGGATGCCCAGGATCACGACGACCAGCAGCAGTTCCACGAGGGTGAAGCCGCCGGACGACCTTCCGCCGGAGCATCCGGCTCGGCCGAACGGTCTCATCTACTCCTCGACGTTCAGGATGTCGTCCTGCGTGTTCATCGCGCCGTCCTTGCCGGCGCTGCGGATCTCGATGAAGTTCGAGGTCTTCTTGAACGTGAAGGGGTTGCCCCACTGGTCGTTCATCGCCTTCTTGTCGAGAAGCGCCGGGCGGTCGCCCAGAGGCTGCGTGAGCTGGTCGATCGAGTCCGGGTACTTTCCGGTGCGGATTTCGAACATTCGCGCCGCCTGCTCAATGGCGCCGATCGAAGTCCGCGTGGCCTTCTCGCGCGCCTCGTCGCTCATGCCCCCGACGTTCATGATGGCCACCGTGGCCAGAATGCCCAGAATGGCCACGACGAGCAGAAGTTCGACCAGGGTGAAGCCGCCCTGGCGGATGTGCCTTGCCGATTTGTCCGACTTGTCCATGTGATGCCTCCTTGCCCGCTTCGAAAAGCGCGATGCGACTGCCTTGAATGGCACCATGTTACCAAATACGCGATTCCGGAGACAAGCGTTCTTTGCCAAGGGGTTTGCCAAGAGGTCGTATTCCGCGTATCGCGCACAATCGATTCCGGAGTCAACGACCCCGGCCGGCTACAGGCTCCTGACCCCGCCATCGCGCCGGCCAAGCCGGTTCTACGCCTCCTCCATGCCGCCGAGGAAAAGCGTCGCCCAGAACAAACATCCGAAGGCGATGCAGAGCCAAAGCGAACCTTGACAAACCGGCGCTCAAAACACTAGACTGCATCGGTATTCCAAACACGCAGAGCAACAGACCCCGAGGATGATGAAAATGGCATACCAGAAAGTCGCGATACCCTCCGAAGGCAGGAAAATCACCATGGGCCCCAGCGGCGTCCTCGCCGTTCCCGACAATCCCATCATCCCCTTCATCGAAGGCGACGGCATCGGGCCCGACATCACCCGCGCCGCCATGGCGGTCTGGAACGCCGCGGTCGAAAAGGCCTACGCGGGCAAGCGCAAGGTCGCCTGGATGGAGGTCTACGCGGGCGAGAAGGCCAACGCGGTCTACGGGCCGAACACCTGGCTGCCCGCCGAGACGCTCGAAGCCCTCCGCGAGCACCTCGTCGGCATCAAGGGGCCCCTCACCACCCCGGTGGGCGGCGGCATCCGTTCGCTCAACGTCGCGCTGCGACAGGATCTCGACCTCTATGTCTGCCTGCGCCCGGTGCGCTGGTTCAAGGGCGTGCCCTCCCCGGTGAAGCATCCGGAGTACACCGACATGGTGATCTTCCGCGAGAACACGGAGGACATCTACGCCGGCATCGAATGGAAGGCCGGCACGCCGGAGGCGAAGAAGGTCGTCGAGTTTTTGCAGCACGAAATGGGCGTGAAGAAGATCCGCTTCCCCGGGACCTCCTCCATCGGCATTAAGCCGGTCTCGTCGGAAGGCACCGAGCGCCTGGTCCGGGCCGCGATCCAGTACGCGATCGACGAGGACCGCCCCAGCGTGACGCTCGTTCACAAGGGCAACATCATGAAGTTCACGGAGGGCGGCTTCCGCGACTGGGGCTACGCGCTGGCGAAGCGCGAGTTCGGCGCCCAGACCGTCGGCGAAGGGCCGTGGTGCGCGTTCAAGAACCCGAAGACCGGCCGCGAGATCGTCGTCAAGGACTGCATCTGCGATGCGTTCCTCCAGCAGATCCTCACGCGCCCCGCCGACTACAGCGTGATCGCCACCCTCAACCTCAACGGCGACTACGCCTCGGACGCCCTCGCCGCCTGCGTCGGCGGCATCGGCATCGCGCCGGGCGGCAACATCAACTACGTCACCGGCACGGCCGTCTTCGAAGCCACGCACGGCACCGCCCCCAAGTACGCGAACCTCGACAAGGTGAACCCCGGCTCGCTCATCCTCTCCGGCGAGATGATGTTCCGCTTCCTCGGCTGGACCAAGGCCGCCGATCTGATCATCAAGGCGATGGACCAGGTCATCGCCTCCAAGAAGGTCACCTACGACTTCGCCCGCCTCATGGACGGCGCGACGGAGCTCTCGTGCAGCGGCTTCGGCGCGGCCCTCGCCGACGCCATCCGCCGCGACTAGACACGGGCGTCGAGACGCGCGGCCTGCGGCCCGGCGAAGCGTTCGGCCATCGCGCGCACCACGTCCGGGACCGCCTGGACCAGCGCGCGGGCCGCTTCGCTTCGCGGGCGGCTGAAAACCTCGCGCGGATCGCCCTGCTCCACCACACGGCCCGCGTGCATCACCACCGCCGCGTCGCAGAGGCAGCGGACCACCGCCAGGTCGTGGGCGATGAAGAGCATCGTCAGCCCCGTGGCGTCCAGCAGGCGGCGCAGCATCTTGAGCATCTGCGCCTGGACGGCGACGTCCAGCGCCGACACGGGCTCGTCCGCGATGAGCAGCTTGGGGCGCACCGCCAGCGCGCGCGCCACGCCGATGCGCTGGCGCTGTCCGCCGCTGATCTCGTGCGGATACTTCGTCAGCACGTCGGGCGCGAGCTCGACCTGCCCGACGAGCTCGCGCAGCCGCGCGTCGAGTGCCGCGGGGGTGGGCACGTCGTCGCGGCGGTGGTGGCGGAGGACTTCGGCCAGCGTCGCGCCGATGCGCATGCGAGGGTTCAACGCGCCCAGGGAGTCCTGGAAGACGAGCTGGATGTCGCGGCGGCGGCGCAAATCGGCGGAACGGCCGGCGGAGGCGATCGGCTCGCCCTCGAAGACGATCCGTCCCGCCGAGGGCCTCTCGAGGCCGATGATAGTCCTGGCGATCGTCGTCTTGCCGCATCCGCTGCCGCCGACGATGCCGACGCAGGCGCCGCGCGCCACGGTGAACGACGCGTCGTCCACCGCCTTCTTCGGCGGGCGGCCTGGGTATTCGACACAGAGGTTCTCAACGCGGAGGAGGACGTCTTGCATGGCGCTCACCATTCGAACGAGAGGCCGTCGTAGGCGGCGGCGACCGGTGGCGGGAGGCGCTGCTCAAGCCGCGCATGCGGGATGTCGTGGCTGATGTGGGTGATGAAGCCCCGGCGGACGCCGGCCTCGCGCATCGCGGCGACGGAGTTTTCGATGGTCAAGTGGCCGGCGTGCTCGCGGTCGTGGAGCCCGTCGAGCATCACGCAGTCGGCGCCGCGGATGAACGCGCGGAACGCATCGCTCATCTCGCTGCAGTCGGGCGCGTAGACGAAAGCTCGGCCTTGAAGCTCCAGCTTGAAGGCAGTCGATCGCGCCGGGCCGTGGGGTATCTCAAGCGACGTCATGCGGAACGGGCCGACGTCAACGATGGCATCGCCTGTCTCGTGGAATTCGATCTGGGGGCGGTACATGCCCTTCTGCGCCTCCGTGGGAGCGACGATGTAGCTGAACATCCGGCTGACGCCCCGGAAGGTGAAGTCGCGCACGTACGCGGGGATCGACGCCTGCTGCAGCGTGTTGTAGCGACGGATGTCGTCGAGGCCGAAGACGTGGTCCGCATGCGGGTGCGTGAGGAGGATGGCGTCGACGCGCGGCAGTTCATGGCGCAGCGCCTGCTGGCGGAAATCCGGAGACACGTCGATCAGCGCGGCGAAGCCGCCGCAGGTGATGTAGACCGAGGAGCGCAGGCGGCAGTCGCGCGGGTCGCGCGAGGCGCAGACCTCGCAACGGCAGCCGATGAGCGGAACGCCGGTGGACGTGCCGGAGCCCAGCACCAGCACCCGCGGCGCCTTGGAAGCGGTCGAGGTCATGACACCCAGGCCCGCCGGTCGATGGCCGCCTCCGCCCGGACGCGCCGGGGCGCGCCCCCGCTGCGCCAGCCGACGCCCATCAGGATGCCGACCGCCGTCATCGAGCTGACGAGGCTGCTGCCGCCGTAGCTGATGA
>Ga0116202_10001328_pt1 | contig 14461 bp, 14 predicted proteins | sample LakKivw325mmetaG_FD_94479 | JGI IMG/M metagenome (GOLD analysis project Ga0116202, IMG submission 94479) | Anoxic lake water microbial communities from Lake Kivu, Rwanda to study Microbial Dark Matter (Phase II) - Lake Kivu water 325m metaG | ecosystem: Environmental > Aquatic > Freshwater >...
AATCACTATCTTAAAAAATTAAACGAGAGAAAGTTGTTGAAAATTGAAAAATCAAATGAGAGGCGGATTTATTCTCCTAATTAATCTTTTCTCCAAGTTACGTTTACTTGATCGGTTCGCTGATATGGGAAAATATCGATACTCTTTGTTTTTACTTTAAATCCAGATTTAAACATTTTATAACCAGTCCAGCAGACCATTCCCGCATTATCCACGAGAAATTGTTTCTCTGGAATAAAGCATTTTGAATTGCGTTCTTTACACATGAGCTTTGCCATCTCGCATAAACGAGAGTTGCAAGCAACTCCTCCTCCTAATAAAAGCTCGCGTTTATTTAGATGAGCCATTGCACGCTCTGCGACCTCTATCAACATCGCAAATGCAGTCTCTTGCATGGAGAATGATAAAGATTCAAGAGAGAATTTTTTCGAATCCAGCTTCTGCTTCAAGTTTGTTAATAATCCTGCAAAAGCGACATCCATGCCTTTGACAGAGTATGGAAGCTGAATCAAGTTCTTGTTCTGAGAGTTTTTTGCAAGCTCTTCAATTTTTGGGCCTGCTGGAAATCCTAAATTGGCGTATCTTCCGAATGTGTCGATGAAGTTCCCTATCCCCATGTCAAGAGTCTCTCCAAAAATCCTGTATTTTCCAGAGGCATAGGCAATGACCTGAGTATTTGCGCCTGAGCAATACAATAGAACAGGGTCCTTAGCTTTTGTTATCTCGCCTATCTCAAGATGAGCAATGCAGTGATTGACTGGAACTACAGGAATCTTGAATCTTTTTGATAATTCGAGGGCAAATTCTTTTCCTTTCAATAAACAAGGAGCAAGGCCAGGCGCATTTGATAGGGCAATAAGGTCAATATCTTCAAGTTTAATCTTTGATATATCAAGAGCTTTTTTGAGGAGAGAGTCTTTGACTTTTTCATGATGCTTGGCTGCTTCTATAGGAATTATTCCTCCCTGCTCTGTCTTGTACATATCCCGCAAGTTGCAGAGAAATTTCTTGTCTTTTAAAATCGCAATTCCGAAGGTATGTGCTGTGCACTCTATTCCAAGGGTTATCATACATCTTCAGATTAAGTCAATTTTTATATTTTGTGTTAAACATTTCTCGAAATGTTTAAAAAACCCAGATGTCTGTTAAAAGGGTAAAAGAGAGGCAATAAGAGAGGTGAGTCATGAAAGATACAAAATTTAAGAGAAAAGTACCTAAGCCAGAGCCGAAGCACTTTCCAACACTCATGATTTCTGAAGACAATGAGATTGCGCTTGATTTTGCGACCAAGGCTTATGAGAAATTCGGCAAGATAATAAAATCTGTTGTTATGTTCGGCTCTGTAGCAAAGAAAAAAGATGTCCGCGGGTCTGACCTGGATATAATTGTTATTGTCGATGATTGTTCTGTAAGATGGGACCAAGAGCTTATTGCATGGTATAGAGAAGAGCTTGGAAAAGTCATAAAACAGAACCCATACAAGAGGGCTTTGCATATAACAACTGTCAGGTTATCTACTTGGTGGGAGGAGATGTTAAGAGGAGAGCCAGTCATAATAAACATGATAAGATATGGGCAGCCATTGATTGATTTCGGCGGATTCTTCACGCCTTTGAAAGTCTTGCTTGCTCAAGGAAGGATAAAGAGCACTCCTGAATCAATATATGTTATGTTGAACAGAGCTCCGATGCATCTTGCAAGGACTAAGATGGCCTTGGTAAATAGCATAGAGGGGATGTACTGGGCAATGGTTGATTCAGCGCATGCAGCCCTTGTTGCAGCCAAGAGAGTCCCCCCAAGTCCTGAACAAGTCCCGACCCTATTGAAAGAAGTATTTGTAGATAACAGGCTTCTCGATAAAAAGTATATCGTATGGTATGAAGAGCTCTATAAAGTCGCGCATGGCATACTGCATGGTTCTATCAAAGAAATCAAAGCCTCTGAAATAGACCAATTTGAGCAGAAGACAGAATTATTCTTGAGAGAGATGGCTAAGTTAGTCGGAAGGACGATAAAATAAGAAGAATTTTAAATATAAAAAAGAAAAATTAAATACTAAAGATTGGTTTTAAGCTGCCTTTTTCTCCATCTTTTCATAAGCCTTATTAGCTCTCTCTTGATGTTTGCCTGCTTCATCAGCATCAAAGTTATATCTGATTATGTCTCCCTTATTCTTCCTATCTTTTAAGTAGTTTACTCTTTTAGCTTGTATTTTGTCTGCTTCTTTCTCTATTCTTGAGGCATATGTGCTGTTGATTTTTGATGTAAGATTCATCACATTCGCTTGTAGAATCTGGTACTCTGTTTTTTGTTCTGCAGTGAGTTTTCCGTCTTTGTCAAGTTTTTCGTAGTTTGCGATATCTTTACCCAACTCTTCCATTGATTTTCCCATATAAGGTTTAAGTGCTTCTTCATCTACAATTATTCCTAGTGATTTTGCTAATTTGGCTACTCTTGATAGTGGGCTCTTAATCATATATTTGGCGTATAATTCCGCATATTTTTTAAGTGCATCTGGAGAATTAAGAATTCCGTCCATGTCTTCCATGAACTGGGCAAGTTCTGGATTTGATTCAGCGTCTTTTCTCATCAACTTCATTGCAATCTTATAAGGACTTACAGGTTCGAAAGGCTCGTATACTAATGGAGCTCCGCCACGGATTATTGCACCTGTTTCTTTATCTACGGGTTGTGCAGTTGCAGCAGCCATATAGCCGTAGCTAAGAACTAGTCTTTCTCTAGCCTCTGTTTTTCTAAGATCGAGGTCCTTTATTTTATCTTCTAGCGATGCCATTTTAATCTTATTCAAAAGGCAATCTGGCTTTATAAAGCTTTCGGTATGTTGTCCTAATATAGTGACAACAGAATGAGCACAACCATGGTAGGAACCGATGCAATTGTGACAGAATGGCTTTTCATAAGGCTTATAAACCCTCGATATTTAGGACAAAAAGTTAAATACAGAAGTGTCTTTATAAATAAAATGTTTGAAAAAAAGATAAAATGCGCATGCGGGAAGAAATTCGATGAGAGGTATGAGTTCTGCCCTTATTGTGGGACTCCTAGAAATGAGGCTATAAATCATGAAAGAAACAAGAAGAGCCAGGAAGACATGTTCAATAAGCAGATAGATAGTATAACTAAAGAGTTCAGCGAGAATCTTGGCATGCCTATGATAAATTCTTTCCCTTTCAAGATGCTCGTAAAGAAGCTGAGCAAAGACATAGAGAAACAGTTCAGGGACATGGACCGAGATATGAGCCTTGCGCAATCAAGGAATCAAGATCAGATGAACATGAGGAATGCAAAAAAGACTTCAAAGGCAATAGTGCAAAACGGAAAGAAAGTCGGGGATGTCCAGGAATTCAATTTTCCAGGAGGGCATGGTTTCTCGATACAGATCCAGATGGGGGGCTCACCTCAAGATATTATGATGGAAAGAGAGGATGAAGCGAAGACAAAGAGCATCAAGCTTCCAAAGTCAAAGATATCAGATAGAAGAGCCCAGGAACTTGCAAAACTTCCTAGGCATGAACCCGAAACAAAGATAAGAAGGATGACAGATAAAATAGTCTATGAAATAAGCTTGCCAGGGGTCAAGAATGAGCAGGATATAATGATAAATAAGCTGCAGAACAGCATAGAGGTCAAGGCCTTTTCAAAAGATAAAGCATACTTCAAACTAATCCCTCTAGCTTTTCCGATAAAATCTTGGAAGCTTAAGGATGAAAGGCTTGTTCTTGAACTTAAGACTTAAGTTCTTTGAGGCAGTATCTGAATTTAAAAACATTTTTAAATTTAGATTATCTTATGTTTGGATGAAAAGAGGGCGATTGATTTTGTCGGTTTTGTCTTTATCAATAGTAATTTTTCTAGCTTTTATTATAAGCTTGAATCAGGTTTCTGCTCTATCTTTATCTATAGGGGACTTGATCCAGAGCGAGTGGGTGACTGCTGCTCTAATCTTTTTATTGCTGTTCAATTTTGTGATAACTATCTTCAGGGATGTCTTCAAAACTAATTATGGTGCAGCGATAGTCATCTCTCTTGTTGTTGCTATCGCTGGAAGTTTGGGACTTGTATACTATCTTGGCGCTTTTCTCTCAAAGATAGGTGTCTGGCTCTTACTGATCTTTGTTGCAGCCATAGTTCTTCTTATGACAAGATTTGCCAAAGGCAAGAAAGGAAAAGCCGTTTTCATAATCCTTGGACTAGGGTCTTTGGTGTGGCTCGCTTGGATTCATAACATATTATGCCCTCCTTTAGGGCAACTTCCATTCAATGTCTGCCAGGTCTTGGATGTTTTATCTATCATAATCCTAGCAGTCCTTGTCGTGGTCTTCATATTCTGGCTTCTTGGATGGATAAAGAGAGGAGGGAAGTTCGGTGGAGGAAAAGATGGTTTGGGAGGATTCAAAGAACCAAAAAGACCGAAGGAGCCGAAAGAACCCAAAGAGCCAAAAGACGAAGATGATGAAGCGCATGGCGCAGCTTTCATAAGACTAGTTGTAAGAGGAAGCGGAAAAGTCGTCAATAATGTCAATATGCAAGAATTTGGAGAAGGAGTCCATAACCTTAGGGTCGGCAGAAGGACTTTAGTATTTGCAGCTCATCCCATAAACAGCTCTTTCAATCACTGGATGTATGACTCTCCTTGGGGCTTGAGAAGAAGCAAAAAACCCTCATTGAAGATTAATCTTAGACATATACTCTATAAAAGAAAGCACATAATCAGAGTAGGCGCGATGTTCGAAAAAAGAAGCACACCTTCGGGGCCAGGCGGACCAGGTGGTCCAGGAGGACCTGGAGGCTCAGGAAGAAGCCACATAGACCTTTATCTAAGAAGCGGATTATTGAAGACAAGAGCAGTGACTGTGAAGAAAGGCACGCCTGTTGTGATAGGCTGGGATGCTCAAAACATCAGGATGCTCAAAATAGGAATACCGAGGATAGGCAGAACTTTATTTTTTGGGCCCGCAATAAAGAAACATGCTGAGACCGTGTTCTCACCTTTAGTCCCAGTCGAGATACTTGGAATAGGAAAAGATCTTCGTGGCAGAACTATTCGCGCCAATAAGGTCAAAATAAATCTGGAGCCAGATAAATCGATTCCACCTGTTGTTTTTAAAAGAAAAATAGATAAGCTGGAGCATGAAAAGAAAATGATTGAAGAGAGATATAAGAAAAATATCATGGAAGCAGAGCATAGGATGAGGGCATACAGGCTCGGTTCAAAAGAACAAAGGAGATACAAGAGAATCGTCGACTATCTAAAAATCAAGATGTCGAATGAAATCAAAAAAAGAGATCTTGAAATAATTAAGTTAAGAAAAAAGAAGACCCCTTAATCAGCATTAAATTTATAAATCAAAGCGATCTTAAATTATAATAAATAAAAAGAAGAGGTAAACAAATGAACGGAAAAACTTTGTTGGTTATCTTTGGGATAGTTATGCTGGCTGTGAATGTCATAGCGACACTGCTAAGCTTCAATATAACCAGCTCATTCCTTGGATTGATGCCGACAACGATGATGATATACTCGATTGCAAGCGCAGTCTTGGCTATACTCATGATTGTAGTTGGATTGAATCCAAACACCACGTAATAGGATAAATGTAAAATTAGTTAGAAAATGAGACCAAGATACATCTTAATGATATTCGGATTTTTAACAGCATTTCTTTCACTTTTAGCTCTAGCAAAAAATTCTCTTTCTCCATCTATAATGGGTGCAGCAGTGGCTGAAAAAGTAAATATGGCCCCTTCAAATCCCACAGTATATTTTGGGATATTCTTGGTTATAGGGGTTGTTGCTGTTATTGTTGCGTTCATGCAGAGAAAACTTGTGTACTAAATCAATTCCTTTAAGAAATCTAGAACCATTTCTTGAGATCCTTTTGTTTCATAGACTCTTTTGATTCTCTGACTTTGTTCAGAGAGCTTTCAACCCTGTCATCTGAGAAATCGTGCTCTTGGCAGAGAATTTTTTTAACTTTTTGTTCATCAACATCATGAAAATCTAGCTTATATTCTTTTATTATATTCGGTTTCTTGAAAAGTTCGAATATATCCTGCCAGTTGAACCATATCTCCTTGCCTTCTTTGATCAATTGTTTTTCTACTGCCTGGAAAATCAAGACCGGCTGTTTATATCTCTGGACATACATCAGTGCTTTTTTTGGACCGATGCCCCTGATGCCTCCTGGGTTGAAATCAGTCCCACTTAATATCCCAAGACAGATAAGCTGGTCATGGTTTATCTGAAGAGTATTGAAAACATGTTCAAGCTCGATGAGCTCGGGCTCAATAGGGACATAAGCTCCTGAAGCCAGCCTTCTTTTTCTTGATAGGGCGAGGTTCTGAATCAAGATAGGGGCTCCGAAGAGCAGTGAATCATAGTCTTGACTTGCGACAGCATAAGCCTCTTTCTTTGCAATCCAGGATGCTTGGGCCTCTCCCTCGCTTGGAGACTGAACTATAGGAATGCCAAGGGCCCTGAGAAGGTCCTTGCTCTCTTGGATTATCTCATCTGTAATCCTGATTGTCTGTCTTGAGTATTTGAACATGTCCTCTTCTTTACCCTCTCTTTTTGCTTCATTAAATTTTGCTTCAGCTTCTTTTTTTCTTTCTTCTCTTCCTTTGTTTGTGTCTTTTTTGAGTTGAGGAGGCCGGCCGTCAAAGACATAGACTATCTTCAGGCCTTTTGACATCAAGTTGGTGTTCCTATAAAATAATCCTGAAAGATGAGATGTTATCCTGCCTTTAGAATCCATCAAAGGAGTTCCGTCTGGCTGCCTGATATTTGAGAGGAACTGATAGAGTGTGTTGAAAGCATCTACAGCTATGATTTTGCCTTTCAATTCCTCTATTCTGATTGTTTTTCTTGGAACTAACTCGCCAATCTGCAAGCCCATGTATTTTCAAGAAATTAGAATATAAATAATTTACTCACTCTTTGTCTTTTTGATTTCTGGACATATCAATTCTATAATATCTTTTATGTATCCCGCAATCTGGCCAGATTTTGAGAAAGATAAATAGGGCAGAAGGACCAAGCCTTCCCTGCTTTTTCCGTATTTGTAAACCCGCACAGCATATTCTCCTGGTGCGACATAGGTTTTTGTTGGCTTTCCTAGTTCTTCAAAAGCTTTTTGAACATGTGCTGAATCACATCTAGCTAGTCTTTCACTAAAATCCCTTTTTGTTTCTTGAAAGGGATTTAGTCTTGCCCAAAGAGCTGATCCTGTTTGTGAAAGCGGAGGATTTGAACGATGAATCGCGCCCCTGATGTTCTCAAATGTCAGGCTATTTGGAGGGGTGTGTCTAAAAATATATGAAAATAATTCATGAACATCTCTTTTTGAGAGCAGGCTCGTCAATCCCGGATCCCTATCAGCACGAAGTCTCCATGAATGTGATAGAGCTAGGACTTCCTCAAAATCCAGGTTAGAATATAAGCCCAGCATAGAAGGAGTTTCGTATAGAAAATGATGTGCCAGTGCAGCTCTGTCGATATGATAGCCAAAGACCCTCTTCAACAAGGATTGTGTTGGTTTCCTATCCATTTTTTAAGGTATCAGTCTCCGCTAGCATCAAGTGATTCGAAAGCAGCTCCTCTTTGTGATGGGCTGTATTGAGTCAAGACATGATAGTGTGCTGCGAATGTGCTGTCTGCATCAAGTAATCTTGCACCAGCTTCGTTTGGTAAGCAAAAATAAGGGCCTCCAGCTGAGCCAGATAATTCAGCATAACCAAGAGCTTTTAGAGAATCGTTTATTTCGTCTCCCAACAGTCCTATCCGATAGACTGCCCAGTCTTTATTGCCAGAAGCTCTTAATTTTTCAGCTCTCTGTGCGTATTCTGCAGTCAATCTTTTGATTTCTTGAAGTCTTTGTCCCTTTGTGAGTGTTTGAACTTGTGCTTGTGGTTGTGGAACAGGAGCATGTGATTTGCTGCATCCGCCGAGAAGAATCGTTAGTCCAGCAGCTGCTATCCCTGCTGCGCCCAGTGTCAAAAGATTTTTTAGTGTGCTTCCCATTTTGATAATGTTAATTTTGTTACTATTCATAAGTAACACGGCTTTTTAAACCTTTCCCTGCTTTAATCAAATCAGCTATAACTTTATAAAATTTAGCATCATAAAATTTTATGGAAATCAAGTTCATCCCGATAGATTATGACTCTTTTGACTATAAGGGCAGGAACTATATGAAGATGGTCGGCAGAGATGAGAAAGGCAAAAGGATAGTTGTGATAGACTCTTTTGAACCTTATTTCTGGGCCATTCTCAAAGAAGGGACTTCTGAGAAGAGAATAAAAGAGATGCAGAAAAAGATGTCGAAGATAAGTGTCGAAGGAGCAGATAGGATAACATGGATTGAGAAAACCGAAGTTCATGAGAAGAATTTTTTAGGAAAAAAGGTCAGGGCCATCAAGATTTTCATAACCAATTACAAAGATGCTCATGCTATAGCTGACAAGCTTGATTTTGAAGAGATTGAATATAGGAGAGAGTATGACCTTGGCATGATCACGAAGTACATCTTTGAAAAGGGGGTCAGCCCTTTATCGTGGTTCAAGGTTTCGGGAGAGCTTTTGAATAATAGCGCAGAACTCGGGGGGATTGATTCAAGCTTAGATGTCTCAACATGTATCAAAGCTGATAAGATTGAACCGATTGCTAAAGAGAATTTCAATCCGAAGATAGTGGCTTTTGATATTGAGGCAGATGAATTTGAGTTAGGAAAGGGCGAGATAGTCATGGTTTCTGTTGTTGGAAAAGAATTTAAGAGGGTCTTGACATGGAAAAAAGCAAAGAATGTGCCAGACTTTGTTCAATGCTATAAAGACGAGGCAGATATGCTCGAAGCATTCTCTGAGACTATAAAGGAGCTTGAACCAGATATCTTGGTTGGATATTTCTCAGATGGTTTTGATATGCCTTATCTGAGAGCAAGGGCAGATAAGAATCATGTCAAGCTTGATCTTGGAATAGATGGAAAAAATCCTCTTTTTGCGCGGGGAAAATATCCCTCTGCTCGAATCTTTGGGCCAGTGCATGTAGATATCTTCCGATTTATTGAGACAGTTTATGCGCAGTATCTTCATTCAGAAACTTTAGGATTAGATGAAGTTGCTTCTGAACTTCTTGGAGAGAACAAACTTGACTTTGACCATAAACACTCCTCGAAGATAGATGATGATGGGTGGGCAGAATATTTCAAGTATAATCTCCAGGATTCTGTCCTGACTTATAAGTTGGCTGAAAAACTCTGGCCAGATATGCTTGAATTCTCAAAGGTCATACAAGAGCCTTTATTTGATATAACGAGAGCTGGAATGTCACAGTTGCTTGAGCACTATATCCTGCATAATCTTAAATCTTATGATGAAATAGCTGAGAAAAGGCCCATACATGATGAGATAGAGTCAAGAAGAGGAAGAGAGCGTGTTGAAGGCGCTTTTGTCTTCCAACCCACACCTGGACTTTATGAGAACTTGGCGATGTTTGACTTTACTAGCATGCATACAAGCATCATAGTATCTTTCAATATATCAAAAGCCACGCTTCAGGATAAAAACAGCAAGGATTCCTATGAATCTCCGGAAGTCGATTATCAAGGAAAGAAAGAGAAGTTCTACTTTTCAAAAAAAGTTGGATTTCTTCCAGATATTGTAAAGAAATTGATTGAGAAAAGAAAAGAGTATAAGAAAGAGTATAAGCAGAATCCAAATCCTTTAAGCAAGGCAAGAAGCAATGCATTCAAAGTCTTATCTGCGGCTGTCCATGGATACATAGGATTTTTTGGAGCAAGATACTATTCTCTTGAAAGTTCTGCTTCTATTCTTGCTTTTGTAAGAAAATATAACAAAGAAATCATTGATAAGGTCAGTGCTCATGGATATAATGTAGCATATGCTGATACTGATTCTGTCGCTTTTACATTGAATAATCACTCGAAGAAAGAAGTCCTTGAATTATTGAAGAGGCTGAATGATGAATTGCCTGGAATAATGGAATTAGAGTTAGAGGATTTCTATGTAAGAGGCATCTGGGTCACGAAAAGGACAGGAGAGCTTGGAGCAAAGAAAAAGTATGCTTTATTGGGAGAGAACGGAAAATTAAAGATACGAGGTTTTGAAACAGTAAGGCGAGATTGGTGTGCCCTATCTAGAGAGCTTCAAGATGAAGTTCTTGAGAAGATTTTAAGAGAGGGCAAGCCAGATAATGCATTAAAAAAAGTCCAGGATGTTCTTGAAAAGTTGAAGAAAAGGAAAATCGATAAAGAGAAGCTGATAATAAAGTCTCAGCTTAGAAAACCAATTGAAGAATACAAGGCCATCTCGCCTCATGTGACTATAGCGAAGAGGATGCATGAGCTCGGCATGCCGATCGATGTCGGCGGATTAATAGGATTCTATATATCTGAGCCGCAATCACACTCGAGAAAATCTTTGATACGAGACAGGGCAAAGCTGCCTGAAGAGCCTGGTGAGTATGATATAGAGTATTATCTCGAGCATCAAATCATCCCAGCTGTTGAGAACATATTTCAAGTCTTTGGCATCAAGAAAGAGGATCTTCTTGGCAAGAAACAGAAAAGTCTGATGGAATTCTAGGGAAGAAAATTATGCTGCTTTGCTAGCAGACATATACTGCGCGATGTCACTTAAATTGACATCTCGTATTGCTATCTCTGGAGTATTAACCATGGATTCTATGCCCCATACAAGCGCAGTACGTACTTTGTCTCCTACAGCAAGTAGATTATTAAACATTCTTGGAAAGTTATCTTCTATTCTTACTGTATTAGGTAGTAGAGGGGATACTATTTTTCCTCCTTTAACAATATATGAATTTGCTATTGCTGTACTTGTGACATCTCCAGCATTTATCCCATGCACAGGATAAGTATACCATAAGGTTCCAATATAAAGACCATCTCCAATTGCCTCAAGAAGAGCTTGTTCTGGGATAGGGTTCGTTCCTTCTAAGAAAAGATTGGTTGCCTCTACAGATGGCTCACCCATATACTGCCTTCCTCCCCCTCTGCCGAATCTAAATCCGTTTCGTCCTCTAAGTATAGGGATATCCGTAGTACCAAGCATTTTCCTAAGTTTTTCTCGGTACATCTTAGTGGCATCATTCTCAAAGTCTCCATTCCAAGTCTGTGCAGTCTCTTGGTCACTCAAAAATCCAACTAATACCCCCTCTTTTATTAGATCGGTTCTCTCTGTTGGCAGTCCTTCACAATTGATTCCTTTTGTTGCAGCGAGTCCAGGAAGAGAACCATCATCGTAAACATTCAATAAAGAACTAATTGCTTGTTTTCCATAAACGCCAGAAATGGGAGTATGCCCCACCCCAACAGCAGCTGCATTAAAAACTGCTTGAAGAAAATGATGGACTAAGTCTGTAACAGCTTGTGGTCCAAAAACAACATTGTGCTTTCCACTCTTTGGAATTCTTTGACCTCCTATACTTCTTACAGCATTTGATGCTGCCATCCTACCCGCTTCTTCTGGCGAAAAGGTATCTATTCTTCCGCCTGTTGCCCAGCCTGTTCCTTTTGAATTTCTTTTTTGAATCATTGAGGTTAGATAAGCCCACATCAGTGTTGAAGTATCTCCCCCCACAATACCTCTACTAGATCTAATTCCAATTCCCTCTCTGACTGTTGTGACATCACCACTTAAAGCAAGATTATCCTCTGCTGTAAATCCCTCTCTTCTATAAACCTCAATTACTCCATCAGCGCACCTATATCCAAAATCAACTGATTCAGTCCCTCCTGCTTCCAATATTCTTAGGTCATGATAATTTGTAGTTTTTGGTTTATCACTCGTACAATTAGGCAAATGTTGCACAAGAGGTTTAGGATAGGCCCCATCAAGTGCTTTCTTTGCAGCATTTACAACAGCAGTTTTTCCTAGACTGCTCTCAAAACCAAAACCATATAGGCCATCGTTTGTAAAGAGTCTTACGCCGACCCCTTCTGTTTTCATGCATGAAGGTTGATGGACAACGCCACAAGGCACATCTGTTTCTAAATCATCTTTAGTGGTATCAACTTCATTAGAAGAGGCAAATACTTCTGCTTCTCTCACCCTTGGAAGCCCCATAACTTCTTTTAATCCTATTTCTGCCAATTCTTCTAAATCTCCTTGTGTTTTTATCATTTTAAGCAGCTTTAGCAAGACCTCCTATCATATTTCCGATAGCTAGCATAGACGGAGCGAAATTGCACAAATACATGACCTGTTGTGGTTGTGCTTTTCCACAATTAAAGATGTTATGCAAGCCGACATCATTCCCAATAGCAATTATAGACATCATATATGGCATAGAATCTGCCATCAAACTAACTCTTCTATACATCTGTCCAACTCTACCATTTTGTATTCTAAATGCCATCATTGGGCTAATTTGAAAGTTTTCTCTTGATTCAGACATAGAAGGGATTTTTCTCCCGACAAGATAGAAACCATCATCAATCATAGCGAGCATTTGAGCAATACTTGATGTTCCTCCTTCGATTCCAGTTTGTTTCATTCTTATATACGGAACATTTAAGGCATTTGTAGCCCGCATACTGCCATTGGGTACTTGATTCGCAATTCCCATGTCGGTCATTGCTTGTGCAGTCCATCTACTGTGCAAAAATCCGACAAATTTGCCATCTTTGATATGATAAACAGGAGTTCCTCTTGTCCCTTCAGCATCAAACATGAATTTACCATAAGCATCTAAATCATTTCTGCTTGTTACATTCAATAATGGAGAAGCAACTTGCTTTCCAATCCAGTGTTCTAGAGCATTTCTAAAAAACCATGATCTTCCAGCATATCCCATCTCCATTCCTTTTACTCTGTCTCCTTCGCTTGGATGCCCATTAACCTCATGTGTCCACAATGAGTTGAATGCCCCATCTGTAAGAACTTTAACATTGTCGAATCTTCCTTCAAGCATTGGGGCTGAAGATAATTTTGCTATTTGGTCAGAGATGCCCATGGCCCATCTCTCGAAAGGCTGGCAGTATAAATTTCTTCCGTCTAAAACTTCTAATCCATGCATTCCTCCAAGAGCATCATAATAATCTTCTGCAACTTTTTGCCCTGGTGCTAGAGCAAAGACGTGTACTAATCCTTGTGTTTTAGCATAAGCTTCATCAACATCAATAGCTATCTCCCCATTTTCTGAAGCTACTATCAATTCCCTATTCATTCCTGATTGAATTTGTACGAGGGCTCGTCTCATTCTTTCATCAACTTTAAGCATGCTTGTGCATGCTGCAGTTGCTCTTTTGCATAATTCGTCGAGGGATGTGCTTCTTGGATCTTGAGTATAATCTGCATTAACAACTGCAGTAACTTTTTCAGTCGGCGCAAATTTTGTATCACAGATAGTCTGGCCTAGTGGGCCATATGCTTTTGCCCTTTCTGCTCTTCTTTTTCCATTAGCCAAAGCCCTCTCACTTGCTTCTCTTCCAGCTTCAATAAGAATGTCTCTTACTTTTCCAGAGTGGAATTCTTCTGCTCCTATTCTACCGCCATACTGCCCTTGTGCAGCCATTCCATCTCTGCCAGTAACTTTCGACATTATAGCAGCAGTCAAAATCTCTTGAAGCAAGAACAAGTGATCCATCTTGTGCAACTGCAGTAGGACCATCATCATCACGAAGATTCACCCTGACATACTCTACCCCGGGCGTTCTACTAATTTCAGAAATAGCATCACTTATTGGGCCCTTGACGCGGTCCAAATCCTCGACCTCTATCCTTTGTGTGTCGCTCATTTGGTTTATGGAAAAAAGGGTATATAAACATTGTTGGAAAAAAATATATACTTCTGATTTTTAGAATAGAATATTCGGAGTGTATACTTCAACACAATTTTCTTTTTATACTCGTGTTGTGATGGAATTTTATGTACGAAGACATATGGAATCCATCCAATGTTGTGGGAGATTATTTTGAAAGAAGGATTTCGAGGCTTTTTGGCTTGATAAGGATGGATGTCAATGAGGAAGGGCTTGTCCCTGACTTTAGAGCAAGAGATCAGAGTTTTTATGTTGAGTGCAAGGCCTCCTCTAGAAAATCTTCAAGCGGAGGCGTTATAAAAGGAGAACAGATTTCAAGATTCTTGGATGAAATAGAACAAAGACGATTTTATGCTCTGGCATTCCATCCTATCATAGATAAGATGGTATCTGCTTATCCCACAGCAAGGAGGCTCAAAAATGCTCTCGCAAAGACATCAGACCAAGTCGAATATTTTATCTTTCCGTTCAGTGTTATCTGCGCTTTTTATGTCTCTAAAAAACCGAGATACAAATACCGAGACAGAAAGAAAAGAGAGCCTTTCACCACTTTAAGTTATAATGAAGCAAGGAGAATTTTTTCTCTTGATACAGAATATTTTGCATCCCTTGGTTTGGATCCAAAGCAGTATCAACAA
>Ga0116202_10001329_pt1 | contig 14461 bp, 14 predicted proteins | sample LakKivw325mmetaG_FD_94479 | JGI IMG/M metagenome (GOLD analysis project Ga0116202, IMG submission 94479) | Anoxic lake water microbial communities from Lake Kivu, Rwanda to study Microbial Dark Matter (Phase II) - Lake Kivu water 325m metaG | ecosystem: Environmental > Aquatic > Freshwater >...
CACGAGTCCCACGGGGATATCCACCGAGATGTGCTCCAAGAACAGCGTCGGGGCAACTTCCTCCGCCTCGCAAGGATCACAAGCGGAGCCGACGGGCAGGTACCGAATACTGCGGAGCATAGAACCATCTGGCAATGCACCCTAAGATCATCTGCACGCCACATGAAAGAATACGGAGGACGCATCCGGGCGTATGTGAACTCGACTGGACTACCCATCGCATCGATCAGAAAGAGTGCTCCCAGCCAGTCGTTCGCCGGGGGGTGCAAGAACTTGAGATAACCCACAGAGCCCACAACATCCTCTTCTGGCGTGTTCGTGAACGGTATCGGGCTCAATCCACGATGTCCCGTGCTGAAGTCTCGCTGGAAAGGTCTTCATCCTCAGAGTACTCCTGTGGGACCTCATCGATAACAATGCTCGTTCGGTAGTCTGGATAGAGGAGCATCATGTCCCACTCGGCAATCCACGACTTCACGTGTTCTCTTACGGAACGGGACGATAGCGCTTCACGCTCACGAACCTGCGGAGCCTCCCATCCGAAGGCCTCAGAGTGAAGATGGCGCACTCGCTCCTTGAGTTCGCCGAGCTCATCTTCACGCGGTGGACGCAGGGCTCTAGGGCGACGTAACAGCTTCATTCCGGCCTCGGCGCACCGCGCCAACTCTGCGTCGCCGTACTTTTCGCGACCCTGTAGCCAAACTGGAATCTCAAAGTCATGGAGGTTGTCGTCTGCGTACCCCCAGAAATCGTCGGTAACAGAGAAAACCGGCAGAAAGCCACACATCCTGAAGTCTTTGATCACACCAGAAAGCTTCGCGATCTGAGCGTAGGACTTTGCCCGCTGCAGCTTGCTGTACCGGAGTATGAGTTCCACTTCGTCAATCAACACCACCCAGCCGCTGTAACCGGCGGCGTGGAAGAGACGGGGAAGCAGACGCCAGAGACAGTCGCCGAGAGCTTTCTGGGTGATGGTTCTTACTTGGTAGGCCTTGTGCTGGTCAATATCTTTCAGAGCTGTGCGAATGTCGGTGACCTTCATCGGATAGCCGGACCATTCCCAAGCTACCTTGTCCAGGAACTCATCTATCCCCGCTGGCCTCTCCTCGAGGACCTTGAAGACCGGGGCCACTCGATCCCCAAGGCCGGGTTGTTCATGCACCCATTGGTACAGGCGAGACCACTTGGTGGGATCAAGTCGCTTGCTGAAGAGAATTTCGGGAATGGCCCTTCCAGACATTCCCCCAACCTCCGGTAACTTAGCGGTCTCCGCCGCGGCACGAACGAGCTTGAGGGAATCGAAAAGTGGGGTCTCTTTGCTTATCACAAGGTGGCTGCATACACAACCTTGTTCCAATGCCTGGTGGCGCAGATACTCGAGGAGGTGTGACTTGCCCGCACCAAATGCGCCGGAGATAATCATCGAACGTGCAGACTCCTCGCCAGCAGTCGCAGACTCCTGCATTTCCCACACGAGTTCCGTCAGTTTCTGTGTAACATCGCCTTGGAATACCGGAAGCTGCCGTACGGCGTCACGATTTGGAACACCGGAACGCAGGACTTCTATAGCCCTTCTGGCCATCAATGTTGACTCGGCACACATGCTATTGCACCCCCTGCAACCTGGCGCCGTCGATATGCACCATTGCCGCAAGCGGGTTCTCCCGGTCGCGGTCGTGCGCTTCGTTTGCTAGCCGGTTGTTCAGCGCGTAGTATTGTTTGGTTATGGACCGCTTCTCGTCAGTGATGATCCCCGATGGCGCGGAGCCACAGATAAGGCAATGAGTGATCTCATCAGTCTCGTCGATGAACTGCCGGAGCACTTCGTATGCGTCCAGCAGCGCGTTCCGACTGTATCGCAGCGAAGGTGGCTCTTCATCAACATCCCTCGGGCTCACGTTCAGCAGCCCAGACAGATCGAGGCCGATAACAAGGCCCTGCCCGAGCGACTTTGCCAACCAATGCGCCAGCGCACTCAGCATATCTCTGGCGTTGTGCCGCCCGATCTTGGAGTATATCTTCAGGGTCTTCAGCGCACCCATACTGACTTTGTCACCGTGCAGCCAGCCCTCGATTGTCTCGGCGTCACTAGGGGAGACGTTTCTGGGGAAGAATTGCGCGTTCCTTAGCCAGCCGAGAGCAGTGCGGAATTCCTTGCACATCTGCCTGTCGCTTACGATCTCCTGCCGAGTGGCGCGCCGCAGTTCCGTGACCAGTTCCTCCTGAGTCACACCGTTCGCGGCGGCTATGGCAGTGGCGTCGCTAAGCGACGTCCCCTCAGGAACAGCGTAGTCGTGACTGTGTAGGAAGTTGGTCGCGTCGCGTGCCATAAGCTCTTCCCAGTCTATCTGCTTTGCAATGGCGAAGAATATCTGGTCTATCCTGTCCACTCTTGTTTGCGCCGCCGACACGTACGCGAACATATGCCCGCGCTGCTCGGCCAGAGCGCGAAGACCGCTTAGCGCAAAGGATGCATCGTCTTCATTGGGGGTCAGCAGCATCTTGAACGCCGAGCCGCCATCTTTGATGAAACCGCTCAGGTAGAACCGGTCAACGATGTCCAACCACTCCGGCAAAGATAATCCCATATCGGTTACCCCGCAATCGGATCGAATCTAATCGTGCAGTAGAGACGCCGACGGCCGTCACGCGTGACGATGGAGAGCGTCTTCTTGTCATCTCTAGTGCCGCTGCTGGCCTCGAGGTTCGCCATGTACCCCTGGACCTCCAGTGTCAGGTCTGACGCATCGAGGAGATAGATGTCACGTGCGAACTCCTGTTCAGTGTAGTTAGCGCCGGGCATAGCGGATAGCATCTCATAGATGTCGCGAAGCAGTATGGACTTGCCCGCCCACTGCTCAGACTTCTTGAGATTGCGCGAGGCAAGTGATTTGTAGACCTTGAACAAAGCGCGCAGGAACTGTCCGGCAGGAAATCGGTTTGGCTTGTTCTGAATGTCTCTCAAGACGCGTGCCAGATACTGGGGCCTCACCCTGACTTCACTCTTCTTGTCGAGTCGCACCGACCTGTTCGCGGGGTCAAACCTCAGGAGCACTGGGTAGACATATATCACATCGTCCATGCGATGGTAGTCCACATTCGCCTCATCCAGATGACGGGAGAGTTCCTCAACGTACTCTTCGGACGCGAAGTACTCTTCGAAGCCGTGTTGCTCCCAAATCTCTTTGAACCGACGCATTCCCTCCAGTGCGCTGAAGAGTTCGCGCTCTGCCTCATCCAGCTTGCTGGAGATGCTCCGGATGTCACCACCCTCCACCATCTTGCCGACTGTCATCACTGCCGCGGCCCCTTTTCGAGCCGCTTTCTGCACCGGAGCGAATGCGCTTCCGCTCCCCACAATCATCTCTTCAAAGTTCATGCATAGTCTCCATCCAACGTAACTGCGGTCTTGGGGGAAGAACTCCACTGTACCGTCTGCCGTCAGTATACATCACGGCCACAGAACATATCAAGCTCCAACTTCACCTCCATCTGGACACTGATGCATTGGGGCAATCTGATGGAAAATGGCTGATAAAGACGGGTGCGATCTGCAATCCGAGCGAACCCCGCGGGCGCGGGCAACGCAAGTCCGAGTGAGGGAGGAGCGTGTCAGATGGCCGGCACCTCCTCAACAGCTTCCACAAGCAGCCTAGCGGCGCGGCGAGCGTCAGTTTCGATTCTGGTGACAGTCCTCGAGTCTAGGGAAGGGAGTTGCCATCCCACTCGTGATTGGGATCCGGGTAGAATATGACTCTCTGGTCGAGACGTTCCTGTTTGACCATGCTGCAGTTAAAGACAAACCAGCCGCCCGGCACTTTAGCCCTATACAAGTGTATCACGAATGCCAGGCCTTCGCCCCCGATGTGTTCCCACTTCAGCGCCATAGTCTTACTCCTCCTCTGTTGTGGCTGACGCGTCAGCTCACTTGCCAGCAGTATACCATATTTGCAGGGCCACTGCAGGGGCTGAAGGAGATCGTAACAGCGCCGTCTCCCTAAGTACTACGTCATGCCGGTCCTGAATCAAGTTCAGGATATCCGGCACCCATCCGGAGAAGGGATTGATCCTGAACCAAGTTCAGGATGACGCGGTTTCTCACATACTCTGAGCTCTTACAGGAGATTAGGACGCGTGTCCAGACGGCAAAGAGTCCGCGTTGACCGAACGGTGCAACCGCAGATCGCACCCAATCATCTCTTCTTGTTTGGCGGCACCGTCCACAACGCTATGACTGCATCGCGAAACTCCTCATACGTTGGATAGGAAGCGAAGCGGACGCTGCTGGTTGCGTGCACAAGCCCTTCTCCGCCCATATTAAAGTACTCAATGCCGTAGGGAGTTCGCCGATGCATTATGTGATAGTGCACCACAAGCGCGCCGCTCGGAGGGACATCGGCCCTCAGCACTTCCTGACCATTTGGGTCCGTCCCTCTGAAGAACTCCACCGTATCGTCCCCAACGACAACAGACTCAACCAGAGCCCATTGAGTAAGCTTGCCAGCTTCGTAGGCTTCATTGACTTGCCTCTCAAGCTCAAGGAACTCTTCCCTGTCGATTCCTTCGTCTTTCTTATCAGGATCCATTGTTGCTACCCCCCAGAACGGTTGTGCGATCTCTTAAGCCGTCCAGCCCACGAAGCGCGAACGGACGTACTCGACGGAAGGTTCGGCGACAGTCGCTGCCACCCGAACCCGGCTCTACCCGCAGCCACCGGGTTTGCCCAGGTATTCCTCAACGACTTTCATCGCGCAGAAACCGGAGCACATAGAGCAGACTTCCTCGTCGCCCGAAGACCTGGCCTCTCGTGATTTCCTGGCCTTAACAGGATCGATTGCCAGCTCCATCTGCCTGGTCCAGTCGCGGCTCTTGCGTGCTCGAGCCATTTCGTTGTCCCATTCAATCGCGCCGGGGACTCCCTTTACAATGTCCGCGGCGTGGCCGGCAATCCTTGCAGCTATCACTCCTTCGGTTACATCCTCGGCTGTGGGAAGCCCGAGGTGCTCACTCGGGGTTACGTAGCACAGGAAGTCAGCGCCGCTCATCGCGGCAATCGCCCCGCCGATCGCGCTAGTGATGTGATCGTAGCCCGGAGCAACGTCGGTCACAATCGGACCAAGCACATAGAACGGAGCGCCTTCGCAAAGCCGTTTCTCGATTGCCATGTTCGCCGCGATCTGGTCAAGGGGCACGTGACCCGGACCCTCGACCATAACCTGCACACCAGCTTCGCGGGCACGCTTCACCAGCTCACCGAGTATTATGAGCTCCTGCACCTGGGCGCGGTCAGTGGCGTCAGACAGGCAACCCGGCCGGAAACCATCTCCAAGGCTGAGCGTCACGTCATACTTCTTCGCGATTGACAAGACGTCGTCGTAGCGCTCATACAGCGGGTTCTCGCGCTGGTTGGCGAGTATCCAAGTGACCAGAAACGCTCCGCCGCGGCTAACCACGTCGGTCACCCTGCCCTGATCTCGAAGCCTGCGGATAGATTCCTCTGTGATGCCGCAGTGCAGCGTCATAAAATCGACGCCCTGTTTGGCTTGGCGCTCGATGACATCGAAGAGATCGTCCGCGACGATCTGGGTTATGCTTCCCTTCTCGGAGGCCACCCGCACTGCGACTTCGTAGATCGGCACGGTTCCCAGCATCACGGGGCAGGCCGCGAGTATTGCTTCGCGTATGGCGGTCAAATCGCCGCCGGTCGAAAGATCCATCACGGCGTCAGCGCCGGCGCTGACGGCGGCGTTCAGCTTGGCAAGCTCATCCGCCATCTCCGGATAGTCCGTCGACGTGCCGATATTGGCATTGACCTTTGTTCTGAGACCCTGGCCAACTCCCTCTGGACGCTGAAGCTGCCGGCATGTGTTGGCTGGTATCACGACTGTGCCGTCCGAAACGCTCTTTATGAGCGCCTCGACCGGCATCTTCTCCGCTGCCGCAACCGCCTCCATCTCACCCGTTATTCTGCCCTTGCGGGCTGATTCCAACTGTGTCATAACGATCACCTCCGCGCGCCCGAAAACTCGCGCGCCAGTTCCTCCGTAGCCTTGACCATATCCTCTGCGCAAACCACAGCGGACACGACCGCCGCGCAATCCGCGCCCGCTTTCGCAATCTCAGCAATATTGTCCAGCGATATCCCGCCGATGGCAGCCACCGGCAGACTGATCTCGCGACAGACTTCCGCGAGAACGCCCAGCCCGGTCTCCGGGCCACAGTCCAGCTTTGTGTTCGTGCTGAACACCGGTCCGAATCCGATGTAGTCAGCACCGTCGAGCACAGCCTGCCTCGCCTGCTCAAGGTTCTCGCAGGAGACCCCTATGATGACATCTGGCCCAAGCACCTTTCGGGCGGCCCAGGCCGGCATGTCCGTCTGACCGATATTGACGCCGTCTGCCTCACACGCCGCGGCCACCGCTATCCTGTCGTTCACTATGAACAGTGCGCCTGCCTGCCGGGTGAGTTCGCGTATCGCCACGGCCGACTCAAAGAACTCTCGATCGGACGCGCTCTTGTCTCGCAGTTGTATGACACCCGCACCGCCTGCAATCGCCGCTTCGGCGATTCCGGTGTGGGTCCTGCCTGGAGACAAGTCCTGATCTGTGACTACGTACAAACCTGACAGTTTCGACATGTTCATGCTCGGGGGACAGACCTCAGAATTCAGGAGTCAGAACGGGGAAGCCGGTTAGTCTGACTTCGGCAACTTCTACCCTCCGATTGGGCGCGATTTGAAATCGGGCCTTATCGGGGGGCAGCACTGCATTACTGCTCTCAGAATAGCACCAATACCCTCAAAGTGTCAATCAAGTTTGCGCGTGCGCACGCGTTCGGATATAATCGCGAGGTGGGAACTAGTGTAACGACGCTGAAATACGACAGTGGGACGATACTGCTCTCAGGCGCAGTTCCGGAGAAGATGCCGGGAATGTTCGAATGGGATGAGCGTGTGGCGGCTTTCCGTGCACCGGCCATCGCCAGACGAGGCGCCCTGAACGCGCTGGCAAAGAACGGAGCGATGGTTGAGGACCAGAGTTCGGCGAGCGCCGCCGTCTCTCTGAAGCTCAGATGCACTTTCAAACCGCATCCCTACCAGGACGAGGCTTTGCAGGCCTGGAAGGATGCGGACCGCTGTGGAACCGTCATTCTGCCCACAGGCTCCGGCAAGACTCTGGTCGCGCTCAGCGCGATGGCGCACGTGAAGACCAGCACCCTGGTCGTGGCCCCTACGATAGACCTTATGAGCCAGTGGTACTCGCTGATCGCAGACTCATTCGGGATGGAAGTAGGAATTCTGGGCGGCGGTTATCACGACATCCGAGACCTGACCGTCACCACCTACGACAGCGCATACATCTATGCCGGCGAGTATGGAAACCGGTTCGATCTAGTTGTCTTCGATGAAGTTCACCATCTGCCCTCGCCCAAGTACCAGCAAATCCCGCTTATGAGCACCGCAACATATCGTATGGGACTGACCGCCACCTACGAACGCCAGGACGGCGCAGAGGCCACGCTGGAGTATCTGGTGGGGCCGGTCGTCTACCGCGTGGATGTGGATGAATTGACCGGCAGCTACCTCGCAGACTATGACCTGGTGCGCATAAAAGCCGACCTCACAGACAGCGAAGCGGAAGCGTACAGACAGAACGCTGACATATACTTTGGCTTTATTCGCAAGTCGGGCATCCAGCCATTCGGTGCAGGGTGGGTGGAACTGGTAAAGCTGAGCGCATACGACGCGGACGCCAGGAAGGCCCTGCTGGCCAAGCAGGAGATGAAGCGCATAGTAATCGGGTCTGAGCGGAAACTGGAGATACTCGATTCGATAATGAAACAACACTCCCACGACCGCACCATCATATTCACCGAACAGAACGACCTGGTCTACCGGATATCGCACGACTTTCTGATACCGGCGATAACCCATCACACCAAGTCGCGGGAGCGGAAGTGGATACTGGACGGCTTCAAGGATGGCCAGTTCAGGGCGGTGGTCACCTCAAAAGTGCTGAACGAAGGAATAGACGTGCCTTCAGCGAAGATCGCGGTGATACTCTCGGGAAGCGCAAGCCCCAGAGAGTATTCTCAGCGGCTCGGCAGAGTTCTGCGGAGGGGCGGCGACAGATCGCGGGCAATCCTCTACGAACTGGTTACCCCCTCGACGACCGAGGTTAACGTGAGCTCGCGCAGGAGGCGTAAAGATGCTGACCCTTGATCTCCTGCGCTACCGCGTCGACGGGGACGTGGTCTATCCCATATTCCTCTCGCCCGGCAAGGGCAGTAAGTACGCGAAGATGGCCGAACAGACTGTCAGCCTGTACCGGGAAGCCATCGGCAGAACCGCAGGCGAGTTAGAAGAAGCTCTGGAAGAAGCCCAGGGCACCGGCACGGACTACAAGGTCAGTCGAGGTCTTGCCAAGACTATGGACGGATTCACCGAACTCGTCGCACCGTGGGAAGGAGACGCGGAGGAGCTGCGCAGGGCTGTGTTCACGCTTGCGGCTGAGCGCTCACCCGTGGTAAGGCAGGCCGATCTGATCTTCCACAACACCTCCTCGCTGGTGTTGGCCGACATCGCCCGTGAGCTCAAGATGGAACCACAGACTCTGATGACGGCCCTCTACTCAGATCTGCCGGAGAATCGCGTGTTGCGAGCAGTGGAGAGCATCACAGCATCCGATCTGATCGAGAGGTACAACACCGCACTCGCTCAGGCAATGCTCTATCGCGCAACAAGACTGATCGCCGATGTATACGATAGCTATCGCACCGTCTTCAAGTACATAAAGCTTTCCAGACTGATGCATTCCATCCGCCGCCACGGCACGGGATACCGAATCGAGATCGACGGGCCAATGTCTCTATTCTCCAATGTGGAAAGATATGGCATTGCGATGTCCATTTTGCTGCCCGGGCTACTGAAGTGCCGAGACTGGAGGCTGGCCGCGAAGGTAAACGTCGCGCAGGAGGAAAAGCTGTTCAGACTGTCGCCAAAGACAGGACTGAGGTCGCACTACCCCGACGAGCCGGAGTTTGACTCACAGGCGGAGGAGGCGTTCTTCACCAAGTTCTCACGCAACTCCCGGAGCAAGTGGACCGTCGAACGCGAGGGCTCAGTGATCGATCTGAAGGACACAGTGATGATCCCTGACTTCAAGTTTACGCACGCGGACGGGCGCGTCGCCCATCTCGAAATCATCGGTTTCTGGACACCAGGCTATCTGGAGCGTAAAATGGACAAGGTGAACCGTGCCGGGGCAAGAAACCTGGTGCTGGCAGTGCCGGAACCTCTGCAGTGCGTCGCAGGTGACTTGCCAGGCAGTGTCATCCGGTTCAAACAGCGGCTGCTGGTAAAAGATGTGCTTCCGGCTATCGAGTCTGCCGCGGCGATCGAGGATTAGATGGAACAAGACTACGAGCTACACGAACCGGAACCAAAAGCGGCAGGGCGCGCGGCAAGAATACCTTACGTGCTACTGTGGTTGTTTGGCGCTCTGGTGTTGGCCACTGGAGCGTTGCTTAGAGTGCTTCCATTGAGCAACGGCATACGCGTAATGCTCCTGGCCACGTTCGGCGTAGGTCTGCTGACACTGCTCGCCTTCGTTGTTCGCCGGTTTGTAGACCATCCTGGTATGCTTTATCCGTCCTTCTTCATCCTGGCACTGTTCGTAACGTGGATGATCCTTGGTAACAAGCCTTACGACACCCCAGCCCTGCGCGCCGGCTACGTCAAGCGGCTCGAGGCTCAGAAGGGAACCAGATACATGGCTGGAGGCGAAACGGATTTGGGCATCGACGAGTCAGGGCTTGCAAGATCGGCGCTGTGGCAGGCGATGGTCATAGAAGGTATCAGGGAAGTGAATCCTCGTTTTCTGAGCATGGAGTTCTGGCGGTTCTGGTGGCGGGACGTTGACACCTCGGCCATAGTGTCCGGTCGCTATGGGTACACCTGCAAGGTACTCGACGCCGACAGACTGGCAGGATACAACTCTTTCGCGCTGGAACGGGGCGACATAGCAGTTACCTCTGATTCCGAGAGGCTCCTGATATACCTGGGAAAGCAAAGATGGATTGAAGCTGACCCGCGGGAAAGCAAGGTATTGGTGAGGAAGGCTACTCCCCAGAACCCTGCCAAGTCCTTGAACACACCCGTAACCATCTACAGGTGGTGGGTATTCGCCAGATGAGAGGATACGACTCTATGACAAGACAGCAGGCGGGGCCAGTCCCGCGTTTTCCCGAATGCCGCGAGATATCTATTTCGGACAAAGAGCGGTTTGACGCAGTATTCACCCAGCGTCCCCCGGAATTGTCCGCCTATACGTTTACCAACATCTTCGCTTGGCGCAAAGCGTATGACTGGCGTGTGTCGGAGCTTGACGGATCGCTGATTGTGCATTCGCAAGGCACGCAGGGGATTTCCTGCCTGGAGCCAATCGGCGCATACGACCCCGTCCGCACCATGCTGGAAGTGGCGCGGTTAGCCCAGTCTCGGACGACGTTCAAGCGCGTTCAAAGCAAATGGGCGGAGGCGGCCAGAGAGATTGCGTCGGTAAACGTCGCGGACGACCGGGACAACTCAGACTATCTCTACCTCTCAAGCGATCTGATCGATCTGCCTGGACGGAAGTTCGACGCCAAGCGCAATTTCATCAACCGGTTCAAGCAGACTTACTCCTATGAATACCTTCAGATAACCCCCGAGAACGCGATGGAGTGTCACGAGTTCGCTGAGCAGTGGTGTGAGGAAAGAGACTGCGAATCTGATGAAGGACTCAACCACGAGATATGTGCTGTCTACCAGATGCTGTCACACTTCGGAGATCTGGGGATGTCCGGAGGAGCGATCAAGGTCAATGGGGCGGTGGTCGCGTTCGCTCTGGGCGAGCCTATGAACCCTGACACCCTGGTGGTCCACGTCGAAAAGGGTGACTCAAGCTACGCGGGAATCTACCAGATGATCAACAACGAGTTTGCCGCCCACGAGGCTTTGGGATACAAGTACGTGAATCGCGAACAGGACCTCGGCATACCTGGACTTCGTAAGGCTAAGCGGTCCTATCATCCCGAACGGATGGTGGAAAGCTATTGGGTCACCATAGACCCGACGGGGTGAGACTCTCTCCGGCCTGCCTGGCATCCTCGGATGGCTAAGACCCTGTGATCTGCTCTCGGTACTGGTCTATGCACTTGCGGATGTCGGCGCGTTCTTCTTCCGGCAACCCCTGCTGCCCGTCGAGCCTGCAGCGGTCCGAGGCTATGATCCCAAGATAGTTCAGCGCGTATTTCTGCCCGGCACACCACCATCTCACCGCCGGACGGAAGACCCGATGGTAGATGTCGATCAGCGTCCTCTGGGACTCCATCGCCGCCGCTACGTCCCCCGCCTCGAACTGAGCAACCAGGCTCGTCATCAGCCTTGCGCCCACCGATCCAAAACCGGCGATGGCGCCGTCGCATCCGAGCATCAACGCCTCATCTATGGCCCACTCCTCACCCTCGTAGAGCTCAAATGGCAGCGTTCTCTTGAGCACTAACAGCTCTTTCCTGGTCCTGATCTCGCCGGCTGAGTTCTTGAGACCCGCAATGTTCGGATGAGCCATAAGGTCGGCGAACTGGGCGGTGGTAAGCCTTATGTTGTTGGCGCCCGGGACGTAGTAGACATAGATCGGGCGATCCACGTTGTCCGCGATCTTGTGCAGACACGCCACCGGGTCAGCAGGGGCGCCGGGGCCGCTGGGCAGCACGATGACATAAGCGTCGTGGCTGAAGCTGGAGAACCGATCTGCGTTTTCGAGAATGCTGGCGAGTCCCAGGTCCGATATCGACAGCAGCACTCTGGCCCTCTTTCCTATGATATCGCAGGCCGCTTTGGCCAGTTCGGCCCGTTCGCTCTGCGTCATCGTGGCCCACTCGCCCATAGTGCCTGGAAAGAAGAAACCGTCCAGCCCCGCAGATATGCCAAACTCGTACAGGCGCGCCGCCGAGTCCAGGTCGAGCTTTCCATCGTCAGTAAACGGCGTCATCGCCGCCGAGATTATTCTTTTCATCTGGCCCTCCAGTTCGGAATCACTCCACGTATTCTAGCACACTAGCATGGGACGACGCCAATCTGGAGCTGACGTGAGGGCGCTTATCGAGGGCACTCTACATAATGCTCCTGACCAATCTTCAATGCTTCGGAATCTCGTAATGCACCGTACTGAGAGCTTGATAGGGTCGGAATGCCGTGACAACAAGTTCTTATTGCATAAGGAGCAGGCTGAACGCCATGACCATCATCCCCGCGAGGAGGCCGTAGAGCGAATCGTGGCCCTTTCCGTAGGCACGGGAGGTGGGGAGAAGCTCGTCGAGCGAGATATAGACCATTATTCCCGCGACTCCCGCAAACATCGCGCCCGTCAGGGCGTTGGATAGTATGGGCCGCAGGATAAGGTATCCGACAACGGCTCCCACCGGCTCAGCAAGCCCCGAGAGAAGAGAAAATGTGAACGCGGACTTCCTGCTTCCGGAAGCATAGTAGATGGGCACGGCAACGCTTATGCCCTCGGGGATATTGTGGAGCGCGATAGCCACGGCGATGGCCGCGCCGACACTGGGGTCGTCAAGAGTAGCAAGAAATGTCGCAAGCCCCTCGGGAAAGTTGTGGATGGCTATCGCGAGGGCGGTAAACAACCCCATCCGCATCAGCTTGCTCTTGTGCGCGTGGACTCCCGGGCCAGCGTGTTCGTGAAGTTCCTCCACTTCATCGCGTTCTCTGACCTCGTGCGGATTCTCCGCCGACGGAATAAGCTGGTCTATCAGAAAGATGACCAGAATCCCTCCGAAGAATGACGCCGCCACAATCCAGTTGCCCAGACTCTTGGCGTAGTCTTCAGCAAGCCAGGTCGCAGCCTTGCTGAGGATTTCCGTGAACGACACATACAGCATTACTCCAGCCGAAAACCCCGTTGCCAGGGACAGAAACCGGTAGTTTGTGCGCTCTGAGAAAAAGGCTATTGCACTTCCGATGCCGGTTGAAAGCCCGGCAAAGGTGGTAAGAGCTATCGCAGTCCAGAAATTGTCCATTCACACATCCACTAACCCGAGATATTCGTTCTTCCAGTCCCGAGGGTGTTATACTCCGTTCTCCATCGCTCCGTCAACCCTCTCTCCGTCGGGTGGTCACTCCTTCTGAAGCAGTGGCGCTTGTTGTGGACTGCGTGATTGTGCTAAACTCAGGTGTTTGCTGATACTCGACATATCAAGGAGGTTAGAGATGTACAGAAACATCAGCCCTCACGAAATGTTCGTTCAACTCGCGCTCGAGCACGTGCCCGAATGCGGGTTTGCAGAGACGGCGCAGGGCGACTTCGATAAATGGAAGAAGTCCACCTATCCCAAGGTGATCGCCACTCTGGGAGACTTCCCGGCCAGGGTCGATCCGAATCCGCAGTTGATGTGCGAATGGGAGCACGATGGACTGAGAAAACAGCGGTGGCTGATCGATGTTAGCAAGCACATATCAGCTACATTCCAGATCAACATTCCCGGTGAGGCAGGAGCCAACGAAAAGCTGCCGACAATCATGTGCTGGCACGGCCACGGCAAGTTTGGCAAGGAACCGGTGATGGGCAATGATTCCAGCGTCGACCTCCGCGCTAGTATGGATCTGCACAACTATAGCTACGGTCACCAGATGGCTAAGAAGGGGTTCGTCACGTTCGCAATTGACTGGATTGGCGCAGGTGAGCGCAATGATGAGCACATGCCTTACATGAGTAATCACGCTCAGGGACGCGACTGGTGCAATCTCCTGTACCTCAACGCGACAATGCTCGGCATGACCAGCATCTCCATCAACGTGACGCACGGTAAGGCAGCCACCGACTTCGCGTGCAGTCTGCCGAACGTGGACCCCGACAGGCTGGGCGTCATGGGCTTGAGCGGCGGCGGGACGATGACCCTTTGGACTACCTTGTGTGACGAACGCTTCAAGGCTTCCGAGATTATCTGCTACAGCGACCTCTGGCCTTACTTCGGATTCCGGAACCTGAACTATTGCGGAATGCAGGTGGCGCCTGGGCTCTTCAAGCTGGTGAACCTCCACGACGCGCAGGGGTTGATCGCCCCGAGGCCACTGTTGATCGACCTGGGTGCGTACGACACTTGCTTCCCGATCGACACAGCTATGGCCTGCTTCCGCGGAGTGGAGAAGATCTACGAAGCCGCGGGAGTGCGTGACAGGCTGGAGCTGGATCTCTTCCCGAAAGAACACGCCTGGGGTGGAAACAAGAGCGAGGCATTCTTCGGAAAACACCTGTAGGCACCGGGAGAAAGCAGCGTCGCGGTGCTTCTGCACGCCGCGTGAATCCGCCAAATGGAGGCCGACGAAACTTTTTTTGGAAAATGTGTTTGGTTTCGCGCAGAATTGGGCACTATTGAGAATGAGATTGCGTCCCTATTAGTGTAGGTA
>Ga0116202_10001330_pt1 | contig 14460 bp, 12 predicted proteins | sample LakKivw325mmetaG_FD_94479 | JGI IMG/M metagenome (GOLD analysis project Ga0116202, IMG submission 94479) | Anoxic lake water microbial communities from Lake Kivu, Rwanda to study Microbial Dark Matter (Phase II) - Lake Kivu water 325m metaG | ecosystem: Environmental > Aquatic > Freshwater >...
ATCCAATACGGTATATCTGACAGAGTCCGGTGTGAAGGCGCTGAAGCAGCTGCATGACATGGGCATCAAGATCACCTGCCGCATGATGCCAGCAGAGTCCGAGAACGACTACTGGCCGACCATCCAGAAGGCTCTGCCTCAGTGGGCAAAATAGGCCATGCTGGAGATCATTGCCGAGACAGTGGCGGATGCGCTGGCTGCGGAGGCCGGGGGCGCCACACAGGTGGAGCTGGTCACCGGGCTGTCCGAGGAGGGTCTTACCCCGAGCGCGGGCATGATCGAGCGTGTGTGTAGCGCGGTACGCATTGCAGTGCTGGTGATGATCCGGCCGCACGCTCGCACCTCGGTGTGTTCGCCAGAAGACGTGGCGGTGATGTGCTCGGACATCCGGACCGCCTGTCGCCTGGGAGCCTCCGGGCTGATGCTTGGCTGTGTGACCGCAGAGGCTCGCATCGATGTGGAGGCCGTGCGACGCTTTCGCGACGCGGCCGAAGGGCGGCACCTGCACTTTCACAACGTATGGCACCTCGCCCAAGACCAGGATGCAGCCATTGAGGAGATCATTGCGCTGGGATTCCAGAGCATGCGCACTCATGGCGGCCAGGAAGTGGCTGGGAAGGCAGGGGACAACGTGGCGCGCATCCGTCACTTTGCCGAGGTCGCGAGCGGGCGCATTGACCTCTACCTGGCGGGCGGAGTGCGCCTGGACAACGTGGTAGAGCTCGTGCGCGCCACGGGCGTGCGTAACGTGCACGCGGGTGCGGCCGCGCGGGTGCCACCGCAACGTGGCGGCGTAGTGGATGCTGGCAGGGTAAGGGCATTGGCCGAGGCTCTGCGTCGAGCCGAGGAGGGACCTGCCCATGGTTGACGAGCTCACGACGCGCGAGCGATACCAGGCCATCATGCATTTCCGCCCAGGCGTGCGCACTCTGCTGTGGGAGTGCGGATACTGGGTTGAAGTGGTCGAACGTTGGCACCGCGAGGGGCTGCGCCGCACGGCGTTTTCGATCCCGCCCTACCAGCAGCGCGGGGTGGGCGTGTACGGGGATGCCAACATCCACCCGCCCATGCCACCCAAGCTGCGCTATCGTGACGTGGACATCCACAACCTGATGGGATTCGACGCTGGCTGCGTTCAGGTGCCGGTGTACTGGCGGCTCTACCCACTCTTCCCAGAGGTGACATTGGAAGAGGATGATCACACCAAACTGGTGCGCAATGCCGACGGCGTTACCATGCGCTCACGCAAGGATGCCGGCTCGCTGCCGCGCCCGGAAGGCTGGCCGGTGAAGGACCGGGCCAGCTGGGAAGCCATCAAGGCCGAACGCCTGCGCCTGGAGCAGGTCGAGGAGCGCTTTCCTGCCGGATGGAAGGAAGTGATTGGCACGTACCGCGAGCGTGACTTTCCCTTCGGGCAGGTCATGGATGGCTTTTTTGCGATGCCGCGCGAGCTGCTCGGTATCTACCAGCAGTCGATCACCTATCACGATGACCCACAGTTGATTCTGGACATCAACGCTCATCTGACCGAACTGTGGCTGGCGATGTTGGAGGTCATCGTTTCAAGGATCGACCTGGACATGGTTTCGTTCTTTGAGGACATGGCGTTCAAGAACGGTCCGATGATCTCTCCAGCCATGTTCGACCGCTTTTGCGCGCCTTTCTACCGCAGGATTACGGGTTTCCTGCGGGCGCATGGCGTGGACGCCATCTGGGTGGATACCGACGGCAACTGTTGGAGCCTCATACCCAAATTCCTGGCTGCGGGAGTGAATGGCCTCTGGCCTATGGAGGCCCAAGCCGGCATGGATGTGGCCGCGGTGCGACGCCAGTTCCCGAACCTGCTGATGATCGGTGGGCTCAACAAGATGCAGATTGCCAGGGGGCGCGCAGCGATTGACGCCGAATTGGAGGCCAAGCTCCCATACCTGTTGACCACCGGGGGCTACATCCCGACTGTGGACCATCTCGTGCATCCAGATGTGTCGTGGGACGACTTTTGCTACTACCGCCAACGGGTGAGGGAGTACGTATTCAAGTATCAACAAAAGGAATAGACGCAGGAGGCGAGCGTGAAGACCAACCTTGTGCCCGAGTACCTCAGTGCCATTCAGGACATCCTGAGCAAGATCATGCAGACGCAAATGGACGGCATTCAGAAGGCTGCCCAGCTCATGGCAGACGCTGTCGCCGCTGGCGGCATCGTGTACACCTTCGGCACCGGCCATTCGCACGTGATCGCGGAGGACGTGGCCTACCGCGCAGGAGGCCTAGCTGCCGTGGATGCCATCCTGGAGCCGAGCCTGACCGGCCATCAGCAGGTAATCAAGAGCGAGTACATGGAACGTGTGGAGGGGATGGCGGAAGTAATCCTCGACTACTATGAGGTGAGCCCCAAAGACATGCTGGTGGTCATCTCCAACTCGGGGCGCAACGCTGCCCCAGTCGAGATGGCCGAGGTCGCCAGGGCGCGCGGCGTGCCGGTGGTAGCGATCACCTCGTTGGCGCATTCCAAGGGCACCACGTCGCGGGTCTCAACGGGCAGGAAGCTGTACGAGGTTGCGGACGTAGTGATTGACAACGGCTGTCCCAAGGGCGACTGCGTGTTGCATATCCAGGGAATGAAGCAGCCCGTGGGCGCGGGTTCTGGTGTGGTGGGGCTGTTCATCATGCATTCCATTGTGGTGCAGGCCATCCAGAACTTGGTCGACCAGGGGATCGATGCACCGGTATTCATGAGTGGCAACCTGGACGGCAGCGATGAGTTCAACCGCGGCTTCCTGGAGCGCTACAAAGGACGCATCAAGATTTGGTAGGCGCGAAGGTGGCACGGGAGAACTTGCTGGCAGCAGCAGTAGACGTGGACATCACGCCCCCGGTAGGGGCGGGGTTTGACGGCTACAGCGCCCGGCAGGGCAACAGCATTGGAGTGCACGATCCGTTGCTGGCGCAACTCTTGCTGTTACGCTCAGGTGGGCAGGCCACGGTGCTGATCGCCATGGACCTGCTGGGAGTAAGCCTGGACTTTACCAGACGGGTGCGTGCGGGCATCGAGCGCGCCATTGATGTGCCAGGGCATTGCGTCATGCTTGCTTGTGCACACACGCACTCGGGAGCAGCAGGATTTCTGCCGCCGTCGCCGGGCATCCGCACCCAGCCGGATGAGGAGCTCCAGGATATCACAGAGCGCAAGCTGGTAGGTGCCGCTATCTGGGCGCAGCAGACGCTACAGCCGGCGCGCTTGGGCGTTGGCCGGGGACGCGTGGAGGGCCTCGGGCGAAACCGCAATGATCCCGAAAAGGGTCTGGCAGATCATGAAGTGCTGGTGCTGCGGGTGGACGATCCGGCGGGTGAACCGCTGTGCGTGATGATGAACTATGGCTGCCACCCCACCGTGCTGGGGCACCAAAACCTGCTCTTCTCGGCGGACTACCCAGGCGCGGCGCGGGCCACCCTGCACTGCATCTACCCGAAGACGGTGTGCATGTTCACCAATGGGGCATCGGGCGACGTCAGCACGCGCTTTACGCGGCGCGACCAGTCGTTCTCGGAAGTGGAGCGCATGGGCCGCATGCTGGGCGGTGAAGTGCTCAAGGTGATGCAGTCCATTGTGACGCAGAATGCCACCACTTTGTTCGGCGAGGTGTGCGAAGTGCAGCTCAAGTTCCGGCCCTTTCCGGCACCCAAGGCGGCGCAGGCTGAGGTGCGGCGTCTCAAAGCAGAGTTGGAGCGGCTCAAGGCAAGCGGCACGTCGCACGGTGACATCCGGCGGGCGCACACGCGCGTAGAGGGCGCCGAGGGGCAAGCGCTGATGTCGCAGGAGCTTTCAGGTCAGACGGCGCGCGCGAGCCAGCTACAAGTCCTGCGCATGGGTGACTTGGCGCTGGTGGGCATGCCTGGAGAGCCCTTCTCACGCACCGTGCTGGAGATCAAGCAGCAAAGCCCTTGCCCGTGGACGGGCGTGGTGAGCTATGCCAACGAGGACGCAGGCTATTTCCCGGATGCGGTGTCGATCGCCGACGGCACGTACGAAGCCCTGATCAGTCCGTATGGTGCGGACGTGGCGGAAGAGCTGCGCCGCAGAGCGCTGCAGTTACTGGAAAAGGGGTAGCATGTTCGACAGGACGTTCTTGACGCAGGCATTCGGCGTCATCTTTGTGGGGCTGGGATTGGCGGCGCGCCTGGGCATGTGGAAAAAGTGGTACTGGGGTTCCAGAGGCGCGGTGTACGGCTACCTGCCGATGGGGTTGGTCTTTCTGCTGTTTGCTTTCGATAGCCAGGCAGCGGCGCGGCTGGGGTCGCTGCACGTTGCCTATCAGGCCTTGATGGTGTTGCTGGGATTGTGCGCGCTGTGGTGGACCTTCCGCCCTCCGGCCTTTGTCAAGCCGGCCTGGGTGCGCTGGGTCGAGGCGTATCCGCAGAACCTGTACGACGCTATGGCCAAGGCCGTGAAGCAAGGTGAGGCCTGGGAGGCGCACATGACCAGCCCCGAGAGCCTTGATGCCTGGGTGAAGAGCCTGCGCCCCAAAAACAGGAAGAAGGCAGGGGGATGACGCATGGGGGAGATTGCATGACCCGGATGGCCGTGCTCAGTGATTTTGATGGCACCCTCACGCCGTCCTGTACCATAGACAGCCTATACGCCCGTTTCGCTGCCCCCTCGTGGGTCGGAGTCACGCAGCGCTGGGAGCGCGGAGAGATAGGGACTCGCGAAGAGCTCACGGCGAATTTCGCCACGATCAAGGCAAGCCGCGCTGAAATGGAATCGATGCTGGATGCAGTCGTGCTCGATCCGAAGCTTCCTGCACTTCTGACACTGTGCAGGGAACGGGGCTATCCCTTTGCCATCGTTAGCGATGGGTTGACCTGGTACATCGAGTACATTTTGGCCCGCCACGGTTTGCACGACATAACGTCTTATGCGAACCAGGTTGACTTTGAGCCGCAGGGACTGCAGCTATCCTTTCCATGGTACGACCCCAACAGCCCGCTGCGGGGCGTGGACAAGGCTGGCATTGTGCGTCGCTATCAGAAAGCGGGCTATCAGGTGGCATTCATCGGGGATGGCCTGAGCGACGTAGAGGTGGTGGGTGTAGCAGACCTGCTCTACGCCAAAGGCAGCTTGCTGAGGCACTGCCGGGAAAATGGTGTGGAGGCGATCGAGTACTCCACGCTGACGGATGTGATCAAGGATCTGAAGAACCGCTAACAGACACAACTATGGCGTGCGGTAAGCTGGAAGCCGGGATGTTCATTCGCCCGGCTTCTTTTTGTGCTTGGATGCTTGCTCGACCGACGCTGGCTTGGCAGATTCCGCCTGCTGTCGCTGGGCCAGCTGCGCCTTGCTGCGGGCGCTGGCTTCGAGAATCAGGCGCACGGGCAGACGAGCCAGCATGCCCAGCAAGAAGGTGCCGACCCAGGTAAGCAGAACCGCGGTCGCGGTCTGCGGGATGCCGTAACCTCGGCGGCGAAGTAGGTAGGTCATGAGGACGTATGCGGGATAGGTCAACCAAACCAGGGCGCTGAGGATGCGGTAGAGACGGCGGTCAAAGTAGAACTGGAACAGGCTTTCCAGCAATACCAGGGTGGCGATGCCTGCCACGGCGCCTGCGCGCAGGTCCACCAGCGCGGTCACTGCCACGGTCACAAGCACCGCGACGTCATGCGGGACGGCCTGCCAGCCGACACGCTCGCGCTGATAGCGTTGCGCGTCAATGCTCTGCCGCAGCACATCCTGGAACTGGGCCTCAGTCAGCAGGGGGAACTCGGCCATAAGCTTCTGGCGCTCTTCACTCCCCAGCTTCTCCAGTTCCCCCAACTTGAAGTCGAGCAACCTGCCCGCAAGTTGACGGCCTTGGCTCAGTGCGTCGTCTGTGGCACGCTTTTCGGTCATCGCTTCCCCCCTGTGCTCTACAGGCCCTGGTCCTTTCTTGAGACTATACAGATGGGCGAGGTCCGGAGTGGTTGGACGTGTCGATCCAGTGTGTGAGGTTGTGCGGGTAGTCGGGGTCAAACCCCAGTTCCAACGAACGATGGTAGGCCATGTACTGCACGGCAGGAAGGCACAGCGGCAAGCGCTCGAGCTCACTGAGGCCACTGTGCAGCTCCAGCAAGTAGGTGGCGTTGCTGCGCAAGGCGTCATTGGCGCGCTCGCAGACCGCCCAGGTGAGACCGCCGAGGGCGCGCATATCACGCAGGAATTCGACCTCCTGGCCATAGCCGCTATCAGACACAAAGGCTACTACCAGCGTGTGCTCGTCGACAGTAGACTGCGGTCCATGGCGAAAGTCGAGCATGTGGTAGGCATCGCAGGGTGGCTGCGCCATCTCCTTGAGTTTGAGCTGGCCTTCGCGCGCCAGGCCGTAGAAGGGGCCGTTGCCCAGGAAGACATAGCGCTGCAGGTCACCGCACCGGCCTAGTTGCTGTCCTTGGGCCTGGAAGGCCTGCATGCGCGCCTGACAGAGACCGGGCAGCCGGTTCAGGTTCTCCAGGTAGGCTGCGTCGCCGGATGCGATGGCAGCGACGACTTGCGCAGCCAGAATCATGCCGGTGAGAGAGCGAGTGGTGATCACGGCCTGCTCCTGCAAGGGCGCAAGCGCCAGGCAAAGGTCGCTCTCAGATGCCAGGGGACTGCTGGCGTCGGAAGTGACCGCCAGTGTGCTCATGCCGAGGGCGCGCAGTTGGCGTGCGGCTCGCAGGGTCTCGGTGGTCTTGCCGGAGCGCGAGAAGAACACGCCAAGCGTGTTGCCTTTGGAGGGGATCGCTTCTGTGGGAAAGAGGTAGACGTCGGCGGCTGGCGCTGCGTGTGCCGGAATGCCCGTCTGCATCTGCAGGAGCGACGCGGCACAGTGGGCGACGTTCAGGCCAGAGCCGCAGCCGCTGCACACGATGTGGTCGGCCCGCGAGAAGAGGCGCCGTATGCCGTCCGCCTGTTGTGTGACCAGCGGGATCACTTGTTCCCAGGCGCGTCCCTGACTGGCGATTTCCTCCCGGGCGAAGGAGCCAGGTGCATGCTCACTCACGGAGTCCCTCCCGCGGCATTGGTTGAGGGCATTATAGCTCCAATGTGTGCCCGGAAGAAACCCGGCTTGACGCCCTGGGCGTACGCCCGTTGTCTGTCACGTCCCAGGCCTGCGCCAGTAGATGCGCAGCTTGACCAAGTTGGTGAGCGCGCCTATGATTAGGACATCGCGCAAGAGCAATCACCGCAAGTAGGAGGTAATCATGACAACACGTCTGGAATACGCACGCATTCTCACCCCAAACCACGTGATTGAGCACGGAGCCGTAATCGTCTCGGATGATGGCCGCATCGCCTTTGTGGGCGCGATGTCGGATGCCCCCCGCGCGGATGGTTTGCGGCTGGACGTGCGCGGCCGTACAGTGGTGCCCGGGTTTCTGGATGTGCATGTGCATGGCGGCAACGGCATCACGTTTGGGGAGCCGGGGAGGATCGCGAGTGACCTGCGCGCCTACTCGGAATGGGTGGTAGGGGGCGGAGTGACGGGCTTCCTGTGTTCAGTGGCGGCTCCGGACCCAGAGGGCCTTGCAGCGATTGTAGGTGAGTCTGCAGCTGCTCTAGATGCCGGCGCCCCGGGCGCAGAGCCGCTGGGCCTGCATCTGGAAGGGCCGTTTTTGAACCCTCAAAAAAAAGGCGCCTTCAATCCCGCCTGGCTGCGTGCACCGTCGCTTGAAGAGGTCGACGCAGTGCTGCAGGCGGGGCGTGGCTGGGTGCGTCAGATGACTGTGGCGCCTGAGCTCCCAGGCGCGTTGGAGGTGGCGGCGCATCTGCGCAGTGAGGGGGTAGTGGTAGCCATGGGCCACACCGATGCGGACTATGCGACGGCTGCCAAGGCATTGCGCGGCAACTTCACCCATGTGACGCACACCTTCAACGCACAGCGCAGTTTCGGGCATCGAGAGCCGGGAGTCATGGGCGCAGTCCTCGCTTCGGATGATGTCACAGCGGAGCTGATTGCCGATAGCGTTCACGTGCACCCGGGCGCCATGAAGGTTCTGATACGCAGTGTCGGCACAGATCGCGTCGTCCTGATCACGGATGCCATGGCGGGCGCCGGGCTTGCCCAGGGGGAGTATGATCTGGTAGGCTACAAAGTCACTGTGAAGGATGGGCGTGCGACGTTGGCGGATGGCACGTTGGCGGGAAGCATTGCCACTCTGAACGAGTGCGTGCGCAACATGCACGAGCAGGTGGGAGTGCCCCTGGCGGAGGCGGTCAAGATGGCATCGCTGAACCCGGCGCAAGCGATGGGTTTTGCAGGCCGACTGGGCAGCATCAGCGAGGGCAAGGACGCAAGCCTGATCATCATGGATGAGCACGCCCACGTCTACCTCACGATGGTGCGCGGAAAGATCGTCTACAAGCGCTTCTAGACTCAGTAGGAGAGGCTGCGTATACCCTGTTTGGAGGGCAGACGATGCCAAAGGAAGTCAAGGTCGGACTGATCGGGCTGGGATACATTGGCAAGATCCACTCCCTGGCCTACCAGGACATCGCGTACTGTTACAGCAAGCCTGCGGTGAAGCCAAGGTTGGCGGCCGTACTGCGTTCGCGTCTGGACACAGAGCAGGACGCCATGCAACAGGCCGGCTTCGAGCTGGCAACTACCGATGCAGATGAGTTCTTTGCCCAGAAGCTCGATGTGGTGGATATCTGTAGCCCCAACAACTTGCACAGGCAGCAGGCAGAGCGCGCTCTGCAGGCGGGCATGGCCGTGTACTGCGAGAAGCCCTTGGCATGCAACTACGCGGACGCGCGTGCCATGGCCGATCTGGCAACGGAGCGCAAGCTGATTTCGCAGGTGGCATTCGTGATGCGCTACACCCCGGCCATTCGTCAGATGAAGGCGTTGATCGATGCCGGCGAGCTGGGAGAGGTTCTCAACTTCCGCGGGCATCTGTTTCACTCCAGCTATCTCGACCGCGACCGGCCGATGTCCTGGCGGCTACGCGGCTCCGAGTCTGGAGGCGGGGCATTGATGGACCTGGGTGCGCACATCGTGGACCTGGCCTACTACCTGCTCGGGCCGGCCACGAGCGTGCGCGGCATGACTCGCACCTGGATTGCCGACCGTTGCATCCTGCCGGGAAGCGTTGAGCGCGAGGCGGTGACGGTGGACGACTGGGCGCACGTCACGCTCGAGTTGGGATGCGGGGTCGTGGGCATGATCGAGGCGACGCGCATGGCCGCCGGCGCGTCAGATGCGATCGGCTTTGAGGTGTATGGCAGCGAAGGGTCGGCTGTGTTCCGTGCGAGCCAGCCCGAGCTGGTCGAATTCCACAGTCTGAAGCGCAAGCAATGGCTGCGCGGCGTTCTGGAGCTTCCACCCCTGCGCGACGAGCGGCCAACGGAGCGGATTTGGCCCAGCGGCAAGTACTCGCAAGGTTACTTCATGAACCACCACATGGCGGCCGAGTATGATCTGCTGATGAATGTGGCGGAGGGCAAGCCTGCCTTGTGCGATTTCCGCTCTGCCGCGGCCGTGCAGGAGGTAGTCGAGGCGGCCTATCGCTCAGCCGCAGAAGGCGGCATCCGAATCTCATTGCCGCTATAGTTCGCACGCTGCAGCACAATCTGTGGAGTTCTGAGACGGCATGAGTGACATAGCTGAGAAATTGATCCTCCGGGGAGGCGCAGGACGTCTGGCGGTGCACCTGTACCTTGCGGAGGCCAGCACTCCCTCGCCAGCGGTGATTCTGTGCCATGGTCTGACCAGCTGCAAAGAGAACTATGCCGATCTGGCCAAGTTCCTGCGCCGGCAGGGTTTTGTGGCGCTGGCGTTCGACTGCCGCGGCCATGGGGAGAGCGACGGCGGGCTGGATGGACAGGCATGGCAGGACGTGGGCACGGCGCTGGCTTACCTGCGCACGCGGTCTGAGGTGGACCCGGAGCACATCGGCGCAGTGGGAGCCAGTATGGGCGCGCACAACGCTCTGTGCGCCGCAGCCGAACACCCTGAGCTGCGCACAGTCGTGGCTCTGTGCACTGCGTCCGAAATCATACTCCAGTACGGGCTATTCGACCCCGAGCATTGGCACGAGATCCAACACAGCGGCGGGCAGGTGCGGGTGACCTTGCCCGATTACCTGGCCTATCTGGAGAGGCACAACATCTACCAGGTGGTACCTCGCATCCGCCCCCGCCCGGTATTCTTCATTCACGCGCGCGATGACGAGTTCGTGCCTTTTGCCGTGAGCGAGCGACTGCATGCTGTAGCGGGGAGTGGGAGCCGCCTGTGGTTGCTCGATAGTGGTGGGCATCAGGGCCCCAGGCATGACCCGCAGGTGATGCAGGCCATCGCCGTCTGGCTGCAGGACAAGCTGAAGTAGAACGCGAGGCTCTGCGTCACGAGGGCCACTTGCTCAAGGAGGCTCATGCCAGGTCAAGTGCAGCTACAGAGAGTCAACTATGGCGGTTGGCCGAACTGCTGCCGCATGACCAACGATCAGGTGGATCTGGTCATTACTGCAGACGTTGGCCCGCGAGTGATTCGTTTTGGCTTTGTGGGAGAGGAGAACGAATTCCACGAGTATGCGGCGACGCTTGGCAAGACTGGGGGCGGCGAGTGGAACAACTATGGTGGGCACCGCTTGTGGCACGCGCCAGAGGTTCATCCGCGTACCTACTTCCCCGATAACGATCCCGTGCGCCTGGACAGCCACGCAGACTGGATACGCACGCTGCAGGCCGTGGAGACCACCACTGGCATCCAGAACGAGATGGACATCCACCTGTCGAGGGTTGGCGCGTACGTGCGTGTGGTGCATCGCCTGCGCAACACCAACCTATGGCCGGTCGAACTGGCGCCCTGGGCGATCTCGGTGATGGCTCCGAATGGCACCGCAATCATCCCGCTGCCGCCGCGCGACACGCACCCCGAAGCGCTGTTGCCTGCCAGCACACTAACGCTGTGGGCCTATACGGACATGTCGGACCGGCGCTGGACGTGGGGCCGCAAGTACGTGCTCGCGCGGCAGGATCCCAAGGCCAGCACGCCTCAAAAGGCGGGCTTTCTGGTTCCCGATGGCTGGTGCGCCTACGCGCGCGGAGGGCACCTGTTTGTGGTGCGCTTCGAGCCTGTGCCAGGAGCACGCTACGCTGACATGGGCGCCAATGTGGAGACCTGGATAGACCCCGAGATGCTCGAGTTGGAGACGATGGGGCCTATGGCAAGGCTGGAACCCGCCGCCAGCGTAGAACATGTGGAACACTGGTCTCTCTACTGCGACGTGCCCATGCCACGCGATGAGAACGATGTGGAGCGATACGTCTTGCCTCGTCTCCGACGAGACGTTTCGCAGCCTCGGCTGGAGGTTCCGGAGGAGTAGGCAGTAGCCAGTGCGTTGACGGTATCACAGAAACCAGGCCTCCCGCAATTGCGGGAGGCCTGGTTTCTGTGATTGTGCGTTGCATGAAGTCTTAGCGCCGGCTGTTCCGGGCAACGTAGGGCAGGAACTGTACGAAGCGCCGCGGGAAGACCCAGTCCACGTTGTCAAGCTCGGGTGGAACGGTCACGGACTGGGTCGGCGGGCTGGGGTAGCCAGCCTTGGTGGCCGTGAGAGTGTAGGTCCCGGCCAGCACGTACATGCTGTAGGCGCCGCTGGCATCGGTAGAGGTAATGAAGGAGCCAGGACGGGTCGAGATGATCACGTCGGCCAAGGGCATGCCCGCGTCATCGCGGGCATGGCCGCTGATGCGATAGCGCTGAGGGAAGACGAAATCTACATCCGTGCGGCTGGGCGGTATGGTCACTACTCTGCCGTCCGGGGGTGGATAGCCGCCCATGGAGACCGTGACGGTGTAGGTGCCCGCAAGCAGAGTGATGGTGTACATGCCGCGCGCGTCGGTGGAGGCCACGTAGCCGCCCGGGCTGGCGCGCAAGAGTGCCCCTTCGAGCGGAGTGCCATCGTAGTCGCGCACCGTGCCGCCCAGGATCAGGCGCTCGGGGAAGACGAAATCCACGTTGCTGCGGCTGGGCGGGACGACCACGGTCTGCTCGGGCGGGATCTGGTAGCCGGTTTTGGAGACGCGCACCTGGTAGGTGCCTGCCACCACGCTCAGGCTGTAGGCGCCTTGGGCGTCGGTCAGGGTGCTGTAGCCGCCGGGGTTGGCAGTTACGGCGGCCTCGGCTACTGTGGTGCCGTCGAAATCGCGCACTGTGCCGCTGATGGTGAAGCGCTGCGGATAGGTAAAGTCCACACCGCTCAGGCTGGGAGGCACGCTCACGGTGCGAGGCGGCAGGGCAGGATAGCCGGACTTGAAGATGCTGACGCTGTAGGTGCCACTGGACAGGTTCAGCGTGTAGGCGCCGGTCGCATCCGTGCGTGTGATGTGCGCTCCAGGGGAGGCCATCACGTCCACGTTGGGGACCGGAGTGCCGTCGAACTCGCGCACGGCACCGCTGACGGCATAGGTCTGGAGGAAAGTGAAGTCCAGGTCATCGCGACTTGGCGGCACGCTGATGGTCTGGCCCGGCGGGCTGGGGTATCCGGTCTTGGATACGGTGACCACGTACGTTCCAGCCACGACGTGCAGTGTGTAGTGGCCGTTGGCGTCGGTGAAGGCCAGGTAGCCGCCAGGCGAGGCGCTGACCAGAACATCAGGCACCGGGTTTCCTGCTCCGTCGCGGACTGTGCCGCCGATGGTGGCGCGCTGTGGGAAGTTAAAGTCCACATCCAAACGGCTGGGCGGCACAGTCACGCGCTGGGTGGGCAGGATCGGGTAATCGGGCTTGACGGCGCTGACGTTGTAGGTTCCGGCGGCTACGGTCAGGGTGTAGATACCAGCGGCATCAGTTGTGGCCGCGTAGCCACCCGGGGAGGCGTTGACGGCCACATCTGGCACCGGCGAGCCGTCAAAGTCACGCACCTTGCCAGCGATGATGTAAGCCTGCAGGAAGACGAAATCCACGTTGGTGCGGTCGGGTGGCACGGTGACGCTCTGTGCGGGTGGGCTGGAGTAGCCGACCTTGGACACGCCCACGCTGTAGGTGCCAGGCGTGACGCGCAGCGTGTAGCGTCCGGCGCTGTTCGTCAAGGTGCTGTAGTTGCCAGGAGAGGCGGAGACGAAAGCCCCTTCGATGGGTGAGCCTTCGAAGGAACTCACCAGGCCGCTGATGGTGTTACCTTGCGGGAAGGTGAGGTTCACGTCGGTGCGATCGGGCGGGACCGTTGCAGACTGCGGCGCTGGGGCAGGGTAGCCGGGCTTGGAAGCGCTGATGGTGTAGGTGCCGGGAGGGACAGTGAGAGTGTAGACCCCGGCCGGATCGCTAAGCGTGCTGTAACTGCCCGGCGAGGCGCTCACCAATGCGTCGGCCACGGGCGTGCCGTCAAAGTCGCGCACCGTGCCGCCGATGACGTTGCGCTGGGCGTAGACAAAGTCTATGCCACTCAATTCCGGTGGCACCGTGACGGTGCGCAGGGGCAGCGAGGGATAGCCCTCTTTGGAGACACTGATGTCATAGGTGCCAGCACCCAGACTCAGCGTGTAGGCTCCGATGGCATCCGTGTCTGTCCAGCAGCCACCTGGCGCAGAGGAGATGCGGGCGGCCGCGACCGGGGTGCCGTCATGCTCGCGTACGCTTCCGCGGATGGCGTAGGTCTGTCCGAAAGCCCAGTCGACATCGGTGCGGTTGGGTGGTACAGTGACCGTCTGCGTGGGCGGATTGGGCAGGCAGGCTTTGGATGCGCTCAGGGTGTACGTTCCGGCGGTCACGGTTAGCGTGTAGACGCCGCGCGCATCCGTGGCTGTGGTGTAGTTGCCTGGGACGGCGTTGACAATCGCGCCTTGGACCAGGTTGCCTTGGAAGTCTCGGGCCTTGCCGCCGATGAGCGCCTGCTGAGAGAAGCGGAAGTCGATCCCGGTGCGACTGGGTGGTACGATGACGGTCTGTGCCGCAGGCGTCGGGTAGCCGGCTTTGGTGGCGCGCACTTCGTAGGTGCCCGCAGGCACGGTGAGGCTGTAGGCTCCGGTTGCATTGGTGGTTGTGGCATAACCACCCGGCGAGGCTCCGACCACGGCTGCGTCGATGGGCGTCCCGTCATAGTCGGACACCGTGCCAGCGATAAGATAGGTCTGCTGGAAGGCAAAGTTGACGCCCGTGCGGCTGGGGGGCACCACCACAGTCTGCGCCGGAGGGCTGGAGAAGGGGTACTTGGAGACGCTGACTGAGTACGAACCTGCAACCACGCTCAGGACGTAGGCGCCGCTGGCATCAGTTAGGGTCGTGTAGCCGCCAGGGGAGGCATTGACTGCCGCGCCCTGCACGAGACTGCCGTCCGCGCCGGTCACGTTGCCGGATATGCTGAAGCGCTGCGCGAACTGGAAGTCGATGCCGCTCTGGCTGGGCGGAACGGTTACATTGCGCGCCGGCAGGCTCGGGAAGCCTTCCTTGAAGGCGCTGAGGCTGTAGGTGCCAGCCGGCAGGCTCAAAGCATAGC
>Ga0116202_10001331_pt1 | contig 14453 bp, 13 predicted proteins | sample LakKivw325mmetaG_FD_94479 | JGI IMG/M metagenome (GOLD analysis project Ga0116202, IMG submission 94479) | Anoxic lake water microbial communities from Lake Kivu, Rwanda to study Microbial Dark Matter (Phase II) - Lake Kivu water 325m metaG | ecosystem: Environmental > Aquatic > Freshwater >...
GAAAAAGATAAAAAAACTGTAAGGATAGACCCTCTCATTTCCATTTTCATATGGTGCCACAACGTGGCATGAGAGTCTATCCTATCCTGGAAATACAGTGACGAGTGATCAGTAACGATTAACCAGCAAACAATGAAAACTCATTTTATTCAGGATATTCAATAATTCCATTCACCGGACCTCTCCCTTTGGATAAAGGGAGATTGAGAGGGATTCGATTGGTTCTTAAACAATCTTCTCGTCATTTCGTCACCCCTGAATGTTTCTATCAGGGGTCTAAAATAAAAGGAAAAAAAACATAGATTCCTGATTAATGCATTCAGGAATGACGGTGTGTGGACATTCGGGAATGACGAAAGATGATGGCACCTATCATGAAAATACAGTGAAAGGTGAAAGGTAAAAAGTTTAAAGATGCTCAATCATCACTCTTTTCCGGACCTCTCCCTTTGGATAAAGGGATTTGATTGGTTGGACATTACATTCAAATCCCCATTCACTGTATTTTACAGATGCCGACTCCCTCGTTTTTGTAATTCAACGTGTTCAAGACAGAGGGGACATTCTTCAGGGGTGTAGGTTTTGACTTCCATTTGCAGCAAGGGATGAAAGGGATATTGAAATTGTATATTGCCCCCACTGCGATCCACTAAAATCCCCACCCCAGCGATGGTGGCACCAGTCTCCTCCACAGCCCCGATGACTTCTTGGACAGATGAACCAGTGGTTACCACATCTTCAACGATCAGGACAGTACTTCCCCGGTCCAGAATAAAATCACGACGGAATTTCATCTTCCCATTTTCACGTTCGGTAAAGGCCATGCTAACGCCGAGTTGACGGGCAACTTCATAGGCGAGAATGATACCACCCACGGCGGGGCCCACCACCACCTCGGGGAATACGCCAGAAAAACGGTTGATGATTTCCTGAGCCAATATCTCCACATATTTCGGATGCTGGAGAAGTTTAAACTTTTCAACATAAAATGGACTATGTAATCCAGAACTGAGAAGGAAATGGCCTTCCATAAACGCTCCAGCTTCACGAAAAAGCTGGAGAATTTCTTGTTCATGCATTATTATTATCACCTCACTCTTCCGATCAAATCGTCCAAACACGAAATATTTTTTCTTTTTAAATAGAAATCAATACCTTCGATGATTCGAATGGCTATGGAGGGATCGATAATATTGGCTGAACCAACTGCAACCGCCCGAGCCCCGATTAAGAGGAATTCGAGCGCATCCTCGGCTTTCATTATACCACCCATGCCGATGACCGGTAGGTGAGTCCTTTGTAAAACATCGTACACCATTTTGAGTGCCAAGGGCTTGATGGCGGGACCAGACAAGCCAGCGGTTTTCCGGGAAAAAACAAAACGCTGGTTCTCGACATCAACCGCAAGCGCTGGAAAAGTATTGGTGACACTCAGAATATCGACACCCTCCTTTTCCATAAAATCGAGCGCATTTTCCAGGTCAGCGGTGTTTGGTCCCAGCTTAACGATGAGAGGCTTATGGATGATTCGGCGCAATGCGCCGACCATTTGACATAAAATCTGGCAGTCAGACGCAAAACTCTCTCCACCATGCTCCAGGTTGGGGCAGGATACGTTAACTTCGATGGCGTCGATCCGTTCCAAGGCATCCATTTTGCGAGCGATATCCAAATATTCTTCGCTGGTTTTCCCCCAGATATTAGCAATTATCCGGGTATGAAACGTTTCTAAAAAAGGGATGTCCTCGCGAAGAAACCGCTCAAACCCTTTATTTTCCAATCCAATCGAATTCATAATCCCAGCATAGGTTTCATGGATACGAGGGGGGGGATTTCCCATCCATGGATTAGAACTCAGTCCTTTAAGGGTGATAGCACCCAAGCAGTCAAGGTCAAGATAGGGAGCGATTTCTCGTCCATAGCCGCAGGTTCCTGAAGCTAAAATGACCGGATTAGAAAGAATCAGCTCTCCCAAGCAGGTGTGCAAAGTCATAACTCCACCTCCCCCAGCCGAAAAACCGGTCCATCTTTACACACATGATAATACCCTGGAAACCCTTTTTTCTTAACCGCACAGCTCAAACAGACTCCATACCCACAACCCATTCGTGATTCCAAAGAAATTTCCACTCGGAAAGAGGTTATGGCTTTGATCTGACTCATCTCCTGATACATCTCCTGTGGCCCACAAGTATAGATGGTGGTTTCTGAGGTTGAAGAGGAATGGGCAAGCCAGTCTGTAAAAGCATCCAGGACGGTTCCATGGTATTGGCCAGATATTTTTTCCTGGCAGCTTAAAATCAGAGAGGGCTGCAAATGGTAGATCGTTTCGGATAGAACCGCTTCGGAATGATCTTTCATACCAAAGAAAAAGATATAGGGAATTTTTTTCTGATGGAAATAATTGGCCAGAAAAGAGAGAGGAACCAACCCACGACCTCCGGCAATGAGGATGGCTTCTTTCGGGGAAAGAGAAAATCCATTTCCCAGAGGTCCAAACACCGGCACCAGATCGCCCGGGTGAAACTGGGATAACAATTCAGTCCCGCGCCCGACAATTTCAAACAGCAATCCAAACTGAGTTTCTTGTGTCGATAGAATTGCTAAGGGCCTTTTCAAAAAAGGATCAAAAGTATTTCCCGGGGAAATCATGACGAATTGACCGGGACGAGCGAGATGGGCTATATCTTTTTCTTCCAACCACATTTCGATGAATGAGGAACCGAGATTACGGATGGTGATGATTTTGGCTGATTTCATGGAAGAAGGTCCCGCAGCTGAGTCTGGTAATGCTTGGCCCGTTCCCGGGCTTTCACCTCAAACCCAATTCCTGAAGCACATTGGGGGTCATCCCGGTAAGCAAACACCACATCCCTGGAAACGTTCACCACTGCTCCCAGACCATCTTCCCGAAACGCAAAGCGCAGGCATTCCAGGCTCCCCTTCTGAGTTCCGATTCCTGGTAATAAAAATAAAAGGGTGGGAAACCTTTCACGTAAATATTTGACATCATCCGGATAGGTGGCTCCTACAACAATCCCCACCGAGCTGAAGCCCGATTCGCCGACGAGCTTTTTTCCCATCGCTTCAACCATGCTGGCAACTTTCACAAATACTTTCTCTGGACCGGCAACATCCTGTACCGTAGGCGAGCTGGGATTGGAAGTCCGGCAAAGAACAAAAATGCCTTTTTCAGCAGCTCTCGCTTCATCAATAAAGGGTTCCAGCCCATCTTCACCCAGATAGGGATTCACCGTTAGAGCGTCAATATCCCAAAAAGAAGAAAAACATCCTCCCGGAAACGGAACCTGGGAAAGATATCCCCGGGCATAGGCGGAAGCAGTGCTGCTGATGTCGTTGCGCTTCCCATCGAGGATGATGATAAACCCAAGTTGGCGAGCAAAGTCTATGGTTGATTTCAATGCGACCATACCCGGTACACCCAACATTTCATAAAAAGCCATTTGTATTTTCACCATAGCTACGATATTCTGGAGTACTTCCAAGAGAAGGCGATTCATTTCTGCAACCGCTGACGACAATGCTTCCCAGGTTTTTCCTTTTTCTTTTATCTCTTTCTCAAGAAGAAAGGGAGGACAATATTCCAGGTGGGGGTCCAAACCTACCATCAGCGGTCCTTTATCTCGAATACTCAAACAAAGACGGTCAGCAAAATTCATATCTCTGTACCTCACTTTTTGCCTTATTCGACATCGAATTCACGGTTCAAGTTGTAAATCCCGCATAATTATTTTACCATTTACAATAGTATAGATTGGCCATCCCCGGAGCTGCCAACCATCAAACGGACAGTTCTTTCCTTTGGAAACAAATTCCTCTACCTTCACTTGATAATGAGTATCCGGATCTACAATGGTTAAATCGGCATCCTTCCCGACTTTTAGGATCCCTTTCTCAGGTAGACCTAAAAATTCAGCCGGGAAAAAGCTCAGTCGTTTCCATAATTCGACCCAATCAAGGGTCCCATCATCCACTAATGCTTTTACATAAAGCGGTATCGTAATCTCCAGATTCGAAATCCCAAAAGTGGCTTCGTTGAAATCTCCCTCCTTATCTTCAACCGCATGGGGAGCGTGATCGGAAGCCAAAAAGCGGATAACTCCCCGGCGAATGCCTTCTTTGAGAGCGGAAATATCAGCCTGCCCACGGAGCGGCGGTTTCATTTTGGCATGACTTCCATAGGGAACGATACTTTCATCGGTAAGCAGTAAATGATGAGGAGTGACATCGGCACTCACCTGTGCTCCTTTTTCTTGAAAAAAAGCCAAAAGGTCAACACTAAAAGCTGTAGAAAGATGAGTGAAGTGAACTCGCGCTCCAGTTGCACGTGCCAATACCAAATCGCGAGCCATTATCGAATCTTCAGCTACCCTGGGAATCACCCGATAGCCCATTTTGACCGCCATTTCTCCCTCACTGACCTGACCTTCGCCAGCGATATTTTCATCTTCCTCATGGAGGAGAAAGGGAAGATCGAAATAACGGGCATAGGTCAGCGCTCGATAGAGGAGACGGCTATCTTGAATACATTTCCCATCATCGCTCAATACCCTCGCTCCCGCTTCTTTCAGCAATCCAAATTCGGTCATGGCCTTCCCCACCAATCCCACACTGATAGCTGCCGATGAATAGATGTTCACCAATCCGATTTCCCGAGTGCGTAACCCAAGATATCGAATCAGGAGAGGAGTGTCTAACGGGGGACAGGTGTTGGGCATGCACAAAACCGATGAAAAACCACCCTTGGCGGCCGCTTGTGATCCAGACTGTAAATCTTCTTTATTCTCTTCTCCCGGTTCCCGGAAGTGAACATGGAGGTTGATAAACCCCGGTCCAACCAAACAGCCGGAAGCGTTGATGACCTCAGCTTTCGGATCATGAAGACCGGCTTCGATGCGAGTAATGATTCCATTTTCTACGAGAAGATCAGCATCAGTTGTTATTCCCGATTGAGTCAGCACCAGGGTGCCATTTTTAATCAAGAGCTTACCCATCCGATCGTCCCTCCCGAATCAGCGTTTCCAAAACTGCCATACGTACCGCTAAACCACAGGTCACTTGTTCTTCAATGAAGGAATTCTCTCCTTCCACCAAAGCCGAAGCAACTTCGAGTCCTCGGTTGACCGGTCCGGGATGCATGATCATTTTCAACTGTCCCTGATGGCTCAGAAGGTTCTTCTTCAGTCCGAAAAACCGGGCATATTCTTTCTCACTGGGAAAATATCCTGCTTCTTGTCGTTCTTTTTGAATGCGGAGCAGATAAACGATATCGGCTCGTTTCATCGCCTCTTCTACCGGATAGACAACCTGGGCTCCCAACACTTCGATCCCCACCGGTATCAAGGTGGGTGGACCAGAGAGAATGACCCGGCTTCCTAATTTTTTCAGTCCGATGCTCAAAGATCGAGCAACTCGGCTGTGAAGAATATCCCCAACAATTGCCACCGTCATCTGAGAAAAATCAATACCAGCTCTTTTCATCGTCAATAAGTCAAGAAGGGCTTGTGTCGGGTGTTCTCTCATGCCATCTCCGGCATTGATAATATGAAAAGGAAGAAATTGAGAAAGATAAAGGGGAATGCCGCTGGATCGATGTCGAACCACCAGCGCATCGGCCTTCATTCGAGCCAGAGTACGAACTGTATCGCGAAAACTCTCGCCCTTCTGAACACTGCTGATATCAATGGAAAAATTGACGACCTCCATTCCTAAGAGTTTTGCCGCCATTTCAAAAGAGGTTCGGGTTCGTGTGCTGGCTTCAAAAAATAGATTAATGAGATAATACCCCTGAAGAGTTGTGGTTCCTTTTGGTGATTGCTCCAAAAAATCACGATAACAATTTCCTTTTTCAAGAAGATACCTTATTTCATCCACACTGAGATTATCAATACCCAACAAATGCCTGTGTTTCCATTTCACCACCCGCCAACCTCCTTCTATTCTTTATCAAAAATTTCTTGAAAAGAACCAAGATTTTCCTTTGATTCGGTTTTCACATGCTAAAAAGAACTGAATCATTGGGGGAGTGAGGTATAAATTGTCAAAAAAAAGTCCATCTTCCCTGTTTAAAGGAAAGATGGACTTTGGAATCAATTTGATGATTTGTATTTGCTTTTTTCTCATCTTATCACAACCCCGAATAAGAATACTCATTCCAGGTTTTTCTGTCAATCAATCTGAAAAATGAAAAAGAAAAATCTTGTCAGCTGGAATGCTGGGTGGTAATCTTGCCGTAATGAATAGTTGAATTTCTCGAGACTCAAGGGAGGAACTGTATGGCTCAATTTATCGGAATAGACCTGGGGACTCAAAGTGTAAAAGTGGTCGTTTATGATCCGGAAGGTCATTTGCTATCCTGTATCAGCCGCGATTATCACCTGCTCACTCCTCAGCTCGGTTTCGTCGAACAAGATCCCGAAGAATGGTGGCTTCAAACGGAATCGGCGGTGCGGGAAGCGATCAGTCAGTGCCGTGTTCCTCAAGTGAAAGCGATTGGATTTTCTGGTCAAATGCACGGCTTGGTTCTACTGGACGCGCAGTGTTCTCCCATCTGCCCAGCAATTATATGGGCTGATCAAAGAAGTGGAACTGAAGTTCATCAAATTCGGGAAATATTGGGTTCGCGACTCGCCTCGATTGCCGGAAGTGATATTGCCACTGGTTTTATGGCGGCATCGCTTTTATGGATAAAAAAGCATCAACCTGACCTTTACCACAAAGCCCGTTGGGCAATTCTTCCCAAAGATTATTTAAAAATTAAGTTGGGACTCCCACCATCTTCCGACGTGGCCGATGCCTCATCGACCCTTCTTTTCGATATCAATCGCCGTAATTGGTCGGAGGAAATTCTTGAAGCATTGGAACTCAAGCCATTTCTCTTCCCCCCTATCTATGAATCTGTCGATATCATTGGGCAGGTGTCAAAAGCGGCTCAAGACGAACTCGGTATCAGAGGTGATACCTATGTGGCAGCTGGTGCCGGAGACCAACATTGCGCTGCCCTTGGGAACGGAATTATCAATGATGGTGATGTGTTACTGACCATCGGTACTGGTGGTCAGGTTTTCACGCCTATACCCCACCCAATTACCGATCCCCAGTTGCGGATACATACTTTTTGTCATGCTATACCCGGAAGCTGGCATCTCCTGGGAGCTTCACTCTGTGCCGGCCTCTCCTTAAGCTGGTTTAAAAAATCAGTGCTTGATTCCGAGAACCGGGTTTTTGATTATCCAGCTTTAGACCAAGAAGCTCGCTCAGTTGCTGCCGGGACCAATGGTCTCATCTTCCTCCCCTACCTCATCGGTGAAAGAACTCCTCACCGCGATTCGGCCGCCCGTGGAGCCTTTATCAACCTCCACCTTACTCATCAACGAGGAGACCTGGTGCGAGCCATTATGGAAGGAGTAAGCATGGCATTGAAGGATTCGTTGAATATCTTCCAGGAATTAGGGTTTAACGGGAATAAATTTATCTTTGCCGGAGGAGGGGCAAAAAGCCCTTTATGGAGATCAATTCTCTCCTCGTTTATAGAACATCCACTTCAAACCACCAAAGTAAAAGAAGAAGCCGCAACCGGAGCTGCCCTGTTAGCCATGGTCGGAAGCGGGCATTTCGCTCACTTTCATGAAGCCGTCCAGCAAATGATCAGGTACGAACCACCGGTCTATCCCGAAGATCAATGGATTCCGCTTTATCGGGAGCAATATCACATTTTTCGCTGTCTGTATCCGGCTTTGAAGGAATTTTTCCCTCATCCGTTTTCGGAAAAATAATAAATGTCCAATACTCTTGCCTGGCCGAAAACAGCCAGGCAAGAGTGGAATAAGCAAAAATTACTCGTTGGCACCTCTTAACCAACGACCCCAGAAATCTTCCCAATCATACTTTGGTTTATTATTAATATAATTTTCAGTGTATTCAGCTATGTTATCTGTAGTTATCAGGATACTGGAGGCAATCCAGTCTCTCTTGTTAGCGGGAAGCTCTTCGACTTTAATCTTGCCTTCTTTGGCAGCCAATGCAATCGCCAGACCCATTCCGCCCTGCCAGTAGGCATCGGAGGCTACGGTCGCAACCGCTTCACCGTTCTGAATGGCGGTGATTATTTCCGGAATTGCATCAACTCCAGAAACCTGGACTTTTCCAGCCAGGCCACGGCTTCGGAGCGCTTCTATGGCACCTACCGCCATCGAATCATTTGCACACCAGACGGCAGCGATGTCCGGATTGGCAACTAAGGCATTGGATACATGATTGTAGGCTTTGACTTTTTCCCATTCTCCAGATTGCCAACCCACCATGTTGATATCGGGGTATTCTTTCAGTGCTTTTTCAAACCCCTCCCATCGTTCACTGGCAGCACTGTTCCCGAGCATTCCCTGAACAGCAAAAACCTTGCCTTTTTTACCTATGGAATCGAAGAGTGCTTTAGCGGTGTTATATCCGGAAGCGACGTTATCAAAGTTAATATGAGAAACCCAGTATTTATAATCGGTCACATTGACTTCGGTGGGTTTGTTCCAGAAAGTGACAAAATACACTTTGCTCTTTTCCAGCTCATTGGCAATTGCCAAAGCATCGGTCGATTGGTTGGGGTCAACACAGAAAACGGCATTGCCATTGGAACGGGCAACCAGAGCTTTGATATCATTCAACTGCTTTTCGCTGGATCCCTCACAGGTTTGAATGACATTATAATCTAATAATCCTTTGTACTCAGCAAATAGCTTGGCACCTTCCGCCCAGGCGGCGTGATAGGGATTGGAGAGACTGCGGATGGCCGTCCCCAGATACACTGGTTCGGCAGCATACGATACTGTGGCGAAAAGTCCGACTAAAACCACCATTGCCAATAGAATAACCAATTTGCGCATAAAATTAACCTCCTTTAAAAATGAATAATAATTCAATGGTTTCAACCTCAACACTTTGTACCAAGCCTTATTTCGTATTTATTTTTAGACTTGGGACATCCGCTCCTGCAAGCCATACCGCATATCGAATCGCTGAATGACTCACCTCCTTCCGGTATATATACTCCTTTGAATGACAAATCGACGTTCAGTATTTTCTTTGTTCAAATGGTGCCATGGAATTTCTATTCACTGCTTCACTGCTCCAAGTGTGAGACCCCGTACCAGATACTTTGAAGTAAATGCCGCCAGGATAACTGGTGGAGTAATAGCCAGGATGGTCAAGGTGGCTATTCTCGAAAAATCAATTCCGACCACAGTTAGCGTCCCGGTAATAACCACCGGGAGAGTCATGACGTTCTTATAGGAAAGAGTGACGACAAATAGAAACTCATTCCAGGAAAAAATAAAACATAAGATATAAACAGCGATAATACCAGGTAGAGCGAGTGGAAGAGCGACCCGGACAAAGGTTTGAAAGGTGGAACAGCCATCAATGAGTGCCGCTTCTTCAATTTCCTTGGGAAGTTCTCTGAAAAAATCCTGCATCAGCCAGATTGCGAGCGGGAGATTAAAAACGGTATGAGCAATGATGATCGCTGGAAGAGTGTCGAGAAGCCGGAGTGACCTCATCATTAGAAAAAAGGGAATAGCTACTGCGATCGGAGGAAACATACGATTGGAGAGAATCCATACTGCTATGTCTTTGGCTTTTCGGAAATTGAAACGAGCCAAGGCGTAGCCCGCCAAAGCTCCCAGGATTAACACCAACATAGAACTCAAAGCAGATATCACGATACTGCTCCGTAACCCTAACAGGGTTCGTTCCCGTTCGGGACCGGTAAGCATATTACTCCAGTTTTGAGATGTAGGTTCAAATTGAATATACGGAAGAAAACCATAAGTAAACTTTTCACCGGGAATTTTAATGGAAGTAATAACCGTCCAGAAAAAAGGAAATATCGTCCAAACCGAAAAGGCAATCAGTACCACCCAGATGATGACCCGACCAACGGTTACTTTTTTTTTCTTCAACATTTATGCCTCCTTCCTGAAGCGGTTGAGCACGATGTTGGATATTCCCAGCACAATCCAGAGAAAAACCCAGGACAAAGCACACGCATACCCTAAATTAAAATACGAAAACCCGGTGGTATAGGTATAAAATGAGAGTGATTCAGTGCTGCTTCCCGGCCCTCCACTGGTTACTCCAAAAACAATTTCAAAGAGTTTAAAGGCATCGATGACCCGTAACAGGGAAAGAGTAATGATGATCGGCTTGAGCAAAGGGAGAGTAATATACCCGAAAGTTTGAATTCCATTGGCACCATCGATAGCAGCCGCTTCATAAAGCTCGGGAGGAAATGCCTGAAGAGCTGCCAGAAGACCCATAAACATAAAAGGAGTCCATTCCCAGATGTCGATGAGCATGAGGACATAGGGCGCGGTCGAGGCATTGGTCAACAACCCGGGGACGTTGATGGAGAAACTTGCCAGGATTTTACTGACCACTCCTGCTGCCGGGTTTAAAAGCATCCTCCATATGAAAGCGACTCCAATCGCCGGGGCTGCCATGGGAAGTAAAAAGAGAATACGGAAAAAATTCCGGAAATGGATTTTTTCGCTTAAAATATAAGCAAGCATTAATCCAAGTACCAGTTCGACCAGAACCACAACCACAACATAGAGAACGGTAAAACGAAGACTGTTCCAAAAGCGTGAATCCTGGGTGAGAATATCGATGAAGTTTTGGAAACCGACAAAAACTTTCCCTACCCCGGTTGCCGCTTTCCATTTGTGAAAAGCCAGGGTTAAAGACCAAATGAGAGGAAAGATACCCATAATCAGTAAAAAGGCAACTCCAGGAAGGAGAAAAAATAATCCAGTACTTTTTTTGGCAATCGCCATGTTGTTTATCCCTCAAGGTTTTTTGGTATCTCTTAGAATGAAAGAGTCTTCATTGTTGATATCAAACGAGAGAGACCGACTTGAACCAGTCTCTCTCATCGTCATTGGGGCGTATTCCCCTCGCAGTTGGATGAACCAACCATGAGGGGAAATAAAAAGTACCGGATTTATTGAGCCGGTAAACCCAGAGATTCACGATAGAGTTTGAGTTGCTTGTCTTTGCCGTAACTCTCCGTGATCTTCTGCCATTCTTTGTAAACGGCATCGCATGCTTCCTGAGGACTGACTTTCCCAGCCAGTGCATCAGCCAGATGGAGGTCGAGATAATCGTAGTATTCGGCTCCGCCTGGGATTCTCAGGTCAGAAAGGGCTTTGGCATCAGACATGATCTTTTCGATGGCTCCCAGGTACGCTTTAGCTGATTCTTCTCCCCAACCGCCAAATTCAACCCATTTCGCTACATCCTTAAAATGACTGAAACGCCAGGGATTCGCTCCGGTATACCCATGAGCACCGGTGACATCCAGAATACTCTGTTCAGGCGCACCAAAGTAGGCAGCGAATTTGTAAGCAGCCAATGGATTTTTGGAAAACTTTGAAATGGAGTAAACCCAACCACCAAAGTCAAGGAAATTGACCTGGTTATTACCTTCAATCCATTTTCCTTCTTTATAGTTATAAGTTTTCATGGCACCCGGAAGCGGACCATACCCAAGCTTGCCTTTGACTTTACTGCCATATTCTTTTTCCGACTGCTCCATGACTCCAATGTCACCCCAGTCAATCGACATAGCTGCATTCCCACTGATAAAAGCCTGACGGTTTTCGCTGTACCCATAGCCGAGAAGTCCGGGAGGGGCAAACTTGGCTAATTTGGTAATAACGGTTACGGCTTCAACCCAACCCGGATTATTGGCCAAAGGCTCCATGGTGTCGGGATTGAAATAGGGAGCGATACCCGGCTGAGCGGCATATTGCATGACGATATCGAGAAGTGTCCACTGAGCTTGGGTTTTACGCTGGGCGATAAAATCAATACCGTATTCTACCTCACCATCGTTATCCCAGTCCCAATTATTAAAGAACTCGGCTATATCGACGACTTCTTCCCAGGTCTTAGGAGGAACGCTGTATTCATAGCCATATTTTTCTTTAAATTTAGCTTGATAATCAGGGTTTTCGAGAGCATCTTTCCGGTAATAGATGAGATGGCAGTCGCCATCGTAGGGCATCGCGTAGATTTCTCCAGCCCACATTAAGTTATTTTTCTGAGCGGGCACCACATCATCCCAATTTGGATATCCATAATCATCCATGAAAGGTTTAATTGGGAGCACCCAACCACCTCCAATAATGTCACCCGCCCAGCTGGAAGGCCAGCAGATAAGGTCGTAGGCACCGGTTCCAGTGATAAAATCAGTCATCATCTTGTCGAATAGCGACGAGTAAGGAACCACTACGATATCAATTTTTCCGCCGGTGAGTTCTTCCCATTTAGGTTTCCAGGCTTCGACAACCATGGTATGGGGATCAGTTACTAAAACGGTGATGGTTTTTCCAGCAAATTCGCCTTTTTGAGACTCCCAGGTTTTGTCTTGAGCCATAGCTAACACTGAAAAACTGAACACCATTAAAACAATTAAACTCAACACGAATAGTTTCTTCATTTCATTACCCTCCTTAATCAAAATGTAAATACGAAGTTAAAAAAGGTTCATTATAAACACTCAACAGTTGATGAAGCACTTCACCTCCTCCTTTCTTAAAGTAAAGCGCGACAATATCATTCTATCTCGATAAAAATGAAAATACAATTTATCCCCCCTCCTCTATTGTTTCTAAAAAACCAGCCAACAGCTATTGAGATTATCGAAAATCATTGGAGATTTTCTCGATGCACTGAAACATCTCATCGGAAATATCAATATGAAAGACTTCCGCTACAACCTGAGTCCAGCCATGAATGAAGTAAATCCAGCCATCTTCAACGTGGAGGTTTTTTTTCTCCTTTTGTCGGAGAGCCTGGTATTTGAAGAGTAAATCACCCCGATAGTTAATCTCCCATACCAGACTGTTTTCAGGAAATTCTGCTTGATCGGTAAGTGGTGAACCGGGTCGATCTTTCCCCAGGCCGGTGGCATTCACAATCAAGGAATAGGGTTTCATCTTTTTCAGGATGGTATCATTTATGGCCGCATCGGGACAATGATGATATTCGATGGGGGCATCGGGACTGAGTTTTTTCATAATCTCTTTCATCGATTCCAGCCGGGGTGTGCTGCGATTGGAGACATGCATTTTGGACGGGATGTTGTCGCCTTTATCTTTATTGAATAGATAAGCAGCCATGGCCCGAGCGCTTCCTCCTGCCCCCATAATAAATACTTCACCACCATGCTTGAACCAAAAATTTTTTGGGACAAAAGTTTCCAAAGCCAAACCGCTGGAAATCGGATCTTTGGCATGCCCTACCAGTTGACCGTCCTTTTTGGAAATTGATGAAAGTTCTCCGAAAATTTGTGCATAGGGATCGAGAAAATCAAAGAGATCCCGTGCAGCATTATATAAATCGATTTTGTGAGTGGTCACCAGGGCTCCCACTGATAAGGGATCGTTTTTAATAAAATCGACCACTTGCCGATAATCCTCTTCAGGTGCATGAATGGCAATATCAATTCCCTTGAGAACAGCATCGGTTAACCCCAATTCTTTTGCCCAAAGTGGAAAAAGTTTCATGATTGACGACTTACCAGTGGTAACACCGATAAAATACATGGTTGGCTGAGTCGCTTTTTCTGGTAATTGCACTCAAATCACCCTCCGGCTACTTTTTTCGTTTCGGATTATCGATGACCACGACTTCTCCGTACTCTTCTACAACTAATTTCGGATATCCTTGTTCTTCAATGGTGGCATAATCATGTCCAGCATCGGCGGGGAATATACAGTAAAAAATGAGCGGTTCCTTACCAACGTTCATGGTTCGATGTGACCAAAAAGGAGGGATATAGGATGCTGACCCGGGAAACATGTCCAGTATATCACACTCCCCATTGGTTGATTCCATGATCAGTCGTCCCTGTCCCCGGAGACAAAAATAGATTTCGGCGGTACCAAGTTTTTTGTGGTAGTGACCCTTGGTGAGAAAATACTCCTTCCCGACTTTACCCGGATAAATAATTGTGGTACAGTGACCGAGATGACCTTTGGTTTCTGGAACTTTGGCATAGATCACTTCATAGACCAGTGGGTCTCCTTGTTGAATCATTTCCTCAGCCGCTTCGACATCATAAAACATATTTTTTATGTCACTGACTTTCCGAATAATCCTTTCGCCCGGGATGAGGTCACCCGTTTCAAAATCAATCACTACGTTATATGGCTTCATGGTTTTTCATCCTCTCTGTATAAAACAATGATCATCTTGTTGCCTATTCGATAAAGACTCAAATCTATCCTGGAAATACACCAGGATATCAGCCTACGGCGTAAGATTTAAAAAAGAAAAGAAAAAACTGAGAGGATAGACCGCCGAAGTTTCCATCATCTATGGTGCCGTATTACGGCATGACGGTCTATCCTGGAAACTGTCACAGGATTCGATATTAA
>Ga0116202_10001335_pt1 | contig 14433 bp, 11 predicted proteins | sample LakKivw325mmetaG_FD_94479 | JGI IMG/M metagenome (GOLD analysis project Ga0116202, IMG submission 94479) | Anoxic lake water microbial communities from Lake Kivu, Rwanda to study Microbial Dark Matter (Phase II) - Lake Kivu water 325m metaG | ecosystem: Environmental > Aquatic > Freshwater >...
AGTGCGGGAACAGGCGCTTTCCTGTACTGGCTTGCCAGCGCATAGAGAGAGAAGTACCATAGACTCTCAAGAAATGCGTCATCCAGTTGCACGGAACTCATGCTCCAGAAATTTGACCACCACCTGCGATGCTGCCTGAAGGATTTGTCAAAACCCTCCGAGGCAGAAGTCCTGATAATCTTTTCCGCGGCGTCGAGCGGGTCATTACTCTCCTCGGAAGTGACAACCGCCAGGAAAACATCAAAATCGCCGTCAAGCGTGAACCATGCCTTCCTGTCATCCGTTTTCGGTTCAGGGTTCACTGTGGGTCTTGACCAGTATTTTTTCCTGAAATTCTTTTTCATCGTGTCCGCGTATCCGCCCCATCCGGTGGACACTATTTTCAGCGCCGTGACAACCGTCATGCTTTCCGGTATCTCACGTTTCATGAAAACGGTATTACCCCTCGCTATCCAGTGAACGGCCGGCATATCCGGCTCTTCAATGCTTCTGAGTTCAACCACCGCCGGAGAAGTCATATGGGAGTGTCCCTTTATCCTGAGAACAAGTAGATTCCGTTCCGCGTGGACGAAAGAGTTGATGCGCGGATGCGACTGGTGCTTGTCCGCGCTTACCTGCAGACTCGCCGAGGGAAGATTTATGACGGAGGATATTTTGTGGGGCGGGCACCAGTTGGAAGATGAAGAGACCTTGTCAAAACATACCTGCAGTTCCGCACAGGATTTCGGTCCGGACTTGCACTTCGTTGCGGGCAAGATACCCTTTATTTTTCTTATATCATGGATGTTCTTACCGGCTTTTATGCCGTTCAATATCTCCGAATGGGTGAGATGCGGCGGGGTCTCAGAACGGTAGTCATAAACGTCGGTCTTGTTTATCAACCATTTAAGGTGATACGGCGCATAGAAGACTGTGCCGAGGTCTCCGTTGCCCAGCAGCAGCCCGTCCGTCCACACCCGCGGGGCGTTTGCATAAACAAGGTTATGTCTTTTTGAGACCCCGTATCCGTTTTTCATTTGCACACGCGTTTTCTGACATCTTAAAGAATCTCATTATTAAAGCACCTATTTTACGGCAGGTCAATAATTTGCCTTGCGCGCATTGTTCCGGTGTGAAGCATCACGGGACGCCGAACATGATAGAGTTAAGGGGATGGCCGTGCATAAGGTTCAGGGGTATCCAGATGCATGAGGCACCCATCACCCCGAGCAGTAAGCCGACGAAAAAGGGGATGCTTTTCCTGTACGCGGACATGCCGGCATACTTTAGGAGCAAGACCTTTATAAACCATGCGATAAAGATGGAAAACCACGCCCACTTCATCACCCAGCTGTCGGCTATGGGAAACCCTATGTAATGGAGCGGCCACCAGAGAAATTTATGCTGCAGCGCTATGAGAATGAGCATGACAAGTCCGCCGAGCCCTGCGAATATCATGCGGGGAAGGATTATCTCCCTTGTCAGCGGATAACATACCTTGCCGCTTATGAACCTCTCAATGGCCGACGGCATTCCCGGTCCGTAAAACCACTGGTTTGCCGAATTAATCGCGCCGTATTTGTATCCGATGAAGAGCGTGGTCATCGCGGAGACGATGTATGCCACAACGACAGACGATATTATTCCCCAGAAAATGATACGGGGTGCCATGTTCCTGCGTTCGTTCATCTTGAGGGCGTTAAGCGTGGACGACAGCACCGTGGTTCGTATATCCGCTGACCATACGTACTGCATGCCGAGAGATGAATAGCCGTATGGGCCAATCAATCCCGGAGGCAGCGTGTATGCCGTAAAGTCAGGAGGGGTGCACTGAGGCCTGGCAAAACCTATCCCTGCCTGGGCAATAATTTTCCCGAGGGAAACGAACACGACATGGATAAAGAAAATGAACAGCATTATGACAAATAAGGGCATTCCCATGCAGCGCAGAAATCCCGAAAGGATAAGTACTGAAATTATCCATCCCAAGAAACAAGTCTTGTAAGAAAGCATCTCGCTGCTGTCGTCAATCTCCTCCCTTATGCCAGCCGCTTTAAGGAAGATATCAGCCAGATGCCGCCTTGAAAGAAAGATGATATACAGAAAGAGGGTTATCATCGCGCCGCCCCCCTGGAAGGAAGTGGCGGCGGAACTGCCTCCGAAAACCTCGTTGCCTCCGGGCAGCGAATATCCGGACATGTTGCTTACGCCTGTCTGTATCTTTGCCAGAATATGGAAAATGAAAAGAGAAAAGGCGATATTTACAGGCAGGAGATAGGCAAAAGCGATAATGGTAAAACTGAACAGGAATACCAGGTCATCAGTGCGCCTGAAGATGGGTATGAGGCGAGCAAAATTTATCCTGAAGGTTGGCAGAAAACACGTAAGACCGTTCAGTGATACGAGGACAAATGCCAGGATGAATCCAGCCCACATGAGAGGATTCTTGAAGATGGACGGCAAACGCTCCTTTTCGGAATGTTTCCTCGTGACCTCCAGGGGCATTACGGCAAGCGGGAAGGTCAACCGTTCGTTTTCCACCCATTGTTTCCTGAGCATGACGGCGAGGCAGATGCTGAGAAAGGTAAAGGTGAGGATGAGCCCGAGCCAGAACAGCAGGGGCTTTAACCATGAAAGATAGTATACAGGGGCATTGACGGGCCTGCTCTCATAGAAGAAAGCTACCGCCTGCCGGTTCGTGTTGAGAATCCAGGGGCCCATCCTGTTGAGGAGGGAGCCGGCGCATGCATCAGGCGAAAATTCAAAATAATTAACCCCGGCTATCGCCGGGAAAAGGTTGCCGATGACTCCCCAGCTGGGTATTACGCATGCAGCCGACACCATCATGAATATAAGAACAAGTTCTGAGGAAGAAAGAAGAAATTTGCGGTTAACGAACGATAATATGCCGGTGACAATTATCGCTATGAAAAGGAAGAAATACGCACCTGCCGCAAGAAAGTCGGAGGTGAGCCCCACCGCCTGCGTATTAATCAAAAACGGGTCAAGGATACTTAGCGCGATTGAGAAAATAATACCTGTGATAAACGCTCTTTTCATTTGAATAAATATGCCGAATTACGAAGCCAATCTATTAAATCACTCCTCTTTAATTCTGTCAACCATATATCCATAATTATTTTGACTGATTGTCCGGGTATATGGTATATTCTTTCTGACGGTTGATAACCGAAATCTTAAATTGAAAAACAAAACGACGGAGGGAAAAGAATGGACAAGGAAAAGGCGTTGGACATAGCAATCGGTCAGATAGAGAAGGAGTTCGGCAAGGGCGCCATAATGCGGCTGGGCGAAAAGACGGCTGTGGATGTTCCCGTCATTTCAACCGGCGCCATCTCCCTGGATATTGCCCTGGGAACGGGAGGAATCCCGCGCGGAAGGGTCACCGAGATTTTCGGGCCCGAGTCGTCCGGCAAGACGACGCTTGCCCTTCATATTCTGGCCGAAGCGCAGAAAGCCGGAGGCCAGGCGGCTTTCATAGACGCCGAACACGCGCTTGACCCGGGATACGCCAGGAAACTGGGCGTCAAGCTGGAGGATATGCTCATCAGCCAGCCCGATACCGGTGAACAGGCGCTTGAGATTACCGAGTCGCTTATCAGAAGCAATGCCATAGATGTCATCATAATAGATTCCGTCGCTGCCCTTGTTCCCAAGGCCGAACTTGAAGGGGAGATGGGCGAAAGCATAATGGGCCTGCAGGCGCGGCTGATGTCCCAGGCGCTGAGGAAACTAACCGGATACATAAGCAAATCGCAGACATCCGCCATCTTCATCAATCAGTTGAGGGAGAAGATAGGCGTATTTTTCGGAAATCCCGAGACCACTCCGGGAGGAAGGGCGCTGAAGTTCTATGCTTCGGTGCGCCTGGACGTCCGGAGGATAGAGAGCATAAAGAGCGGACAGGAAATCGTCGGCAACAGGGTGAGGGTCAAGGTGGTCAAGAACAAGGTTGCGCCGCCGTTCAAAGAGGCGGAACTGGACATGTACTACGGAAGAGGGATATCCAGGGAGAGTTCCCTGATAAATGCGGCATTGCAGTACAAGATAATTGAGAAGAAGGGCGCGTACTTTCAGTACGGAGGCGATTCCGTCGGGCAGGGAATTGAAAATGCCGTTGAGACACTCAAGCAGAATGAGAAATTATATTCGGAAATTGATTTGAAAGTGCGGGATGCGGCCGGACTGAAGGTCAAGAAAGCGGAAAAGTGACGTTTTTTGTCACCCCTGCGGATATTAAGCAGGGGCTGAAGGAGACAAAAAAATGAAAGAGATGGGAATAGGACTCATCGGGTACAAGTTCATGGGCAAGGCGCATTCCCATGCGTACAGGGATGTCGGTCTCTTCTTTGATTTGACGGTAACGCCCGTGATGAAGGTCCTGTGCGGAAGGGCCGAGAAGCCACTGAAAATCGCCGCTGAAAGGTTTGGCTGGCAGGAGTATGAAACCGACTGGCGAAAAGTTGTGAGAAGAAAGGACATTGACATGGTTGATATCTCAACCCCGCAGGATACGCACAGGGATATCGCAGTGGAAGCGGCAAAAGAGGGAAAGGCGCTCTTCTGCGAGAAGCCGCTTGCCCTGACTATCAGGGAAGCATACGAGATGGCTGAGGCGGCCGAGAAATACGGCGTCAGGCATGCCGTATGTTTCAACTACCGCAAACTGCCCGCCATAGGGCTTGCAAAGAACCTTATATCCGGCGGGAAACTCGGCAGGATCTACCACATGCGCGCCGTGTATCTCCAGGACTGGATAATAGACCCGGAGTTCCCGCTCGTGTGGCGGCTGCAGAAGGAGATTGCCGGGAGCGGTGTGAACGGAGACCTCAACGCGCATCTTATAGATATGGCAAGGTATCTTGTCGGAGAATTTGAGGAGGTTGCCGGGATGAGCGAAACCTTCATAAAGGAAAGGCCTCTCCTGAAGGAAACGGGGGTGCTTGAGACGGGAATCAAGGATAAGCAGAAGGGCGAGAAGAAAGGGAAGGTCACCGTTGATGACGCCACCCTGTTCCTCGCGAGGTTCAGGAACGGCGCAATCGGCTCTTTTGAGGCGACAAGGTTTGCGGCAGGAAGAAAGAACGGCCAGAGGTTTGAGATCAACGGGAGCAAGGGAAGTATCGCATTCAACCTTGAAAATCTCAACGAACTGCAGGTTTACAGCACCGAGGACCCAGAGTATGCCCAGGGCTTCAGGACAGTCATGGCAACGGACGCCTCGCATCCCTATGCCGCAAACTGGTGGCCCGCGGGACACATAATCGGATACGGGGAATCCTTCGTCAACATGGTAGCGGACGTTCTGACATCGGTTGCAAGGGGAGAGAATCCAAGCCCTGACTTTTACGACGGGATAAGATGCCAGGAGATTTTGAACGCCGTTGAAGAATCCGCAAGCAGGAAAGGATGGGTGCGGATACCCCATTGAAAACATGTCATTCACAGGGAACTAAAACCTTTTCCTGATTTTTGCATATAATATATTGACAGTTCAAAAAGGATGCCTGAACTTTTCAGGAAAAGGAGGAGGAAAGATGAACAGGAGAAATTTTGTGGTGCTGGGGATTGTGGCGGGTGTTATTGCGGCGGGCGTGCTGTCCCGCACGCTCAGGTTTTCATGGAGGTTTTCCGCGGATAAGACGGCTTATCAGACACCCTATATTTTTACGGGAGAGAATAACGGCGTGCTGACATTGCAGAATGCGTTTGTTCAGGTTGCAAAGTCGGTCAAGCCGGCCGTGGTGCAGATAACAACTGAAAAGATGGTCACCATGCGCTACTGGGACCCGTTCGGGGATATGGAGGGGTTTTTTAACAATTCACCGTTTGAGGATTTTTTCGGAGCGCCGAAAAGACGGCAGGACAGTAGAAAAACGTATCAGCAGAAACAGCAGGGACTCGGCTCCGGATTCATCGTTGACGAAGAGGGACGCATAATCACCAACAACCACGTCATAACCGGGGTGGACAAGATACTGGTGAAACTGCAGGACGATACCCATCCGTACGAGGCGAAGGTTATCGGGACCGATCCCAAGACTGACCTGGCATTGATAAAGATAGAGGCGAAAAGGCCCCTGCCTTATGTCCGGCTGGGGGATTCCGACAGGATTGAACCGGGAGAGTGGGTGATGGCTATCGGAAACCCGATGGGGCTCACCGCCACGGTGACGGTTGGAATCGTAAGTGCGAAGGGAAGGACAGGGTTCGGCATAACCCAGTACGAGGATTTCATACAGACGGATGCGGCAATAAATCCGGGGAATTCAGGAGGTCCGCTCATCAACATAAACGGAGAGGTGATAGGGATAAACACCTTCATAGTATCCCCCCAGGTTGCGGAAGGGCTCGGCTTTGCGATTCCGGTAGACATAGCAAGGCAGGTGTTTTCGCAGCTTAAGGAAAGAGGCCGCGTGGTAAGGGGATACCTTGGCGTGTTCCTGCAGCCGATGGACGAAGAACTTGCAAAATCATTCGGACTGAAGGGTACCCAGGGTGCGCTTGTCAACAAGGTCATGCCCCAGACGCCCGCGGAAAAAGCGGGTATCCGCGAGGAAGATGTGGTCATAAAGTTTGACGGGCAGGATATCAAGGATGTTCAGGATCTGCAGATGAAGGTAGCAAATACTCCCGTGGGAAAGAAAGTACCGGTGGTCGTATGGCGTGACAATAAGGAGGTAGTCCTTTCCATGGTCATAGGAGAGATGCCGTCCGAAGAGGAGATGGCGAAGATGTCGGAAAAGGGCGAGGAGACTTGGAGAGGCATGCGGGTTTCCGCGTTAACCCCGGAAATTAAGCAGCGGCTCAGCATAAAAGGCGTGGAAGGCGTCATTGTGACCTCCGTTGAACCGGGTTCTGCCGCAGCGGAAGCTGGTATTGCACCCGGAATGATCATCAGGACGATTGACGGGAAACAGATAAAAGGACTCACGGAATACCGGACCGTGACAAAGAGCATATCCGGTGAAAAGGACGTGCGGCTGCTCGTGACAAGAGAAGAGCAGAACATCTTCATAATCCTGAAGAGTGGAAAATAAAAGAGCATATTCGCGGGCACTCAGACTCCTTTCGGCAAGGGCATATTCGGAAGAGGAGATAAGGGAGAAAATCGCGGACGAGGCCAGCGATTCCGAGACAGAACAGATAATCTTTGAGTGCAGGAAGAAGAACTACCTGAACGACGAATCGCTTGCCGAACGTCTCATTGAGAAACATCTTCTGAAATCAAGGGGATTGCATTACATACTTTCAATCCTTAAGAAAAGGAAGGTAAGAAAGGATGTGATAGATTCCGTAAAGGAGAATTTTGACTTCAAGCGCGAGTTCCTTGAAGCGGAAAAGTTTTTCATGAAGAACAGGAAGAAGAAAAAACTGTCGTCCCTTTTCTTCTCTCTCAAGACAAGAGGTTTTTCATACCCGACGTTGAACAGACTGATGAATATCCACAGGAACCCGGACGAATGAAGAGTGCCGAAATAAGAAGAGTGTATCTTGACTATTTTGAAGGCAGGGGACATACCCCTGTTCCCGGCAGCGGACTTGTTCCTTTTGATGACCCGACACTGCTTTTCACAAGTGCGGGAATGGTACAGTTCAAGAAACTCTGGGCGACCGACGGGCGCCTTCCTTACGCCAGAGCAGTAACCTGCCAGAAGTGCATAAGGGCCGGCGGAAAAGACAGCGATATAGATAAGATAGGAATTACCGGCCGGCACCACACCTTCTTTGAGATGCTCGGTAACTTCTCGTTCGGGGACTATTTCAAGAAAGAAGCCATTGAGTGGGCGTATGAGTTTGTCAGCAAGCATCTCAAAATCAAGGAAAATTCGCTGTGGGTCTCCTTCTACGAGAAAGACACGGAAACAAAAGGAATCTGGAAGAGGTTTCTGCCGGAAGGAAGGATAATACCCCTCTCTGAAAAGGATAACTTCTGGGGCCCTGCCGGGGGTACGGGGCCATGCGGGCCGTGCACGGAAATTTACGTGGATTTCGGCAGGGAGTCAGGATGCGGGGACAGGGATTGCAAACCGGGCTGCGAATGCGGCAGGTTCCTTGAATTCTGGAACCTTGTTTTTCCCCAGTATGACAAGCAGCAGGACGGCACACTCCTGAATCTAAAAAGAAGGGGGGTTGACACGGGCATGGGGCTGGAAAGGATCGCGCGCATACTCCAGAAGACCCCCTCAAACTACGAGACAGACCTTTTCATGCCGATCATCAGGGAGATAGAGAAGACAACCGGACGCGCCTATGGAAAGAAACCGGATGAGAATCCTCTTTTCAGGATAACGGCCGACCACATCAGGGCCGCGGTTTTTCTGATAGACGACAACATACTGCCTTCAAACGAGGGAAGGGGGTATGTGCTCAGGAGAATACTGCGAAGGGCAGGATTAACCGGTGCAACACTCGGGGTAAAAGAACCTTTTTTGTACCACCTGAGCGGGGCAGTGATCGCGATAATGCAGGATGTCTATCCCTCTGTCAAGAAAAACAGCAGATTGATAGAGCGTGTCATACGCGAGGAAGAAGAAAAATACCACATCCTCCTCGGTTCCGCCGGGAAAAATTTTTGTGATCTTGTAAGCGGAATAAAGGGAAACACGGTTCCCGGGAGCATCGCGTTCAAGCTTTACGACACATACGGCATTCCGAGGGACCTGCTTGAAGACCTTGCTTCGGAGGGCGGCCTGACCGTTGACTGGAAGAATTTTGAGGGATTGCTTGAAGAACAGAAGAAACTTTCAAGGTTCTCAACCAGTATGGGGATGCAGAAAAAGGTCATATTTGAAAATACTCCCCTGTCGGAAACACTTTTCACGGGATACACGAAAATAAAGGACGAAGGAGTTGTAAGGGCGCTTTACATTGACGAGAAAAAGGAACTTCTATACCTTGTCCTGGACAGGACGCCATTCTACCCGGAAAAAGGCGGTCAGGTCGGAGACCGCGGTGTGATTGAGAGCCAGGAAGTAAAATATTCGGTATCTGACACACAGGTTGACGAAAAAGGGATAATATACCACGTGGGCAGGTTTGTGAAAGGTAAGGCAGAGCAGCTTGAAATCGGGAATGCGAAGGTGAATGCCGCCGTTGACGCCGATTTCAGAAAGCGGGTTTCAATCAACCACACATCAACACACCTGCTTCACTACGCTCTCCGGCATATCCTTGGCAGGGATATAAGACAGGCGGGTTCCTCGGTGAGCGACACAAGACTGAGGTTTGATTTTGTGTGTTTCAACCAGGTATCTCCAGAGGATATGCAGAAGGTCGAGAATCTCGTGCAGGAAAAAATATTTGAAAACAGGCCGGTTTCCGTTGAGGAGATGTCCCTTGACGCGGCCATAGAAAAGGGAGCCATGGCGCTATTCATGGAAAAATACGGAGAACAGGTGAGGATCATAAAGACAGGGGATTACCACACCGAGGTTTGCGGGGGGACGCATATCTCAAAGACCGGTGATATATCGGTATTCAGGATAACCGGGTTCTCAAGCATAGGACAGAATCTTAAAAGGATAGAGGCCGTAACATACAGGGAGGCCGTGGAACTTCTTGAACACTACCGCACCGTCGGTGAAGGGATAGCGACCCGTCTTGATACGGACATAGAAAAGGTCACCGAGAAGGTGGATAAACTTCTTTCGGCCATTGGCGAAAAGGACAGGATCATAGAAAAATACGAGAACACGCTGGCCATTGAACTTTCCGACGAAATAGCAGCCGGGAAGGAATCCTTCATAATTGGCGGGGAAACGTGTCATTATGCGAGCGCGCTTGTGAATATTGAAAACAGCGAAACCGCCAGCAGAATCTCCGACGAGGTGGCATCCAGGATAGGAGAAGGGATAGTATTCATAGGAAATGTGATAAATGACAAACTTTTTCTCACAATAAAGGTAAGCCGCGCGTGCAAGGAGAAATTCCCCGCGATGGTTCTGATGAAGGAAATTTCGGGAATTATTGAAGGGCAGGGCGGAGGGAGCCCTCTTTTCGCGAGGGGCAGCGGGAAAAAGACCGGCAATTTCAAAGATGCGGCCGAGAAAATTCGCAGCATGATAGGCAAGCAATGAAAAAAAAGGCGGAACTGAGTGACGAGGTAAAGGCCATAAAACGCATCAGGAGAGGAGACCGCGCGGCGAAAGAGAAGTTTACACGCGATAACCAGGGACTGGTGATATACATAGCAAAAAAATATGCATATTCACCCAATATCCTGCCGGACCTCATTGCCGAAGGAAACATGGGGCTCTTGAAAGCCATTGAAAAATTTGATTTCCGCAGAAATGTCAAATTCGGCACCTACGCATACTTCTGGATAAAAAGATTCATCATAAGGGCAATAATGCGGGAATTTGAGGTGCTGAAGATTCCGGAAAGATACCAGGAGTTCAGGGAAAGACTGGAGGAACTCAAGCGCGACTACATGTTTAAGAACGGAAGAAATCCAACCGACAGCGAGATAGCAAACAGCCTGAAAGTACCTCCGGAACTCGTGAAAAAGTTGAAGAAATACGCGGCGAAGGTAAGGGTGATTTCATCGGATTACTACGACGGCGAAAAACAGGTTGACCTTTTTGACGTTGTTGATTTCTCCCGGAAGAAAGAACCGGGGCTCTGGGAGGTTCTGAGGAACAGGGATATACTCCGTAAGATTTTTGAGAGGATAAAGAGCCGTGAAAAGAGGGCAAATATAGAAATATGGCTGAAGGTCCTTGAACTCTATTACGGGCTTGACAGCGGGATACAGCACAGTTACAAGGAGATTTCAGAGGAATTGAGCGTCAGCCGACAGAGGGTACACCAGATAAAGAAGATCTGCCTACAGAAACTTAAGAAAGAATGGCTGCTGATGGAAAAAGAGAGGGAGGAAAACGAGGATGAGAAATCTTGAGGCGCTCATAAGGACCATACCGGATTTCCCGAAGAAGGGTATATTGTTCCGGGACATAACCACACTGCTGGAGAATGGCGATGCGCTGAGGCAGGTTACAGATATATTCAGGAAGAATACCCCGGCAGGCGTGAATAAACTTGTGGCGATAGAATCAAGGGGCTTTATCTTCGGAGCCATGCTTGCACTTGAACTTGGCGTCGGGTTTATTCCGGTGAGGAAAGGCGGGAAACTGCCCGGTGAGACAATCAAGGCGAAATACGACCTGGAATACGGGACGGATATACTTGAAATTCACAAGGGAGCGGTGCTGAAGGGCGACAGGGTCGTTCTGATAGACGACCTGCTCGCCACGGGCGGAACTGCCCTGGCTTCCTGCCGGCTGATAGAAAAATGCGGCGGGACCGTGGAAAAGATACTTTTCCTGATAGAACTTGACGGTCTTGCGGGTTCAAAGAAACTCGACGGATACAGCATATTCTCCCTTCTCCATTTCTCATAAACCTAACGCATCGTCATTGAGGTCACATCAGAGCAGCTCCATTCTAAGCATCTCTTCGGCTATCTGGACGGTATTCAAGGCCGCACCCTTGCGGATATTGTCGCTTACAATCCAGAGGTCAACCGCATTATCAAGTGCAGGATTTTTCCTTATCCTGCCGACATATACGCTGTCTTTCCCGGACGCCGTCAAGGGCAGGGGATATGCTGATTTCGCGGGTTCGTCCACGACTTCCACCCCCGGGGAGGAAGCAAGGAGTTCCCTTACCTCCCCAACATCAATCTTCTTTTTACACTGCACCGTGACGCTTTCGGAATGACCGTTAAAGACAGGCACCCTCACGCAGGTTGCGGAAATCCTTATTTCTTCGGAGCCGAGTATCTTATGCGTTTCGCGTATCATCTTCACCTCTTCCGTGTAATAGCCCGGGAATTCTCCGGAAAGACTTCCGATTTCCGGTATTACGTTGAATGCAATAGGGTGCGGATAAACCTCGTTTTTCATATTTGCCCTGTTCACGTATGCCCTCACCTGGCCGTCAAGTTCCTCAACGGCATCCCTGCCTGTTCCTGATACTGCCTGGTAGGTTGCGGCTATGATTCTTTCAACGTTGTATTCCCTGTGAAGCGGAAATACCGCGACGACCATCTGAATTGTGGAACAATTCGGGCTGGCTATGAATCCCTTATGATTCTTCAGGTGATGCGGATTTACCTCGGGAACGACAAGAGGCACGGACGGATCCATCCTGAAATCACCGCCGTTATCAATGACAACCGCACCTTTTTTCACCGCCTCCCATCCGAAAACCCTGCTTGCGCCTTTTTCTCCTTCGGTACCGGCAAAAAAGGCTATGTCCAGATTATTGAAAGAGTCCACGGTGGTTCTTTCAATGTGGAACGTCTTGCCTGCAATATCTTCTTCACGCTCCCTTGTTGCGAGAATTCTCAATTCCCGGAACGGAAAGTTCCGTTCAACGAGAATCTCCACCATCTTCTTCCCGACCATTCCCGCTCCGACCACCGCCACATTGTAATTTCTCATTTCACACCCCTGTTTCTTGATACAAGACCACCGGCGAGGCCGGCAAAATAGGCCTTCACTATGTCAAACCCGATAAACGGCAGGAAACCGAGCATGAACGCCCGGTTCAGGGAAATCCGCATGAATGAAGCAAGCCACAGTGTTCCCAAGGAGAGTATGAGAACTGTTCCGAAAAGCATTGCGGAAATAGTCGCTGAGAGACTGCGTTTTTTCTCAGTGATAAGGCCTATTGCGTAGGCGGCCGGGATGAAACCGATAATGTACCCGGTGGTGGGCCTCAGGAAGCCCGCGGCACCCCCGTAAAACCAGTTGATTCCTGCAATCCCGCCCGCAAGATACAGCATCTGGCTCAATGCGCCGGCATTTCTTCCCAGCAGTATCCCGGCGAGAAGAACCGTGAACACCTGTCCCGTGACAGGCACCGGTGTGAAGGGAAGCGGAACATAGAGTTGTGCCGAAACTGCGGTCAGGAGCGCAAAGCATGCCGAAAGAATCATCTTCTTCACCGCGGAAAGAGATGCAAAAACCTCGTAGTACTTTCTCCATGTCCTGTCCCATCCTGTTATAATCCTTTCCATTTCATTTTCCTTTGCCCCGTTTATGTCGTCATTGCGAGGCCTGTCCGCCGTAGCCCTGGCGCAGGCGGGCGTTTCTTGCCGTGGCAATCTCGTTTTACAATGCGGACATCTTCTTCATTATCCGGTCCTCATCAACCTTCGGACCGATGATTGAGAGATAGAAATTATTCTTCCTGAACAGTTGTGCTGCAACCTCCCTGACATCCTTTGCCGTTACACCGTTTATTCTCTTAACCGCTTCCCTGACTGTAACAAGTTTTTCCCTGAACAATCTCTGCTCTCCGAGCCAGAGCATATATTCCAGGTTGTCTTCAAGCACCATGAAAATCTGAGACGTTATGAATTTTCTCGCCCGGTTGAGTTCGTTCCCGGTTACACCGTTATCCCTGATTTTCTTCATCTCGTCAACAACCGCCTCAATTGATTTCTCGGCGTTATCCGGTGAGACTCCGGCATAGACAAGATACGCGCCGGTATCCTGGTAATGCTTGGTATAACTCCTTATTGCATATGCGAGTCCCATCTGCTCGCGTATCCGGTTGAAAAGCCGGCTGCTCATGTTGGCACCGAATATCGTGTTGAGAACGGACAGGGCATACCTCGTTTCGTCAAACCTTGAAGGTCCGAGCCCGCCCATTGCAATGTGAGTCTGTTCCGTTTTCTTTTTTAGTTTCCTGATTTTGGGCCCGCCTGGTCCCTCCTTCCACGGCTGACATTCATTATCGGACTTCCTGCTTACCGGCAGAAGATAACGCTCAACGGCCTTCAGCATGTCTTTCTCGGATATCCTGCCCGAGATGCTTACGACGATATTATCCGCAGTATAGAAATCCCTGAGGTAGCCAAGCATCCAGTTTCTCTTCATCCCTCCAACTGTTTCAACTGTTCCCGCGACCGACTGCCCGAGAGGATGCTTATCGTAAAGCGTTCCGTCAAAGATTTCAAACACATACTTTGCCGGGATATCCTTGTACATGTTGATTTCTTCTGTGATTACCTTTCTCTCCTTATCAATGTCGGTCTCCTTGAGAAGCGGGTTCTGAATCATGTCGGAAAGAACGTCAATACTAAGTTCAAAATACTCTCCCAGTATTTTTATCCAGTAGCATGTCGCTTCCTCGGACGTGAATCCATTGAATGTACCGCCGACCCCCTCTATCGCCTCCTTGATCTGCTTGTAGTTCCGTTTCCTTGTGCCTTTGAAGAGCAGGTGTTCTATGAAGTGGGAGACTCCCGAAAGATTCTTTCTTTCAAACCTGCTTCCTGTCTTTATCCATATTCCGGTGGAAACGGAATGGAATTCGGGAATATTCTTGTAAATCAGCCTTATTCCGTTTTTCAACCTGAACTCCTGCCAGTCCATTGATTACCTCCGATGAATAATTTGACATTTATTATAACTGTATTAT
>Ga0116202_10001340_pt1 | contig 14409 bp, 15 predicted proteins | sample LakKivw325mmetaG_FD_94479 | JGI IMG/M metagenome (GOLD analysis project Ga0116202, IMG submission 94479) | Anoxic lake water microbial communities from Lake Kivu, Rwanda to study Microbial Dark Matter (Phase II) - Lake Kivu water 325m metaG | ecosystem: Environmental > Aquatic > Freshwater >...
AAATATTTTTAATATAATTAATGCGATCGTCTTCTTTAAGGAGCTTTCGTCGGTATTTGACACAAAACACCATATGATACCGAATTTTATATGCGCAATGACTCGCCTTTCGAAGTTCAATCACACATTCGGAATACGCAACAATCCTTAAGTCGATTTCTTGACCATCCCAACCGCAGCAAGCTGCGGGGTATTCATTTTAAAATAAGACCTGAGACCTCAAGAAAGGGCCTCAGGAGCACGGCTCCAGCTCCCTCTCCACCACCTCGCCTCCGGGCGTTGCCTCGGCGAAGACCTGCCCCTCGAAGCAGAGGACCTCCGTCTCCTCGTCTATCCAGGAGTCGGGGGGGAGGCCCGCCTTGAGACAGGTCTGGCAGAGAAAGTCCACCGGGTCGAACCCCCACTCCGTCGCCACCTGGGGGAGGAGGAGACCCGACCACATGCCTCTCCTGACGATGAGGCCGTGCTTTCCGATCCTGACCGCCTCCGGCAGGTCCCGGTTTCTGACGTCGTAGGGCCTCGGGGGGGTCAGGACCGTCACCTCGATCTTGATCTTGGGGATCTCTTCGGGCCGAACCCGCGGAAACCTCGGATCGTTCACCCCGGCGTTGATCGCCGAGTCGACGATGGCTCGCCCGAGCTCCATCACCGGCTCGGGGTAGCCTATGCATCCCCGGAGATCTCCGTCCTCGTTAAGGGTCACAAAGACGCCGGCCTTCTCGCCGAAGGGGAGGGGCAGATCTTCCGGCCTTATCCTCTCCTTCCGACCGACGTAAGCCGTCAGGGCCTCTCTCGCTAGAGTGACGGCCCGCCTTCCCTCGTCGATGGTCAGCATGGGGGGGTAATATCTCCCGACCGATACTAAACCCCATCGTTCCGCCCAAGCCCCGGCAAAACCCTTGAGGGGTTACAAAGCCGCCGAGAGGAGGTACGCGACCGATGTGGAGGAAAACCACGCTCGCAGATGATGGAGAAGCTGGAGGCGAAAAAGGAGGAGATCCGCCCCTACTGCGTCTGCCCCGTCTGCGGCATGACCGCAAAGAGAGAGCCTCCCGAGAGGTGTCCCGTCTGCGGCGTCAAGGGCGAGATTAGACTGATCAAAATCGGTCAGGGCTCTCGGAGAAGATACTCTTTCAGCGCCACGGCGTTGTTGAACTTCTCGTCTTTAGCACCAAAGACGAGGGTTACATCCCCCGACGAGACCTTCTCCGAGATCTGGCCGACGAGGTCCTCTTTTTCGGCCAGCTCGCCATGATACCTCTCCTTGAACTCGTCCCATCTTCCCGGATCATGGCCGAACCACCTCCTCAGCTCGTCGCTAGGCGCCACCTCTTTGAGCCAGAGGTCAATCTTGATCCGCTCTCTCTTCACTCCCCTCGGCCACATCCTGTCGACGAGGATCCGAAAGCCGTCATCCTCCGACGGCGGATCGTATGCCCTCTTCGCCCGGAGCGTCATCGACTCGCCCTCGGAAGGTCGCTTAAGTGGCGCTCGAGCTTCTCCAGGAGCCGCCAGCATAAGAGGATCTGGACCATCCCGGTGGCGCTGACCTCTCCGTCTCCGGACCGGTCACAGATGGGAGCCTGAGAGCCCATGAGGGCGCATAGCTTCTCTTCGATCCCCTCGATCATGGACCGATGAAGCTCGCCGTCGATGGTCAAGACGCTCACCCTTTTGCCGTAGTAGTCGTCCCTCTGGAAGGCGATGGAGAACTCCCGCTCTGCGAGACGGAATATGGAGGAGAGGTCGATGGTGAGGTCCGCCTCTGACGGATTCCCTTCCAAAACCTCCTGGATCAGCCTCACCGAGTACCTCTCGGGAGGGTTTTCCGCCAAGGGAGAAGAGAGAAGCCTCGACTCCTCTATCTTGACCACCGCCTCGGCGTAGATCTTCTGGACGTCGACGTACAATTTGTAGTCGGGCTCCCGCTCCAGGATCTCCCTCATCACCGCCTCCCGCTCGTAATTCCGGTCGATGCAGTCCCTCTTTATCTTCCACCGCCTCTTGACGGCGCGGCTTGGGTCGACGAAGATCCCAAGGTCGATCTCTTGCCGGAGCTTTTGGGTGAAGAAGGGGTGGAGCCCCTCGACGATCAGGACCGGGGCCGATCTGAAGGGGACGGGCCCCTTGATCGTTCCATCGGAGTGGTCGTAGATGGGCTTTTTTATCTCCTCTCCCCTCCGCAGGGCTGCGAGATGCTCGGCCAGGAGGTCGAGGCGGTTTGCGGCGGGGTTTAAGGGCGTGATGCCCAGGACCCTCCTCTCCTCGCGGTCGAGGCTGTGATAGTCGTCCATGCTGAAGGTGGAGACGAGATCATCGCCCAGGAGCCTTCTGATCCCCCGGGATAGGGTGGTCTTGCCCGACCCGCTGTCTCCCGCCACCGCCACCACGAAGACCCGACCTGAGGATCGAAGCCGCTCTTGAAGGCTGGAATTCACAAAAATCTCCTCCGACGAGAGGGAGAATCGGAACGGGGATGCGAATGATCGGGCCTTGGATGAGGAAAGGTCATCGGTCCTGCTTCTCCGACATGAGGTCGGCAAACTCGCTCGTCTTGTCGATCAGCTCCAGCTCCCGGGCCTCGATCACCGCCGTCTCCTCGATCCGCTCGACCTTCGTCTCCCCATCGACGATCACCGCCGAGAGGGTCTTGGTGACGATCGATAGGCTGCTCATCAGCCTCGCCTTCTTCAGCATCGTGGACGAGAACTTGCCGACCCCCGTCAAGACCACCAGCTTCTCGTTCTGGGTGATGGCATTGAAGGGGGACTGGGCCGTAGGAAAGACGTCGAAGCCTATCATTGCTAGGTGGCGGAGAACCTTGTCGTCGATCCTCTCCATCTCTTCTGCCATGGGGCTCGCCGGCTCCAGGATCTCGACGGGCTTTATCAGCTCCTGGCCGAAGAGCTCCTCGATCCTGAGGGCGACGTCGATGGAGGTGTCCATGCTCTCGATCTCGTACTTGCTGACCGTCCGCCGAGAGACGGAGAGCTCCGAGGCGAGGGCCCCCAGGGATATCCCGCTCTCCAGCCGGAGACTTCTCAGAAGGCGGCCGTCGATCTTGACGTAGAGCCCCCCGTGGGCGGCGTAGACGAGAGGAGGGATCTCGTCGACGATCCAGTCCGCGAGGGTTCCGAGGCTGACGGTGGGAACCCCGTACCTAAAGTAGACTACCCCGCCCTCCAGCTGGTGATCCCGGGTCTTCTCCCCGACCAACAGAGGGCTTCCCGCAAGATATTTAGCGAGGCGGCGAATCTCTACCGCGGTCTTCTCGTTGAGACCGTCGATGTTTGAGAGTATCTTCAGAATAAGGAGAAGGCCGCCGCGCCTCGCCGCCAGATCGAAGCTCTTCGGCCTCACGTAACATCGGTCCGAGATAGAAAAACCCGACTTCACCAGGAGATCAGAGACCCGATCGGTCAGAAACTCCTTATTCATCATTATATATGTTTGAGCTTGTCCATTATTTAAGGTTCACCATCATGATCACCATAGGCGTTGACGATACCGATTCGGAGGAGGGGCTCTGCACCACCTACCTCGCGGCGGTGATGATGGAGAGGCTAGGAGGCCTCGGCGATATCGTGGGGTTCCCCAAACTCGTGAGGCTCAACCCCTGCGTCCAGTTCAAGACCAGGGGGAACGCCGCCATCGCCTTCTCCCTCGATTCTGACCGGGCAGAGGAGGCGAAAGAGGTGGCCCTGAATACTCTGATGGAGCTCTCCGACTTCTCCGGCCCCAATACAAACCCCGGCCTGGTGGTGGCGGAAAAAGTGCCTGCGGAGCTCTCCCGCTTCTACCGGAGGGCCCTCGACGAGGTCCTGGAGATCAGCGAGGCAGAAGAGATCATCGAGAGACACGGTCTCTGGTCCCGTTCCTTCAAGAACCGGAGGGGGCTGATCGGGGCCTTGGCGGCGATGGGGGCTGAGTTTCCGGACAAAACTTACGAGCTTCTCGCCTATCGGCGGCCCGAGAGGTGGGGGACGCCCCGAAAGATCGACGAGGAGTCGGTCTGGAGGGCCGACGAGCTGACCTACCCCGGGACCTGGGACACCGTCGACCACCACACCAAGAAGATGGTCTTCGCCCCCCACTCAAAAGACCCCGTCCTCTTCGGGATCCGGGGCCAGGGGCCGGAGTCGATCCTCTCGGCCCTGGAGACGATCAGGTCTGAGCCTTTCGAGAGGATGGTGATCTACAGGACGAACCAGGGGACGGACGCCCACATCAACGAGGGCGAGATCGCGGGCGTCGTCGAGAACAGGAGCTACAGGCTCCGGGGGGTGGTGGCAAAGGCGGCTCAGCCGATCGAGGGGGGACACCTCTTCTTCCCCCTCGCAGCCGAGGACGGCAAAGGCTCCATCAACTGCGCCGCCTTCGAGCCGACGAAGAACTTCAGGGAGCGGGTTCGGGCCCTCGCCCCCGGAGACGTCATCGAGGTCTACGGCGCCGTCAAGAAGAGGACCCTCAACATCGAGAAGATGGAGGTCGTCCGTCTCGCCGAGATGAGGGCGCAAGAGGCGCCGGTCTGCCCATCCTGCGGAAGACGGATGAAGTCTGCGGGCCGGGGGCAGGGCTATCGGTGCAGAAGGTGTGGCACGAAAGCCGAGGGGAAGGTGGAGGTTCCTCTTCATAGAGAGATCGAGCCAGGGTTCTACGAGGTCCCTCCCTCTGCCAGGAGGCATCTCTCAAAGCCCTTGGTCAGGATGAGGGGAGAAAGGGTCCATCCGAGCAGGTAGAAAAAGTGGAAAAAAAAGAAGAAAGCCGCCTTACTTGAAGGCCGCTTCCAGCGGGGGGATGACCTGCTTCTTCCTCGACAAGACGCCCTTCTTGTAGATGGAGCTGTTCTCCATCTTCCCCTCGAAGGCCTTCTCGAACTTCTCCACCGGCTTTCCGACGAATAGGAGATCGCTCGCCTCCTTCATGACGTCGGTGAGCATGATCAGAACGAAGCTGAGACCCTCGTCCTTCCTCACCTTCTCCATCGTCTCCAGGATCTCCTTCTTCCGAGGCGCCAGGACGGAGAGGTCCATCACCTCGATCTGGCCGACGCCAGCCTTCGTCCCTGCGAAGTCGAAGTGCTTGTAGTCGCCCTTCACGATGTCCATGGCGGTCTTGGAAGATATGTCGCTCTTGGCGGTGAGCATCGCGATCCCGTACTGCTGGTAGTCCTCGCCGGTGATCTTGGCGAGCTTTGCCACCTGCTCCTTGTCCTTCGCAGTGCAGGTGGGGGACTTGAAGAGGACGGTGTCGCTGAGGATCGCAGAGATCATCACGCCCGCCATCTCCTTGGTGATGGGGACCTTGTACTGGTCGTACATCGCCGAGATGATCGTCGCGGTGCTGCCGACGGGCTCGTTGTGGAAGAAGATGGGGCTTGCTGTCTGGATGTCGCCGATCTTGTGATGATCCACGACCTCCATCAGGTTCGCCTCCTTGATGTTGTCCACGGCCTGGGCGACCTCGTTGTGGTCGACGAGGATGATCTTCTTGCCCTTTCCGTCGGTGATCGTCTCCGGCACCGGGACGCTGAAGTGATCGAGGACGAACTTGGTCTCGCTGTTGATCTTGCCTGCCGCCGCTGGGATGTATATTTCCGGCAGCCCGAGCTGGTTTTTCAGGTTCGCATAGGATATAGCCGCAGCTACTGAGTCAGTGTCTGGACTTTTGTGGCCAACCACGTAGACGTTATCAGCCAGATGAAACACCTCCGAAGATATTCAATGCGCAACTTCAATTTAACCTTTGCCACGCGGCGTTTATCCCGAAATTATATTCGAACCCGATCTTGAACGAACCATAAGGGCCGCGCGGATTGATGCAGGCCAGCATCTTTATATAGTACTTTGCTTATATATCGGTGGTTCCCTTTAGAGGACTGGCAGGAGCCGAGGCATCCGCCGTCGCCGTGACTGCCGGAGCAAAGGGGGAACGACACGAAAAGCCGCGTTGATAGGTCCTTGGGGGAGATACTGACTTTCGTCTGCCCATGACCTCAAGACAACCCAGATGCGGTACAACAAGCCCGCTGCGAGGGTCACCGGGCCGACTGCGGATCGTCCAGAGGATGAGGCCCCGGAGTTAGCAGAGCATCGGGCGACATACCAAAACCATCCGATATTCTTTAATCGATCTTGATTTATTGAGGGCAAACCTTTTGGCTGGTCCGGCCATAACTTAAATATCAGCAGCTCCTGATCGGAGGCTGCAGATTATGAGAGGAATTCTGATCGCCTTCGAGGGGATAGACGGGAGCGGCAAATCCACCATCGCCGCCGAGGTCGCCCGGCAGATCGCCGAAGGAGAGGGGCCGCCCTTTGCCGGGAGGCGGTTTCTCTTCACCGCCGAGCCGACGAAAGGAGAGGAGGGACTTCTGATAAGGGAGATGCTCAAAAGGGCCCCTCAGAAGGCGGAGGGCAGGGGTGTCGCCGGCGGCTTTATCCCGGCGGCGTCAGGCTCTTCGGAGACTATATCGGGGGTCGGAAAGGCCGAAGAGCTGGAAGAGCTGTTTCTTTTCATGGCAGACCACGCCCGCCACCTGAAGGAGACGGTGATCCCCGCCCTGGAGGTGGGGATGGTCGTGATATCGGACCGGTACTCCGACTCCAGGGTCGCCTATCAGGGAGCCGCCCTCCGGGGCATCATCCCCCGGCCCCTGGAGTGGGTGAGAGAGCTTCACCGGCCCTGGAGCGTCGTCCCCGACAGGACGATCCTCTTCTCGATAAATCCCTCCCTGGCGATTTTTAGGTGCCGATCGAGAGGAGAGGGGTCGTCCAAAGAGGGAACGAACGGCCCCGAGAAGTTCGAGCGGGAGGAGTTTCTCGGAGAGGTGGCGGCGAACTTCGAGGCCTTGGCCAAGGGCGAGCCGGAGAGGTTCGTCGTCATCGATGCCGCCCGCGGAAAGGCCGAGGTCCTGGAGGAGACGATGGCGGCCCTGGCCGAGATCCTCGCGGGGACGAATGCTGAAGTGAAAAACCTATAGCTGAGATTCGTCTTCGAGGGCCATCGCCACCAGCCTTTTGGCCCACCAAAGCTTCATCTTCTTCTTCGGCGTGACCGTCGGATCGTCGTAATCGAAGCCGATTATCCTGATCTTTGCAGCTCCGAAGCTTTTGGCGAGAAACGCGCACCTATCCCCGTCCGAGAAGCCCCCGAAGTTGTAGATCCCCTCGATCGGCTCCGCCTGGGTCGTCCCGAGAACTCTCCGGAGGCGCGGGACGTACTCCTTCAGGGCGGGGATGTTGTCGCCGTGGGCGTGGACCACCGCCGCCGATCCCCGCGCGTTCGCGGCGAGGATGTCCGGCATAAAGCCGTCGAGGTCGGTGACGATGACGTCGGGAAGGGCCCCCGCCGCGAGAAGCTGAGTCGTCGCCCCGTCGGCGGCTATGATGACGGGATCGTTCCGCTTCGACGGCTCCGGCGACCCTTGTCCTCCTCCCAGTGCCTCCGCCAGACCTCCCGGGAGGCTCGGCCCGTTCCCGCAGACGACGACTTCGCGCCCCCGGATCACCGAGTCGAGATCTTGGGGCGAGAGATCATTTTCCCGGCCCGCGAGGAGCTTCTGGAGGAGCCGGGCCGCCTCCTCGTCCTCATATCGAGAGAAGCCGAACTCCTCCAGGATCTCCTCGTAGATCGGCTCCCAGTCCGAAAACCGCATGAAATGCCCCACTCTTCCGAAGATGGTTAAGCCTTCCGGCGCGGTCGTCTCGACTTCAAAAGGAGCGACCTCGATAGAATAGGGGTCCAGATCGGAGTTGAATAAAAGAAAAGAGAGGGTGGGGAAGAGATTCCCCGATTAGCTGCCACAGCATCCGCCGTTGGTCGACGGCACATACGCGGCGGCGACGGGCAGATCCTCCTCCACGAAGCACTCATCGCAGACGTACATCCTGTCGCACTCTTCCATGTCAGAACATCCGCCCATTATGCAGCAGCTGAGCCAGTCTTTAGTCGCCCAGTCGTGCTTGTAGGGCACCTCGAGGGTCATGTTCTTCTCGATGTGGAAGGTTCCGACGTAGTTCTCATCGATCTCGATCATGGGGTTGTACCAGGCGGTGGTCTTGTGATTCCCATTACCTGTAAAGTTCATGGAGTTCGGCTCGCCCTGGAGGACACCGATGTGGACTGCACCGTCGGTGACGTCCTCGTTGATCCTCATGGAGGTGAGGCCTACGCCCTGGTAGATTGGATCTTCGTATACGTACTGCTTGTCCTTGACCATTACATCAATCTCTTTGTCGATGGCCTTTGCGTACTCCACCTGGTGGTGCATCATGTTCATGGGCTTATAGTTCTTTATCACCGTCTTCTCCTTCAGGAGGGAGTCGTACCTGATCGGGTTTCTGGCATAGTAGCCGTTCCCGTAGGACATGGTCATGGGGGAGTAGACCATGGAGTTGTCCTCCCTTGCAGAGATGCAGGAGTATGCTTGCCACTCCCTATAGCAGCCTACAGACGTTGAATAATTGACGTCCTCTGCGCAGATGGTAATCTCATTGTCTATGGTGCCGCTCCCGTGAGCATAATCCTTGTACATCGGGCCTTTCTCATAGGTTCCTGGCGAATCGAGCTGGATGTACCTGTAAGTCATGAAGTAGCCGCTGCCTTGGACACTCTGATCGAAGTCAAAGGTGAAGTTGTCAGAATGAGTGCCCGTATAGTAAGGCTGTTCTCCTGTACAAGGTCCCGTTGAACATGGATCCTTAGCTACTGGACATCCGCTCGGAATCACACACTGCGTCCCTGCGAATGCCACGCCTACCAGCATCGATAGGGCGAGTATAGCAAGTGTAACTTTTTTCAGATCACTCCCTCCGTCTAAACTAAGTTCGGTAGAGACTTACACAAATCTAACGCCACCCACCTATTTTAATCTGTTGATTGCATGAGTTATTGAGCTTGGGGATCAACTCCGGATTTCCCAACCATTAGGGGATATTTTGATGAAAAAAGCGATTATCGGATATTTCGGGAGAAAAAAATGGAATTTTGGATTTGATGGTCCCAAAAAATGGGATAAAATAGAGAATGAATTCCCTATAGGCGAAATTGCCCTCTAGGCTCTATTCAGCACTGGATGATAGGACTCTCCGCTTGAACTCCTCAAATCCGATCGTATTTATGAACTCCCGCAGCCTCATTCCGGGCTTGGCGCCGGCCCGATAGACCTCCAGGATCCGGCCGATGAGGGGCAACATCTCCTCCCTTGGGACGAAGTCGCGGAGCATCCACCCCTCGTAGGGCGGCCAGCTCCCCCGCCCGCCGACAAATATCATGTACCCGTCCTCGGCGGTGTACCTCGCCCCACCAGGGCAGTTCACGACGCACCGGCCGCACATGACGCACTTGTCGTAGTCGATCTTCGCCTTCCCGTCGACGACGGATGCCGCCCCCACCTTGCATACCTCGACGCACTTCCCGCAGCCGGTGCACTTATCGAGGTCCAGCTCGGGCCTCACCCGCCCCATGATCCCGATCTCGTTGAACTGGGGCCGTGTGCAGGGGAAGGGGCAACCGCCTATCCCGACCTTGAGGGGTCCCGGCGTCTTCTCACCCGTGAACCTCTCCCCGATCTCCTTTGCGAGGCCCGTCGTCTCCGCCGCGGCCTTGAAGCAGTAGACCTCTCCAAGACAGGAGACGACGTTCCTAAAGGTCATCCCCGCGGAGCCGGGGACGAGCCCCACCTCTTTGAGGTCGCTTAAGGCCGCCTCCAGCCTCTCCTCTGGAACCCCGAGGATCGAGAGCTCCTGCCGAACAGTGAGGTGGACCTCGGCGCCGTACTTCTCGGCCACCTCTCCCACCCGCTTAACCTGGCCGGGGGTGAGCATCCCCCCCGTCACCAGGATCTTTATCTCGAACTTTCCGTCCCTTCTCTTGAAAACTGCGGGCATACCTTTATACATCTCAGGCTTCAACGCGATTCCTCCAGCAACAGATAATATCATAATCCCCGACGAACTTGTAAATTGTGGTCGAATTCCCCGGACAGGGCGGGCGACCTCTCCAAAGATGGGCAGATAGATCGAAGATGGGATTTCTCATCTGCCCCCGGAGAGGCGATTCTGACCAAAAGGTTAATACGTAGGGGGCAAGCTAGAAAAATTGCCACATGCCCATCGACATCGATCTTGGGAAAGAGCTATATTTTGGTTCGCGGGAGCCGGAAACGCGCGCTTATTCCATCAGGCGCGCCAAACCGGCGAAAAAGATCATCAGATAGCAGCGAGAGTCGAGATTTTATAGAGATCTCCCCCGAATCTGGTCGATTGATGAAGCATGTGATGTTGATGGTGCCCGACGCTGGATAGTGCCGTAGGGAAAGAAGCGAGACCCAGCCCAGGGGCTGGAAAAGGAGGACGAAAGGGGGATGCTGGCAGAACTGGAAGAGAAGAAGGCCCGGCTGAAGCAGCAGGCCGTCGACTTCAAGGAGAGTCGCAGCCAATTGAACGCTGAGGCGAGCAAGTGGGCCGCGGAGCGGAACGAACTGAACAAGAAGACGAAAGAGCTCATAGACAAGGCCCAAGAGCTCAAGAAGCTCCGTGACGAGTACAACAAGAACGTGGCTGAGGCGAAGCTGAAGCGGGACGAGTTCAACGAGAAGACCAACGACGTCTACGCTCAGATAGACGAGATCAGGAAGAAGCACAACCTCACCGGCGATCGGTCCATCCGAGGTCTGCGAAGAGAGATAGACCACATGGAGTTCAAACAGCAGACCGAGGTATTGAGCCCCGACAAGGAGAAGCAGCTGGTCGAGAAGATCGCAGCCCTCCGAGCCGAGTTCAAGGTGAGGAAGGAGCAGATGGAGAAGAACGATGTGCTCAGAGATCTTCTGGACGAAGCCCAAGGGCTCAGGGACAAGGCGTCCGAATACCACGATCTCGTAACGAAGTCCGCAGAGCTGGCCCAGGAATACCACGACAAGATGATAGCCACCTTCAAAGAGGCCGACCAGGTGAGGGCCCAGGCAGACGCAGCTCATCGGGAGTTCGTAACGGCCCAGGAGGCGGCCGACAAGCAGCACCGAGAGTTCATCAGAACTCAGAGAGAGATACGCGATTTCGACAAGATCATCACGGGTCTCAGAAAAAAGAACCGAGAGAAGAGAGAGGATAAGGTGAAGGCCGAGGCCAGGAAAGAGGCTGAGGAGATCCTCACCCAGTTCAGACAGGGAGAGAAGCTGGACACCTCCGATCTCTTGAGACTTCAGCGTTCAGGACTGGTTTAATCCCGGAGCGGCCCGTCGGCCGCTCCTCAAATCTTAGAACCGCCGCCCTTCAAAGATCGGGCGGATACGGCTGGGTGAAGACGGATGAAGATAACCTGGCTTTCTCATTCTTGCTTTGAGCTCGTCGAGTCGGTGAAGATCCTCGTGGATCCCTACGTCCGGAACAACCCGCGGGCGCCGAAGCCCGTGGACGATCTCGATCCGGACCTCGTAGCCGTCACCCACGGCCACGCCGACCATCTCGGCGACGCCGAGGAGATAGCTCGCCGGACGGGCTCTCCCGTCCTGGCGGTCTCAGAGGTGGCGAGATACCTGAACGGCCGGGGGGTCAGATCTGAGGGGATGAACATCGGAGGGTCCTTCCAGGTGGGAGACGTCCTCTTCACCATGACCCCGGCGGTCCACTCCACGGCCATCACCGTCACCGATCCGCCGATCTGTGGTGGCGAAGCAGCGGGCTTCGTCATCGACGACGGGATCAGGATCTACCACGCCGGGGATACCGCCCTCTTCAGCGACATGAGGCTTTTAGGAGACCTCTATCGGCCTGACGTGGCCCTCCTTCCCATCGGCGGGAGGTACACCATGGGGCCCCGGGAGGCGGCCATCGCCGCCAGCTGGATCAGGCCCCACCTGGTCATCCCGATGCACTACAACACCTGGCCGAAGATAAGGCAGGACCCGGCGGAGTTCAGGGACCTGGTGGAGACCCTCTGCGATTCCGAGGTGGTCATCGTGGAGCCGGGCGACGCTGTAGAGTGCTGAGAGCCTCCTCGACCGTCCGAGACCTCCGCCTCGCGAAGGGCCAAGTTTATTTTTATATTTCATCTCGGTTGATCGAGTTTCCCTGCCGTCGTCCCCATCTCGCACTGCACCGCAACCGCAAACTTTTAAACTCCGTCGCCAAACCACTCGTCGATGAGCGAGCTCCGTCTCCTCTTTGGAACGCCCAAGACGAGGGATAAAGAGGCCTTTCTCGCGGCTTTGAGAGAGGCTCAAGATAGGCACGGCTGCGTCATCCAGGCCATGGACGCCTCGGTGGTGGTGAGCGAGCGGCACGCCGCCTTCGCCGCCGAGAAGGCGGTGCGGGCCTTCTCCGAGAGGAGGAACGTGGCCAAGGACCTGGGCCTTGAGATCCTCCGCTACGCCTCAGGCCAGAGACAGATCGAGAGGGCTCTCTCTCTGGGCGTATCAGAGGCCTCCCGGCGGGTCGCCCTGATAGTCGTGGAGAACGGCACACCTCTGGAGGTCTCCGATATAATCGATCTCGACGACGCTGGCCCCCGCTGGAGCAGGGCGGCGGTGAAGGAGGCCTTCGAGATCGGGGATGCTGAGATCGAGGCCGCGGGCGAGGAGAGGATCCCCGACCTAGTGCTGGAACGGGTGGCGCTGACGGATGCTTACCGATGAGAGGATCTTATGAAAGAAGAGTTCTACACCAGGGGCCGATGGCAGAACTGGATCAACAAAATTAAGGAGAGCGGGTTCACCCTCAAGGAGTCGGATGAGGACCCGTCCGCTGCGGTCTTCGTCTACGCCATGGACGACGTAGTCCTGGCCTGCCTCAAGGTCATCGCGAGATGCGAACACGGCACCATATCCAAAGAGGAGGCGATGTCCACCATCGACGAGATCAGGGATATCGTCTCCGAGAGGGACGAGTCCCTCGGAGAGGACGCGAACCTGATGCTGGAGTCGCTGAACGCATCCCTCTCGGCCGTATTCCTCGCCAGCCAGCGCTACATCGACGGAGGCTACGACAAGAAGACGGACCTGGGGGGTATGGTGAAAAGGGCGGTCATCGCCGAGGAGGCGGGCCGGATGGAAGATGCCCTGGGGATCCTGAGCGAGATAGGGGCGAGGGTGATCGGGGGAGAGGCCCTTCCCGAAGAGGCCTTCGCGGACATCCCCTACTGCATGACGGCGGAGCTTCTCGACGGCATCGACGCCATATCCGCAGCCCAGATCGGGGACGACAGCTACAAGGAAGACGACGGGTCCGAGGACGACGGCGAGGACTCCTGAAGATCGCCCCAAAGGTCACCTCGGCTCGGTGGTGACCTCGCACCCGCTCTCCGCGACGATCACCGTATGCTCGGCCTGGGAGACTAGGGCCCCCTCGGCCTCCACGAGGAGGGGGTACCGATGGAGAACCCCCGCCCGGAGGAGCTGGGCGATGGCGTAATCGATCCTCTCCCCCGAGAGCCACCTCCGGGCGAAGGGGAGGGTCGAGTATTTTTCTTGGACCTGTTTTAAGAGGGCTCGTGCCTGGGGCGCCCGAACAGGCCTCTTGGCGACGAAGGAGAAGATCTCGGCCTCTCGCGCCTCCGAGATCCTGCCCACCCCGTCGGTGGCGAAAGGCTCGATGGCGATCACGTCTCCTGCCTTGAGTTCTATCCCTTTCTCGATCCGCCGGTTAGGCACCGTGGGCTCGCCGTGGGCCTGGTACCGGCCGAGGCCGTGGCCCGTCAGGTTCGCGACCGAGTTGTAGCCGTACCCCTTTATCGCATCCTCGATGGCGGCCCCCAGCTCCGCCGTGCTGACGCCGGGCTCCATCAGCTCTATCGCCGCGGCGAGGCCCGCCCTCGATGCCTCCACCAGTTCCGGGTGGCCGCCGAGGTCCACTGTCACGGCCGAGTCGGCGATGTAGCCGTCTATGTGGACCCCTATGTCCAGCTTCACCATCTCCTCTCCGAAGACCGCCTCGTCCTGGGGACGGGGGGTGTCGTGGGCCGCCACCCTGTCCCGGGATATGTTGCAGGGGAAGGCGGGCTCGCCGCCCAGCTTTCGGGTCGTCTCCTCGACATAGTTTGCCACCTCCAGGATCAAGACCCCCACATCGATCATCGAGCTCGCTTCCTCCCGGACCCGCGCCAGGATCTCTCCGGCCCTCCTGTACTTCTCCAGAACTTCCGCATCCATGAAATATCAGACTCCTATCGTCAAAACTCCCTCGTCAGACTCCGCCTCAGAGGATCAGCCGCTTCTCCAGGCCCGTGAGGTTCTCGCATCCGCCGTCCTTCACCACCACCAGATCTTCGAGCCTCACCCCCCCCAGCTCCGGGTAATATAATCCAGGCTCCACGGTGACGACGTTATTCTCGGAGAGGGTTTTGCCCACCTCGGATAGGGTGGGCCTCTCGTGGACCGCAAGCCCCACCCCGTGGCCGCTGGAGTGGATG
>Ga0116202_10001349_pt1 | contig 14369 bp, 17 predicted proteins | sample LakKivw325mmetaG_FD_94479 | JGI IMG/M metagenome (GOLD analysis project Ga0116202, IMG submission 94479) | Anoxic lake water microbial communities from Lake Kivu, Rwanda to study Microbial Dark Matter (Phase II) - Lake Kivu water 325m metaG | ecosystem: Environmental > Aquatic > Freshwater >...
AGCGGCCCAGCCGCCGCGAAGGAACCGGACCGAACACGTGCTGGAAACCGGTCCTGCTCATTCTACTGAGCTTCCGCACGACGGCTTGCCGCAACGCTCGCTGCGGCCGCAGCAGGTGTGCCCTTCGTTCTCCAGCGAGCACGCACCGCCGCTGCGTCCAAACCGGCCTTGACCGTCTTTCATGATGAAGCCCGAGCCCCCGCTTATCACGCGCCGGACCGTGCCCCCGCACTTTGGGCACCGCTCAAGCGGTGCTTCAGTCATTGCCTGCCGGCGCTCGAACCTGTGGCCGCAGGCTTCACACTTGTACTCGTAGGTCGGCATGAACCGCCTCCTTCATTGCTGATATGTTCTTCCACAACTCCAAGAAGTGCTCGCGGTACTCAGGCAAGGCTTCGACCGCGAGCTCGCCCCGCGAGTAGGTCTCGGCGATGCGCCGGTCATCCGGTATCTCAAGCACAACCGGGACTGCCTGTTCTTGACAGAAACGGTGGACCCGGTCGTCGCCAGCCCCGACCCGGTTGATGACCACGCCGAAGGGAATTCCGAGTTCCCGCACCACGTCTACCGCCAGTTTCAGGTCGTTCAGGCCAAACGGCGTCGGCTCGGTGACCAGCACGACCGCGTCGGCATCGCGGAGCGTGGCTATCACCGGGCACGAAGTCCCGGGCGGGGCATCGAGAATCGCGGGCAGTTCACTCTTGCGCCGCGACTTCACCGCGCGGATGAGCGGCGGAGCCATCGCGACACCTACGTCGAGCCGGCCGGTGTGGAGCATTATGCTGCCTGACTGCGTTGTCTCGACTACGCCGATGCGACGCCCTTGTTCCGTAATTGCCTGCCTCGGGCAAACGCGCGTGCATCCGCCGCAGCCGTGGCACATCTCAGGGAAGAAAAGCGGCTTGGTGCCGAACGAAACGAGGGCGTGGTACTCACAGAACCGGCTGCACTCGCCGCAGGCGTCGCAGCGGGATTCGTCCACGACCGGAACCGGAATCGTGACTTCCTTCTCTTCAATCACCTGGCCTCTGAGGAAAAGATGGACGTTGGGCTCCTCGACGTCGCAGTCGAGCAGTTGCACCGGCGCATCCAGCACCCGGGCGAGGTTCACGGCCACGGTCGTCTTGCCGGTCCCGCCCTTGCCCGACGCGATGGCGACCTTCATGACTTGCCGCCGCGGTACCCACGGCGACCGCGCTCCTGTGCCTGCCTTTCGTCCACCTCATCCTGCCAGCCGTTGCGTGTGGTCTCGACCCGGTCGAATCGGGCGACGTACGGCTTGATGTCGAGGAGCGGTGTGCCGTCCAGAACGTCAAGTCCATCGAGGTGCAGAACGTTGTCCTCGCGTCGCACCAGCTCGACCACGGAAAGCCCGATGGAATTGGGCCGGGCCGGAGAGCGTGTCGCGAACACACCACGCTCAACGTCTTGCAGGAACGGCTTGACCGTGAGCTTCGGGGCCGGGGCCTGGTGGAAGTGGTAGATGATGTAGATGTGTGAGAACCCGTCCAGGTCCGCGAGGCCTTCGGCGAACTCAGGGAAAACTTCGGCCCGGCCCCGACAGCCCTTGGCATAGGCCGGCTGTATGGGCGTTTTCGCCGCGGCCGTATGCTCGCTACGGAGCACGCCGATGAGTTGATAGACTATGCTCGTCTTCAAGCAGTTACCTGCGTGGTTGGTGTCTTGTAGAAGAGCCGGCAGAAGCAGTGGCCGTCTCTTTCGATGTCGGTCTTCCACTCCGGACAGGGGCAGGTGACGTCCTTAGTGGGGTCAAGCGGGTGCGATTGCTTGCACGGGCAGAACATCTTCCCGGACGCAACGAGGTTCTCGGTCATCAGACCTATGACCTTCTCGACGCGTTCCTTGTCGGGGTTGAGTATGTAGCCATACCACTGCGCCAGTCCCGCGACCTTGTTCAACAACGACTGGTATTCTCCATCGTGCTTTGTCCATTGGTTCACTGTTCCTCCATGCAGTCTGCGATCACGCGATTCCTGGAGTGTCTGCGTTCCATGCCTTTTCCGCGACTTTGCGGGGCTCGGCGATGCTCCTGGGCAGGCTGCTCATATCTTGTTTCCTGCCAACTCCGGCCTGACACAACCAATCGCCTCGCGCAGCGTGTTCGCGGCCAGCAGTGCGCAGTGCCGGTCTTCTTCGGGCAATCCTCCCAGTTCATCCAGCACCGCCTGCTGGTTGATTCGAGCCGCCTGCTCAAGGGTCTTGCCCTTCGCCATTATCGTTACCATACTGGCACACACGACCGAAGTCCCGCAGCCGTCGGTCCAGAAGGTTGCTTCCGTTATTACGTCTGCCACGACTCTCAGCCATATCTGCATCGTGTCGCCGCACGGGCCCGTGACCTGGCCGTATCCATCCGGATAGTCAAGCGACCCGGCGTTCTGCGGGTTCTTCCAAAGCTCCATCACCCGGGGTGAGTAGACCTTCTCCATGTCCCGGATGACTCTGTCTTGAAGCCCCTCGACCGAGTCGTCGCCGACTCTGTCCGTTCTCTCGTCAGGCACCGCGTTCGCTTTCGTGGTGATCGACCGCCGAAGGCAAATCCGCACCAGCCGGAGCGAATGTCCAGGTCAGCCGCTCGCGCCTGGCCGGTCTGAACCTGCCACCGGCCGCAACCCCGGCAATAATCTGCTTGTCCTGCAGGTGGTGGTCGCTGAACGAGAGAATCCCGCTCGGCCTAAGCACGCGGCGCAGCTCGTCCAGCACCTGGCCGGGTCGTTCGAGGTCGTGGAAGACGTCGTACAGCAGGACTGCGTCCAGAGACCGGTCTGGCAGCCCGGTCGCGCAGTCAGTGACGATTCCGGTCACGTTCACCATTCCTCGACCGGCGGCCCGTCTCTTCACCTGCTCGACCATGGACCGCTTGATGTCGGCCGCATAGACCCAGCCGTTCTCACCGACGAGTCGCGCGGCAGCGATGCTGTAGCCGCCGACGCCGCATCCAAAGTCAAGCACGCGCCAGCCGGGTTGAAGGCAGGTTTCCTCAAGTCTCCTGAGCGGCGGCTGCAGCCAGTCCCGAATCCTGAAGAACAACGCCTCGACCAACCCAGCGATTCCACCTTCTTCCGGTCGTGCCATCTCCGGTTTCTAGACCCAGTGCCCTTCCACGTCGGCCGAGTCGGCCGGCTTGAGTGTTCCTGCCTTGTACGCTGCCAAGGCGGCTGCGATTGTAGGCTGGTTCGCGTTGTAGACTTTGACCCCGGCGGCGGAGAGCACGCGGAAGGCCTTGGGCCCGCAGTGACCGGTGACTACGGCCCGCGCACCGGACCGGACAACGGTCTCCGCAGCCTGGATACCCGCGCCTTGCGCCGCGTCCAAGCTTTGCTGGTTGTCAACAAACTCGGCAGCGCCGCTGTCTACATCATAGACGAGGAATCCCGGGGCCCGCCCGAACCGGGTATCAAGCGGTGAATCAAGGGTCTGGCCGGAGGTGGTGAAGGCTACTTTCATGCTTTCCTCACTTGCGTTTCAATTCCGCGCAAGGCGACCGCGCAACCCGCCTTTGGCGGGAACGGTCGCCTTGCGCCTCTTACTGCTACTTCGACTCAGCACCGGCCTCGAGTTCGGTAAGCCGCTTGTCGATGGCTTCGAGCTCCGAGCGGATTGCGTTGGCCTGGCTTCTGAGAGCCTGCTTCTCGGTATCGGCGTCGGGCGCCTGGAAAGGCGCGGCGTACACGCCGTACCCCATCCAGCCCGGCATACCGGTGGCGCAGAACCAGTTGCGCTGGCCCCAGCCGCCTCCGCCGAAACCCCGGCCTCCGCCTCGACCAAATCCGAAGCCGCGTCCGAACGCGGGATTCGCGAACCCCGGCATTCCGTACCCGGCGCAGTATCCGGCCACTCGGCCGGTCATCGGACCCATTCCCGTGGGCCCAGTTCTATCTCCTCTTGGCATGTTATACTCCTTTCAGTTAGGACGTTCTCGTCATCTTCGTGCCGCATTTCGGGCACTTCTGTTCGAGGCAGGGGATACCGCGCTCGTGCGGCGTGCGTTCCCCGCAACTTGGGCATATGCAGAAACCGCCGGGCCCGGCCGCGTTCGGTCCACCCATGCGTCCAGAGCCTCGGCCCGCCGATTGCCCGCGGCCCTGACATGTTGTTCTGTTCCCTCTCATGTCTGACTCCTCCTGTAGCAGTTGTGCATTCCACGCAGACGATGCCGACCCCGGCGATAGCATCCCGGCATGGCGAACGCATCGCCGACCAGCTCGCCTCTCAGCCAGGCACTGATCACGGCATCGAGATCGCCAGCCACGAAAGGAATCACCCTAATGCCCTGGCTTGCCACTAGGTCGTGCACGGGCCGGGAGATTGCGCCGCAGACGAGCGTACCGACGCCCAGTTCTGCAAGGCGCAGTGCCCGGGTCAGCGGCGGGCCGTCGAGTTGGACAACTTGCGCCGCGCCGACCGGCTTCCCGGACTGTAACTCAATGACGCGCACCTGGCGCGTCACATCGAACACCGGCGCAATCCGGTTATTCCACACGGCAAAGGCTGCTTTCATTTCGCGGTACCTTCAGTAGACATCAACCCTCCGTAGTGCACCGGCCGTGCCAGGGCAACCGAATCGTGAGAATGATGTCTTACTGCTGATTTATCATGTGGTTGCGTGGCTGTTCGTTCCGAGGCCAAAGCCGCTGTAGTAGCTGAACTGCTACTCTATGGTCTTGAATGAGTGGACTGAAGGCTACTCTCTACTGCGCTTGCCGGAACGGCCATCTGATGAGGACAGGCTGATGCCGAGCCGCTTCAGCTTGCGGAAGAGCGTGGTCTTGTGGATGCCGAGTTCCCGGGCCGCGGCGAGGCGGTTGCCGCCGCTGCGTTCCAGGGCCTTGCGAATTGTCTGGGCTTCGAGGAGTTCACGGGCCGAGCGCATGTCGCCAGCGCGAGCCGTCGAGACACCGCGCGCAGTCAGTTCTGCGGGCAGGTGCTCGATGCCGAGCTCGCCGGAACTGCACAGGACGAAGGCCCGTTCGATGACGTTCTCTAGTTCGCGTACGTTTCCCGGCCAGTCGTGGGCCATGAGCAGCGACAGCGCCTCAGCGCTGACCCCGGAGACGGACTTCCCTTGAATGTGGTTGAACCGTTCCACGAACTGCGTTGCCAGAAGCGGAATGTCTTCCTTGCGGCGGCGCAACGGCGGCAGTTCGACCCGGACGACGTTCACACGGTAGTAGAGGTCTTCACGGAAGGCCTGCTGCCGAACCAGCTCGGCCAAGTCCTTGTTGGTGGCAACGATGACGCGGGCATCGGTCGTCTCGGAGCGGGTCGAACCGAGGGGCTCGAACGTCCGTTCCTGCAGTACCCGCAGCAGCCGCATCTGAAGGGTCGGGCTCGTCTCGCCGATTTCGTCGAGCAGGATGGTCCCACCGCAGGCCAGCGCGAACCGGCCGGGCTTGTTCCGAGTTGCGCCTGTGAAGGCACCGGGCTTGTAGCCAAAGAGTTCCGACTCCAGCAACGTATCCGGCAACGCCCCGCAGTTCACGGCAACGAAGGGGCCCTGGCTGCGCGGGCTCAGCGAGTGGATTGTTCTCGCCACCAGTTCCTTTCCGGTTCCGGTTTCACCGAGGATGAGAACCGTGCTGGGGCTGGCGGCGATAGCCGGCAGGACCTCGAATACCCGCTGCATCAGCGGGCTGTGGCTGACGAGGTCGCCGATGCGGAAACGCCCGGCCAGTTCCTGGCGCAGGGCCTCTACCTCACTCAGGTCGCGGAACGTCTCGGCACCGCCGACAACCTTCCCTGTTACGTCGCGCATGATCGCCGTGGAGACGCTTATAGGGATGCGTTCGCCATCCGCAGTGACTATGTAGCAAGACTTGCCCACAATCGGCTTGCCGGTCTTGATGCTGTGCTTGAGCGCGCAGTCTTCCTGGCACATGCTGGAGCGAAAAACCTCAGAGCAGTGTCGGCCGATGGCCTCCCGCCGCGCGATGCCTGTGATTCGCTCGGCGGCACGGTTGAACGAGCTCACCAGCCAGTTGAGATTCACGGTGAACACGCCGTCGGAGACGCTGTCCAGTATGACGTCGGTGTTGACGGCGGGCCCGGGGTCGTGTTCTGAGCGCCTTCTCATGGTTCGGAGCTGCTTCTCCCGGCCGAGCGGACCAGCGCGTTTTTCACTGACGTTCGGTCGCTTTGTGCCGGTTTGGTCATCTTCCTCAGTGCGCGGCCAGTTGGTGCAGGGCCAGAATCGTGCCGCCGCCCAGCAGGATGAGCGGCAGTTCCCATGCCAGGCTGCGCAGTCCGCCTGTGGAGCGGCGTCCCGGCACGAGGTCGGCCAAGGCGATGTAGATGAAGCTGCCCGCACTCAACGACAGCAGGTAGGGGACAAACGACTGGGTCACGGGGAGCAGAAGGAGAGCCAGGACGGCGCCGATCACGGCAGTGAGGCTGGACAGCATGTTGAACAGCAGTGCCCGGGAGCGAGAAAACCCGCTATGCAACAGTATTGCGAAGTCCCCGACCTCCTGGGGTACCTCGTGTGTGACGACTGCGACCGCAGTCGCGATCCCGAGGGGGAGCGACGCGGTGAAGGCAACAGCTATTGCCACGCCGTCCACGAAGTTGTGGATGGAGTCACCGATGAGGATCATTGTTCCCGCCTGAGTATGGACGTCGCACGTCTTTTCGTGGCAGTGGCGCCACAGGGCGAGCTTCTCAAGAACATAGAACAGGACGATGCCGGCGAGAACCGAAGTCAGGACCGAGTCGCCATTCAGCCGAGTCAGCGCCTCGGGGATCATGCCGATGAACGCGGCACCCAGCAGGGTGCCAATGGCGTAGGGGATGAGCTTCGATGTGACGGCGTCCAGCAGCCTGTCTTTGAAGAGGAGTATGAGGGCAGCCGCCCCGACCGAGACGATTGAACCAAGCAGCGTGGCTGCTACTACCAAGGCAGACCGTGCGAAACTCATGCAGACACGCCGTCTCCAGAGCAAATGGCGTGCGTCGTGGACCGGAATGTGTTCATTGGTCAACAATCAGTCTTCGCTGCAGCGGCAGTAGCCGACCTGGCTCGTTGCCTTGCCGGATGCGGCCAGCGCGGCCGCATCGAAGGGCGAGACATCTCTGTCTATCAGCGCCGGCTTTATGCCCCGCGCTTCGAGGTCAAGGGCGATGCGGCGGCCCATGCCCCGGGCAACGAGCATCTGGCAGTCGGCGACCGCGTTCACCAGCCGGTCGTGGCACTGGTGCGCGGGTTTGTGCTCGTGCGGCCCGTCGCACTGCTGGCTGTGTCCTGCCACGTCGTTGCGGCGGTTGTCGACGAGCTTCGGTTTGTCTTCCGCCACATCGTAGACCAGCAGCAGCGGTGCGCGGCCGACGTGTTCGGAGACTTCGGTCAGGCTTTCACAGGCAACTGCAATTCTCATGGGTGTTACTCCTGTCTGTACAGTGTCGTTTGCCGATATATGCGGGTCTTCTTGTTGTGCCTTGTACGGTGCGACGGTACCGGCCACCGGCGCGAGTGCCTGCTCGAGGTCGGCGATGAGGTCGTTGGCGTCTTCAATCCCGACTGCATAACGGACCAGGCCGTCGGTGATTCCGGCCGCCTGCCGTTCCTCTACAGGCACGCCGGAGTGGGTCATTGACGCGGGGTGCTCGACAAGGGTCTCGACTCCACCCAGCGATACCGCCAGTGTGGCGAGTCGGACCCGGTTCATGAGCTCGCGTCCGGCCGCGAGACCACCCTGCAACTCGAATGTGATAAGAGCGCCCGGCCCGCTCATCTGTTTCCTGGCGAGGTCGTACTGCGGATGGTGGGGCAGGCCCAGGTAACGGACCCACGCCACATCGTTCCGTCCCAGCAGCCAGCGGGCAACAGCTTCTGCGCTCTTCTGCGCCCGGTCGAGGCGCAGCCCGAGAGTCTTCAGACCGCGGTGGACCAGGAAGGCCTGGTGCGCGTCCATGCAGCAGCCGGCGTACGTCATCATCTGGCGCAGACGCCGCGCGATTCCAGCCTCCCGGGCTACGAGCATTCCGCCCACGACGTCGGCGTGGCCGCTGATGAACTTGGTCACCGAGTGCACAACCACGTCGGCGTCCAGCTTCAACGGTTGCTGGAGGTACGGCGAGGCGAACGTGCTGTCAACGACGAGTAGCGCCCCCCGTTCGTGGGCGATGTCCGCCACGGCACGGATGTCGGTCACCTGCAGCAGCGGATTGGAAGGTGTCTCGACGTAGATCAGTCGCGTCTCACCGCGGAGCGACCGACGGACCGCTTCCAGGTCGGAGGTATCGACGAAGGACGACGCGACGCCGAACCGGCCCAGGTGTTCTTTCAGCAGGACGAGAGAGGGGCCGTAGACCGAGGCAGTGCTGACGACGTGATCGCCGGACTTCAGGAGAGCCAGGAAGGCGGTTGCGACCGCGCCCATCCCCGAGCTGGTGGCGACAGCGCCGGCGCCTTCCTCGAGTTCGGCGATGCACTCCTCAAGGGCTCGGACCGTCGGGTTGCCGATGCGCGTGTAGATGTAGCCGTCCGAGTCTCCGGCGAAGCGCTCGGCGCCCTGTTCGGCACTGGCGAAGGCGAATGTCGACGTCTGGTATATGGGTGTCACGACACTGCCGTACTGGTCAACAGCCTGGCCGGCGTGGACGAACTTGGAGGATAGGCCCAGGCTATCACCTCGATGCATCGGGTGGTTCCTTTCGCGTCGAGGTAGAGCCAGTCCGGCTGTGGCAACAACGTCCTCCCGACGTCGACCGTGGCGATGCGCATTTGCCGCTCGCCCAACGGTGACGGCAGCGTCGCCCCGGGCAGATGTGGACGTTGCCGCCGCCGATGCTGAGCGCCAGCCCGCCGCACAGGGCGCGGGCGACCTTGTGGCGGGCGCTCTCGACGATCCGGCCGAAGGTCGGGCGGGATACGTGCATCCGCTCCGCGGCCTCATCCTGGTGGAGCCCCTCGAGGTCGGCGAGCCTGAGCGCCTCGAACTCGTCGAGTGTCAGCCTTACCAGCTCAAGTCCGCATGCCCGTACCCCGGCGGGCTTGAAGACCGTGACGTCCGGAGTGCCGGCGACGCGGCGGCAGTTCTGTGGTCTGGGCACGCATGATTATAAGCATATGCTCATATCAAGTCAAGCGGGCAGCCCCGAAAACCGACATAGAACGGCCACATGCTGCGTTCCGCGCAGTTCGTGAACACGAAACCAACGAGAGTGGCCAAAGACCGGACCGTACCGTGCAGGTGAAGCAAGCGACGATGTTTCGGAGATGCGTAACCGGCGGTGGTTCAGAGAGATCTTCCGTGCTCTTCGTGGCTAGGAACTGCTCACGCAGCACGTGGCTCCGCTTCGGTTCCGGGGACTAGCGAACTACGAGCTTGGCGCTGGTGTAGCCGAGTGTCGTTGTCATCCGGATAAGATACACGCCGCTCGAAAGGTCGAGCGGGAGTGCCCCAGTGGTCGAGTGGTCCAGTGGCCCAGTGGAGAACACCAAACGTCCCGCGAAGTCGAATACACGGACTTCAGCCGGGCCGGAGAGGGGCTGGTTGAGCTGCAACCGCGCCTGGCCCCTCGCCGGGTTGGGCACGATGGCGAACGCCGGGCCTCCGGCCCGAAGCTCTGGGTCGGACCTGATGCCGCTCACCGTGACCGGCACGAACTGGACGATGACTGGGTTGTTCGTTGCCGGACCCTCGCTCTGAACAGCAAATCCGGCAATCAGATCAACCATGTAGATGATGCACAGCGTGTCACGTGCCAGCATGTCAACCGCGCAAGGAAACCGCTTTGATGTCTGGTCCGGGTCGGTTATCTGGATACCCGGCAGCCAACTCATGCCGTTGTCGTAGTTATCCCGCGCATACCAGATGTCGGCCCGCAGCCGTTCCGGTGGCCCTGGCTCGACGTTCATCGAATCGAACTGCTCCCACGCGACGTACAGCCCGCCGTTGCGGTCCTCGGCCAGGCTCGGCCGCCCGGCGTAGACAGCGTTGTACCCGACCGCGGCCATCAGGTGTTCAGGAGCGCAGCCGGCCCGGTGGACCTCTGACCACCGCGGTGTGTTCTCAGGAGACCAGTGCCAGATTTCAATGGGATTTATGTACCCGGTATCGTGCACGATGGGCATGACTTCTGCGACAATGTGCAGCCGGTCTCGACGGTCGTAGAACAGAAACATGCCGAGGTGGAACGACTCCATCGTGTCCCCGCCGAATGCGTCCGGAATCCCGGTCTCAAGGACCGGCCCCCACGTGGTCCCGCCATCGTCGGACACGATGTAGTTGCCCGGGTAAGGCTCGGTCGAGACTTGGACCCAGGCCAGACAGACCTTCCTGCTGGCCTTGGATGCGGTGATATTGTGACTCGGGAACATCGGGTCATTGCCGGCCGAGATGTGAACCGGCGGAGTCCATTGGCACCAGGTCGTGCACCGGGAGTACCATAGCCCGTCCCTGGTGGCATCGTCAATCAGGGCTGCGTGTATCCTCTGACCCTGCGCCGCGTCAATCACCGGCCAGATGAAGCCGTCTGCGCCACGGCAGTACTCGAAAATGCCGGCTCCGGGCGCCATGTCTCGGGCCACAACCAGCCCCAGCGGATTACCGGCATGAGCGCTAATCAGCGGTAGCTGGGAGTCAGGGTCACAGGCCAAGTTGCCAAGCCCGGCTTGATAGGTGAAGACGTTGATTGCCGAGTCCCACGCATTCACCTGGTAGTCACGGAAGGAATAGCGCATGTTGCGGTCAGGAAACCCCGTCCCCGTGTCAGATGAGCTGGTCCAGGCGGCATACAGGCCGTATCGAGGAGCATTGCAGAGCGTGCGCACCGCCGGCCCGGCATTCTGCCAGTCATAGGTAGTCCAGCCGATGGTGTCGAGTCGGCCTATCGGGAAATCCGGTCCGGCCACGGATAAGCTGACGCTGGCTACGAGGAACACAAACGCATGCTTCATGGTTCCTCCTTCAAGAGCACTACAGGTTGGACAGACGCACCGTCTGATGTCTCAAGGCGTAACAGGTAGACACCGGCAGGGAAGTGGCTCAAGTCTAAGGAACGTGACCCGGTGAACGGATGACCGGGCAACCGGGCGGAGAACACCGACCTGCCCGAGCGGTCAAAGAGCGAGAGCTTGACTGAGCCGGGCGGTGCTGGACTGAACTCAAGTCGGACATTCCCGGATGTCGGATTCGGGCTCATGCGAAACGTCCGCTCCCATGGCCGCAAGCTGGGCCCATCGGATACCCCGCCAACGCTGAGCGGCACGTGCTGGACGACAATCGGGTTCTCGGTCGGATGTCCCTCTCCCTGGACGTGAAACCCGGCCACTAGGTCAACAAGATACAGCACCCGCAGCGTGTCCTCGCTCATCCAGTCCATGATGGAGGGAAACCGCTTCGAGGTCGCGTCCGGCACAGTCAGACGCACCGGCGCCCGCCAACTGGCTCCGTTGTCGTCGTTGTCCTCGCTCCACCAGATGTCGGCACGCATGTAGGTCGGCGGGCCGGGTTCGATGTTGGTTGTGTCGAACTGTTCCCAACAGACGTGCAGGCCTCCATTGCGGTCCTCACCCAGGCTCGGCCGGCAGGCTAGCAGGGCATTGTACCCGACAGGACATGTGATGCTCGCGGAGTCGGCGTCCACGCGCATGATGCGCGACCACTGCGGAGAGTTCTCACGACACCAGTGCCACATCTCGACTGGAACGATGTAGCCTCGCCCGTTGATATATGGCATCACGGGACAAACGACATGGAGCCTGTCGTGCCGGTCATAGTACGGAAACAGACCGGAAATATGATAGGACGGTACGGTCTCGCCGGAGAATGCCGGCGGCCAGTGCAATTCGGTCGGATGCTGCCAGGTAGTGCCGCCGTCGGTCGTCTCGCGGTAGAATCCCGGGTCCGGCGCGCCTTCGCTGAAGGTCCAGGTCAGTACCACTCGATGGCTGACGCGTGATGTCGCGATGTGATGGCTGGGGAACATCGGTTCCGGTTGCGGAGCGGCAACAGCCCGCGCCGAATCCCACTGTTCCCACGTCCGCGTGCGGGCGTAGAAGATGCGGCCGCGCGAAGCCTCGTCTATCAGGACGGCGTGGGTCCAGCCGGCGGTGTCAACCACGGTCACCGGCCACAGGTAGCCGTTCACCGTCGGCGAGCTGTTTGAGTACTCGAAGACGAACGAACCCGGCGCGACCTCGCGGGCAAGCTCGAGATGAAGCGGAGTGCCCATGTGCGCGGAAAGAACCGACCGCTCATCTTTCGGGTTGATATCGAGCGAGCCAAAGCCGGAACGCTGGGTGAAGACGTTCACGCCTGAGTTCATGAAGTCGGACGTATCGTTGCCCAGCCACTTGCGGGTAGAATAATCATAGTAGTTGTAGCCGATGTTGCGGTCAGGAAATGCAGTACCGGTATCAAGTGAACGGATCCAGTAGACCGGAACACCATGGCCAGGCGCGTTGACAATCCACCGATAGGCCGGACCGCCCATCTGCCAGTCATAGGTCGTGCCGCCGATGGTGTCAATCCGGCCGATAGGCAACACCGGGTCGGCCAGCGCAGCCCCGGAAAGAACCAACAAGAGAGAGAGCAGATTCCTCACGGCCACCTCCATTGACTAATTCTACGCCCGCTCTCGCTGCCAGTCAACGCCAGCCGGAGTTCAACACGAAGGCACGAAGTTCCAGGCCCGGAACGCGGACTGGGAGAACGAGCTGCCGGAGGGAAGCCACGTGGCAAGGCTACATGCCCGAACTCTCTCAGGTTCCTGGTGCCTCTGTGTTTGGCCCGGTATGCGGTCCGCGCTCAGCGCAGGAGCCAGATGGACGCGGCCATCAGGAACATGCCGGCGATGATGCCGGACACGCTCAGGTGCTCGAAACCGTAGGCATACGAGCCGGGAATCAGCTCGTCGAACGAGATGAACACCATCAGCCCGGCGACTGCGGAAAGGGTCACGGCCAGGAACTGCGGGGTCAGGAACGGCAGCAGGATGACGGCAGCAATGAACGCTCCGGCCAGCTCGGCTCCGCCGGCAAGCAGCGACCAGAACAGTGCCTTGCGCCGCGACCCGGTCGCGCAGAATACCGGCACCGCGACCGCCACGCCCTCGGGGATATTGTGCAGCGCGATGGCTGCGGCAATCGCGACGCCCAGGCCCCGGCTCTTGATGGCGCCGGAGAACGTGGCCATGCCTTCGGGCAGGTTGTGAATGCCGATGCCCAGCGCGACCAGGGTGCCAATCTTGAGCAGCCTCTGTGGGTCGAGCTGGCCGCTGCCGCTATCTGCCGGCGTGCACCCCGGTTCCGCGCCGTGCGCCAGCACGAACCGGTGAGGCACGGTCGCGTCGATGGCAAACATCACCAGCATGCCGCCGAAGAAAGCGCCGGCCGCGGGCAGGAACCCGACGTCATGGATTCCGGTCCAGAGCAGCTCGGCAAAGGAAACGAACATCATCACCCCGGCGGAGAAACCCAGGGCAAAAGCCATCAGCTTTGGCCCGGGCCGCCTGACCGCCATTCCCAGCAAGCTGCCCAGCACCGTGGCCAGCGACGCGAGGCCGGACAGCGCCAGCGCGAAGACCAGGTTAGCGCGCACGGCCGCCCCGCTTCGCCGGCAGGCGCCGGACGAGCCCGACCAGGCAACCGACCGTCTCCGGGCTCAGGTTGTGTTCGATACGGCAGGCGTCCTGCTCGGCCACCGGCTCGCTGACCTTGAGCACCCGGGTGAGAAACGCCTTGACCAGTTGATGTCGGCGGTCGGTCTCGGCCGCCCGCCTGCGGCCCGCGGAGGTAAGTTCGACGCCGCCGTAGTGCTCGCGCCGCACCAGCCCCCGGCGCTCGAGCGCGGCCAGCGCCGCGACCACCGACGGCTTGCTGACCCCCAGGTGCCCGGCCAGCCGCGTCACCCGCACCGGCTTCTCGGCCCGGCCCAGCACCAGCACCGCTTCGAGGTAGTCCTCGGCGCCGCTGCCCAGGCGCGGCACCCGGCGCGTGTTAGACATAGCTAACTTTATCAGCCGGACCGCGCACTGTCAAGCGGAGTCTGAGACCCAAGAACCGACATAGAACTGCCACGTGCTGCGCGGAACGGAGAGCGAAGCCACGAAAGCACGAAGAGCACGAAACTCAGGACGATGTGTGAAAACCGGAAGCGGAGCCAAGCGCAGTTCCTAGACACGTGCTGCGGTCCTCGCAGTTCCTAAGTCACGGAACGGAAGAACACAGGACGCGGATGGCCATCACCAACAAGGTACGTCGCTGCTGCGATTACGGGGACCGAGGAACTCACCTGGGTCCGATGGTCTGTGCTTCGTGTGTTTCGAGAGTGCTATAGGATTATGGTTGTGCTTAACAGGCTACTGGACAAGAAGGCTGTCTCGTATTCAGATGGTAGCTGGTTATC
>Ga0116202_10001351_pt1 | contig 14363 bp, 12 predicted proteins | sample LakKivw325mmetaG_FD_94479 | JGI IMG/M metagenome (GOLD analysis project Ga0116202, IMG submission 94479) | Anoxic lake water microbial communities from Lake Kivu, Rwanda to study Microbial Dark Matter (Phase II) - Lake Kivu water 325m metaG | ecosystem: Environmental > Aquatic > Freshwater >...
GATGGGGCCCGTGTATCGGTGGGTGGGGAAACGTCACAGTCACTGAGTCTCCTGCATCTCACTTATCGAACCGGAGAAGTAGCTTCTGAATTCGCACTGTCCTCTTGGTGTCTGGGAACTGCTTCGCAGCGGGTGATGAAGCCCGGGGTCAGGGGTCAGACGATTTTGGATTTCCGATTTTGGATTTTGGATTGTCCGGACTCTCTGTGTCTCTGTGGTTCTCTAAGGAAGCGACTGGCGACTAGTTCCGACTTCTCACATCTCACATCACTCATCTAACATCTGACATCGTCCGCCCGCACTTCTGCCTTCTGCATTCTGACTTCTGGTTTCTGACTTCGTCCTGGTCATCGTCTCTGTGTCTCTGTGGTTCAGTCCGTGGTCCGTTCGCGGCTGCTTGACTATCCTTTCGTCGCGGTTATGATTCCCGCTGCCCCGTTTCCAGGAGGAAATGTTGAAAGAGTTCAGCCCTGATAAGATTCGTAACATCGGCTTCTTCGGCCACGGCAGCAGCGGCAAGACTTCTCTGTGTGAGTCGCTGCTTTTTACAATGAAGCAGAATACCCGCCTCGGCTCAACGGTCGAGGGCACTTCGCTTCTTGATTACGACGAGGACGAAACGAGCCGCAAGATCGGCATCAATCTCGCGCTCGCGCATGGCGAGTTCCGCGACTGTCTCATAAACATCGTTGACACGCCGGGTTACGCGGACTTCTTTGGCAACGTGGTGTCCGCGGTGCGGGCGGTTGATTCGGGCGTCGTGGTGATTGACGCGACGTCGGGCGTCGAGGTCGGGACCGAGTTGTGCTGGCGCAGGCTTGAGAAGCTCGCCATCCCGCGCCTGGTGTTCGTCAACAAGCTGGCGAAGGAGAATACGAACTTCGACGTGACCGCGGAAGAGGTGCGCAAGGCGCTGGGTGCGCGGGTGACTCCTCTGTACCTGCCCATCGGCAAAGAGGCGGGCTTATCGGGCGTCGTGGACATCCTGGCGAACAAGGCCTACAAGTACGACTCGGGCAAGCGAACCGAAATCCCGGTGCCTGCCGACATGGCGGACGCGATTGCCTCGTGGAAAGAGAAGGTGGTCGAGGCCGCGGCGGACGTGGACGAAAGCCTGATGGAGAAGTTCCTCGAAGGCAAGGAAATCGCGACGAGCGAGATGCAGACCGCGGTGCGGGCGGGCATCAAGGCCGGGACCGTTTTCCCGATGCTCGCGGGCGACGCTTTGACCCAGGTGGGCGTTGACCTGCTGTTGGACCTTGCGGTTGACGTGCTGCCGAGCCCGCTTGACATGCCGGTCGCCCAGGGCACTACGCCGGACGGCAAGCCAGTCGAGGTCAAGCGCGACCCGGCCGGGCCGGCGTGCGTGTTCGTGTTCAAGAGCATTTCCGAAGCGCACGTGGGCGAGATGAACTACGTCCGGGTGCTGGCCGGCTCGGTCAAGCCCGGGATGATTGTCATCAATGCGCGCACCGAGCGGGAAGAGAAGGTCAACCAGATGTACCTGGTCAAGGGCCGGGAGCGGACCGAGGTGGCGCAACTCGGCACCGGGATGATTGGCGCTTTGGTGAAGCTGCGGGAAACCGTGACCGGCGACACCCTGTGCGACAAGAAGCTCGTGGTCAAGCTGCCGGGGATGGATTTCCCCAAGCCTTCGATTTCCGAGGCGATTGTGCCCAGGGCCAAGGGCGACGAAGAGCGGATGTCCACCGGCCTGTCGCGGCTGCGTGCCGAAGACCCGACGTTTTCCTATGCGTTCGAGCAGGAGCTCGGGCAGGAGATTATCAACGGCATGGGCGAGCTGCACCTTGACGTTATCGTGGGAAGACTCAAGCGTCGGTTCGACGTGCAGGTGGACCTGGTCAAGCCGCGCATCGCGTACCGCGAGACGATTACCAGAAAGGCCGAGGCCCAGGGCCGGCACAAGAAGCAGACCGGCGGCCGGGGCCAGTTCGGCGACTGCTACCTGAGGCTGGAGCCTTTGCCCCGCGGGACCGGTTTTGAGTTCGTGGACGAGATCTACGGCGGCTCGATACCGGGCAAGTTCGTGCCCTCGGTCGAGAAGGGCGTCGTCGAGGCGATGGAGAAAGGCTTCCTCGCCGGTTACCGGATGATGGACGTCCGGGCCACGGTGTACGACGGCTCGTTCCACCCGGTGGACTCGTCGGACATCGCCTTCAAACTGGCCGGGATACTGGCGTTCCGGGCCGCGTGCGAGAAGGCGAACGTGGTGCTATTGGAGCCCATCGGCATCGCCGAGGTGACGGTGCCGGACCAGTACACCGGCGACGTGATGGGCGACATGAACTCGCGGCGCGGCCGGATTCTCGGCATGGAGGTCCAGGGCAACCTGCAGGTCGTCAAGGCCCAGGTGCCGGTGGCCGAGATGTACAAGTACTCCAACAGCCTGCGCTCGATGACCCAGGGCCGCGGGTTCTTCGCGCTTGAGTTCTCGCACTACGAAGAAGTGCCGCGCGAGATTGCCCAGAAAGTGATTGACGAAGCCAAGCGGGCGAAAGAAGCCGCGCAGAAGTAAACGAGACTGCAACTACGGCCGGGAGCGCAGCCGCTCCCGGCTTTCCTTCGGATAGAGAAACCACAGATGAACACAGACGGCAAGACGATGTCAGAATCAGGAACTGAGTTGCAGGAGCTAGTGTCTGCCTGCCTGCGCTTGGGCTTGAGCTTGTGCTCTCGTGAGGCCGACGGCGGCGAAGAGGCAGAGGAACGGCTCGACGGGTGCGCGGAACCGGGCGTCGCCTAGAGCGCCGGTCAGGACCAGGAAGTAGGCGACCGGCAGGAGCAGCCAGAGGAGCGAACGGCCGGATTTGGCGAAGAGGCCGACTGCCGCGGCGATGAGCAGCAGCAGGTGAAAGAGCGCGGCGAGGGCGAGGAGCGTGATGCCGGACGCGCCGAGCCGGCTGATGCGCGCGTCCCAGAGCGCGCGCAAGGCGGCAAGCAGCCTCCCTTGGGACAGCAGCGCGCCGGCCTTCTGGCCGGTGTACTGACTGCCGATCTCCGGCACCCCGCTGTGCACGAGCAGGGGCCGGAAGCTCAAAGGCATGGCGAGCGAGGACAGGAAGCCGACGACCTGGAGCTTGAGCGCGGTCAGGGGCCGGGCAAAGACGTGCCGCCAGGCGACTGGCGCAAGCCGCTCCCAGTAGCGGGCCATGTCGAGCGTGTCGAGCGGCCCGGACTCGGCAACCGCTTCGTCGCGCATCAGGTCGCGCGCTTCGACGAGTGAGATGCCGCGTTCGGCTGAGATGATTGTCGCGGCGTTGTACAGCACAAGGTTGTGCTCGCCCGCGGTCGAGACTACGTATCTGCCGGTCCTGACACCGTTGCGCAGGACCCAGGGCAGCACCACGAGCAGGGCGCAGGCAGGGAGAACGAGCGCGCGTGGCCAGAGCCTAGGGGCGCGGCGAAGGAGGAACAGCACATATCCCAAGAGCAGTAGGGGAAAGGCGAGCGCGATGGGCCGGGTGAGGACCAGGAGGCCGCAGCACGCGCCGGCTGCGGCAAGGTCGCGGACGCGCTGGAACCGGCGAAACCGATTCACCAGCAGGATGCAGGCCGTGAGCAGCAGGGTGAAGAGTGTCTCGGTGACGAGCTTCGTCGCGAGGAAGGAGAGGTTCAGAGACAGGGCGCAGAGCAGGGCCGCAGTGAGGGCAGTTGAGGGCCCAAGCGCAAGCTCAAGCCCAAGCCGGAATAGTAGCCAGACGAGCAGCGCCGAGAGCAGGAGTTGGGCGACGACCACGACGATTAGCGGGTTCGGGCCGAACTCGAAGAACGGTGCGAGGAAGAGGGGATAGACCGGGGTGCGCAGGACGTCGGGCCTGAACGGTGGCTCGGCGCTCAGGCTGAAGGCCGCGTGCCGCGCCAGGTTGCGGGCCAGGGTGCGGTATTCGTTGCCGTCAGGGATTGCCTGGACCACCTTGTCGTCAAGCGAGGCCGGGCCGATGGCGAGCACCAGGACGCGGACGCCAATGCAGAGCGCGAGGACCAGCCAGAGCCGGCTAGCTGATGTCATACCAGACCGCTTCGCGGCCGCGGCGCCGACGGATGAGCAGGGCCAGCAGGATTCCCACTGCAAACCCGCCGATGTGGGCGAAGTACGCGACACCGGAACCACCGGCAACGGTGCTGCAGCCGTAAAGCACCTGCATGAGAATCCAGAATCCTAAGAGCACGAACGCGGGCAGATAGAACACTCTTATGAAAAAGAATATCGGGACCAGGGTGAGCACGCGGGCGCGGGGAAACAGGATGAAGTACGCGCCCAGCACCCCGGAAATCGCGCCGGATGCGCCGATGGTCGGGATGTGCGAGCCCGGGGCCACGAGGATGTGCAGCACGCTGCCGAACACGCCGGAGAGGACGTAGAGCACGACGTAGAGCGGCCGGCCGAAGTGGTCTTCCACGTTGTCGCCGAATATCCAGAGATAGAGCATGTTGCCGAGGAAGTGAAAGATGCCGCCGTGCATGAACATCGAAGTGAGGAGCGTCCAGAGCGCTTTGCCGTGGGTGACGTTCTCGGGAATCATGCCGAACGAGAGGACGAGGTTCCGGCCGGCCTCGGGGTTCGTCGTGTCGGTGAAGAACTGGTAGGCGTAGACCACGCCGCAGGCCGCGATAAGCGCCCAGGTGACGTAGGGCCGGCGCCGGGCGCGGATGTCGTCACGGAGAGGAATCACGATAACTCCGAACTTCGAATGACGAACTCCGAAAGGCCGAAGCAGATCAAGAGAACTCCGAAATCCGAAGTACGAAACCCGAATGCCGGACCGCGCGCGGCGAGAAGCGAAGTGCGAGCTGCGTCACTCTTTGCGCCCGAGCAGGACAGTGACCAGTGCGGCGACGCTTTCGCCGGGAATCGCCAGTTGAGTTCCTTCGCAGGTCTTGGCCGACAGCCCGACCCGGTCCGGCTCGATTGCCAGCAGCCCGGCTATCCGGTCGCGGATGGAGTGGGCATGGGGCGCGAGCTTCGGCCGGTCGCAGACCACAACGCAACTGGCATTGAGCACACGGAATCCGAGTTCGTCCACCGCCAGCATTACTTCCCGTACAAGCGTCGAACTGTCGGCGTCCTTGAACGCCGGGTCGGTGTCAGGGAAATTCGTGCCGATGTCGGGCCGGGCCAGGGCGCCGAGCAGGGCGTCGCATAGCGCGTGCAACAGCGCATCGCCATCCGAATGGCCGGCAAGCCCGCAGTCGTACGGAATCGCCACGCCCCCGAGCACGAGCCTGCGGCCGGGCTCGAGCCGGTGGGCGTCAAAGCCGACGCCGGTACGGATGTCGGTGGCGGTCACGGCGTGATTCTAGGGGGTCGCGCGGTCAGGTCAAGGAGGCGCGAGCCGGGGCCGCTTCAGTCGGCCGGGCCTTTGCTTTCCCGCATTTCGTATCCGAAGACCTTGGCGCGTTCGAAGACGGCGATCAGCTTGTCGCCGTTGAAGAAGTAGTAGAAGTCACCCTGCGTCTCGGCCCGATTCGCGTCGCCCAGGTCAACGATGACCTTGCCGGTCTTGGTGTCGAGGAAAACGGTGCACGGCATAGCCTGCTCCTTTTCAGGGAATCTGGAGGAAATCATAGGTCAGCAGAAGCAGTTGTCAAACTGAGAGGGCAGGACCATGGGTCCTGCCCTCTCAATGTCAGTCTGCAGCTACCGGGCCAGCACTGTCTTGACCCGGATGGTCTTGTCCTGAGTCGCGAGCCGGACGAAGTAGATGCCCCGTGCGACCGGGCAGCCCCGGTCGTCGCGCGCATCCCATGCGGTCTGGTGCGTGCCGGCGCGGCACGGGCCGGAGGCCAAGGTCCGGACCAGACGGCCGGAAGCATCGAACACCGCCAACTCGGCAGCGCCGTCAGCCGCCAGGTTCCAGTGCACGAGCGTCGCGCGGGCGAACGGGCTGGGCGCGACCGCGAGCGCGCGGCCGGCGAGATAGGTCGGGCCGGTCGGCTCGCTGATGGCGGTCGGGTCGTCGGTCGTGTACTTGATGACCCGCTGCGGCCCGAGGGCGTAGCAGCCGACGTTCCGCGTGCCGTCGTACAGGCACTGGATGCCGATTGTCTGGGTCGGGTCCTGAATGCCGATGGTGTTGCCGCCGAAGTAGTTCGCGGTCATGTACTGCATCAGGATGACGTTCTGGCCCGAGGCCGGCGCCAGGGTCGTGTCGAGGAACACGAACTCGAACTTGTCCTTGTTCGAGGTCGCGCCGTAGTAGGCACAACTGTCGAACTCGACCACGAACCGGTGGCTGGCCGCATCGTGGTACCAGTACGCGTATCCGGTGCTGCCGTAGCCCGGGTACAGGTCGTCCCAGCCGGCGCAGATGGCTCCGGGCGGCGCGCCGGTTGAGGGCAGCGCGGTATTGGTGAAGTTGGTCGTGGTGTAGTTGCCCGGCGCAATCCAGCCGTCGGCAGAGATTGACACCTGGGTGTAGCGCTGGTTGTAGTACTTCAGCGGGCCGAACCCGGTCGGCAACGTCACGACCAGCACTTCGTCATTGTGCGAGAAGTTGAGCCGCGTGCCCTGGGACTTGATTTCGACCCATGAGTAGGTCGGATGCTGGTCATACGTCGAGTCCTTGTCGTCGAACGCCCAGTACAAAGGCGGCTGGCGCGGGCCGTCCGGAATCGGGTCAATGGCCCACACTTCGCCGACCGTGATGGTGAAGTTCTGCTTGCCGGTGTAGCCCGCGTCCGCGTACAGATACAGGGTGCAGGGCACGACCGTGCCCGGCACGATGCCGGACTGCGCAGACACGGTGAAGTGGTCGGCGGTATTGGTCTTCGAGCTGTCTTTGAGAATCGTGCCGTAGTTCGCGGTCGAATCAGATACGGTCAGCCGGGCGTCGCCTGAGCGCAGGACCGCGCGGGCATTCGCCGCGGCGCCGCCGCCTGAATTCAGGATAGTGACCTCAAGGTCCGCAGTCTCGCCCGGGTCCAGTTTGCCGTTGGGCCGGGAGCCGCCTTCGTCTCTGATGGTCTTGCTCTGGAACAGGAGGTTCGGAGCGCCGACCGTGAACGTCACATACGACACCCAGGTGGAGTCAACGTTATCCTTGCACACGACCGAGCACGGAATGGCGTAACCGTTGGGCAGGCCCTGGGCTACGGTCATCCCGAATCCTTCGGTGTTCTGGACGCTGTCGCCGGCCGGGATGTTTCCGAAGCTCTTCTGCGGGTCGGTGATGGTCACGCCCGCGGCGTGGGTAATGAGCCGGCCGGTGACACCCATGGCGGTCTGCGTCCCGAAGTTCTTGAGCCAGGTCGGGATCCGGAAGCTCTCGCCCGGATTGATGATGCCGTCGCCGTTGCCGCCCGGGCCCGGGTCGCTGATGGTGTGCTTGAGGTAGGAAACGTACTTGCCCGACGACATGACCGTGATCGAATCGAGGTACGGGAGGTTGTTGGCGCAGGTGATGGTCAGGGTCATCTGGCCCGGGGTCAGGGGCGACATCAGGAGCGTGATTGCGCCGGATGCATCGGTCCAGCCTCGGCCGAACGTCTCGGTGCCCTTGCGCAGGCAGACCAGCGCGGATTCGACCGGCGTCGTTCCGTTCTTGACCGTGACGTTGACCGGGATGTTGGTGCCGATGTTGATGGCGCCCGGTTTGGTGACCGAAGCGGTGAAGATGTCGCCGCTCCAGACCGGCACCGCGGGCTCGCCGAACAGGTTACGCTCGAACGCCTCCATGCGCCACTTGGCCGAGTCCTTGTAGCACCACGCCCAGTAGTCCTTGCCGTAGGACAGCGCCTCGGCCATGGTCACCCGGCGGGGCGTGCGCCAGCCGAGCGCGCCGTACATGATGGCATAGTTGAACAGTTCGGCGCAGGCCACCCAGCCGGACTCATAGTTCATGCAGACCCCGACGAAGCCGTTGGGTGCGTGGAAAACCATGTTCTCGGCGATGCAGTCGCCGTTGGTGGAGCCCAGGTTCCATTCGCCGACGTTGCAGGAAACGTAGGTGCTGAACTGGAGCCGGTTGGCGTTGGTCAGCGCGTTCATCATCGGCGAGGTCACGTTGTCGATGAGCACGAACAGGTCCGGCGAGCCGTGGGCGATGACTGAGCCCATCGAGTAGCCCGAGTTCGTCGAATCGCAGTACTTCTGGGCCGAAGGGGTGACCATGCCGCCGGAGGCGTACATCTTGAGGTCGTACCAGGGCGGGGTCGGGGATGCGATGGCGATCGAGTCGTTGTACTGGTTCGAGAAGGTCACGCCGTTGGGCAGGAGCATCTTCGTGGTCCACTGATACAGCGTGTCGGGCGTGAACTCGTACCGGAACAGCTTGTTCAGGTAGTTGTTGAGCTCGGTGTAGCCGTTGAGGGTTATCATGCCGACGAATACGTCGGCGTAGCAGTCCACCGAGTCCGCGACCTCGCCGAAGATGTTGTTGTTATTCGCGTCCCACGTGCCGTCGAGGTCCGAGAAGTACATGTCCGAATACATGTCGTAGTTATAGGCGCGGGCGACGCGGTACTGCTTGGCCGGGTAGTCGTCGCGGGCGATGAAGACGAAAATCGTACCCCAGGTCGTATCCGCGTCCTTGATGAAGTTGCGCATCTTCTCGGCGGTGTCGCGGCCCGGATAGACAGCGCAGATGGATTCAAGCGGCATCAGCTTCGAGCGCCAGCCCTGGCGCGTCCGCCAGTCAACGAGCCGCTTCAGGGTGTCGGCCCAGTAGGCGCGGGCGATGATGATGTGCTCGAAATCGCCGGCGGGCAGAAATGCCGAGCCGTAGCTTGCACTGCGCTCGGGCGGGGCGAAGCGATGCACGTCGGTCGGGTTCAGGACCATCCGGCCGACCGCCTGACCGTGGAGCACGTTCTGGGCTTCGGTGCGCCGGGCCACGTGGCGCTTGCCCGAGGCGTAGTTGACCCTCACCGTTACGTGCGAGGTGAATGTCAGACGGCGCTGGACCGGGTTGTAGCGAACCGGGTACACACCGAAGCTGACCAGGCGGTATCCGGCCCGGTTGCCGGACCGGCCGAGCAGGGCCACGGTCTTCGGATACGCGGCGTCGTTGTCGTAGAACGCCGGGTCCGGTGCGACGAACGGCCGCGGGACAGCATTGACCGAGTAGGGCACCGGGTGCTGTACCGGCAGCACGTCGTAGCTGCCGTCCACCGGGTCCTCGACCAGCGAGAAGACCTCGATGCCGGTCACTTCGGCGTCGGCCGGGATGACGACCTGGCAGGGGACTGAGGGCAGGTCAGGAGCGCCGAGCGGTTCGACGCCGGGCGCGCCCTGGAAACTGACGGTCGTGTACTCGCCGGACTTGCCCAGGTCCAGCCCGCCACGCTCAAAGTCGAACGTGTGCGTAACGGAGCCGGCCAGGGCCAGCGATACGGCGGCCACGACGGTCAGGATTAGCAGACGCTTCATATTGCCTCCTAGGCACGGAAGGTTGGTGGTTTTCAGCACGGCGACAGGACTATTCGCGCTGCGGCCCTGCCGGGCCGTGAAGAGGTCCCAAGACCATGATTCAGGTTACGCCGGACGAGGTGCAAGTCAAGCCGGCGTGAAACGAGGAACGGCCGGAGGACCCGGCCGTTCCATAATCCATGTCAGGAACTAGTGTAGAACCGAAAACTTGACCTGGGCAGCACCGGCCGAAGTGGTGACTTCGGCGAAGTAAAGCCCGTTCTCCACATTCCGGCCGGATGCGTCGGTCAGGTCCCAGCGGACGGTTCCCCGAGACTCGAAGGCGCGGACCAGCGCGCCGGAACTCGAATAGACCCGGACCTCGGCGGTCCTGCCGGCGGCGTTCTCGAACCGGATGCAGACCGGCCCGGTCGTCGGGTTGGGCGTGGCCGTCACGGTGAGCGCGGGCAGGAGGGTCTTGCCCTCTTCTACCCCGACCGGCGGCAGCGCGCCTTCGATCCAGCTCCGGATGGTGTACTCGTTGAACCCTTCCATCGAGTTGACGACCACGCCAGCGGTATCGATGACGTAGTTCAGCGGGATGTAGCTGTTCATCTTGTACATGTTCCATACCCCGCCGCCGTCACGCAGCACCGGGTAGGTGTACATCCGGGTGTAGTTCAGAATCGTCGGCCAGCTTTCCCAAAGGTTGATGCTGAGGGGTGTGAACCCGCGCGAACCGTATTCGTCGAGCAGGGCCTGTAATCGCGGTAACTCCGCGAGACAGGTCGCTCAACCTGACTGCCAGAAGTTGAGCATCACAACCTGTCCCCGATAGTCGGACAGGCTGTGGTAGTTGCCGGCCGAGTCCGGCAGGCTGAAATCCGGCGCCGGTGAACCGGGCGGCGGATAAGCTGCGTACAGAGCCGGCGTCAGGCTGATGGCTAGCAACGCCAGAACCAGCATGCGCATTTTACGGTCCTCCTTAGTGTTGCAGGCTATTTGTGCCTCCTGGGCGGGCATCCCGCCTGGAACTGACAGACAATGGTAATACCCCCTGCCGGCCTGTCAAGTTTGCCCCGAGGTCGCCGGCGGTTGACAAGCGGGGCAGCGGAAATATCCTGTTGCCGCGATGCAGATACTGCCAAGACCGGAGGTGTCGATTGCCCCTATATGAGTACCGCTGCGAAGATTGCGGCAAGAAGTTCGACTTGATAGCCAGCATCGCCGAGAAAGAGGCCGGGCTGCATCCGGTATGCCCCAAGTGCGGGTCAAAGGATTGCCGCCAGGTGTTCGGCCGCGTGACGGTGCTGACGTCGTCCAAGTCCGGCGAGTTCGACGACGACCTGCCCGACGACGCGGGCGACTCCGACGACCTCGGGATGGATGAAATGGCCGATACGGACGCAGGTGGCGACGACCTGGACCTGTAGAGGAGGACGCATGTTCTGGTTTGACTGGATGAGCCTGGCGATACTGGTCGGCGGCGCGGTCATTCAGACGGTACGCGGAATCAAGGCCGGCGGCATGGGCCTGCCGATGTTCGAGTCCCTGTGCCTCGTTATCGTCACGGTCGGAGCGACCAACCTGTCGGGCGGCATTGCCGCGGCCCTCCACGTTCAGAAGGCGACGGTGATGGCGGTCATGTTCATAGTTCTGGGAATCGGCGCGTTTCTCTTGGGCCGCTGGCTCTACGCGATCACCGACCTTTCGTTTCAGTCAATGGACGGGTTTTTCAGCTTCCTGTTCGGCCTGGTGACCTCGTATGCGATAGCCCACATGGTGCTGCGCATCATCATTGAGTCGCAAGGCGTGACCGGGCCGGTCGGCTCGGCGCTGCCCAACGCGCCGGTGGCGCGCGAGGTGTTCGAGTTTCGCTGGTGGAACTGGATAGTCGGCCTCCTGTTCAAGGCGAAGCTCGGGCCGGATTTCAACCCGGACGTGGGGTAGAGGAAAGCAGACAGCACATAGGAAACAGAAAACAGGGACTCAAGACGAGCGGATAGATGTTCCAGATTTACACCGGCAACGGTAAGGGCAAGACCACCGCGGCGTTCGGCCTGGCCCTGCGCGCGACCGGGCACGGCTGGCGGGTACTCATCATCCAGTTCATGAAGGGCGACCCGAACTACGGCGAAGTGGTCGCGGGCCGGAAGGTCGCGAACCTGGAAATCATCCAGACCGGGCTTGCGACATTCGTGGAGAAGGGCAACCCGAGCGACGAGGACCTGGCCGAAGCGCAGCGCGGCATGGCCGAGGCGCAAAAGGCGCTTGAGTCGGGCCGGTACCGGATGGTCATCCTGGACGAGCTCAACGTGGCGATTGACTACGGACTGGTGAAGCTGGACCAGGCGCTGGAACTGGTCGAGAGCTGTCCTGAGGACATGGAGCTTGTCTTCACCGGCAGAGGGGCGAAGCCGGAGCTGGTCAAGCGTGCGGACCTGGTCAGTGAAGTCATCGAAATCAAGCACCCGATACAGCGGGGCATCGTCAACCGTGTCGGCATTGACCACTAGCAAGCTCGTCGAGCAGTTCCGCAAAGGCGACCGCCGGGCCTGCGCGCGGCTCTTGTCCCTGGTCGAGAACGAGGCCGAGTCGTCGGCCGCCATCCTCGACGAGCTGTACCCGTTGATGGGCGGGGCATACCGGATTGGCATCACCGGGCCGCCGGGCGCGGGTAAGAGCACACTGGTCGAGAAACTGGCGCTTGAACTGCGCAAGGCCGTTACCCGGGTCGGTATCGTCGCGGTTGACCCGACCTCGCCGTTCTCAGGCGGGGCGATACTCGGGGACCGGGTGCGGATGCCGTCGCTGTTTCTGGACGAGGGCGTGTTCATCCGCTCGATGGCCACGCGCGGGGGCTCAGGCGGGCTGGCGCTGCGGACTAAGGAGGTGTGCGACCTCCTGGACGCGTTCGGGTGCGAGCACGTCATCATCGAGACCGTGGGCGTGGGCCAGGTCGAATTGGACATCGCGTCCGCGGCGCATACGACCGTCGTCGTGCTCGTGCCTGAGTCCGGGGATTCGATACAGGTGATGAAGGCCGGACTGATGGAAATCGGGGACGTGTTCTGCGTGAACAAGAGCGACCGGACCGGCGCGGACCGGCTGGCGGTGGCAATCTGCTCGGTGCTGGAGCAGCGCCGGGACTCCGACGGCTGGATTCCGCCGGTGGTCGAGACTGTCGCGACCGCGGGCACTGGTGTTGACAAGCTCAGCGACGCGCTGCGGGCACACCGGCAGTTCCTTGAGTCAGGCGGCCGGCTGGCCGAGCGCCGGCGCAACGCGATTCGGGCCGAGGTCGTCGAGTTGGTCGAGGAGCAGCTCAGGCAGAACGTGTGGCAGCGGCCCGAAGTGGCCGGCCGGCTTGCCGCAGGTGTTGACGCGACCGTGGCCGGCAAGTCAACACCCTATCGCACGGCCCATGAGATACTCGCCCTGCTGCGGGATTAAGGAGAGCCATGGCGGATAAGACGAGAAAAGGGTGTCCGGGACGCGAGACCTTGTCCGGGGTTCCGGTCAAGCTGGTCTATGCCCCGGCGGACATTCCTGGGTTTGACTTTGAAAAGAAGCTCGGTCAGCCGGGCCGGTTTCCGTACACGCGCGGGATTCATCCGGACATGTACCGGGGCAGAAACTGGACCATGCGCCAGTTCGCCGGGTTCGGTACCGCACGGGATACGAACCAGCGGTACAAGTTCCTCCTGGGCCATGGCGAGACCGGGCTGTCGGTCGCGTTCGACTTTCCGACGCTGTACGGCCGGGACTCGGACGACGAGCGGGCCCGGGGCGAGGTCGGCAAGTGCGGGGTGGCGATAGCGTCGCTTGAGGACATGGAGGTGTTGTTCGACGGGATTCCGCTGGACCAGGTTTCTACTTCGATGACCATCAACGGCCCGGCGGCGGTGGTCTGGGCGTTCTACATCGCCGCGGCCGAGAAGCAGGGCGTGTCGGGCGACAAGCTGCGCGGCACCATCCAGAACGACATCCTCAAGGAGTATATCGCCCAGAAGTCGTGGCTGTTCCCGCCTGAGCCTTCGATGCGGGTCATCACCGACATCATGGCCTTCGCGGCGAAGAAGGTGCCGAAGTGGAACACCATCTCGATTTCCGGGTACCACATCCGCGAGGCCGGTTCGACCGCGGCCCAGGAGCTGGCGTTCACGGTCAAGGACGGGTTGACCTATGTCGAGGCCGGGATGGCCGCGGGCCTGGACGTGGACGAGTTCGCGCCGAGGCTGTCTTACTTCTTCAACTCGCACCTCGACTTCTTCGAGGAGGTGGCGAAGTTCCGGGCCGCCCGCAGAATCTGGGCGCGGGAGATGAAAGAGACGTTCAAGGCGAAGGACCCGAAGTCGTGGCTGCTCAGGTTCCATACCCAGACCGCGGGTTGTTCGCTGACCGCGCAGCAGCCGGAGAACAACATCGTGCGTACCGCGTTCCAGGCCCTGGCCGCGGTGATGGGCGGGACCCAGAGCCTGCACACCAACTCGATGGACGAGACCTGGGCCCTGCCGACCGAGAAGGCGGTGTTCGTGGCGCTACGTACCCAGCAGCTTATCGCCGAGGAGACCGGGGTGACGAACGTGGTTGACCCGTTGGGCGGGTCGTACTTCGTCGAGGCGCTGACCGACGAGCTGGAGCGCCAGGCGTACGACTACTTCAAGAAGATTGACGCCTTGGGCGGGATGGTGAAGGCCATTGAGCACGGGTTCCCGCAGCGCGAAATCGCCGACTCGGCGTACCGGTACCAGAAGCTCGTGGACGAGGGCCGGCGCACCGTGGTCGGCGTGAACAAGTATCAGCTCGAAGGCGAAAAGCTCCAGATTCCGCTCCTCCGGATTGACCCTGAGGTCGAGGCGAGCCAGAGGAGAAGACTTGCGGACCTGCGCCAGCGGCGGGACAACGCCCGGGTCAAGCAGGCGCTTGAGCACCTGCGGGCCGCGTGCCGGGGCACGGACAACGTGATGGAGCCGATACTCGAATCGGTGCGGGC
>Ga0116202_10001353_pt1 | contig 14348 bp, 16 predicted proteins | sample LakKivw325mmetaG_FD_94479 | JGI IMG/M metagenome (GOLD analysis project Ga0116202, IMG submission 94479) | Anoxic lake water microbial communities from Lake Kivu, Rwanda to study Microbial Dark Matter (Phase II) - Lake Kivu water 325m metaG | ecosystem: Environmental > Aquatic > Freshwater >...
ATAACAGGGATTCCACGTTTGCGGAAGAGAAATTCAATCCCGCTCACCAGTTGTTCCACCGTTTTGTTCTTGCGCTCAAACACCAGGCGGTAATCGGCCCTGGCTTCCAAGGGGGGCAGCCCATAGAGCTGCGCTTCCTTCATTTCGGTATAGAGTTCGGCGCTTTTTACCAGTGCCTTGGTGGGTATGCAACCCCAGTTCAGGCAGATTCCCCCGATGCGTTGGTGTTCGAAAACTGCGCAAGTGATGCCATATTGATTCAGACGGATGGCAGATTCATAACCACCGGGTCCGCCCCCGATGATCAGTACCTGATAGCTGTGCAAAAATCCTCCTTTAGTGCTTTCTCAGACGGCTGTTCAGAATACCCAGTTCAAAGCGGTACTTGGCGATGATGCGCCGGGAAATGTTCAAGCCTTCCTCTTTGAGTTGCTCCACCAATTCCTGGTCGCTGTAGGGGTGTTTCTTATCCTCCTGTTCAATCATATGGGTGATATGGGCTTTTACCCGCTGACGGGAGATGCTTTCATAATTGTCATCCCGTCCGGCGGTGCTGCTGAAGAAATCTTTCAGGGCATAGATCCCATAGGGGGTTTCGGCATATTTATGCTTGACCACGCGGGAAATGGTGGATTCGCTCACTCCCAGGTCCTGGGCGATCACCGCATAGGTGAGGGGCTGCATCACACCGGTTCCCTTGTAGAAGAAATCAGGCTGGTGCTTGATGATGGAGAGGGACACCCGTTCCAGGGTGCGCATCCGCATATAGATCGATTTGATCAGGAATTTGGCGCTGTTGATGCGATCCCTCACAAACTGGAGCGTTTCCTTGTCGAAATAGCCACGGTTGATCATCCTGCGGTAACGGGGGCTGATGATGATGTTGGGCGTGATGTGGTCATTGATGATCACCTCATATTTATCCTCGATCAGTTTGAGGGTGATATCGGGAAATACGAAGGCAGTGCTGGGGGCAAGGATGCGTAGGCCGGGTTTGGGATCAAGCTTTGCCACCTGCTCCTTGGCAGCAAGTATGCACTCCTCAGATACGCCGAAATGGGAGGCGATCTTCTGATAGCGCCGGTGGATGAGGTTATCGAACTGGTCGGTGCACAGGCCTACAACGATCCGGTTTTCCCGTTGAGAGTCGGTCAACTGTGCCAGCAGGCATTCGGCAATGGTCCTTGCGGTGATCCCCTTGGGATATAGATTGAGGATCAATTGGTGCAGTTCCTGAACCCGGGAGGCGGATATCTGATATGACCGCCCCACCCTTTCCAGATCGAAATTCTCCGGCAGGAAACCATAGCTGTTGCAGTTGTCTATAAGTTCAAAGGCAAATTCCAGCTCATTGTCCGACAGCCCCAAAGGATAAAGCTGCTCCAGGAACTTCTCCTTGCCGTTTTCCTCATAGCGGATCAGGGATTCGCCATGCTCGGCCTCCGATTCTCCATGCCAGCTTTCATAGCTTTGATGGTAATCATTCCATTGGTCCAGTATCTCGGTAAGTTCACGGGCTTCGGAAATGGTTTGGCAGTGTTCCTCCCCTTCCTCCGCTTCTTCGATGGGAACCTTGCTTTCGGGCTGGGAAGCCTCGAAAGTGGCTTCATCGATATCTTCTTCGTCCTTTTCCTCACGCAGCTCCAGCAGGGGATTGTGTTCCAACTCCTGCTTGATATAGCTTTCCAGCTCCAATACCGGAAGTGATAGCATTTTCAGGGATTGCAGCATCTTGGGCTTGAGGGCAAGCTCCTGCTTTTGTCTGAGGGTGAGGTGCTGTTCCAGAGGGCTCATAATCTATTCTCAAAGGGATTGGCTAGGAATCTGTCTCCCAGATAAACCTGTTTTGCTTTTTCATCATTGATCAGCTCCATTGAAGAACCGGACACTATGATTTTTCCTTCGAAGATAATATAAGCCCGGTTGACTATTTTCAAAGTCTCAATTACGTTGTGGTCGGTGATCATCACCCCGATGTTCTTGTCCCTCAATCTGGCAATGATATCCTGAATGTCCGCCACGGCGATGGGATCCACCCCGGCGAAGGGCTCGTCCATGAAGATGAAGGTGGGATCGGTCACCAGGGCGCGGGTGATTTCCAGCTTGCGCCGTTCGCCACCAGAAAGGGTGTAGGCTTTTTGCTTGGCCAGATGAGTGATGTTGAGCTCCTCCAACGCCTCCTTCAGACGCTTCTGCCGCTCCATGCGATTCAGATGCATGGTTTGCAGGATGGCCATGATGTTGTCCTGCACGCTCAGCTTGGAGAAGATCGAGGGTGCCTGGGCCAGATAGCCCAAACCCATGCGCGCCCGCCTGTACATGGGTTGATGGGTGATATTCTTGTCATCCAGCAACACCTTGCCTTTATTGGGTTTGGCCAAGCCGATGATCATATAGAAGGTGGTGGTCTTGCCGGCTCCGTTGGGCCCCAGGATCCCCACCACCTCACCCTGGCTGATCTCCATGCTGAGATCGTTGACAACGGCTCTTCTGCCGTAGATCTTCACCAGGTTCAGGGCGCGAATGTTGTGTTTGTCCATGTATGGTAAACTAACCGGGCAGGGTTTTTTGTCAAGAATTGTTATGGAATATATAGATACCCTTGATGCTGCGGCGCATCTTCATTAGATCGAGCTTGTTATCGGAGTTGAACTTAGCTTCCAGAAACTCTCCTGAGGCGCTGTTGATGAAGAAGTCCCGCTTTTCCTGTTTCTCCTGGAAGTAGTAATAGGTGATGTCCTTCTCCGCCGTGAATTCCCGGATCGCATCCTGTTCAAAGCTGAGATTGATATAATCCGCCCTCACCCAGTTGCGCTGTTCCCCCAAGCGTTCCTCACTGAAATAGACCATACAGGAATCGATCAGTTCCGCCTGGGTGAGTTTGCGCTCAGTAAAATAGAGATTGAATTCCAATGCTTGGGCAGTGGCCCAGTCGGATTGGAAGCGGGGCTGGCCAGTGAATACAGCCTTATCCTCCTTCAGAAAATAGATCAGGAAATCGCTGGTTGCCCGATAGTCCCGCGTGCTCACATCAACATTGAAGGTGGCCACCAGTTTGCGGTCTTCATCGAAGAATTCAATCTTATCCGCCGTTACATAGAGGGTATCCTCGATCCCAGCCTGCACAAAGGGATCCTCGATCATATAGGCATAGCCGTTTTTACGGTCCCAGAAGGCATATCCACAGGTGGCAGTGGCATTCTCATCCTTGTCCCAGGAAGAGACATTCCTCCACACGGTGAGTTTGTCATCCGTTTTGTTATAGGTGGCAAAATCGGAGCGAAACCACCGGAAGGAACCGGTCTGGCGGGTCTCGGAAATATACACTTTGCCCCCGGCATTAAGCTCTTCAGGAATCCGGTAGTAGGCCAGGCTGTCCGCTTCCAGGTACAGTGAATCGTTGGCAACGCTGACATTTCCATTGAGCCGGGCAATCTTCTGTTTGTCAAAGATCTGAGCCCGGTCACTTTTAAATTCGGTCTGCCCATACCAGAAATGAACTTTTCCCGTCAGTTCCAGCACCTGTTCTTCCTGAACCCTGGCCAGGAAGAGTTTGTCGGAGTGGATTAGCCGGAACTGCTCCGTGCCTGCCAGGGGCAGGATCAGCAGCAACAACAGGCTACCAATCCAGAACTTCCTCACCGAAAAATCCTTCCGCCGACACCCTGTCCATTTCCGCATAGTCGATCCGTGTGTTGGTGCGCAGGTTCTCACCCCGCAGCACATTTCCCTCCCGCACCAGAATCACATTGCCCGGAGCCGTTATCTCGTCGATATTGCGATCCCACACCATGCGCCGGGAGCTAACGCTGCCAGTGGCGGAGGACAGCAGGACATTGCCGTTGGCGAAGATCACGTTGCGGGCATCGTCCACGATGGTGGTATCGGCTTTCATCATGGATGTTTCACCGCTTTTTTGATCGAACACGGTGATGTTCACCTGATAGGCATTCAGCATCCGCCGGTCATAGAAACGCTCTATTCTGGCTGCTTCCAGGATGTAATCCACACGATCCCGATTGAATTCCGTGATCTTCACATTGGTGCTGATCTCATCCGGAAGATCACGCCGCAGAACTGGAGAAGTGGTACCCAGGTCACTTTTATCACATCCAGCCAGCAGCATCACCAGCAGCAAGGGGAAGATGCTAACTGATCGTATTGATGTAGGCCACCACTGCTTGTTCATACATGCCTTTATGGGTGAGTACATATTCGATACATTCACGCGCTGCACCACGCCCACCGTCATGCTTGGTTACATGATCAACCAGGGATTTGATCTCCGGTTCTGCATCCGCAGGACATACCGACAGGGCAGCTTTGAACATCACCGGGATGTCGTTCCAGTCGTCGCCCATATAGAGCACATTCTCAAAGCTGAGCTTTAATTCTTCCAGCAGTTGGCTGATCCGTTCCAGTTTGTTGTGCACGCCCTGGAACACATAATTGATTCCCAAGTCTTCACAGCGGCGCTGCACCACGTTGGAGTTGCGTCCGGTGATCACCACGGAGATCAGGTCGGTTTGCCGCAGGATTAAAAAACCCATGCCGTCATGGGCATCGAAATTCTTGCTTTCGCTGCCGGAGCTGTCATAGATGATGCGTCCGTCGGTGAGGACGCCGTCGAAATCGAAGACCAGCATCTTGATGTTGTGCCATTTGAGGATGGTTTTATACGGCTTCTCGATCTTTCGGTAGCTCATTGGTTTTCCTTTAATGAATTGAAGATGGCGATGCAGCTTCGGATGAGGGATTCCAACTGCTCCAGGGGGAGCATGCTGGCGGCATCGCTGGCAGCGGTTTCCGGGCTTGGATGGGTTTCGATGAACAATCCCCCCACTTTTCCGGTAGCGATCGCTGCCCGGGCCAGTGGAGCAGCGAATTCCGGATTTCCCCCGGAGGTCTTGCCCACAGAGGGGCGCTGCAGCGAATGAGTTACATCATACACCACCGGATAGCCCCAGGCTTGCATGATGCAGAAAGAACGGAAATCCACCACCAGATCGTGATAGCCGAAGCTGCTACCCCTCTCGGTGAGCAGGACCTGTTGGTTCTCCCCTGCTTTTTGTGCGGCAGCCAGCATATCTTCCGGTGCCAGGAACTGTCCTTTCTTGATATTGATGATCCTGCCGGTGGCAGCGGCAGCCCGGATCAGCTCCGTCTGACGGCTCAGAAAGGCTGGGATCTGCAAGATATCACAGACTGCGGCGGCAGGCTCAACCTCACTGGTTTCATGCACATCGGTCAGCAGGGGCAGGCCATAGCTTTCCCTGATTTTCTCCAAAAGCTTCAAACCTTGCTCCAAGCCCGGCCCGGCATAGGAATCCCCGGAGCTGCGGTTCGCCTTGAAATAGGAAGCCTTGAAGATCACCGGGATGCCATGTTCTCGCTGTATCTGGCACAGAGCGGCTGCAACCGTTTCCAGCACGGAGCTTTGCTCCACCACACAGGGTCCTGCGATCAGGAAGAAGGGCTCTGCTTGTTTTAACTTCTGATACAAGGTCATCTGCTGTTGCCTATTTGAGTATTTTTACCTTTTCCCAACTGAAGTTCTGGTCATCCCTGCCGAAATGACCATAGGCAGCCGTGGGAAGATAGATGGCTTTACGCAGATCTAGCTCAGCGATCATTCCCTGAACTGTCAAGGGAAAACTTCTGCGGATCAGTTTCTCGATCTCAGCATCCTTCATCACGCCACTGCCGAAGGTATCCACCATCAGCGATACGGGCTCATGTTCGCCGATCACAAAACTGAATTGCAGCAGGCATTCTTCCGCCAGACTTGAGGCAACCACACTCTTGGCAATATAACGCGCCATATAGGCGGCGCTGCGGTCCACCTTGGTGGCGTCCTTGCCGGAGAAAGCGCCTCCGCCATGCTGGGCCCAGCCTCCATAGGTATCCACGATGATCTTTCTGCCGGTGAGCCCGGTGTCAGCGGCAGGCCCTCCATCCACCCATTTGCCCAGGGGATTGATCTTCACCGCATAGTTATCCGCCCGGAAGGTGCTGCAACTGTCATTCTCCATCTCGGCGATAGTGGGTATGATCACCAGGGTCTGGATGGCTTCCTTCATTTCCAAGAACTGGTCATCGGACTTGGATTGGTGATGGGTGGAGATCACCACGGTTTCCAGGGCGACCGGCTTTCTACCGCAATAGCGCATGCTGACCTGGGATTTGGCATCGGGCAGCAGACCGGGGATGGCTCCGGTTTTTCGTAGCTGCGCCAGCTTCTGCAACAGCTTGTGCGCCATGGCGATCGGCACCGGCATCAGGTGGTGGGTCTGGTTGCAGGCATAGCCAAACATCAAACCCTGGTCTCCCGCACCGGGATTCTCCTCCAAAGCGCCTTCCTGGGCATGCAGATGATTCTGCACCAGGCAATTGTGATCAAATCCCTTCCCGGGATGCACATACCCGATGTCGGCGATCACCTGGCGTACGATCGGTTCCACCTCGATCTGCAGATTCGAAGGCGAGGAAATCTCCCCGGCCAGCAGGATGCGGTTCTCGGTGCACAGAGTCTCGCAGGCTACTTTGGAATAAGGATCAAGACTCAGATAGGCGTCCAGCACAGCATCTGAAACCTGGTCGCACACCTTGTCCGGATGACCTTCGCTCACCGATTCCGAGGTGAACACATATTCGCTTTTATCGCAGGGCAGATTCACATGTAAGGCAGTCACTTCCATCTCCTTTAGGAATAATTATCTCCGGATTCTTTGCCCATACAAAATTACCGGCTGCCAAAGCCGGTATTCATCATGAACTGCCGCACTTTAGCACATTTGAACAGCGGAGCAAAGGGCAAATCACCGCAAATAAAAGTGGTACATCTCCGGGGATTCGAACCCCGGACCCACTGATTAAGAGTCAGTTGCTCTACCAACTGAGCTAGAGATGCACACTTTATCTCCAGTTTTTTTAGCAGCCCTTCGCTGTCAAGTGAAAAGCCGTTTTTTCCTGCTTCTGCCAGAAATGTATTGACGGGAAAGCGAGCTGAATAAAAATGAGAACAAGAGAGAATAGGTGGATTAAACAACAAGGAAGCAAGTAACTTCAATAGTGTTGGGATGGCCCCGGGGCTTGTCCCTGAAAGCAGCCAGGTATGAGATATGCGAGTTGCAGCAAATATTAGTCAGCCACCAATAGCAGCATCTCATTCATTTACACAAAAAGGGAGTCAACATGAAAAAACTGTCTTTCTATCTACCCATAATCATCGCCCCGTATCTGGGGCAAATGTTGTATTTCATATACAGGGATCTGATCAAAAACAAGCTACCTTTTACTCATGTGATCGGAGGTCTCCTGATCATGTCAGCATTCTATTCGGGCTTTGTATTGACCGCGTATTTGCTGATATCATACCTTCACAATAGAAAGGATAAACGCAATCAGGAAGCCGGTAAATAATCTCCACAGGCAACCCTGAACTCCATCATCCTCCCCAGGGATAGAGCCAGCTGCTTTCCTTATGAGGGATCTGTGCCTGTGTTGCCGATATCGTCCATTTTCCTTCATTATGCAGTCTTTAGAGAGGCTTACGCCAGCAAGGCCATCAGCGCTGGCTTTGATCGGGGGGCATTTCGGTGTTCGCCGATAAATAATGCTTGACACAGACGAGCCTGTAATGCTATGTGAATCAAAGTCGAGGCAAAGCTGCGCAGCAAATCTACCGGCTTCGCCTCAGCCTCCTAAGTAAAACACATACAGCAGGATAAAACAAACGGAGTAGAGATGGGAAACAGCTCAGATCACCTCAGGGTGGGCAATCTCACCGATATCGGTCTCAATCCGATGCGCACCAAGAACGAGGATTATTACGGAAAGTTCGAGGGGGAATTTGGCACCCTGTTGCTCCTCTGCGATGGCATGGGCGGCCATGAGGGAGGCGAAGTGGCTTCCCGGCTGACGGTGGAATCCATCCGCCAGTATTTTGAAGGAAACTACCTGCCTGGCGATGAGGTCCTCACCATCCGTAAAAGTGTGGATTTCGCCCAGAACAAGCTTCTGGAGGCAGTGCAGCAGAATCCTGAACTGCAGGGCATGGGAACCACTCTGGTGCTGCTGCTCATCCGTTCCGGCAATTTCTGGTATGCCCACACCGGCGACAGCCGTCTCTATCTGAAACGGGGGGATTCCCTCAACCAGCTCACCAAAGACCATTCCGAAGTCCAGATGATGGTGGATTCCGGTGAACTAACCCCGGACCAGGCCAGGGAACATCCCAACCGCAACATCATCACCAAAGCCATCGGCCATAAAGATTATCTTCCGGAAGTTTCAGGGCCGCATGTTCTTCAACAGAACGATGTCTTCCTGCTCTGCTCCGACGGTTTGACTGAGTATCTGAAGGATGAGGAGCTCCTGCATCATCTGGAGGAAGAACCCCAGGTGGCCTGCCAAAATATGGTTGAACTGGCAAAATCCCGCGGCGGCATGGACAACATCACCCTGCAAATAGCCCAGGTGCTGCACCGCGGCGAGGTGGTCATTCCGGAAATTCCGCCCCCTCCCAAAGCTGGCAAACTTCCTTCCTTCACCATCATCGCAACTTTGCTGATCTTTGTGGGGGCCGTCGTTTGGTATGCCCTGTCGCTGAGATCTGACCCGGATAAGCCCAAACCCGCCAAGACCAAAAAAGAAGCTGTGGTAAAGGAAAAAACCGCCCCAGCCACTCCTGAACAGCCAACCCAGCCCAAACCCGAAGCCTCTGCCCTGGCTGCGATCGAGGCGCTTGCCGATGCCAAACTGGTGTTGGAAGGGCAAAATGAACGCTACCAGAACCTGTTCAACAAAATCCGCCAGCCCAATCAGGCAACCAAACTGAAATTCATCCGTTCCCGCAGCGACAAACTGCAGGTCTTCATCCTGCCCGGCCATGCCATCTATATCGCCCGCGGCTCTCTGGAGGACAGGAATTCCCACAATCTGCACCTGGAAAACATGCAGGCGCTGATCATCGTGGCGACGCTGCTCTCTGAGGCCAAAAGAACTCCCGCCATCACTGAAGCCAACTGGGAATCCCTGCTCCTGACCGCCGGTTCCGCCACCATTCCGGATGCCGTCTATGAAAAGGCAAAAGCCTTTGAGAAAACCGTGATGGAACTCAATCCCCGTCCCGACGGCACCCCAAACCAAGGTTTCGAGGGCATGGTCAGCCGCTTTAAAAGCAAGTATAACAACCTGATCCGGATGAGCGACTTTAATCTGGCGTTTGAGAGGGCGGGGAGTGATTAGTGATTAGTGATTAGTGATTAGTGATTAGTGATTAGTGCTGCGCAGGGGGTGTATTATGGTGGTTGATTTTTTTGGATTAGCGATTAGCACAGCGCAGGATATGGAGAGCGGTGTTTGATATAGTGGAAACTTGAAAACTCGATGGCGCATGATATAAATTTGTTACTACCAATCTACTGTTTGGCGCTAGCCACCCTTATGCCCTCTTGCCCTTTTGCCCTTATGCCCCCTTGCCCCATGCCCAATCTCTCAGCTTCGACCTGGGCGCAGCACTAATCACTAATCACTAATCACTTCCCCAACCGCCTGACAATAACCCACACAAAGCCAAACGAAATAGCCGTGCTGATCGCATCCGCCACCGGCAGCGCCATCACCAGGCCCTCAAAACCGAACAAGCTGTTCAGCAGGAAGATCGCCGGGATATAGGCCAAGCCCTGCCGTGAAAGCGCCACGATCAACGCCGGCAATGCTTTTCCCATTGCCTGCAGGCTACCCATCAGGATCATACCGATGGCGGCAAAGGGTATGGCAAACACATAGGCTTCCAGCACCACGGTGCCGATATCCATGATCCGCGCATCCTTGATGAAGGCGAGGATCAATTCCCGTGGAAACAAGGCAAACAGCAGCGTGAATACCGCTCCCAGGCTGAGGCTGATGGTGATCGAGGTGCGGATCGCCCGTTTCATCCGGACATAGTTTTGCGCTCCGTAGTTGAATCCGAATAACGGTTGCACGCCGATGGAAATGCCGATGAAGATGAAGATCGGGATGGACAGCACCCGCGCTGCCACACCCATCGCTGCCACAGCGTTGTCGCCATAAGGGGCCGCCAGTTTATAGGACAGCATGTTTCCGATGCTCATCATGATCTGGCTCAGGGAAGCTGGGATGCCGATCTTGAGGATCTCGGCATAGGTCTCCCATCTCAAGTGTAGAAATTTCAGAGCCGGCGCTGCCAGGCTGCGTTTGGTCAGATAATAATACAACTAAAATAACATCCCCAGACCCTGTCCGATCACGGTTGCCACCGCCGCACCGGTTACACCCATCCTGAAACCAAAGATGAACAGCGGGTCCAGGATGATGTTCGCACCCGTTCCGATGAACAAACCCACCATGGCTGCCTTGGCTGCCCCTTCCGCCCTGATCAGTTGTACCATTGTGAATTTGAGCAGGATGAAGGGACTGCCGATCAGGATGATGGACATGTAGCTCCGGGCAGGAACCGTTGTTTCGGGGCTTGCGTTCACCGCCTTCAGGATCAGCGGAACGCACAGGATGCCCATAACTCCCAGGATCACCGATGCCGTCGCCGAGCTGAAAATCGCCGTGCTGGTGGTCTCGCGCGCCTCGTTGTATTTCCTTTTGCCCAACAGACGTGACACATAGCTGGCACCGCCATGCCCGAAGATTCCGGCGATCGCCATCTGGAACAAAAACAGCGGCAAAGAGATGGAAACCGCCGCCACCTGTACCGGATCGTTCAGCTTACCGATGAAAAAGGTGTCCGTCAGATTATAGAGGATATTTACCATCATGCTCAGCACCGTGGGCACCGCCAAATGCAGGATGGACCGGCTCACCGGCATCTGCTCCAGGACGTAAAGCTTGTTCGCTTTCATGCGGAGTTCTCTTTGTTTATTGCCATGTTTGGATAAATTACCAATGCCAGAAATTTGTCAAACAGATTATCGGTCTCCACTGGAAGTACCACTCGAATTTTCTTGAAATCCCTTTGTGAAAATTTTCTTTCCCCAGACATCGCCCCCGTTAGCAATACGGAATCATTACGGAGTCATTACGGATTAACTCCGTAATGACTCCGTAATGATTCCGTATTGCTAACGGGAGCCATGAGGAATTCACTGCAAGCGGAAAGATGACCCCAATGCTATGTTCATCCGAAGATTAGCTACTTCTGATAGAATTCTGGAGCATTGGCATGCCAGCTAATTCTGAATCTGGTACAAAACTTGCAGGAACACATGCCAATCCGGTATGATTGAGGTGGAGATTGAATGAAAAAGGAACAGTTCGAGCAGTTCCTGCGGGACAATGAAAAGCGGATTTACCACTATTTATTGACCCTTTTAGGCAATGACAACGACGCCAACGATGTGGTGCAGATGACCTTCCTGAGTTTCTATGAGCACATAGACCGGGTGGAGTCTGCCACCGCCGTATCTTATTTATACCGGATTGCCCACAATAAAAGCATGACCTTCCTGAAGCAGAAAAACCGCTATCTGAGCCTCGATCCCCAATCCTTTGCACACCTTCCCGACCGCAGCGCACCCGATCCGGAACCGGACTTTTCCGCCTTGAAACAAGCCCTTTCCGAGCTGCCGGTCAAGCTGGCCACCGTGATCCATCTGCAATATTATGAAAAGCTTAGCTACAAAGAAATCTCGCTGCAACTGGGCATCAGCCTGAAAGCGGTGGAATCGCTGCTGGTGCGGGCAAAGAAACAACTGCGCAAAAAATTGTTGAAGGATAGAGCCGGGCAGGGAGTATAAACTATGACATTAAAACACAGGCGGCACAGCGATTGCCGGCCAATGAGGAAACCATGAACTGCAGCAAAGCAAGACACTACCTTGACCTGATGCTCGACGGCGAGCTGAAGGAGGGGCTTATCCCCATGGCGGAGCTGCATTTGAAGGGTTGTCCTTCCTGCCGAAGCTATTATGATGCAGGAAAAACCCTGAACCAGATGCTGGGCATGGCTCCTGAGGCAGCCTTTCCGGAGTGGTTGCATCAACGCATTCTGCATCAGGCCAGCCAGCATGAACCGCAGCGCATCGGATTTGCCCGGCGCTGGAAACTGCAAACCATTCCCGCCCTGCTGGCAGTGGCTGTCAGTCTGTATGTGGGCGCTCTGATGGGTGTGAAAGCCTATGCTGCAAACACCCAAACCTATGCCACAGAGGCCACCCAATCCACTGAAAGCTATGAGCTTGCCAGTTTCGGCGAAAGCCTGCTGATGGATCTGGACTCCAACAATGGAGGCTACAATGAATAAACGCTGGCTGATCATATTGCTTCTGATCTCAGTTGCCTTCAATCTGGCAATGGTCGGCAGTTTTCTCTATCTGCGTTTTGGCCGCCCCCATCCACCTTACCACCACCGTTTGCCACCCCCCGGGCCACACCCTGGATTCAGAGATTTCGGTGAACGCTGGAAAATGATGGATGATGACAGCACACGGGTTTTGAGAGATAACTTCCAGGAAGCCAAACGAGAACTGATGCTGGAGCTGGCCAAGGACCCCATCGATGAAGCTAAAATCAACCAGATCATTGACTGTTCCATCGAAGCCCAGTGCGCACTGGAACGCGGATTGGGCAACAAGATGATCGAATTCCGCAAAACCATGAACGCCGAGGAAGCCAACCAACACTTCAGCCGGCGTTTGGAAGATATGCAAAATAGAAAAGACCGAACAAGGAGAAGACCCAGATGAAAAAACTGATGATACTTACCCTCGCCCTTTTGCTGGCGGGGGGAATCCTGCTGGCACAAAATGCCACCACCAATCCGAAGGTCATTCCGGGACCCAAAGTTACCGACAATCCGAACCTCAAACCCCGCCTCGTGGATGAGGGAAGCGGGGAAGGCCGCATCAGGGAACTTAACCTCACTGAAGCGCAACTGAAGAAGTTCGATGAGAAACGCAGCGCGTTCCAGAAGCGGATGAACACCATCAACGCCGAAATCGAAAACCTGGAGATCGACATCCAACAAGCCCTCAAAGATGAGAACTACTCCCGGGCCAAAGAACTGACCAAACAGCTTTATGACAAAAAACTGGCTCGGGCTCATGCCCGCATCGACCATATGCAGGACATGCTGAAAGAACTAACCGCAGAACAGAAACTGAAAGCCCGGGACATGTTCATGCCCAGGCTCCAAAACAGGGCCATGATGATGCACCGGATGAAACAGAGAATGGGACCGGGCCCCGGAATGCATGATTGTCAGCAGCACAAGGGCATGCAGAAAATGCACCAGCAACGTGATTGCGACGATTGCGCAGACTGCGGCGAACATAAGAACCAAACCACTAAACCCAAGACCCAGCACCACAGATAATCCCCCTCCTCAGCAAGACATACACCACGCCCCGAGTGATGAACTTGGGGCGGTTTTTTTTGGGTTAGTGGTTAATGGTTAATGGTTAATGCTGCGCCAAGGGATGGGGGGTAAGGGAAAATGTGAGAAGAGGAAGAAAAAAAAGAAAAGAGAAGAGAAAAGAAATGAGAGAAGAGGGAGCTGCGCACTTGATCTTATTTATCCATTACTACACCACCCAGCTTCGCTTCTGGCGCAGAATTAACCATTAACCACTAACCATTAACCCAAATTAGTGCTTGACGAATATCCCCCTGCCAAAATTTATGAATTCTCATGCCAAAAATAGGAGAAACAGATGTACGCCATCGTAGAAATTAAAGGATTTCAGTTCAGGGCTGAAAAAAACGCCGTACTGCGCGTTCCCTTGCTGAATACGGCGGAACCGGGTCAGACCCTTGAGTTTGACCGAGTTCTCCTGCTTCGTGATGAAGAGGAGATCAAAATCGGTACCCCCGTAGTGGAAGGCGCTGCAGTTCTGGCAGAAGTGATCGAACACGGAAAAGGAAAGAAAGTGGTGATCTATCACGCCAAACGCCGCAAAGGCTACCGCGTGAAGAAAGGTTACCGCGAGCAGTTTACCAATGTGAAAGTAACCGATATCCGGGCTTCAGAGGTGAATCATGGCACATAAAAAAGGTGTTGGAAGCAGCCGCAACGGACGGGACAGCAATCCCAAATACCGCGGCGTGAAAAAATTCGGCAGCGAGAAAGTGCTGGCCGGCAATATCATCGTGCGCCAGAAGGGCACCAAGTTCCATCCCGGCGCCAATGTAGGCATCGGCAGGGATTTCACGCTGTTCAGCCTGGTGGATGGATACGTGAAATTCGAGACCAGAAAAGAAGGCAGGAAGTTTGTCTCTGTGGAGCCCGAAGAGAATAAAGAATAAACTCTGAATAACCAAGATAAGCCAAACCCCGGTATGATAACCGGGGTTTATCGTTTGGGAAAGACACACAT
>Ga0116202_10001355_pt1 | contig 14343 bp, 9 predicted proteins | sample LakKivw325mmetaG_FD_94479 | JGI IMG/M metagenome (GOLD analysis project Ga0116202, IMG submission 94479) | Anoxic lake water microbial communities from Lake Kivu, Rwanda to study Microbial Dark Matter (Phase II) - Lake Kivu water 325m metaG | ecosystem: Environmental > Aquatic > Freshwater >...
GGTTGGCTCGCCGTTCTGCTCCTGATCGTCTTTGTCTTCCGACTCAACCACCCGGGTGACCGCTGAAATCAGGTCGTTCTCATCGAGGCGGATCAGGCGCACGCCCTGCGTATTGCGACTAATGGTACGGATGCCGGCCACCGGCAAACGAATCAAAACGCCCTTGGCTGTAATGATCATCAGGTCGTCAGTATCTACGACCTCGCGGAGGGAAATCATCTTGCCATTGCGCACGGAAGTTTTCAGGGTAATGACGCCTTTGCCTCCCCGATGAATAACCGGATAGTCAATCACATCCGAACGCTTGCCATAGCCATTTTCGGAGACGGCCAAAATTGTTCCGCTTTCATTTTTTACAGTCACCATGCCGACGACGCGATCGTCTTTGGCGGAGAGGCGAACACCACGCACACCGGCGGCGGTACGTCCCATTGCGCGGACATCCGCCTCGCGGAAACGCACTGATTTACCATATGCCGTGCCCAGAATGATATCCTGATTGCCGCTTGTGATTTGCGCATCAATCAGGTCGTCGTTCTCGCGGACATTCAGGGCACGGATACCGGTGCGGCGCGGGTTGCCGAACTCGGACAGCGCGGTTTTCTTGATCGTGCCGTTCTGGGTTGCCATGACAATATAGTGCTGGTCATCGAATTCCTTGACTCCTAAAACCGCGCGCACCAATTCGCCCGGCTGAGTGTTGATCAGGTTCACTATGGCGCGCCCACGCGAGCCCTTGCCGGCGCGGGGGATTTCATGAACCTTGAGCCAGTAACACCGGCCATTGTTGGTAAATATCAATAGATAATCATGGGTATTGGCGATAAAAAGATTGCGGACAAAGTCGTCATCCTTGGCCTGGGCGCCTTGACTGCCACGCCCACCGCGGTTTTGACGACGCGAGGCGTCCACCGGAAAGCGCTTGATAAAACCATTGTGGGTTATGGTTATTACCATATCTTCCTCGGCGATCATGTCCTCCACGGAAAATTCACCCTCGTCCTCGATAATCTGGGTGCGCCGCTCGTCGCCGTATTTCTCGACCAATTCCTTGAGTTCGGTTTTGATAATCAACATTCGCTCGCCAACATTTTCAAGGATGTATTTCAGGCGGGCGATGAGTTTCAGCGTTTCCTTATATTCGGCAACCACTTTGCTGACTTCCAAGCTGGTCAGTTTCTGCAGGCGCATGTCGAGAATCGCCTGGGCCTGACGCTCCGAAAGCTTAAAGCGCCCCATCAGGTTGCTTTTGGCTTCTTCCGGAGATTGAGAGGCGCGGATAATGGCTATGACTTCATCGATGTTGTCGAGCGCGATTTTCAGGCCTTCGAGAATGTGCGCCTTTTCTTCGGCCGCCCGCAACTCAAATTGGGTACGCCTGAGAATGATTTCGTGCCGGAATTCTATAAAATGTTGCAGGGCTTCCCGTAGAGTCAGCTGGCGGGGCACGCCGTTGACCAGCGCCAACAGGTTGATGCCAAAGCTTTCCTGCAATTGCGTATGGGTGTAAAGTTGATTGAGAGTAACCTCGGCATAGGCTTCGCGACGCAGTTCAATGACGACCCGGATTCCGTCCTTGTCGGATTCGTCGCGAATATCGGCAATGCCTTCGATGACTTTTTCGCGCACCAGATCCGCGATTCGCTCAATCAAATTGGCTTTATTAACCTGATAGGGCAGTTCGGAAACAATAATACTTTCTTTGCCCGTCTTGGCGGTTTCCACAAAGGCCTGGGCGCGCATTTTAATTACACCGCGTCCGGTTTCATAGGCACGGCGTATTTCACTGCGCCCAAGGATAAAACCGCCGGAAGGGAAATCCGGTCCGGGTATGAATTTGAGCAGTTCCTCAACGCCGGCCTCCGGATTATCAATCAAATAAATGGCCGCGTCGCAGACCTCTTTCAGGTTGTGGGGCGGGATGTTGGTCGCCATCCCCACTGCAATTCCGCTGGAACCATTGACCAACAGCAGTGGCACTGCCGTCGGCAGGAGGGTCGGCTCCTGCAGTGATTCGTCAAAATTGGCGGTAAAGCGGACGGTTTCCTTGTCAAGGTCGCGCATCAGCTCGCCCGATATGCGACTCAGGCGGGCTTCGGTATAGCGCATGGCGGCAGGACTATCGCCGTCAATCGACCCGAAGTTGCCCTGACCCTCGACCAGGGGATAGCGCAGAGAAAAATCCTGCGCCATTCTGACTAGGGTATCGTAAACAGCGGCGTCGCCGTGCGGGTGATACTTGCCCAGGACTTCTCCGACGATACGGGCGCATTTCTTCGTCGGGCGGTTATGAACAAGCCCCAGCTCCGACATCCCAAATAAAATTCGCCGGTGTACCGGTTTTAGTCCGTCGCGGACGTCGGGCAGAGCGCGGGCCACAATCACCGACATCGAATAATCGAGGTACGAGTCCCGCATTTCCTCGTCAATGTTGACGGTAACGATCTTGTCTCTTTGAAATTCTATATTTACCTGTGCGGTCATTTTTAAATATCCAGATTCCTAACGTATTTGGCGTTTTTTTGAATAAACTGGCGGCGCGGTTCGACATCGCCACCCATCAGAATGGAGAAGGTGCGGTCGGCAACCGCCGCATCCTCAATGGAAATTTTAAGGAGCGTCCGGGTTTCCGGATTCATCGTGGTGGACCACAGCTGCTCCGGATTCATCTCGCCCAATCCTTTATAGCGCTGGAGGTCAACCTTGCCGGCACCGTCTTTCGAAAAGCGTTTCAGGAGAATATCGCGCTCCTCATCGTCGTAGGCATAGTACTCCTGGCGTTTGTGGGTGATTTTATAGAGTGGTGGTTGGGCAATATAGACATGTCCTTCTTCAATCAGTTTTGGCAGATAGCGATAGAAAAAAGTCAACAACAGGGTTCGGATATGACTGCCATCCACGTCAGCATCGGTCATGATGATGATCTTGTGGTAGCGCAATTTTTCCATGTCGATTTCTTCTTCTTCCCCGAAACCGGTTCCCACGGCGGTGATTATGGTGCGGATTTCTTCGTTGGTCAGCACCTTGTCAATGCGCGCCTTTTCAACGTTGATGATCTTACCGCGCAGGGGCAGGATTGCCTGATATCTGCGGTCGCGTCCTTGCTTGGCGCTCCCGCCTGCCGAATCACCTTCGACTAAATACAGCTCGCACAGCGCGGGGTCGCGGGTAGAACAATCAGCCAGTTTGCCCGGCAGATTACCAATATCGAGAGTGCTCTTGCGCCGCGTCAGCTCGCGCGCTTTGCGGGCGGCCTCCCGTGAACGAGCGGCGTTGATGCATTTCTCGATAATACGCCGGGCTTGCGTCGGATGGCGCTCCAAGTACTCCGCCAGGCTCTCGGAAACAATCGAGTCCACAATGCCCTTGACCTCGGAATTGCCGAGCTTGGTTTTGGTTTGGCCTTCAAATTGCGGCTCGGGTACCTTAACGCTGATTACAGCGGTCAGGCCTTCGCGCACATCCTCCCCGGAAAGTATAAAATTCTCCTTCTTGAAGAGGTCATTTCTTTGCGCGTAATTGTTCAGAGTGCGGGTCACGGCCGTTTTGAATCCGACCAAATGGGTGCCGCCTTCGACCGTATTAATATTATTAACGAAAGTAAAAATATTCTCGTTATACGAAGTATTGTATTGCATGGCGTATTCTACCGCCACGTTTTCCGACTCTTTTTCGGCGGTGATCGGTTTCTCGATGATGGCTGGCCGGGTTTCGTCAAGGTACGAGACAAACTCCATCAGCCCGCCTTTATACTGAAAGGTGTTGGTATTGCCGTCGCGTTCATCAGTAAGGATTAATTCCAAATTGCGGTTCAGAAAAGCCAGCTCGCGACAACGCTGCTCCAGCACTTCATAATCAAATTCAAGCTTTTTGAAGACTTCAACATCAGCCTTGAATTTGACCAATGTGCCCTGCTTGCGGGTCTTACCCTTGACGGCCACTTTCGAGGTCGGGATACCACGTTCGTAAGTTTGGGTGTAGATTTGGTTATCCCGATATACCTCGGCTATGAGCATTTCCGAGAGTGCGTTGACCACCGACACTCCAACACCGTGCAAACCTCCGGATACTTTATAGGTGCCTTTATCGAATTTTCCACCAGCATGCAGTATGGTCATTACTACCTCAAGGGCCGATTTTTTTTCTTCCTTGTGGATATCAACCGGGATACCGCGTCCGTTATCGAGTACACTGACAAAGCCGTCACCGTGAATGGTAACTTCGATTTTATTGCAGTAGCCGGCCAGCGCCTCGTCAATTGAGTTATCAATGACTTCGAACACTAAGTGGTGCAATCCTCTTTTGCCGGTGTCACCAATATACATTGCCGGGCGTTTGCGGACCGCTTCCAGTCCTTTCAGAACCGTAATTTTGTCGGCTTTATATTCGGACGTGGCTTCGGTGAATTTTATTTCGCTTACCGTAGAACAATCTCCTTCAAATGGGCGTTTTTCAAACGCTCGTTTATTTTTTTAAGTATTTCATCCTTCTGAAACGACAGCTCGTTCCGCCAGGCGGGTGAATCGACTCTGACATACAGTTTGCCAAAATCAATTTTTTCGGCGGTCGTATGCCTGGCGATGGTCTCTCCCACTATCTCGCTCCAGTAATATAATGCTTCGTTCTGGCGAACCGGTTTTTCGATTTTGTAAACTTTTAGCAGTTTTTCGATAGCTTCGCCGATACTAACCGACATTGTCACGCTTCTCCTGCCGAAAGGTTGATGATGTTGATGTTGCGCGATCTTTTACCAATACCGAACCTCTGTATTTCCTTCAAATCTGTTGTGGTAACCAACACCTGGTTATCGTCGCTGAGTTCGCTAACGATTTTCTGACAGTGCCCACGGTCCAGAAAGGCGAACAGATCGTCTAACAGAATGATCGCCGGCTCGGATTTGAACTGTGTCAGATTCTTGCCTTCCGCCATTTTCAATGCCACTAAAAAGATTTTGTGCTCTCCCTGACTACCGAGATCCCGTATATCCCCGTCGCCGAAAGTGAAATTAATTTCATCAAGGTGGGGGCCATGGCTTGTTCGACCTGTTTTCATATCACTGAGGAATTTTCCCCGTAGATATTTACGGAACATATTTTCGTACTCTTCCAATTTGCCAGATGGATTGGGTTTGTACACAATATCTACGGCGATTTTGTTACGGAAGACGCGTTGAAAGGTTGCCTGCCACAGCGGATTGAATTTCAAAATATATTCCTGTCGGGCGATAACCAGTCGGTTAGCTGTCTTAACCAGTATCTCGTCCTGTGCCTCAAAAAACTCATCATATTTGTGTTTATTGGAATCGCGATAATGCGAAAGGCTGAGGTTGCGCGCCGTCAGTCGCTGTTTGTATTCGATAAGGTCGGTCAAATACCCGCGCTCAATTTGGGCAATTATTTTGTTCAGCCAGTTGCGTCTTTCACTGTAGCCGCCTTCTGTGATTTTCTGCAATCCGGGCGAAAGAATAACTACTGGAAATAAGCCAATTATCTCAGAGTGTCTGGTAAGCTGTGTTTGGTTCAGAAAAACCCGCTTGCCTTCCTGGCGTGTAAAATTCAGATTGATGGTATAATGTTCCGATTTATGGTTGCTAAAATTGCCAAATACCTGGAAATACTGACTATTGGTATTGATGGAATCCGTATCTGTGTTGGTGCGGAAACTCTTGGTTAGGGCTAAATAATGAATAGCTTCCAGGATTGTCGTCTTTCCGCTACCATTGTCTCCGTTAATGAAATTTGTGCCGAGTTGAAATTTGAAACTGCTGGCAGTATATCGTCTAAAGTTTATCAATCTTAAGTTTTCTATGAACATTCAAGCACATAAACTGAGACAAAAACGAATTCGGTCGATTTTAGTCGGGCAGCCGTATCGGCATCAGTAACATGATCATTTCTTCTTTTTCGTTCTGGTTCTCCGGCAAAATCAGGCAGGCGCTGATTGGCGTCTTTACCTTTATTACCACCTTCTGAGTATCGACGTTTCGAATTATTTCTCTCAGGTAATCGGCATTGAAGCCAATTGTAAGTTCTTCTCCCGTGTATTCAACATCCAGTGATTCATCAGCTGCGGAATGCACTTCCTGATCATCTGTTTTTACTTTAGACATTTCCCTGTTGAGTATCAGGGAAATCTGATGGGTTATTTTATTGGAAAAAATCGAAACTCTCTTTAGTACCGCAGTGATATTAGCGACGTCTGCCACCAACATCTTATCATTGTCATTTGGTATTACGCTCTGATAATCGGGAAATTTTTCATCAATTATTCGGGAATAAATAACCGTGGAGTCAACTTCAACCATGACATGATTTTCACCGATACTGAGAACTGTTTTTCCCTCACTCGAAAGGTACGAATTGACCAAACTCAGAAATTTTATGGGAATTATTATTTCACGTTCATATTCAGGCGAGGTAAAATCTTTATTAACTAGACACACTAAACGATGCGAATCAGTCGCCACCGACCTGATTTCATCTTTCTTTACTTGAAACAATACTCCGGTAAGAGCCGGCTTTAGTTCATCGTGACTGACGGCAATTATCGTTTTTTGAATCATGCGTTGCAGAACCCGATTTTCCAGTGTCACCGTATTAATTTCCGTAAGACTCGGTAAGGATGGAAAATCTTGCCCCGGCCTCCCTAAAATTTCGTATCTTCCTTTCCCGGCTTTTATTTCAACTTTTTCGTCCGTTTGTAGATTGAATTCTATATCACCATCATCAACTTCACTTACAATTTCATGAATCAACCGTGATGGAATAGCAACTGAACCGTTTTTTATTCCGTTTACTTCAAAAACTGAACTCATTGTCAGTTCTATATCCGAGGCACGAAGAGTTAGTTTGTTATCTTTCAATTCAAACAGAATACTGCTTAAAATCGGCATGGTATTTCGCTGAGGAGCTACTCGCGATACTTTATGAAGGTGTGAAAGAAGCAGATTTTTACTTACCGAAAACTGCATATTCTAACTCCTTTTTATTATTGGTTTTCATATCTGGAATTTTATCAAAATATTGCAATTAATCCAAGCAAAATTATATTGTAAAATGTAGCAGAATACGACAATTAGATTTCGGGTATAAGTAAAGAGAATTGTATTTAAAATTATATTCGTTATTTTGTTAATATCTGGAGAAATAGCGACGATACTTTTACAATATGAAACCATTTAAAAGGTGTTTACAGAATGTTAATAAATAAATATTTTAATTGTTAAATGGTAATCAATGGAGAGATGTCTTTGTATGGTGAGTATTAATACACATAACAAACGCACTTATCAACAGTTTAGTTAACAGGTTTTAATTCAACGTAAATATTCTTCTTCAACTCGGTTAGCCAGTCCTGGTAAAGCAAATTCTTTTTAAATTCAAGAGCGTATTTTTCAAGTGTTGACCAAGTGTCATCGTATACATTATTTAGTTTAAGGATATAAAAACCGGTTTCGGTATTAGTAATATCACTCAAATTTCCAACTTTCAGGGTATCCAGAACTGATGCAAAAATTTCATTTTGGATTTGATTTTTTGGAATACGCCGGATGCGTCCAAGGCTGACTTTAGCATCCTGCTCATCACTGTATTTTACCACTGCACTATCGAATGTAATTTCGTTGTTGATTAGTAAAGACCGAACCATTTCGATGCGCTGACGAGCCTCATCAATGTTGGTTTCTGAAGTCTTTATCATTAGCAGAATATGGCGGACATTGATACTTTCACCTTTTCTATCAATCAATTGAATTATATGCAATCCAAATTCAGTCTGCACGATATCGCTGATTTCTCCCGTTTGAAGGGCAAAAGCGGCCTCTTCAAAACTTTTAATAAATGCCCCGCGTTTTATATAACCAAGGTCACCGCCGAACTCGGCACTTGACCTGTCTTCAGAGTATTCGCGGGCCAAATTAGCAAAGTCCGCCCCGTTTTTAATCAGGGAAAGCAATGAATCAGCCAGTTTCCTGACATTATTCATTTCGGCTTCGCCGGGCTTGATTTTAACAAAGATACTGCTGAAATCAAGTGATGGCGGAATTGGAGGCAGACTGTCTTTATAGGTGTTGTAAAACAGTTCGACTTCCTTGCGCGAGACAGAGGTTTTGGCAAATTTTTCTGAGCGCAATTTTTCGACAGTCATACTGTTCTTCATAATGGGCCGATAATCCTTTTTGACTTTGCCAATTGGACCACCCAAATAAGATTCGGCGTTTTCCTGAGAGCCGGCCTGCTGGATCAGAGCATCGATGCGTTGATTGAGAGCATTCTCAACATCGCGATCTTTGACGGTGACAGTTTCTATCATGGCTTGTTCAAGCAGGATATTTTCATCCACCAACGAATTGAGCACAGACCGTTTAAGAGCGTTGTAATTGGCAGTGTCCCGGTTAGGATTGATACCCATTTGCGAGGCCGTCATTCTGGCAACCTGTTCAACCTCGCTAAATAAAACGATATTGTTGCCGACTATTGCAGCAATACCGTCAATGATACTCTGAGCGGATAAAAACGAAAGAGAAATTGTCAAAAGCAGAACAGTAATTTTTTTCATCGGCTACTCAAAAAATTGGCGATATTTTCATCGCGGATCTCAAAATCGGCGTTATTTACCAGACTGTCAACGAGCTGGTTGTAGTTTTTCTGAATTTTTACCTGGGTCAATGTTTGCAGGATTTCGTCCCTGACCATGTCAATGGAACGCAAGGAACCGGCTTGGTAGCGTTCAAGAACTTCGATTATGTGGTATCCGTAAGAAGAGGCAATCGGGCCGATCAATACCCGCGGACCGGCCTCGAAGACATTTTGATCTATTTCACCAAGAGACTCCCCCCGCCGGATGATTTTGGACTCAAAATTATACTTTTTTATTAATGCATCAAGCTCGCCCTTTTTCCGATTTTGGAGGGCGGTTTTAATCGCCATAGCGTCATTGAAATCCTGAACCAACACATGGGTGATTTTCGCCTCATCGCGGTCGCGAATGAAACTGTTTTTATTTTTCAAATAGTAGTCGCGGATTTCACTTTCGCTGATCGTGACATTGGTCTGCAGGTAATAACGCGTAAAGGCATCGATGGTCAGATCGCGATAAAAGTCTGCGACCTTAGCCTTGATGTTTTCTTCTCGTTCAAAATGGTACTGTTTGGCTTTCTGAAAAAGAATTTCACGAGTTACCCAGGCTGAAACAACTGAATTGATATAATTTTTAGAAAGTTTATTGCTTAGCCCCTCGTCAGGCAGCATTTGCGAGAGTTTTTCCCTGGTCAGATATGCGGGCCCAACCCGGGCAATATACTGATCCTTGTCTTTGGAGCACCAACTCAGGATGAATGAAATTATTAGTGCGAAATATAGCCTTTTCATCGAACGACTCTTTTTATTTAATGATTTTTGAGAGATTTTGATAATAAATTATAAAAGTAAAGCGATTTGATAACGATTTTTCCAAAGAATCCTGTAAAAAGTTTAACCGACTTTCGGTGTAATCGTTGATCACTTCCGGTTTAACGGCGCTGAAAGATTTTGGTTCAGGACGTTGTTTGCGAAATACCTTGATAATCGAATAACCATTACCCGATCGAATCAATCTGGGATGTACGGTACCAGGTTCGAGTTGCTGGGCTATTTTTCCAATTTCACCGTACTGATCAGGAGCAAGGTAGCCGATATAACCGGCCAGAGACTTATCGCGATTACGTTCGGTGTGTTTTTTTGCCAGATCAGAAAAATTAGCTCCATGCAGAAGCTGGTTTAAAACCAATGTCGCTGTAATGCTGTCAGAGATGAAAATCTCCTGCACCTCGGCTCGTCCTGGCGAAGCGTAACGGCTAAAAGCGTGTTGATCATAAAAGGCCTTCAGGGAGTCGTCATTTAATGTGATCTTTCCCATGAACTCGTTCTGTTTGAAATGATTTAACAGCAGGTTTTCGGTATACGAGCGCAAGTCATCCTTTAGCTGGCGATCCCGAAGCAGACCCATACGCCGCGCCTGTCGTGAAAAAATGTCTTCGATTATCACAGTATTAACAATATTCGCCATCATTGGAAGACCAATTCTTCCAGGGGGCAGGTCTATCCGTCGGGACTCCAAGACCTTAATTAACCAAGCCTTATCATACTTGGTTGATTTAGCCTTAGCCAGTACCGGGGCAAAGTCGAACGACCGTAGGACCGCAATTGGGTCATCACCGCCATTATCACGAACCCGCCGAATATAGTTATCGTTATAAATTGAGGTGAGACTATCAATTGCCTGACGGTCAAGGACGAGTTTGTTTTGGTTGGCGGTCGACCGCATAAGGGAATCAAAACGGGACGCAAAAAGATGGCGGTTTGCGGTAAGAGCTTTCTGATACAACCGTGAACGTTCCTTGGAATACGGATGCGACAAGCAATATTCTTGGCTCAGGAATCGGTAGCGCTCTCGTAAATAGTTCTCGGTTATTATAGAGTCAATGATCATTTTGTGCAGAAAGCGTTCGATCAAAGCGTTCGTTTTAAAAGCATTGACCTGTTCACGGATGTATTTAGTCTTATGCAATCCCTGACGGTAAGCCGAGTAGAGGAATAACTGGTTTTGGGCAAAATCTTCTAAGCGGGCCCTCATATCTGATGCGGACAGGGTCGCAATTTCTTCCGGTGAAAGCGTGCGGCAGAAAGTGTCGGCATAAATAAGGCGACGACCGATTCTCACAAGAGGAACCCGATCAGAAACTCGCACCCACCCCACACAAATCAAGCCGCCAATCAACAGTAAGACGAATAAAAAGACTATTGACGCCCGGGGCCTTGACAAATTGATTTTGTATAAGAGGTTATTGATCATTTAGAGATTGAATCAACTGATTGATGAACCTGATTAGATCATCAAGCTTGAAATCCCGGCGCGCAATCAGGATTGCTTTAAGATGCTCGTGCTGTTTGAACTTAATCGCGTGACCAAAACGGCTGGCGGTCTGGCGAAGGTTCATTACTAAAAGATCGGGATTGTTCTGGGGGGCTTCCTCGCTCCAGGTGAAGGTCGCCTGATTAGACTCGATGCTTAAACGGGAAACGCCCAATCGCGTTCCCAGGACCCTGACCGCCGCAATCTCAAGCAACGCACTGGCCTCGTCGGGCAAACGGCCGAAAATGTCCACAAGCTCCTTTTCAATACGGGCAATGTCATCGAGATCGGTGACGGCAGAAACACGACGATAGTAGTCTAATCGTATAGAAGGCGATGGGACATAGTTGTCGGGCAGGAAAGACGGAAACGGGCAAACAACCTCGGTTTCCACAACGACCTTAGTGGGCTCCACCTCCATTCCCCCGATTTCCTCGCGTGTTTTTTCTAAAGCCTCCTGGAGGATTTTTACATACATATCATAACCAACAGCTTGTACGTTGCCACTCTGTTCGGTACCAAAAATATTGCCGACCCCCCGAATTTCTAAATCTTTCATGGCAATATTATAACCAGAGCCAAGAGCAGTGTACCTTTTGATGGTCTGGAGTTTGCGTAAAGCCTCCGGTTTGACTTTAGATGGGTTGGAGACAATCAGATAGGCATACGCCCGTCGCCCACCGCGGCCAACCCGACCACGCAACTGATACAATTGCGACAATCCATAGTGATGAGCATTGTTGATAAAAATCGTATTGACGTTGGCAATATCTATACCAGATTCGATGATTGTAGTCGTTACCAAAAGATCAATTTCACCATTGATGAAAGAGCGCATGATGGACTCGAGCTCTTCTTCCTTCATCTGGCCATGCGCAAAAGCCACGGAAATAGCCGGCAGCATCTCCTGAATCTTGGCGGCCATGGCCGCAATGGACTGGATGTCATTGTGCACAAAATAAACCTGCCCGCCGCGGTCAATTTCCCGCTGAATAGCATTGCGGATTAAATTTTTATCGAATAGGATTACTTCGGTAAAAATAGGTAGTCTTGATTTGGGAGGAGTGTTTACGACAGAGAAATCCCGCGCCCCGATCAGCGAAAAATGCAGTGATCTGGGAATGGGTGTCGCCGAAAGCGCAAGGACATCAATATTATGACGAAGGTCTTTTAGGCGTTCCTTCGCTTTAACACCAAAACGATGCTCTTCGTCAATAATCAGAAGCCCAAGATCTTTGAAGGTTATATCTCCCGACAATATGCGGTGGGTGCCGATAATAATATCAATATCGCCGGTGGCCAGTTCGGCTTTTATGCGGCGCTGTTCTTTCGCAGGAACAAAGCGCGATAACATGGCCACGCGGACAGGATAGTTTTTTAACCTGGAAGTGAAAGTGGCAAAGTGTTGGTCGGCAAGAATTGTCGTGGGAACCAGAACCGCTACTTGTTTGGATGCTGAGGCGACCTTGAAGGCGGCTCGGATCGCGACTTCAGTTTTTCCAAAACCAACATCCCCGCAGAGCAATCGGTCCATCGGACGGGAGCTTTCTAAATCACGCTTGATTTCATCGGTAGCCGTAATCTGATCGGGTGTCTCATCATAAACGAACTCCGCCTCGACGGCCATTTGAAGAGCGCCATCCGGGGGAAAGGGCGAACGATTGGAGCTAATCCTCCTCGCATACAGAGAAATCAGGCTTTTCGAAACATCTTCGAGTGCTTTGCGGGTGCGATGTTTGGTTTTTTCCCACTCAGTTGTACCCAACTTATACAGATGCGGTTGATAGCCCTCAGATGCGCGGTACTTGGTGACCAAGCGCAAATTATCGAGAGGAACAAAAACCCTGTCGCCGCCAAGATATTCGAGCGTGAGGCATTCGCGAATTGCACCAAAAGCTTTTATTTTAGTCAATCCCCCAAAGCGGCCAATGCCATAGTTGGCATGTACCATAAAGTCACCATATGATACATCATCGGGGTTGATCCGCTCGATTTGAAAATCGCGGGAAAGATTGCGGAATACACTTGTCTGTCTTCGTCTTCCAAAGAGCTCATGCTCGGTGTAGAGGAAAAAATTTTGATCAGGGATCTCGAAACCAGCGGACAGTGCGCCAACAACATAAAGGATCGAGTCAAGACCGAGTAAGGCATGCAGGCGGTCAATCTGGGCCGGATTAGAGCAAAATAAAAAACACCGCGAGCCCGTCGGTTTCTGTAGAATCGCCTTCAGACACATTCCCAGATCTTCGGTTGTATGGTGACACTGTGGCGAGGGTTTTATGGGGAATGGATAATCTGAATGCAGGCCATCATTGTGAACAATTACGTTGTTGAGGCGGTTAATTTTTGGCACAATGTCGGCCGGCAGACGGTCGGGAATCCGCTCGCCATGAAGGAGTATGGCGATAGTATCGTCCCCCATGTAGGCAAAGATATCAGATACATTTTCGGGCGCCAGAGCATGATGAGCCGGCAACGAGAGAGTGACAGAAGTAACCTTGTTAATCGAAAGCTGGGTTTCAGGGTTGAAAACACGGAGGGACTCGACCGTGTTTTCATAGAGCTCAATGCGATAGGGATTCAGAGAATCAGGAGGGAAAAAATCAATGATTCCGCCCTTGGGGCAGAATTCAAGGGGGTTTTCTACTTCAGCCACAGACTCGTAGCCAAAAGAGAAAAGGCGGTCAATGAAAGAATCACGATCTAAAAAGCCACCGACAAAAATGACTTGATTGGATTGTATTCCGATTTCTGGCCGGGGAAACTTTGCGCGGAGCGCACTGACCGAAGCAACTATTACCGGATTTTTTTTATCTACGAGATGCCGGAGAGTATCATTAATGAAAAAGCTATGGATTGTTTCGATATCCGAAAAAAGATGCGTCTGGCTTGCCGGCTCAGGCAGAAAACAGATGTTCTTTGATGACATAAGAAAGTCGAGATCGTCACGAATATTTTCGGCTTCTGTGGTATCGTCGGTAAGAACCAGGACGGTGCGCCCGAGGGACTGGCGCAGGCAGGTGATGAAGAGTCCAATTGAAGCTCCACACAAACCAGAAGTGGTTACGTGATGAAGACTGCTATCGAGACGTGCAATAATATGGCCAAAATGTTCAATTTGCTGGAAGGCGCTTAATAACTGTTTGTTTACGTCAGAAATTGGTTTCACGTGGAACGACTATTTATGGGTTAATAGGACAAAAAGGGTTGTAATGTCGGCGGGCGACACGCCCGGTATGCGTGAGGCCTGGCCAATTGTGGAGGGGTTAATTTTGGTCAATTTATCGCGCGCTTCATTGGTCAGCGCCCGAATCGCAGAATAGTCAAAACCTACAGGTATGCACATCTCTTCGTGTTGTCGCATAGATTCTATCATCCGCATACTACGTTTAATATAACCGGCATATTTTATATCGGTTTCAATTTGACCCGATAAACCCGAAATTCGATTAA